>Ga0182021_10007937_pt1 | contig 12587 bp, 10 predicted proteins | sample 612E3MmetaG_FD_120493 | JGI IMG/M metagenome (GOLD analysis project Ga0182021, IMG submission 120493) | Permafrost microbial communities from Stordalen Mire, Sweden - 612E3M metaG (Illumina Assembly) | ecosystem: Environmental > Terrestrial > Soil > Wetlands > Permafrost | place: Sweden... | reverse complement strand
GCCGTTCTGCTTATCTAATACCCTAATTTACTGATTAATTTTGATTAAACCCATCTTTAAAATTACATTTGTTAGTTTCTTATTTAATATATTTGACTTCCGTTGATCAGTCAAATAATTATCCAGAGTTCCCCCTTTGAAGGGGGTCAGGGGGATGTAATTATTTGAATTAAAGTCATAAACTATTTGTATTTGTATGATTTAAATTAGTGCCAGAACCTGAAAATATGCAGAATTAACAAAATAAATATAATAAATAAAAGAGCAAGAGTGTCCGGGAATAAATTTGTTTACTTCTACATCCCCCTTTCCCCCTTCAAAGGGGGAATCAGTCAGATTAATATATACAAGTCAATATTATCATCATACATAAAATTATGCTCCTGAAAGAAAATATTGCTCTCAGCGAAAACGGATTCGTTTTTAACCCGTCAAATGGCGACTCTTTTACAATGAACAACACCGGCAAAGAAGTGATAATGATGATAAAAGAAGGTAAAAACATGAATCAGATAACCGAACTGCTGATAGAAAAATACGATGTGGATCGGCATACGCTTGAAAGATATCTATCTGATTTTGTTAATGATCTCAGTATAAATAACCTTCTGGAGGAGTAAAAATGACCCGGCAAAAAGTTACTGTCGCCGTAACAGGATTAAATAATATTGACAGCCCGGGCCCTGGAATTCCTGTAATCCGTGGGATAAGGGAATCAAAAGATTTTGATGTCAGGATAATAGGATTGGCTTACGAGCACCTTGAACCCGGCATTTACATGAGTGATCTGGTTGATAAAACCTTTATGATTCCTTATCCCACCGAAGGAAAGGATGCATTATTCAGAAGACTTTGTGATATCCATAAAAAGGAGAAGCTGGATGTTATCATCCCGAACTTCGATGCTGAGCTTTTCTCATTTATTAAGCTGGAAAAAAATCTGGAGGAAATCGGTATTAAAACATATCTTCCTACCCTTGAACAGTTTGATGAAAGAAATAAATCCAATCTTCCCGCATACGGGAAAAAATATGGTATTAACGTACCAGCCGGAACTGAAGTTTTTAGTATCTCCGATTTAACAAATACCCTGAAATCAATGAATTATCCTGTGATGATAAAGGGGAAATACTACGATGCTTACGCCGCTAATTCAATTGAGCAGGCGGTGACCAGCTTTCTGAATTTGTCTGCAAAATGGGGATTCCCGGTTATCGTACAGGAATTCATAAACGGAACCGAAGTGAACGTAACAGCCCTGGGCGATGGGAAAGGCAATTTATTAGCTGCAGTGCCAATGCGAAAGCAGTACATTACAGATAAAGGGAAAGCATGGGGTGGAATAACTATTGATGATCCGACTATGGTCAATCTGGCTAAAAAAATAATATCACAAACAAAATGGAAGGGCGGAATTGAGCTGGAACTAATAAGATCCCCGGAGAACAAACTCTTTCTCCTTGAGATTAATCCAAGAATTCCGGCATGGATTTATTTAGCTGTGGGAGCCGGTCAAAATATTCCTGAAGCTTTGCTGAAACTGACACTGGGTTTGGATGTGAAACCTTTCACCAGGTACGATGTAGGTAAAATGTTTATAAGATACTCATATGATATGATTGTCGACCTGGAACTGTTTTCAAAGTTGACCACAACAGGTGAACTTTAGGAATCTGATTAAATATCAATATTTAACAAAATAGGTTATGCCGAAGCAATTATTTGAAAGACCAACCATTACCCGTCTGACACCGGGAGTACCGTCAAAGCATGGAGTTGGAACATTGATTGCTCCAATGCCATTAATAGATGGCATCAGGGTAGATGACCTCATGGATAATTTTGGATCGCCTCTTTTTATTTTCTCCGAACGGATGATAAGAAAAGAGACAGCGGATATAAAAAGAGCATTCGGCTTAAGATACCCTAAAGTTCAGATGGCATGGAGTTACAAAACCAATTATCTCGATGCCATCTGCCGGATTTTCCATCAGGAAGGATCATGGGCGGAAGTTGTATCAGGTTTTGAATACGATAAGGCGATTAGAAATGGTGTAAAAGGTGAAAATATTCTATTTAACGGGCCTGGAAAAAGTTCAGAAGAATTGGAGAAAGCTGCCAGGAACGGATCTTTTATCCAAATAGATCATATTGATGAACTTTTTATGTTGTCAGACATTTGTCAGACTAAAAATATTGAAGCAAGGGTGGCAATCAGGGTGAATATGGATATTGGAATTTACCCCAAATGGGACAGGTTTGGATTTAACTATGAAAACGGTGAAGCATGGGATGCCATTAACCGGATTATGGTCAATCCAAAATTAAAGTTAATGGGGCTCCATACTCATATCGGCACATATATTATGAGCGTTGATGCGTACAGGATCGCGGCTACAAAACTTGCAGACCTCGCATGTAATATCTCTGCAAAATTTGATCATTTTATCTCTTATATCGATATGGGAGGAGGATTTGCCTCAAAAAACACTCTGAAGGGTGCCTATCTTTCAGGAGAAGACACAACTCCTTCGTTCGATGAATATGCTGAAGCAATTACGTCTGGAATTATCAACTCTCCAATTAAACCAGATAAACTTCCTGCACTAATACTTGAAACAGGACGGGCCTTGATTGATAATTCTGGGTTTATTACAGGAACTGTGATTGCAAATAAACGTTTATCCGACGGTAGAAGGGCAACTATCGTGAATGTCGGTGTGAATCTGCTTTTTACATCATTTTGGTATGATCATAAGATTCATCCGGTGCATAATCATTCCGGTATGGTTGAAGAGACAATAATCTTTGGACCTCTTTGCATGAATATCGATGTTCTCAGATCATCCTTAATGTTCCCTGCCCTTAAACATGGTGACAGGTTTGTAATTACCAGAACTGGTGCATACAATAATTCACAATGGTTGCAGTTTATAACTACCCGTCCCAATGTTGTTTTAATTGACATGAACAGGAATGTTCATATCATCAGACGTGCAGAAACTCTTGAAAATATATCTGAAAATGAAATTACACCTGATTATCTGGCTTAAAGACAGAACGGGAAGTATCATTTATAACACAAGATCAGAGTCTGAATAAAATATAACAGTAAATGCTTAAGAAAGATATCGTATCGACCTTTATCCAGGGGGTGCTACGGAGCTACTCCCAGATATTTTTTTCTGAAAGTTACTGGTTTGCAATTCCGTTGGTTCTGGTTTCTTTTCTTGATATCTCTGCCGGCTTGTGTGGCTTTATTTCAGTACTGACAGCAAATCTTGCAGCTTCATTATTGAAATTCAACAAATTTTCAATAATAAAAGGATATTACGGTTTCAACAGTCTTCTGGTGGGTCTGGGTTTAGGTTACTCCTATCAGATTACCCTCATAATCATATTAATAGCGTTGTTCGCAGGATTTCTGACCTTGCTGATTACTATTACACTCCAGGGGGTACTGGGAAAATATTACCTTCCATACCTTTCAATCCCATTTGTTTTTTCGATCTGGATTGTTCTTAGCGCCGGAGGATTGCTGACTGAAACTGTAGACAATCAGAGCGGTGTTTATATCCTTAATAAGATGTTTAGTCTCGGGGGTTATCCTCTGATAAGTCTCCATCATTGGTGGGAAGTGAACATAACTTCGCGTTTTCTTAACAGTTACTTCCTTTCACTTGGCGCCATCTTCTTCCAATTTAATGTATTGGCAGGCTTTGTTATAGCAACTGCTTTGCTCTTCTATTCCAGAATTACCTTTCTTTTAGCACTCGTCGGATACAGCGTTGCCTATATCGCCTACTCCATTTTGGGTATGGATATGACCCTGTTGGGTTACAGTTATATAGGCTATAATTTTATTCTCGGTGCAATAGCCATAGGTGGATATTTTTATATACCATCTAAACAATCTTTCTTCTGGGCATTTGCAATAACTCCTGTTGTTGCACTGGTTGTTGCAGGTATGTTTGTTTTTCTGCATCCATTTAAACTTTCAGTATTCTCGCTTCCTTTTAACTTGGTATTACTGACTTTTATCTACTCATTCAGGTTTAGAAAAGAACACGGTAAGTTTTACGAGGTTCAGATTCAGGAAGGAACGCCGGAGCGTAATCTGTATTCCCATCAAAGTTTTATAAAAAGATTCCCAAACTTTGGCTGGCTTCAAATAAAACTACCTTTCTTTGGAGAGTTCTATATAACACAGGGTCATGCCGGGGAGTATACACACAAGGGAGAATGGGCAGATGCCTGGGATTTTGTAATCATAGACGGCAAATCGGTTCAATATAACAACAATGGAATAAGCCTGAAAGATTACTATTGTTTTGGACTGAGCGTAATAGCGCCTGCAGACGGTTCGGTAGTAGTAGCTGAAGATGGAGTCGATGATAATAATATCGGTGAAATCAACACCACCAGAAACTGGGGTAATACCGTGATAATAAAACATGCAGAGGGAGTGTACTCAAAACTCAGTCATCTTCAGAAGGGATCGGTTTCAGTGAGGGCAGGTGACATGATACACTACGGACAGCCAATCGGAAGGGTAGGAAATTCAGGACGTTCACCATATCCCCATCTTCATTTTCAGCTTCAATCGACGCCATATATTGGTTCAAAAACCCTGAAATATCCTCTTTTTGCTTATCTCGAAGACGGAAAGGTTCTGAGAACCTTTGACTACCCGGTAAAAGGAAAGAGAGTAAAACCGGTTGTTGAAAATTCCCTGCTCAGGAAAGCTTTCAACCTGTTACCAGGAACAAAGCTGAACTGGAAGATTAAAACTCCAAAAGGTGAAAAGTCTGCACTGTGGGAAATACTTACCACCCCTTACAATATATCCTATTTTTATTGCCATGATACAGAATCCGTTGCATATTTCCGGAATGATGGCGTTTATTTCACCTTCACCCATTTTGAGGGAGACAGAAAATCATTGCTTTACAATTTCTACCTGGCAGCTTTCAGAATACCTGTTGTGGATCTTGAAGAATATTTATTAACTGATTTTTTACCCGTAAACCAGACATTTAAAGGATGGAGGCTCTTTCTTCACGATTTTACAGCACCTTTCATGCAATACCTCAAAGCTAAGTTTGATGTAAAAATGAAGATGATCGGCTCAGAATTTGATTTGGATTGTATCGAATACCATTCACAACTCTCAGGTTATTTTTTCAAAAGGAAAATTTGGGAAAAAAGTTTTAAAATTACAGTGAATAAAGACAATAGCCTGAAACTTTTAAACAAAAACCTTGAAATGGAAGCTTTATGCGAATCTTATTGATAATCATGACGATGTTAGAGATATTTTCGATAGAAATGTCGGCTCAGGATGACTTTGTTAAACTCGACCGGCAAACCTACGATTACTATCTTAAGGGTGATTATAAGAATCTCAGCTGCACTGCCGAAAGAATGATTTCACAAGGAATAGATTATTATTATCTGCGTATGCGCCTGGGAATATTATCATATAATAAACAGCTGTACTACAATGCTTTAAAACACTTTAACAAAGCCCTCGAGTTCAATTCACTTGATACCGTTTCAAGAAAATATATTTACTACAGCTACCTTTTTTCCGGAAGAAAGGCTGATGCTAACCTTTACCTTAAGTCAGTATCCGGTGCACTTGATAACAATAAGTCAAGACTAAAAGAAAGATATCAGTCACAGGAATTTTATGCGGCTACCACAGTTTCTTATTCAAATATAAGTCTTTATAGAATCAACAACTTATACTATGAGGCAATAAAGAATAGTTTAAACATTAATGCCGGATTTGAAAGTTATTTCTTAAAAAGATTTAAGGGAACTTTTAGTTACACTAACTTTAGAAAATCAGGAACCGTGTATTCCGCTTCATTTCCCGACGGAAAAGATCTGAACTTCAGTCAGGATCAGGTGTATGTAAAACTTACCGGATACATTTTCCCGGGATGGGAGTTCTCAGGATTCAGTCAATTTGCATTTTTTAATGACATCTTAATTAATGGTCAGAAAACCACTGAATACCTGGGAGGTGCAGGAATTTCAAAAAACGGTTGGAAAATCAGAACAGGAGTGAACATATCACTTAGTAATTTCAGCAACTCAACCCAGACAAGAGCCGAGGGATATGTAACCTGGCTGCCTGGCGGGAACCTCAATCTCTATTTTACATCAGGAGGAATGTACCAGAGTGATAAGACGTGGGGCAATACATATCAGATCAATCAGGATGTGGGTTTCAGGATAAACAAATCGTTATGGATGGAATCAGGCATTAATGTTGGCAATTCGTTTCTATATGCCAGGAATCAGGGATTCATGATGAATAATTCATTCCTTATCCCTGCAACAACAATATATGGAAATATCATCTGCTTTCTTAATAAGAACTTTAGCATTTCACTTACACCCTTCTACATTGAATATCAATCATATTCCTGGGATTTAGATGCCTTTACAAGAACAGGCAAATTGATTAATAATTCATTAGGAGGATCAATAAAATTAAAATACAAATACAGATAATCATGAAGGAGATTACACTGATAACAATTTTTCTTTATTTGGTTCTTGTAACTGGGGCACAGGATTATCCAAAGCTTACAGCTGCATTCAGCGATAGCTATGCAAAGGAAAAATCCGGGAAATATGCCGATGCAGCAGCAGTATTAAAAACAAACTACGATGCTGATTCCTATGAGATAAACCTGAGACTTGGATGGTTAACTTACCTTCAGGGTCAGTTTTCCGAATCTTTAAAATACTACACGAGAGCAACAGAGCTTATGCCCTATGCCATAGAACCCCGGTTAGGTGCAGTACTGCCAGCTTCATCTCTTGGTGACTGGGATATGGTCATAGCACAATATAATAAGATACTCACAATTGATCCCAATAATACGGTAACACTCTATCGACTGGGCCTTATTTTATATGACAGGAAGGATTACAAGCAAGCCTATGAATACTTCGAGAAAGTGGTTAACCTTTACCCATTTGATTATCAAAGCGTAGTGATGCTGGCTTGGACTAACTACAGACTTGGAAAAACACGTGAAGCAAAAATTCTTTTTAATAAAGCTTTACTTTATTACCCCGATGACCCAAGTGCAAAAGAGGGTTTAGGTTTGTTAAAGTAAAATAGTTAATATTGATTTATACCTGACGAGACATTCATCAAAGCAATTCTGATTCTGCTTTTTCTGAAAATATTGAGATGCGTAATATAAAAATAAAATATACAGAGATAACTCTCATAACATTAGTCTGGCTGGTTCTCCTTTTCACTCCCATCCTTTTCAGAGAAGATATTTACAGCCCTTTGCGAAGAACATTAATTATCCAGCTCGAAATTCTTCTTCCCCTATTGATCCTGTTTCTCATAAACCGTTTTATCCTTGTTCCCAAATTACTTTTCAAAGGGAAACAGAAACTTTTTATAGTTTGTGTGCTGGGAATAATCATATTATCTACAATTTTTTTATTTGTTTATGATAAGAAAATAAATCAGGCTCCCCCGGCTGATGCGATAGAATCGACAAACCAGATAAAGACGCCTCCCTATGCTTTCCCGGGGGGAGTTGACCCGTTTGGCAATTTACGACCTGACCAGCCTCGTCAGTCCAAACCAATACCTCCTTTCGCTAATTTTTTAATATTTTCTGTCCTGATTGTGGGTTTTGATACTGGTCTCCGTTTAAGTCTCCGATGGGTTGAAGTTGAAAATGAAAAAGTAAGACTTGAGAAGGAGAATATGTCTTCTCAACTTGATTTATTAAGAAACCAGGTAAGTCCTCATTTTTTAATGAATACGTTAAATAATATTCATTCTCTGGTTGATTTCAATAAAGATGAAGCAAAAGAGGCAATAATAAAGTTGTCGAAAATGATGCGATATTTATTATACGAGACTGGCACCGATAAAACAACTTTAAAAAGAGAGGTCGAATTTCTCGAGAGCTATATTAACCTTATGAAGCTCCGATTTAATGAAAGGGTCAGAATACGTCTTAATTTACCCTCCGCAATTCCCGATGTAACTCTTCCCCCGTTTATTTTTATTTCATTAATTGAGAATGCTTTTAAACATGGTATCAGCTATAAAGATCAGTCTTTTATAAATATTGATCTGAGTCTTCGTAAAGAGAATCTTCTGCTTGTTGTAGAGAATAGTAAAACTGAAAAAAACCTTATAAATGAATTTTCCGGAATCGGGATTGAAAACACCCGCAAACGACTGGAGTTATTATATGGTGATAATTACAATCTTGAAATAACCGACAGTAAAGACTTATTCACTGTAAACCTGTCAATACCATTATGATCAGATGTATTGCAATAGACGATGAGCCCCTCGCTTTGAGACAAATTGTCGGGTATATTGAAAAAACACCATTCCTTGAATTAAAGGGAATGTGCGAAAGCGCATTACAAGCTTTTGATATATTGCAGAATAATCCTGTTGATCTGATGTACGTCGACATTAATATGCCTGATCTAAGCGGAATGGAATTTGTCAAAACCCTTGAGAATCCTCCCCGGATCGTTTTTGTAACTGCTTATAGTGAATATGCACTGGAAGGTTTCAAGGTTGATGCAGTTGACTATCTTCTCAAACCTATCAGCTATGTTGATTTCTTAAGGTCAGCAAATAAGGTAAAATCGTGGTTTGATAATCAAAATCTTAAAACAGATGAAATCAGGAGCAATAAGGACTTTTTATTCATAAAATCTGATTATAAATTATTGCGGATAAATTTTGATGATATAAAATATATTGAAGGAATGAGTGAATATATTAGAATTCACCTTATTAACTCCAGACCTGTGATGACACTGTTAAGTTTGAAGTCAGTCCTTGAGAATTTGCCATCTGACCGGTTTATGAGGGTTCACAGATCTTATATTGTGAATCTTACAAAGATTTCATTAATTGAAAGGAACCGGATAATTTTTGATGGTAATGTTTATATACCTGTGAGTGAACAGTATAGAAATATTTTCCAGAATTATATCGATAAGCACTTTCTGGCATAATCTTTTCCTGAAAAATTTCTGGTTATTAGACTATTAATAACCTCACAATCTGCCATTTATGCCCCTCTCCCACGGGGGAGGGGTTGGGGTGAGGTAAAAATGGGAAAGGGATTACGACCTCACTTCGTTTGGTCGTGATCCCCCGGAGGAGAACCCTGCAACGCCAAATTACTTTCTTACTCGTTTCACTCGTATGGTCTTTTTATTTTTCATCTTGCCTCATTCATGCAAGCCTGATTCAGCAATCTGCAAAATAAAAATCCCCCAGCTGCGCTGAGGGAGTAATTTGGCTTCGCGGAGAGAGGGGGATTCGAACCCCCGGTACAGTTTCCCATACGGCAGTTTAGCAAACTGCTGGTTTAAGCCACTCACCCATCTCTCCAATATTATTAAGAACTCTTATTTAGAACGGCAGTTTAGTCCCGACCTGTCGCGACTGGTTTAAGCCACTCACCCATCTCTCCGGAATAATTTAGAACTACTTACAATAAAACAAAAATCTAATCTCAGCCCGGAATTTACTATTGTCTGAAGCGTGACAAAAGTATAAAAACATGGATAAAGTGCAAAATTAATTGCTGTTTATTTCATCACCTGTTTCTTTTTCAGAAGAACAACATTTTCAACGTGATGCGTATGAGGAAACATATCCACCGACTGTACCCCTGCAACATAATAGCCATCTGACAATAAAAAGATGTCACGGGCCTGAGTGGAAGGGTTGCAACTTACATATACTATTTTATCCGGCGAAGCGGTCGCAATTGTCTTAATTACATCAGCATGCATTCCTGCCCTGGGTGGGTCAGTGATTACTACGTCAGGGTTACCGTTTATCCTAATAAATTCTTCAGAGAGAACATTTTTAATATCCCCGCTGAAGAAGAAAGTATTCCGGATATTATTCATCTCCGAATTAACCTCAGCATCCTTTATCGCTTCATCAACATATTCAATACCAATAACTTTATTGGCATAACTTGCTATATAATTGGCAATTGTCCCGGTTCCGGTATAAAGGTCATACACGATTTCTTTCCCTGTGAGGCCGGCAAAATCTTTTACAACACGGTAAAGCTGCAAAGCCTGCTTTGTATTCGTCTGATAGAATGATTTTGGCCCGACTCTGAACTTCAGTCCATCCATATCCTCAATCAAATGATCATCACCTTTATAGAGAACAGGATTCTGATCATTAAGAGAATCATTCTTTTTTGAATTTACAACATACATCAGTGAGCTGATCTGAGGAAATTCACCTGCTATAAAATTAAGTAATCCTTCTATTTTCTCATGATCATCATAAAAGAAAACTGCAATTACCATCACCTTACCTGCGAGCGAATTCCGGATAATAAGATTCCGCAAAAAACCCTTTTGTTGCCTGAGGTCAAAAAACTGCAGATTGTTTTTCAGACTGTACTCCCTGACTGCATTCCTTATTGAATTTGAAGGATCCGGCTGAAGATGACATTCCTTAATATCAAGTACTTTATCAAAGAGCCCCGGAATATGAAATCCAAGTGCATTTCCCTTTTCATATTGCGTATTGGAATCTACCTCCGCTTTTGTGAGCCAACGTTTATCTGAAAATGTGAATTCAAGTTTATTTCTGTAATAATAAATTTCAGATGATCCAATTATCGGATTAATTACAGGAAGTTCAGCTTTACCAATCCTTATAAGGTTATCTTTTACCTGCTTCTCCTTATATTTAAGCTGAAGGTTATATGGAAGATGCTGCCACTTACATCCCCCGCAAATCCCAAAGTGGATGCATTTTGGTTCTATTCTGTCAGCAGAGTATTCGTGAATCTTTACAACCCTTCCTTCAAGGTATTTTTTCCTTTTCTTAATTACTTGAATATCTGCAATATCACCAGGAATGAGCATAGGAACAAATACAACCAGATTATCTACTCTTGCCAATGCGTTTCCTTCTGCACCTATGTCGGTTATCTTTACCTTTTCAAGCAATGGAAGTTCTTTTTTTCTTCGCACCTGTTAATAATTTCAGATTTTTATAATTGTTATTTTGAAGAATTCAGATTCAATAGAAAAAGAATTCCCTGGATCATACATGGGAAAATGCCATTCCCGTGATCGAGACCCGGCAGTATTACTTTCTTGCATAAGTCACCTGAAGTGCCGGACTGTATCATAGCCGAATACATATTTTCAGTTGAAACAGGATTAACCTGTGTATCACTTCCTCCATGTATAAGTAAAAGAGGTTTGTAACTTTGCCAGGCTGAAATACTATTGCTGGTGAGGGCATCCCTTATTGTCGTGTATTTAGAAGAGGTACTGAACCCGGAAAGAAAATCGGGATTAATAAGTCCGGCTACAGATGTTGTCAGCTGACTGTTGATCTGATCGGAACTCAAAATTCCTGTAAACAATGTGCTTATTCTTGAGGCATATGGTTCCGTTAAAATATCAGAAACAGGATTAGTAAACTGGTGATAAGATATATAGGCATTTATTATATAGCCGATATAAACTGGCATCGGATATGTTGTTACATTAATCATGCTCTGCATCAGAAGAGAAATGTTGTAAGGTCCTGCTCCGCATGCACTGCCCTTCAGATTGAAATCATGATTAAAATCTAATTCCAAAGCTTTATGTAATGCCAGTGTTGCCCAGCCGCCCTGGGAATACCCCAGAAGATAATATTCATTCTTTAAACTGATTCCCGGAAGTTCGGAAATTGCAAGTTCCTTTACAGCATATAACATGTCTACAAGTGATTGTACCGTAGGTTCTTTTACAAGATAAGGATGAGGAATCTGAGCTGATTCCCCGAATCCCGGATAGTCTGCTATAACAACTACATATCCCATTGAAGCTATCATCTCAACAAACTGGTAAGAGTAATTTAATGGAAATTGACTTGGAGCATAGGAATTAACTGTATTTGTTCCATTCTGAAAGGAGAGGACCGGATAATTTCCCGGAGTTGACGGAACGCAAACCAGACCTGAAGCCTCGATCTGTTGGCCACTTACAGTGGTTTTATAAATCATAGTGTAAATATCTATATCGCTTACAATCAGCGATCTGAAAGTTTTTATCTCCGGAAGAGTTGCAGACATATTATCAATCAGACCCGTAAGGTATGTTTTGGTCAGCGGAAAAGCTAGTTTCTTTGAAACGAAATATGAATAAGCCGGAGTATTCCCTTCTTTATTACAGGAAGTTGTTGCAGCAAAAAGGATAAACAATATTGCTGAATACTTCAAAATTAATTTGTTAATCTTCATAATATCACAATTTTATATCTATGATTCTGGAGTCTTTAATAAAAAGGTAATATAGCATAACATTTTTAAATTTTTGACTATTGTACATCATGAATAATTTATAACAAATCAATTGAAAATCAATGATTGTTTGTTAATAATTAACGTTACACATAATATATATTTTCTGATCCTGAATCACATATATTAAATTCCGTTGCAAATATAACTTTAAAATAGAGAATTTTAGTCCGAACAAAGTTGGTGGGTAAAAATGCCTTTTAAAGCTACTTAGAAGTACCGTAT
>Ga0182021_10007935_pt1 | contig 12589 bp, 7 predicted proteins | sample 612E3MmetaG_FD_120493 | JGI IMG/M metagenome (GOLD analysis project Ga0182021, IMG submission 120493) | Permafrost microbial communities from Stordalen Mire, Sweden - 612E3M metaG (Illumina Assembly) | ecosystem: Environmental > Terrestrial > Soil > Wetlands > Permafrost | place: Sweden... | reverse complement strand
TCTTTGATCGGCTTTCGGGCGTGCCAGACGTCCCAGTAATGCGTGTCGCCGCGCGCTTCGCCGGCTGGCAGTCCCGCGTCGAGGTCGCCGCGCCAGGGCGAGCTTGGCCAGTAGGGCGTGATCCCGTCGGCCGCCTCCACCGCGGCGGGGAGCGCCTGGTGGAAGAGTTTCTCGTAATCGGCCAGCAGTTTCTTGTCGGCGGCGAGGCTTTCGGCGTTGCAGCCGAACACCTCGTTGTTGCCGCACCAGAGCGCGAGGCAGGCGCGATGCCGCAGTCTCCGGATCTGAAAATCCGCCTCGGCCCGCGAGCTGGCCACGAACGCGTCGTCGGCCGGGTAGAGCGTGCAGGCGAACATGAAATCCTGCCAAACGAGCAGCCCCAGCTCGTCGCACAGGTCGTAGAAATCCTCGCTCTCGTAGATGCCGCCGCCCCAAACGCGCAGCATGTTCATGTGGGCCTCGGCCGCGCTGCGCAGGTCGCGCTCGTAGTCGGCGCGGGTCAGCCCGGCGACGAAACTGTGAGCGGGAATCCAGTTGGCCCCCTTGGCGAAGACCGGCCGGCCGTTGACGACAAACTGAAACGACTCGCCCCACGCATCAGCATGGCGGTCCAGTGCGATGGTGCGCAGTCCGATCCGGCGCGTCCAGCGGCCGATCATCTTGCCGTCAGACCCGGCCACCTCCGCGTCGACCTGGTAGAGCGACTGTCCACCCTGGCCGTTGGGCCACCAGAGGTGGGGATTTACGATTGTCGATTTACGATTTACGATCGTGGCGATGACCCTGCCGTCAAAGGAAACGGTACCGCGGACCGTCGCAGCGGGATCCGGTCGAGCAAGCTCGGGCGCCAGGCGAAGGACCACGCTGCCATCGGAGCGGTGGTCCTGCATCACCCGCACGCTCTCGAGCCGGTTTCCGGTCCAGCCCTCCAGGCGCAGATCGCGCCAGATGCCGGCGGTGACGAAGCGCGGGCCCCAGTCCCAGCCGAACTGGCATTGTTGCTTGCGAATGACCGTGCAGCCGCCGACAGGATCATTGATTTCGCGCGGGCGATGGCCGGTCCGATGGGTGCGGATGTAGTCAAGCGCGCCACCAAAGCGGATGACCATCTGGTTGTTCCCGGCTCGCATCCACGGCTTCACGTCCCAGCGGTGGCCGAGGAACATGTTTTCCGCCCGGCCAATCTCGCGGCCGTTGAGCCGCAGGGTTGCGATCGTGTCGAGTCCGTCGGCAACGAGTTCCACAACCTCCTCATCCAGAAGTGATTTGGGCGCGACAAACGACGTGCGGTATTCCCAATCGCGCTCCCCAATCCACTGCAGATCGGTTTCGTTCGTGCCCCAAAAAGGATCGGGGATCAGCCCGTGCCGGAGCAGATCGCGGTGAACGCAGCCGGGCACCACCGCCCGACGCCAAGGCGAACCGCGCGTGGCATCGCGGAAACGCCATGCGGCCGAAACCAGGGGGAACACACGCATGGCGGTCGGTGAAGGCCGGCGCGCTATTTCTTCAATGGATGGTCCAACACGAACTGAACAACTTCATTGAGGTCGCAGAAGCACAGCGCGGTAAAGGTGTCCGCGGCTCCGTAATAGATTGCGGTGCGCCCGGTCGCCGAGTCGCACAGGCAGCCCACTGGGAAACAGACTCCGGGGACGAACCCCGCGAGCTCGTAGGGGGCCTCCGGACAAAGCAGTTGTTGGTCGCAACAGGCGATCACCTTCGACGGCTGTTCGAGATCGAGCAGCACCGCGCTCATCGCGTAGACGAAGCCGTTGCAGGTTTGCGTCACGCCATGATAGAAGAGCAGCCAGCCTTCGCTGGTCTCAATCGGCGAGGGTCCCGCGCCGATCTTCGTGCCCTGCCACCATGGCCAGCCGCGTCCCATGATGTGGCGGTGCTTGCCCCAATAGACCAGGTCAGGGCTCTCGCTGACGAAGATGTCGCCGAACGGCGTGTGCCCGGTGTCGCTGGGGCGGCTCAACATGAGAAACTTCCCGCCGATCTTCCGCGGAAAGAGCACGCCATTGCGGTTGTACGGCAGGAAGGCGTTCTCAAGCTGCTCGAAGTGGACGAAATCCTTGGTGCGGGCGATGCCAATCGTTGGCCCGTGGTAGCCGTTGCACCAGGTCACATAATATTCGCCGTCAACCGGCGTCACCCGCGGATCGTAGGCATATTCATGGCGCCGCACCTCAGGATCGTCACATTTGAATTCGATCGGCTTCGGCTCGAACGTGAATTTCAGGCCATCGGAACTATGCCCGACATGCAGGTGGGGCACCCGGTCCATGCCCTCAGTGCGAAAGACGCCGATGAACTTCCCCTGGAATGGAACCACCGCGCTGTTGAAGATACCCGTGACGCGCGGGAGCGGGCGCCGGCCGATGACAGGGTTGGCGTCATAACGCCAGACCACATCGGGGTTGCCCGAGGGTTTTGGTTGCCAGGGAATGTTCGGAATCGCCGGACCGGTGATCGAGAGCTTCATGGAGGTGGGAAACAGCGGAGGTTGGGATTGCGGCAGCGGTTGAATCGAAAACGCATCAAGCACAATACCAACTTCCCAATCGTGCATCGCTATCTCGACCGGGGGTGGGGATGGAGTTATTGCGCGGGGCGCCTCGATACTCTAGCCGTTCGCTCCGCGAATTGAAATGAGACTGGTTGCGCGGGTTTTGAGACCGATTCCGACGAGATGCGGCCCCAGCGGAGCGGCCGATCTCCCCGGGCAGGATCGGTGGAACGTGAGTGAGGCGTCGCACTTTTACTGGTTTTTGGCGTGAGCGACCCGCCTAGAAGTGCGGCCGCGGCCGGGCTGGCCGTCGCCAATCCAGATGAAGACGGGTTGCCTGGCATGATCGGCGCGGGAAGAAGCCTTCGGGTGTTGTCGCCGGAGGCGCGCCGAGTGCCCCAGCCTCGGCGGCGGACCCCGGCCCGGCCTCAGCGAGGCCGGCTTCAACACAAGCGCTGGTTCCTGGGAGTGTTAGGCAGGGCCGCCGCTGGTCGGTGGGCCGTTTTCGCAGTGAACGGCGGCCCGACGGCGAGCGCCGACCCCACGCACCAAGGATGATCGCCGACATCATCCGAAGACGCGATTCGAATGCAAAAACCCGTTTGGGCCTGCCGAAATGGCTGCTCTGGCGCGCTGGCTGATCTGGGGTGGCGCGCATTCCATTCCGAAATCTTCTTTATAAGACACTTATTATAAACAGTCTGTGATGTTGCAACGACACCTTGCACTCGGACAGGCGTCATATATGTTGTAGGCATAAAATGGACCAGCGATTTGAAACTTTTCCCCGCTTTCCGGGGTCTCAATCACAATCCTTACCACTCATTTGAAGTCATGAAAACGAACTCAATTCTCCATGCGATCGTTCTCGCATCCACCCTCCTCGTTTCCGGTGCTGGCGCCCAGACGGCCAACCCGATTCCGGCGGCAAGCCCCAGTCCGGTGCTGAACCCGATGCCGACTCCGAACCAGATCATCTACATTCCCCAACTGCCCAACCCGGCGGAGCTGGCCAGCGCCGCCACAGCCCAGGGGATTTCTGTTGAGCAGATCAACCAGACGAGCACCCAAATCACGGTCGTCTACAAATACGCCAACGGGCAAAACACCACGATCTGCTACCAGCTTCTCTCCAACGCTGGAGTTGCTCCCGCGGTTGCGCCTGTGATGGCGCCCGCGGCGACAGCCGTGGTCCCGACCACGACCACGGTGGTCTATGCTTCACCAACACCCGCCTATTATTATTACGATCCCTATTACTACAGCTGGCCCTGGTTCGCCCCAGTCTCGATCGGTCTTGGCTTCAACTTCGGTCACGGATTCCACCATGGCTACGGCGGTTACCACGGCGGTTACCATGGAGGCTCCCATGGTCACGGGCGGTGAGCCGTCCGCTGGTCCCAATCTCAATTCAAACCAATCATAACTATGCGCCAACCAACCGCAGTTATCTTGGCCCTGGCCTTGTCCACCCTCGGTGTCGGGTGCGTGGGCACGGGACCCAACACGCAACAGGGGGCCGTTAACGGCGCCGCCCTTGGCGCCATCCTTGGCGGCATCATTGGCAATAACCACGGCCATCAAACCTGGGAAGGCGCCGCAATCGGCGCGGCCGCTGGCGCCATCGCCGGCGGCACGATGGGTAATGCCGTCGACAACCAGAGGGGAACCATTTACCGGTCGCCAGAGGAGGCCGCGAGCAATGTGGTGGTGCAGCAGGTGCCGGCCACACCGCCGCCGGCGGCTCCGACCGAAGTGGTTGTCACACCGCCACCCTCGCCTGCGGCGATCTGGATTCCGGGTTACTGGGCCTTCAATGGCGTCGGCTATGTCTGGGCGGGCGGGCGCTGGGAGATACCGCCGCCAAACTGTCGCGCCTACGTCGCGCCCTATTGGGCCCGCCGGCCTCACGGCTACGTCTATATCCGGGGCTATTGGCGCTGAACGCCAACCCTGCAAATTGCCGGGTTCTGCTCTCGCTTTCCTGACTGCGCGGTGATCCCGCGCAGGACGAGCATCGGCAGGCTCTTCCGGCCGGTCTATTCATAGACAGGCGCTTGGGTGATTCGACCGGTTGGCGTCACCCTCCGTCGGCCGAGCCCCTACGGAAGCGACGGAGCCGGTTGCCGCGGCGTGGGTTGGTGCAAGCCCGACCCCAGTGCGCGTGCAGATTTTTCCGGTTTGCATTGAATTTGGGACCGAAAATTGCCAATTCTTGGCAACCCGCCAATCCGGCCGGCAGCGAATCCCGAATCTCTGCAGCCGAGGCTGGACCACCCCCTTTGGCATAACCACTGAGCATTCGGCAAAAGGAAAAACCTATGAGTAATAAAACCGGCCGGTTGAAACGGCGACTCGAGGGCCTATCCACCCCCCCGATCAAATCCCCAAAGAGTCCCCGCAATCCCAAGCTGGCCTTCGGCGACCGGGTACGGGTCAAGGCAACGGAGGAGGCCAATGCGGCCGGCGCGGCGGGTTTGACTGGGGAGATCATTGGATTTACCAAGCGGTCTGGCTCCAGTGTTGTGGCCATCGGGGCGGCGGGCGACGATTTCGCGTTCAACGTGTTTTTCAAGGAAACCGAAAGCACCGCCTGGCTCGCCGAGGATCAACTTGAGTTGCTGGAGCATTCGCCGGGCGCTGACGGCAGCAAGGGGCACGTGGATTCCGCAACCACCGACGGCAAGAAGTCTGCCTGGAAATTCTGGTGACCGTCCCCACGGCGGGCGATCTTGCAGGGCCGCCGGCGTGTTGTGATCGGGAAGCGGCGGTGCCGTGATGCCTGGGAACAAGCCAATGGGCGCGCCCATCGCGCTTTTTGTGGCGCTTTTGCCCAGCTTGGTTTTGATCGGGGAGTGATTATGAAACCGTCCCTCCGCTTCGCTGCTGCCAGCTTCGCCCTGCTCTCATCGGTTGTCCTGATCGGCAACGCCGCCGTCCCGACCGACGATTCCTCGCTCCCTCACCTTGTGTCGAAGGACGGGCGCCACGCACTGATCGTGGACGGCGCGCCGTTCCTGATCCTCGGTGCGCAAAGCAACAATTCCAGCGCCTGGCCCTCAGTGTTGCCCAGAGTCTGGTCAGCCATCGCAACGGCCCAGGCCAACACCCTCGAAGTCCCGGTCTATTGGGAGCAATTCGAGCCGGAGCAGGGCAAGTTCGACCACTCGGTGGTGGATCAACTTCTCCTGGGCGCCCGCGAACACAAGGTGCGGCTCGTGCTCCTGTGGTTTGGCACCTGGAAGAACGGCAGTTCGCACTACCTGCCGATGTGGCTGAAACGGCAGCCGGAGCTTTGTCCGCGCATTATCGGCAAGACTGGCCGGCGCATCGACTCGCCGTCGCCCCACACCCCGGCGTTGCAGGAGGCCGACGCCCGCGCCTTCGCCGCGCTCATGCGCCACCTCAGGACCGCCGACCCCCAGCACACCGTGATCATGGTGCAGGTCGAAAACGAGCCCGGCTCCTGGGACACGGTCCGCGACTATTCCCCTGCTGCGCAGAAACTCTTCACCGCTCCCGTCCCGCCGGAATTGCTCAAGGCGCTCGGCAGGGAAGCCCAGGCCGGTGGCGACTGGACGGCGGTCTTTGGTCGGGATGCCGATGAGTTCTTCCAGGCCTGGTCGGTGGCGCACTACATCGGGCAGGTGGCCGCCGCGGGCAAGGCCGAATACCCGCTGCCGTACTACTGCAATGCCGCCTTGCGCGACCCGCTCACCCAGCCGGCCGCCAGCTCCTATGAGAGCGGCGGGCCGACGGACAATGTACTCGACATCTGGAAGGCCGCAGCGCCGGCCGTGGATGTGCTGGCCCCCGACATCTACATGAACGACAGCGCGCACTACTTCAAGGTGATGGATCTCTATAACCGGCCGGACAACGCGCTCTTTATTCCGGAGACAATCGGGTCGCCGGCTGGCACCCGCTATTGCTACGCCGCGCTCGCCCGCGGCGCGATTGGCTGGTCGCCCTTCGGAATCGACAGCCCGTTCCGGATCTTCGAGGCAGCCTCGGGCGACGGGGCTCCGAATCCAATCGCCATCAATTGCCGGGTGCTCAATCCAATGATGCGGGAGATTGCGCAGTGGAGTTTCGAGGGGCGCCTGCAGGCAGCCGTCGAGGAGAAGGACGAGTCCCGGCAGACCCTTGCGCTGGGACGCTGGCAGGCGATCGTCACGTTCGGCCCGCCGACCGGCGGCTACGGAAACAACCCGAAGGGCAACCCGGAGCCGGTGGGACGCATGCTGATCGCAACTCTGGGAGAAAACGAGTTCCTGGTCACGGGGTATCTGGCCCGCGTGGATTTCAAGGTCGCCGAGGCGGCTTCGGGTGCGCAGCGCGAATTCCTGCGAGTGGAGGAAGGCGGCTATGAAGGCGGCGTTTTCAAGCCGACCCGGATCTGGAACGGCGACGAAACCGACTGGGGGCTGAATTTCGGGTCGGCGCCGCAGGTCCTCCGGGTGCAGCTCGGGACCTATTGAACCCGGCTCAAGCCAAGCCGGCCCTTACAGGATGCAACCGAGCAAGCGGAGTCGATGAAGGGTGGGGTTCCTGCCGCCAATTCCTCGGAGAGTTCGCTCATTGAACCACTGGGGCTCTGGGCGCAAAGAGCGCGAATCTTCGGAGGAGATGATCTCTCGATGCCCGAGTTGAAGGCAGTCACCTATGGCGGCTTCACCAGGATCGCCTGAGTCGGTGAATTTGGTGAGCCCCGATGGCGCTTCATCGGCAAAACCGACGCTGGAGCCAGCGCGGCAACATTCCCTGGCCGCGCCCGCGCGCCGTGCTGCGTCTCGAGCGTTGAGGTTGCTGCTGGTTCTCGCCGCCACGGGCGGGTCTGGTGCCCGCAGCGCCGGAGCGAACGAAAGCCCGCCGGGCCATTTTCTCCTGGATATGGTGCACAACAATCCAGGCGAGCCGGCGTTTTCCACCAAATGGAGCCGCCCGGCCTATCTGAAGAGCCGGGGCTACACCGGCGAGATTCCCAAGTGGTTCGTTCAATGTGCGATCACTTACGAATCCCTGGATCCCGCGTTGATCCCGAGCGGAAGCCCGGTTGGAGTATGGGTCCGACATGAGGCGGATTTGGTTTCTTCCGCCCTCCAGGAAGCTAAGCGCAACGGCCTCCCGGTGTATCCCTTCACTGACTTTCTCGTGGTGCCCAAGGTGCTGCTTGAGAAATACGGCTCCGACATGAGGACGGGAGGCCATTTGGATGTCACCCGCCCGAAAACCCAGGAGGTCATTCGGGCGCAAATCCGGGAGGTGTTTGACCGCTTCCCCGACCTCGCCGGCCTGACCGTGCGTTTTGGGGAGACCTATCTGCACGACACCCCTTTCCATGTGGGCGAACGCCCGATGCCTCCGGATGGCGAGGCCGCGATCCGGGGCCATATCGCGTTGATTCGGCTCCTGCGGGAGGAAATCTGCGTCAAGCGAGGCAAAATGCTGTTCTATCGCACGTGGGATTTCGGACACTTCCACGACGATCCGGCCTTCTACCTTGCGGTCACGGACGCGATCGAACCGCATCCGAACCTCATCTTCTCCGTCAAACACCAAAAGGGGGATTTCCTCCGGCTCTCCCCATTCAACCCGACTTTGATGATTGGGAAGCACCGCCAGATCGTGGAGGTGCAGTCGCAGCGCGAGGCGTATGGGAAAGGCGCGCATCCGTATTACATCGGCCAGGGAGTCATTGAGGGTTGGGAGGAGTATTCCTGGCTGATGAAGGGGAGGAAGCCTCAGGGCCTCCGTGACATCATCTCTCATCCAAACTTCGCCGGAGTATGGACGTGGTCGCGTGGCGGTGGCTGGGAAGGTCCGTATATCGCCAACGAGCTCTGGTGCGATTTGAACACGTTCGTCATCGCCGAATCTGTCCTGCATCCGGAACGCTCGGAGGCTGAGGTTTTCAATGAGGTCTGCCGCCGGGAGTATTCGCTGTCGGAACCCGATATTGGCTTGATGCGCGAGCTGAGTTTGCTGTCGGCGGCAGCGGTCGTCCGTGGGCAGCAGAGTTTCCAGGGCGCGGTGAATCCCTGGTGGTGCCGCGACCAGTATCTCGAAACGCCCGACCTCACGGCGATCATCGCGGCCGGGCGCATGCCCGCGGCGCTGGCCGAGAAAGCCGAAGCGGTCCGGATGTTCTCCCGCATCGAGACCCTCGCGCGCCGGATCCGATTTCCGGACCGCGCGACCCAGGACTTCGCGGAAACCTCCGCGACCTACGGAAGAATCAAATATGCGCTCTTTGAGCAGATCTGGAAACTCGCCTTCCTTGGCACTGCCGGCGCGCAACGTGGTCGAGACGATCTCGGCCAACTCGGCGCTGCGATCTCTGAGTATGACCGTCTGTGGGACGAATGGCGTTCCCTGAGGGATAAACACCCGGGGTGCCCCACGCTTTATCGGGACATCGCCTCGCCTTTCTCCGGCGCTCCCGGAATCGGGCAAACTGTGGAGAATTTGCGACGCTTGCTTCCTCGTCCGTAGCTCCAGGCGAAGGCTGAAGTTCGCTCCTACATTGTGCAAGAATGGGTAGGTTTGCCCGCGAGGAGCCGCGCCCCGGCCAGCGCGAACAACAGGCCGACGAACCCCGCATCGAGCGCTCCGCCGCCGCCACCTCCGCCGTTCCCCGATGGTGGCGCGGCGACGGCATTCACAGTGAGCACGGCGGCGCCGCTGGTCACGCTGCCAAGGGCATTGGAAATCACGACGGTGTACTGGCCGGCATCGGCGGTTTGCGCGCTCGGGATGCCGAGGGAGTTTCCGGTGGCGCCACCAATGGCTGCGCCGTTGCGGTACCACTGATAGGTCGGTGCCGGGAGGCCGCTGGCCGCCACCGAGAACTGCACGCTGGTTCCCGGTGCGACCGTCTGGTTTTGCGGTTGCGCCGTGATCAGCGGCAGGCCGGCGAGCTGGCCTTTGCGAATGGTCGCACCGTCGGCGACGTAGAGATTGTCTTGCTGGTCCACGGCGATCGCTCCGGGCCACTCGAACCGCGCGGAGCCGCCCAGGCCGTCGACGCTGCCCGAGTGCGCCGCGTCGCCGCCAACCAGCATGGCGTCACCTTGTGCGGTGATGCGCCAGACCGTGTGGTCGTAACTGCAAGTGAGGTAGAAGTTGCCATGGCTGTCGACGGCGAGGCCGAGCGGGTATGCGTTGATGAGCCGCTCCAGCCCCGGCTTCGCCAGCAGATTCCCGCTCACGGTCGACACCGCGCCGCCGGAAGTGACTTTGCGGATGACGCAGTAGCCCCGCCCACCGTCCGCGTACTGGTCATCCAGAACGTAGAAATTGCCGCTGCGATCGGAGGTGATCGCGCCAACGCTGGCGAAACGGGCGCTGCCTCCAATCCCATCATCTGTGCCGGAGAGACCCTGCTGGCCCGCGAGAACGGACCAGCCGTTGTCGGGCGTGCGTTTCCACAAGACATGGCCAAACGTCTCGGGGACAATCAGGTTGCCGGCTTGGTCGGCGACGAAGCCCGGCCCATAAAACCAGCGGTCGACGGGGATCTGCGTGATCGCGCCAGTCGGGGCGAGCTTCTGGACGGCTTGGGGCGGCCAGAAGAGGGTCCCGATGAAGTAAATGTTGTCCAGGGCGTCGACCGCGATCTCCCCCGGCAATTGGGCGGTGGCCTCGTAGGTTTCAGACCCAAAGGAATTGGTGACCGTTCCATTCGGGGATACCTTGAGCGACCCGACTGCGGTCAAGGGCCGGCCGTACATGGATTTTCCCGACACGCCGCCGGCCCAGACATTGCTCGCGGAATCGACCGCCAGTGAATAGAGACGAATGGGATTTGCGGGAGTCCCGGCCAGAATCGCCTGCGTGCCATCTGCGGCGATCTTCACCACCACGTTGTCGGCGCGGGTGTAGAATGTCTCGCCCGTTGGGCTGACAGCCAGACCCCCAGCTGGGCAGTCAGCTCCCGTTCCATCATGGATTACGCTGAATCCATCGCTGATGACGCCCGCGGCAGTGATGCGCCAGACCTCGAATTCTCCGCCCTCGAGACCGGAATAATCTACCACCGCCATCAAGTTTCCGGAGATATCTGTCGCGAGTTGAGAGAGATGCCCTCCGGGATAAGACGCCCAGGCCGCCGTGGAAAGGACCGCCGAGACGGCTCCAGCGGCATCCAGCTTGAACAGCCCGTTGGAATACTGGGCCGATTGCACTGTGCCGGAAAAGAAGACCTGCCGTCTGGCATCCACTGCCAGGACCAGGCCGTTGGTCGTGACCGTTGCGCTCGAGCCGTCAGTCAGCGTTACCGTTCCGCTCGTGAAGATCGTCTGCACGATTCCGGCAGAGATCCGGCGGATTCCGGAATCGCCGACGTAGACGTTGCCGGCGCCGTCGACGGCGATCGTTTGCGGGTTGTTGAAGAGCGCCAGGGCGGCGTTGCCATCGGCGGTGCCCCGCTGGCCCGGCCGGCCCGCGATCGTCGTCACGACTCCGGCTGGCGTGATCATGCGGATGGTGTAGTTGAGGGTGTCGACAACGTAGACATTTCCCGCCGCATCGACGGCCACGCCCCCGGGACTCTTGAACCGGGCAGCGGCGCCAACGCCATCGGCGCTGCCCGGCTGTCCGGGAGTTCCGGCCAGGGTTGAGACCGTGCCGGCCGGCGAGATCTTGCGAACCGTGTGGTTGTTCGTGTCGGCGACGTAGAGATTGCCCGCCGGGTCGAAGGCGAGTCCCGTGGGATTGTTGAAACGAGCGCTGGTGGCAGGGCCGTCCTCTGCGCCGATGCTGGCGCGGCCGGTGATGGTGGTCCATTGAAACGTCGGTGGCGCGCTCTGGGCAAACGCGGACCCGTCGAGCAGCAGCCAAGAGGCAACGACCAAGACGGCAACGCGGCGAAAGGCGGAAGCAATCCGGGGATCAGGATTCATGGTTGAGCCTATCGATCATGACAACCGAACGCACGGTTTCCGCCATCGGCGGCTTCCAGTCGGGCGCGCTAGAAACATCCGGGCTGGGAAAACAGCGCTTGCGTTGTGGCCGGGCCGGGTGGGTTGCCTCGAAACCCAGCGGTTTCGCTGGCTCTCGACCCTCGACGGTCGTCCTTCGGCCGCCTGGTTCCAGCCTGGGTCCCGCGCCGTCCAGCCCGGTACGCCCAATAGCGGGTTGGGCGTTCGAGACTGTCAATGAAGGCAGAACGACAGTCATCCCAGCTTCTCAACCATGGAGAAAGATCAATGAATCTTCTAGCGCGCCGATTCATTTGCGGCGGTTTGCTGCTGGCGGCGCTCGTCGTGCCGACCTGGGCTCAATCGAACTACGCGACACCTTACTACTTCACGACTCTGGCCGGCGTCACCGACATCGGCAGTGCCGATGGACCCGGTTCCTTGGCGCGATTCAATGGTCTGGCCGGCATTGCCTTCGATTCGACCGGCAACCTCTTCGTCGCCGACTGCAGCAACCAGACCATTCGGAAGATTACGCCCGCAGGCGTGGTCACAACTTTTGCCGGAAAACCCGGCTTCGCGGGCAGTGCCGACGGCGCCGGCAGCACCGCGCGATTTAGCGTTCCCAAAGGGGTGGCGGTGGACCAGGCGGGCAATCTCTACGTGGCTGATACCGGCAATTCTACCATTCGCAAGATTACGCCAGTGGGTGCCGTCACAACCCTGGCTGGCAGCGCGGGCGTGACAGGCAGCACCGATGGCGCTGGTTCCGCCGCGCGGTTCTTCAATCCGATAGGCATCGCGGTCGATTCAGCCGGCTTTGTCTACGTGTCCGACACATCCAGCAATGTCATCCGCAAGATCACTCCGGCGGGTGTGGTCTCCACCCTGGCCGGTACGGCCAAATATTACGGCGGCAGCGCCGACGGCGCCGGCCCGGCGGCGAGTTTTCACGGGCCTCAGGGAATTGCCGTTGATTCGGCTGGGAATCTCTATGTCGCGGATACCGACAACTACACGATCCGAAAGGTCACGCCGGCGGGTGTCGTTACCACCCTGGCCGGCTCCGTGATAAATCCCGGGCACTACGACGGCTCCGGTGGCTCGGCCAGTTTCAATTCCCCATGGGGCGTCACGGTGGATAGGGCGGGTG
>Ga0182021_10007934_pt1 | contig 12589 bp, 6 predicted proteins | sample 612E3MmetaG_FD_120493 | JGI IMG/M metagenome (GOLD analysis project Ga0182021, IMG submission 120493) | Permafrost microbial communities from Stordalen Mire, Sweden - 612E3M metaG (Illumina Assembly) | ecosystem: Environmental > Terrestrial > Soil > Wetlands > Permafrost | place: Sweden... | reverse complement strand
GTCTCGGTGGCGGGCGACTGGCCTCGCAATCCACCCTACATTCAGACGGTCTCGGGAAACAACATCTCAGTGTACGTTCCCGCAGCCAGCGCAGCGCTCGTCCACATCCCGCAGTAGGCAGCTGCTGGCCCCTTCGTCGTCAAGGTTCCCGCGGGATGATGAAGACCCTAGGGCATCACGTGCCTGGCTCACTCGTCCAGTTTGACGCCGGGCACGTGAGCTCGGTATAAGGGCAATGAGGTAGACGACGAGCGATGGAATGAGTTGCTCTGCGGGAATTTGCCCCGAAAGGACATTCTGATCATGTCTCGAACTTCGTTGGCCATCCTGATCGCCGGTTCCGGCCTACTCGTCGTGTATACCGCTCGTGCACAATCTGACGACAAGTCGCCAGCGGAGCTTGCCGAGCAACCGTCCCAAGGGCCGACTCCGCCGGTTGAATCTGCTGAGCAACAGTCCCAAGAGCCGGCCGCACCGATTGCCCTGCCAACCCAACCAACGACCACTCCGACTCCTGCTCCGACTCCTGTAAATCCATGGTTCGTTCGGCCTCCCTTCGTCCTGACGGCCGGCGCTGGGGCCGATTGGAAGCTGACCATCTACGGCTTCGCCGAAGCCGACGCCATGCGAGACTCCACTCGGAGTTTCAACGACGGATTGAACAACAACGTCATTGCCCACCCGCTGACGCAAGCCGGTCGCAACCCGCGCTTGCAAGCCACCATCCGAAACAGCCGCCTCGGATTCAAAGCAGAGACACCAGCATTCCACAGCATTCGCTCATCGGGCGTGCTCGAGTTCGACTTGTTTGGCAATCAGCCGAAGGTTGATGGCGGCGGGGGATCCCCCGGACAGCCATCGGGCCCCGGTGCCACGACCGAAGCCGCCTATTTTAACAATGCAGCATTCCGTGTTCGGCACGCGTATGTGAAGCTTGAGGATCCCATCGTCGACGTTTTGGCGGGCCAGACGTACTACCTACTGGGGTGGCAGAACTACTTCTTCGGATCCACATGCGGTTTCCTGGGAATGCCCAATCAGTTGTTCAATCGCACGGTGCAGCTTCGACTGAGCCACACCTTCGCGTCGAATCCAATCAACTTTGAAATCGCGGCCGGGGCCTTCCGCCCTGCTCAGCGCGATTCTGCGTTGCCGGATACCCAAGCCGGGGCTCGCCTCGCCATCAACCAATGGAAGGGGATCACAACCCCGGGCAGCGGTGGAACGGATGCACGGGCGGCTTCTATCGGTGTGTCTGGTATGGTGCGCCAGTTCAAGGTCGACCCACATGCACCGCTGCCGGCCCCGACAATACCTCTTATCGGGTGGGTAATCGCGGCCAACGTGCTCCTTCCCATCATCCCTGCGAAAGACGGCACGGATCGGGGAAACGCGTTGACTCTAACTGGAGAGTTTGTGACGGGTACCGGCAGTGCCGACCAATACACGGGAATGACCGCAGGCGCGACCATGCCCAATGTGTACCCCTTGGCCCCCGGAACCCCGATCGACTATCGAGGAATCGCGCTGCCGAACGACGTGAACGGGGCAGCACCCATAGTCGGCACCCCTTACACTCCCAACATCGACCCCGGACTGGTGGCGTTCGATCGGGACGAACGCCTTCACACCATCAACTGGCAGACATTTGTAGTCGGCATCCAGTACTACCTTCCCCCAAGGGGGCGCGCCTTTATCAGTGGGAACTACAGTCAGGGAAAGTCCAACAACATCGCGAGTCTGTTTCCCCCCGATTCAATCAGGCAGACCTGGGTCAATGCCTTGGGCGTATTCCGATCTTCGCGCTACCTGGACGGGAATGTCTTTTTCGACGTGACGCCCGCTGTTCGTGTGGGCCTTTCCTATCAGCGTGTCGACCAGACGCTGGCAGACGACACGAAAGTCCACAACAATCGCTTCGAGATGACCTTCCTCTACTTCCTATAGGCCGGTGCTCCGGGAGGCTGAAATATGCGAGTGAAAATCAACGTGCGATCCTCATTCATTCTCGGTGTTGCGGCGTTCCTAGGGGCCGCTTCCGGCCTGGCATGCTACGAGAACTCAGGCTCCTTTCAACCAGTCACCTATGGAGCCCGACCATGGACCCCCCCTGACGGCTGGTTCTCTGATAATCCCTATATACCCTGCGCCACAGGATACTACGTCGCCATCGACGCCACCACTTGCAAGGGTTGCACCGGGCCAGTCGCGTACGCTCTTTGCACCGGGGTCACCACCAATCAGTGCACGTGCGGAGGTCCGTTTTGGCCCGGTGCGGAGTGTCCGAAGTCGATTGCTGTTTGCTGTCCCAACGATTTTCCGCCGATCAACTGGCAAGAGAATACGAAATACTCTGGCCCTGGCTGGTTCGGCCTCAGCCCGAGTGCAGCCACCAGCACCTGCCCTTGAGAGGGTGCCCCGGGCGGGTCGCGTCGGTGCCCCCCCAGCGCGTCGAGCCGGCGCTTAGTTATACTGCGCGCCCTCCTGGATCCATTCATGGATGCGGTTCTGTTCCTCTGCGGGAAGCGTCGCTGGCCGACAGTCCGGGCCCGCATCTTGACAATCAAGGAACTTCACGTCCGAGAGTCCGTTGGTCCGGAACGTGGCGCTGTCCGCCGGCATTTGGGCTCCGCACCTGTTCGTCCCTGAGGGCATCTGGTCCAGGAGCTTCAGGTACAGAACGCTCTTTCCCGGATCGCCCGAGATCACCCGCGTTCCCCTTTGGTAGCAGCTCCCCATGCATGGCATACCGACGAGGCTCGCGTACGCGCGAATCTTTGAACTCAGGTCGAGGCCGCTGAACACCAAACTCACGCCATTGTAGTGGCAAAAATTGTTGCTGCACTTCGGTTGGATGGTTTCTGTGTAGACCTTCGTGAACGAGTTGGCAGCCGGCGGGCCACCCGAGTCGCATCCCAAGTTGAGAACCGCGGAAACGGAGAGTGCGAAAACCGCTCCTCGAACAGTGTGTCTCATCGATTCCTCCACGAGCCCTTGTTTGACACTAGAAACCGCGTGCGGTCCAGAAAAACGTACCCAGAATTCTCGCACAAATTCGCGAAAATGAGCAGATCTAATGTGCATGTCTGAATGGAAAAGAGTCCACTACCATCGGCAGGCGCGGCGATTGATCGCGGCGACCACAAGCTTGCTTTCCGCAGTGCTGCTCTTCACGGACCATAGTTCTTTCGAAGCGTTTTTTTGAGCGATGGAGAACCTTGCCGGGCCGTAGCAGCGCGACCTTGATCGTGTCCGCGCAGTGCGCTGGGACGGCCTTTGTCGCCGTTTCTGGCTCCTGACGGGCTCCTGACGGGGCTGTCTCGAACACCTTGTCGCCGGTCACCGCCGTCTCGCCATCTGGCCCGCGGACAGCACGTCGCCGCCCTCGGGCGCGCAAGAAGGCGGCAAGCGGCAACCCGCGCACGCCCGCGATTCTTGAGTTCGTGCTGGCCCAGGTAGATGGCATGCGTAGCAATTCTGCAATTCACGTCCTGGGAGCGACATTATGGTAGCGTGGGCTCGTGCCGCACACCGCCGCCGCGCCTCCGCCTTCGGTGGTCCCGGGAACTGACCGTGTCGGTCGGCTGCACGCCCTCCGTGGGAGGCTGGATTCCTGGGACATCCCGTGCTGGCCCTTCGCGGTTGGGCTCCTCGCTCTCTCGTGGCTGATCGTGTCCCCGTGGGGAGACTACCCGCTCAATGATGACTGGCAGTATGCCCGCATCGCGAAGCGACTCGCCGAAACTGGATCGATCAACGTGGACCTCCCCATTGCGCCGATCATCGTCGGGCAATGCCTGCTCGTGGCGCCGTTCGCGCGGATCTTCGGCTTCTCTCATGTGCTGCTGCGGATCTTGACCGGGATCCTCGCGGCGGTCGGCCTCTGGGCCATTGACGCGATACTTCGTCGAATGCGGGTGAACGCGTCCGCGAGGCTCGCCGCGCTGTGCGTGACTGCGCTGAATCCGCTTTACCTGTACTTCTCGATGAGCTTCATGACCGAAATCTACGGTCTCGTACCGGGAATGCTGGCCGTGGCCCTCTGGTACTGGGAGCGTGCGCGCATGAATCGCCGAGAGTGCGATCAGGGGCCGCCGCCCCCGATCGCGCGCACTTGGGTATCGGTCTTCGTGGCGCTGCTGTGCGGTTCCCTGTGGTGGATCCGCCAGTACGCCGTACTGCTCTATCCGGCGCTGCTGGGGGCGTCCCTCATGCCGGTTCTGCTGGCCCGCGATTTCGGGCGGCTTCGGCGATCATTCGTATCTCTTTCCGCTGGGTTGGCGAGTTTTGCCGCAGTTATCGTGGTCTACTTTCCCTGGGCGCGCGCCACCGGCAACCTGCGGGATGCCTTCACCGGTCCACTGTCGGGCATCACCAACATCAACGGGAATGCATGGGCTATTCAGTCAGGGGTGCTTCTGGCGTATCTGACTCTTTACTTCTTGCCGTTGCTGGTGCTCGTGCGGGCCCCCGCGCCGCGGTGGAAGGGACTGCTACTGGGAGCGCTGCTCGTGGCGGTCGTGCTCTTTGCCCGATCCCTGCTGCAGGACTCTGCAACTACGGACTTCTCGATGTCGGCTCATCTCCACCGAACCTTCCCCTTCATCGGCAACATCACCTACAACGCGGGTATTGGGCCCATCACTCTCGCCGATGTCTTCACGTTCAACCTGCCCGACCGGCCCCGCTGGCCGGCAGGCGCGTGGAAGCTGATCGAGGCGGTGGTGGTCGTGGGAACCGTTCTCTGGGGACCGGCGCTGTGGCGTCTCGGACGAATTCTGCGTGCTGCGCGTCGGACAATCACCTTCGAGTTTCTCTGGTTCGGCCTGCTCTTCGCCGCGGTGTCGACGATAGCGTTCGTGCAGACGTACCAGCTGGAGGTGATCGACCGCTACCATTTCCCGGTCGTTCTCGCGGCGTCATGGCTCCTGGCCGTGGTCCTCGGCTGGGGTGATCCCGAGGCCAGGCTCACGGCGCCCCTGCCCAATAGGCGTGCGGCGGTGACGCCCGCGGTTGCGCGCCAGCGAGCCTCGCGCAAGCGAACCTCGCGCAAGGCCGCGCTGTCGTCCGGAAATCGTGGCTCTCGGTCCGCGGCCCAAAGCGGTGCCGCCGTCACATTTCTTCGCGGTGGTGCCGCTGACCTCGTCCCGTGGCCGGCCCGTCCTCGGCTCGTGATGGCGGCGATCCTGGTTATCGCCATCGGTGGGTTCACGGTGGGGGGGCTGCACGACTATTTTCGCTGGAACGACGCACGCTGGGAACTCGCGCGCTACGGTCTGTCGCTTGGAGCGTCGCCTGCCAATATTCAGGGTGGCTACGAGGTCAACGGGTGGCTCTCCCACGACCTCATGCGCAAGAAGGCAGAGCTCAAGTGCAAGGGACGCTGTGGCTGCGCTGGCTTCTTCGATTGCATCGACGACAGCTACATGATCACGATGAACGAGCTGCGGGGCTACAAACTGGTGCGTGCGATTGAACCGCGCTACTGGCTCGCACGCGGCCCGCGGGTGATGCTGCTCGAACGCCAGTACCTGCGCTAGAGTGCTGGATTGCGGATGTAACTTGGTGAAGCCAAAATGGCGCTTGTTCCGACTATGCTCATTAGGGACCCTTCTGGACATGCCCGCCGGCTTCCGCTAGCATTCTTGCCGCAGTCGGCTATTGCGCGGCGGATGGATTTCGAGCACGCCGCGGGAGGTACAGAGGATGTCCGCATTTATTCCGGGGTTCGAGGACGACGTCTTCATCAGCTACGCCCACGTCGACAATCAAGCCTCGGGGTGGGTGACGAGTCTGGAGGAGTGTCTTCGGAACAAGCTCTCGGAGCTCATCGGCACCGGAGCTTCGATCTGGCGCGACTCAAAGTTGGCAGGCAACGACTACTTTGACGATGTCATCACACAGCGAGTGAAGAAAGCTGCGGTGTTCGTTGCAGTTATTACGCCGCGCTACGTGGAATCCGAGTCGTGCCGGAAAGAGTATCGGGCCTTTGTCAGCGGCGCGAGAGGCGTGCGTATTGGCGAAAAGTCTCGCATAATACGCGTCCGCAAGACGCCGCTGCCGGTGGGTACGGTTGAGCCCTCCGATCTGCTGGCTGCCGAGACCCTGAGTTTTCCCTTCTTCGAGGAGAAGAAGGGCGGGGAGTTGATCGATTTTGAAAACATCCCCAACATGGAGGGATATCAGCAGTTCTGGAATGGGCTGAAGGGACTCGCACGGGCCATCGACAAGGTGCTGCGACTCCTAAAGAGCGACGCTCAGCCTTCCGGCGGAAAACGCACGGTATTTCTCGGGGAGACGACGCGCGCCCTCGCAGCGTCCCGCGACGAACTGAGGCGTGAGATCACTGGCAGGGGCCACCACGTTGTGCCGGAAGAATCACTCCTTGCTGATGGCATCTTCGACGCCGCCGCCGCCCAGGAACTGCTGGCTTCGTCATCCCTTGCCATCCACCTGTTCGGTGGCACCTACGGGGTGATTCCCGAAGGGCAGGAGCATTCCGTCCCGCACATCGAGTACACACTTGTCTCGCAAAGGGCAATTCCGCAACTGGTTTGGATTGCGCCGGAGCCGTCGGGGGGGCCTCCGGTGGACGCGAAGCTCAAAGCATTGCTCGACCAGGTAGAGCAAACCGAGCCGGCCGCGCGGATGGTCCTCGAGGTTTGCAAGACCGAATTCGAAAATTTCAAAGAAGTGGTCCTAGACGCCCTGGCCAAGGATTGTGACCCGGTCCCCACCATCACCGAGTGCAAGTCCGTCTATCTCCTATGTCACGACGCCGACATCGACAGCACGGACCTGCGGGCGCTCAAGAAGCATCTGCTGGACGCTGGCTATCCCGTCAATCTTCCCGCATTCGAGGCGCCGCAGGATGAACTCCGCAAGATCGAAGAGAAGTCGTTCTTGGAAAACGACGCCACCCTCATCTACTACGGCAACGCCAGCGATTCCTGGGTCGAGCAGAAGCGAAAGTTCTTGCTGTCTGCGCTGGCAAGCGCGCAGCAGGGCGCGCAAAACCGCCGAGCGCTCTGCTTGCGCCCGCCGAGCACGAAGTTCAAGGAGTTGAAATTCGGCGACTTCGCCGGAGGCAAACTGCTGCCTGAAGCCAAGGGCTTTTCACCCCTGTTAGTCGTTGGCGATTTCGAGGCGCTGTCGGCCGAGAAACTGAAGCCGCTTCTCGAATGGTTGTCGAAGTGATGATGGGGCGGTCGCCATGAAAGACAATCCCTATCCTGGGCTGCTGTATTTCACCCCCGAGAACAGTCATCTCTTCTTTGGACGCGAGGGCCAGAGTGATGCACTGGTCGCGCGCATGGCACGTTCGAGATTCCTCGCTGTGGTGGGGACCTCTGGCAGCGGCAAGTCCTCACTGGTTCGAGCCGGACTGTTGCCGTCGCTCTGGGCGGGCTACCTGAAACGAGCGGGTTCCGACTGGCTGCGGGCGGACTTCCGACCTGGAGCCGACCCCATTGGCCGGCTCTCCGCAGCGCTATCGGATTGCGAGTGTTTCGGTGATGCCGCATCGATCGCGACATCGTTGCGCCAGAGCTCACTGGCGCTTGCGCAGATGGTTCGGGAAGCGTCGCTGGGCGGCCGGAACTTGCTCGTGCTCGTCGACCAATTCGAAGAGATCTTCCGTTCCAAGACCGGGCGCGAGCGGCGCAGAGATCACGACGAGAACGCAGTTTTTGTGAAATTGCTGTTGGAGGCCGCCCGGACGCCGGACCTCCCGATCTACGTCGTGATCACGATGCGTTCCGACTTTTTGGGCGACTGCGCGGCTTTCCGGGACCTGCCCGAAGCGATTAGCGAGGGCCAGTATCTGATCCCCAGGCTGACACGTGAGCAGCAGCGCTCGGCTATCGAAGGGCCGGCGCGCATTGCGGGCGGCGCTGTTTCGAATCGGCTGGTCCAGCAGCTTTTGAACGACACGGCGGCAGGCCAAGACTATGATCAGCTTCCCCTTCTCCAGCACGCCCTGATGCGCACTTGGGACGCCTGGGCCCGCAACCCCGGGCAGGGTCCGATGGATCTGGACCACTACCAGTCCATTGGGACGATCTCCCGTGCGCTTTCGCTGCACGCCGACGAAGCGCTCTCAGAAGCAAGCAAGCCTCCTGGCGGCGAAGGGCTGGCGAAGGTGATCTTCCAACGATTGGCGGACCATGACGGTGAGGGTCGGGAGACAAAGCGTGAATGCTCGATTCAGGAATTGGTGGACGTGACCGGAGCGAAGCTCAATGAGATCACTACCTGCCTTTCCAGTTTTCGGCAGCCCGAACGCGCGTTCCTCATGCCCCTGTCAGGCAAGGCCCTCGGTCTCTCGGAGCACGTGGAGATTACTCACGAGTGTCTGCTTCGCAAATGGGAGCGCTTGAGGAACATCTGGATCCCGGAAGAGCTCGAATCCTCTCGAATTTACGGAAAACTGGTTGACCGGGCAGAAGACCGCACTCTCCTGACCGGGCGGGCGCTCCGCAACACGGTCAAGTGGTGGAATCGGCGTCAGCCGAACCAGCACTGGGCCGCCCGCTACAAAGGCGACTTCGGGAAGGCCGAGCAATTCAAGTGCAGGAGTCAACGCTGGCGCTGGCTCAAACTTGGAGGAATGCTTGCGGGCGCCATAGCCGTGGTGGTGTTTCTCGCGCAGGAAGCCCACAAGCAGGTCGCGACAAGGTGGCAACAATCTCTCGCTGAGGAGATCGCGACAGTTGAGAAGGAGAAGCGGCTTGACGCCGTAACCCTGATGATGGCCAGAACCGCGGCCTCCTTGGCAAGCGATTCAGCCCCGGCCGACAACGCTGCCCTGTTAGCCGCCACCGCGTACTCTCTCCATCGCGACGGTTCCGAGGAAGCGCGGGACGTGCTGACACGAGTCCTTGCGACGCTTCCGGCACAGATTCGGAAGATTCCAGCGACGCATACAGCGAAGCTTGCCTTTGCCGCTCAAGGAAAAATCCTCGCGCTCGCGGATACCACGGGCCAGGTGAGTTTGTGGAACACCGCCAGCCTGCGCTCCCTCGGCAGTTTCGCGAGTGGGGGCGCGCCCAAGCAACTTGAGCTCAGCAGCGATGGTTCCCGGCTTGCGATTGCGACGACCGATCGGGTCCGGGTGTTCAGGCTTTCCACTGACTCGCAGCTTTCCACAGAGGCAGAGTTGGATTTTGCGTGCGACCACGAGTACTGGACAAGCCTGTCGGGCACCGGGGATCAGGTCGTCTCCACATGTGACGGTGTCGCGCACCTGTTCAAAAAGGGCCCACGAGCCTGGCGCGAAGACAAGGTCAGGGAGCTGCGAGATGTCGGCTGGGTGATAAGCGCAAGTGGCAAACAGATCTCGACCATGCTTTGGAACAAGGACAAGTCCCAGTACCTGGTGTGGAATGGCACGAAACACGATCCCGAGAGCCGAGACATGCCTTCTGGCCTCCAACAATGGGCGATGGCGAGAGGCAACCTGACGCGCCTCGCATGGACCACCGATGGCACCACAATTGAAGTCGGAAGCACGGGGGACAAGAGCGACCCACTTCGCCTTTCTGCTGGGGGTCAGGTCGAGAACTTCCTATTAGGGGATTTTGCGGAAAGCGTGGTTGCCACTAGTGCTGGTGGGCTAGTCCAGTTTTGGACGTTGCCGGATGGGTTGGAGCAGCTCCACCATCGCTATCCTTCCAAGATCAACGACGTTGCCTTTGACAGCCAAAGCGGCTTGCTTGCGCTCGGTTTCGACGGGGAGGTCGAGCTGATCAGGCTGACCACCGCGCAAGAGATCTCCGTCTCGAGACCAATTGTCACTCCGGGAGGCATCGTGGCATCGACCCCTGGTGGTACGCTGGTCGCCCTCCGCTTTCGGGACGACGCCAATCCCCTGCTCCCTCTGGAGATCCTTCCCTGCCCCTATACCCGCTCGGTGGCGCTCAGTATGGACGCCACGCGCGCCGCTTTCTTCGATTGTCCAGAAAAGAAGGAAAGGGCACTGAGCGTCGTTGCACTTCCTGGGCCAGCCGAAGCAAAGAAGTTCGAATGGGAGGACCAGCTTCCCCGCCGTCTGGTCTTGAGTGACGACGGACGTCGGCTGGCCGCGGTGTTTTCGGAGAAACCAGCAAGCGCAAAGCAGGGTCAGTCGCCTATGGGAGGCAATGCGGAGTCCAGGCTAATGATGCGTTTCCTGTGGATTGAAGACGGCGGCCAACCAGTGCAAAAGATCAAGCCGATCGCAATCCCGCCGGAGATGCGCTTCTGGGAATTCGCTCGCTCCGGCCGCGCGGCGTGGATCTGCGCTGGCGAGAATCCTGCCTCCCTACAACGCGCCGACTTCGATACTGGCCAGTGGAAGGAGTGGCCAATTCCCGTCGGGAACGGTGTGACGGCGTTTGCCGTGAGCCCGAAAGAGAGCCACCTGGCGGTAGCCGAGACGGAAGAGATTGGCGCCACGGCGACGGCTTCTGCGCGCGGCGGCGCCTCACGGTCGGTCAAGGTCTGGGACGTCAAGACAAAGACTGCGGTCACGCTGCGATCTAGGGGAGGCGCGGGCACCATGGGCACCACGAGCGCCATGGCCTTCGCATCCGACGGTTCGCACCTTGCAACAGCCGACGGTGCGACGGTTCGTGTTTGGGATTTGCAGGGTGCAGAGGTCGCGAGATACGTCCTTCCCGCACCGTTTGCCCAACTCGCATTCTCGCAAGACGGGCACCGGGTGGTTGCGGTGGCCAACAGGCACGTGTACGTCTTTCCCTCGGACGATGGGGAACTGCTCAAGACAGTTTGTCGAGTCGTGGGCCGGGACCTAACCAAGAAAGAGTGGGCTCAATATGTCCCCAATGAGCCCTATATTGGGGTCTGCGAGAAGGACCTCGCGGCGGCAGCCGCTGCCCGCTGAGGTTTCCGAGGGAAAGGGTGAGGAGATTCCCCGTTCCATTCGTGATGTGCGCCGGCTCGACCCTATGCGCGGAGGCGCGGGACCAGGCCATAGGCGTTAAGCGGCATCGGCCCGGAGGTTTCGGAAGACGACGGCCGCTCGGCGCTCGCGTTTCCGATTGCTCCAACGCGCAAGGTAGGCGAGGAACCGCTCCAGTGGCCATAGTCATTTCGAGTAGGGTTTTTGAGGGTCGGAGAACCCTGCCGGGCCGCATCGGGCCGCATCGGCACGGTCCTGATGGCGTCCGCGCAGCCCGCTGGGGCGGGTTTTGCTGCGGTTCCTGGGTGCTGATGGGGCTGTCTCGAACACGCAGGACAGTCTGCTCCATCCCGCCCTGGTCGACGCGCCGCCAGTTCAGCCAATTGCCGCCGTCCCCAGATTCAGAGGGAGGAGGTCGTGCGGGATATGGTTTGGGTGCCTCGGCGACAGGCGCGCGCGAAGCGCGAGGGGTGGGCAGGGTGGGTTGTCCGTCCCTCGGCCCCGCAGGGGCAGGGCAGTCCCATGGCAGACAGGATTTTCCGGATGGTGTCCTCGGTCTTAATCAGAGCGCTCCACCGAGGGCCCATGCAAGGGCCCGGACGCTCTTCTTGCTCGGCGTGATCGCGGCCGTGGCGCTGTTTGCAGCCCTGGGCAGCATCCGGCCGGTCTTCGATCCGGACGCGCCCTGGCACCTGCGCACCGGCGAATGGATCCTTGAACATGGGTCGATCCCGCGCGTCGACCCGTTTTCCCATACCTATGCCGGCAAGCCCTGGCACTTCGTGGACTGGGGCGGGGACGTGCTCCTCGCGGCCATCTACGGAAAGGCCGGGCTCGACGGGCTGGAAGCGCTGGGAGCGCTTCTGGCGGCGTTGGCCGTGGTACTGGTAGCGCTCACCGTACTGCGCGTGCGAGCCAGAGCCCTCCCGTGGTTGCTGCTAGCCGTGGGACTGCTCTTGAGTTATGCCGCCTCGGCGGTTTTCTTCACGCCGCGACCGCAGACCTTCGCCTGGGTACTCGCCGCTCTCGAGATGTTGCTCGTGGTTCGCGTCGACGAGCGGCCAAGCTGGGGTCGCTTGCTGGCGGTGCCGGCCTTGCTCGTGCTCTGGTCAAATCTCAGCTCCTCCGTGTCGCTGGGCGTGGCTCTCTTTGTCCTGTTCGCATTGGGGACGTTGCTTCGCTGCGCCTGGGAGCGCCAGCCGGGCTGGCAGCGCGTGGCGGCTCGCTTGTTCGTCGTCGCACTGCTGGCTGCTGTCGCAATGTTTGCGTCCCCCAATCCCTTGGGCCGGTTGGCGGCGGTGCATGGCCTTGGCGCCAGTCGGTCGCTGGCCTTCATCAGCGAGTGGCAGCCCACTCAGGCCAGCGCCCTGCTGGGACCGCTGGGCGCCATCGCCCTGCTTGTGATCCTGGGCATCGCACTCGACCGCGCACGGGTCCAGCCCTGGGAACTGCTGCTGGTGCTCGCCAGCGGTTGGATGATTTCGCGCCACGTGCGCATGATGCCGCTGGCAGCCTTGGTCGCCGGCCCCATCGGCTACCGCCATCTCCTTGCGGCCCTGCCAGCCAGGGTGCCACGCCTGGCTGCTCTTGCGTGGCTGGATGGGCCGGTGACGGCAATCCTGTTGCTGGCCGCCTTTGCCACAGCCTTGGTTTTCGATCGGCCGAACTCGTGGCTGGGGCAAGCGCAGC
>Ga0182021_10007931_pt1 | contig 12591 bp, 15 predicted proteins | sample 612E3MmetaG_FD_120493 | JGI IMG/M metagenome (GOLD analysis project Ga0182021, IMG submission 120493) | Permafrost microbial communities from Stordalen Mire, Sweden - 612E3M metaG (Illumina Assembly) | ecosystem: Environmental > Terrestrial > Soil > Wetlands > Permafrost | place: Sweden... | reverse complement strand
TGCATCCGTCATTGAAATCTGGACTGATGTGGACGGCATTCTGAGTGCTGATCCGCGTTCCGTTCCTGCGGCATTCGTTGTGCCGCATATGTCATACGAAGAAGCGATGGAGCTTTCTTACTTTGGTGCGAAAGTGCTTCATGCATCCACCATTGCGCCTGCTGTAGCAAAACATATTCCTATTGTCATTAAGAATACATTGAATCGCACAGCGGCAGGTACACGCATTTCGCATCACGTAGACCGATGGGAAGGTGTGGCAAAAGGAATTACTTCTGTTGACTATTGCACGCTGCTCACACTGCGTGGCATGAGTATGGTAGGCGTTCCGGGGATTGCGGAGCGGTTGTTTCGAGCGCTCGCTTCTCACGGTGTCAATGTCATTTTGATTTCGCAGGCATCGTCCGAACACACCATTTGCTTTGCAATCAGCACTTCTGATGCGGCGTCGGCAAAGAAAGCAGTTCATCATGAATTTCACTTTGAATTGCAATCCAAATTAACATCGTTGGACGAGAAACCGAATCAGACCATTATCGCCATTGTCGGTGATGGAATGAAAGGTACACCCGGTGTATCGGGAAAAGTTTTCCAGGCATTGGGACGGAATAATGTGAATATTTCCGCGATTGCTCAAGGCGCATCAGAGCGTAATATCTCTTTTGTGATCGATGAAGTACAGAAACTTCTTGCTTTGAATGTTATTCACGAAGCATTCTTCGAACCAAGAAAAAAACTTGGCGTGGTGCTGATCGGTCCCGGCAATATAGGTGGCACACTTCTCAAACAAATTTATCAACAGCAATCATATCTTCATTCAGAAGGGTATGATGTCAGTGTATGCGGCATATATGATATTGGCAAAGCCGTCTTTTCTTCAAAAGGGATCGATCTAAAACGATGGAAAGAAATTATTGCAAGCTCAGCGAAACGTATGGGGTATTCAGAATTTCTACAAAATATTGCTACACTGCAGCTTACGAATGGTGTTGTCGTTGATTGTACTGCAAGCTCTGAGATTGTTGACCTCTACGAGGACTTTGTAAAATTAAATATGCATATCGTTACACCAAATAAGAGAGCGAATGTTCTTCCTTGGTCGCGATATAAACGGTTGACGGAGCTGATGAAGAGTCGGCAAAAAATGTTTTTCTACGAAGCAAACGTTGGCGCAGGGTTGCCGATTATTTCGACACTTCAAGATTTAATTGCAAGCGGGGATCAAATTATTAAAATCGAAGGAATGTTTTCTGGAACATTAAGCCATCTCTTTAATCATTTTGATGGCTCGATGCCGTTTAGTGTACTTGTTGAAGATGCACTGAAACTCGGATATACAGAACCAGATCCACGCGAAGATTTATCTGGCAATGACGTTGCAAGAAAGCTTCTGATTCTTGCCAGACAAATCGGCCTAAAAATGGATATGCACAATATTAAAGTAGAAAATCTTGTTCCTCAGTTATTACGCAGCGGCACTTTCTCGAAAGAATTTTTTAAACGTTATGCAAAATATGACGAAGCAATGAAACGACGGTTAGAAGCGGCTCAAGCGCGAGGTTCAGTTTTGCGATATGTTGCCGTGCTAGAGGGGGGCAAAGCCTCTGCCGGTATTTTGGAAGTCCCCAAAAAGCATATGCTTGCATCGACTAAGGGAAGCGATAATATCATTGCATTCACTACTCAGCGGTACTCAAAGACACCATTAGTAGTGCAAGGTCCCGGTGCGGGTGCTGATGTGACGGCGATGGGAGTCTTTTCCGATCTCCTGAAATTGCTTCACTATTTGCCGCATTAATAGAATTTGTATATAGGAGTATCATACTTGAGCAGGAAGTATGTCATCGTTGTGCCCGATGGAGCAGCTGATAAACCTTTACCGGTGTTCGGTGGGAAAACAATATTCGAAGTGGCTGAAAAACCGAACATCGATTCCATCTCAATGACCGGCAGACAAGGGTTGTGCCGAACGGTGCCTACCGCTCTTCAGCCGGGTAGCGATGTGGCGATGATGGCAGTACTCGGTTACGACCCGGTAAAATACTATACGGGCAGAGCACCGATCGAGGCGGTTGCACAAGGTATCAATGTTACAGAAAACGATTGGATATTCCGTTGCAATCTTGTGACGACAACCGATGGAAATATGGTGGATCACAGTTCCGGACATATTTCCAGTGAAGAAGGCAAGAAATTTATAGATGAGTTGAATAAAGAATTCAGCAGTGATCGTATCCGGTTTTACCCTGGTGTTGGTTATAGACATCTTATGATTGTCAATGGTTATGACTTTTCAGATCTCCAGCTTCAACCACCGCATGATCATATTGGAAAGAAAGTCATCGATTTGCTCCCGAGCGGGAAAAATGCGGAAGTTCTCATTGATCTGATAAAAAAGAGTGAAATACTTTTTAAGGATCACCAGATCAATCTTGCTCGCAGAAACCTCAAAAAGAACGAAACAACTTCTATATGGCTCTGGGGTCACGGCAAGAAAGCGAAGATGGAGGCGTTTGAGAAGAAATACGGCCTCAAAGGTGCAGCAATCACGGCGGTCGATCTTGTCAAAGGATTGGCATATCTTACTGGGTTCGATTTTATCAAAGTTGAAGGAGCGACAGGTTATTTCGATACGAACTACCGCGCAAAAGGACTTGCGGCAATTGAAGCACTCAAAAAATATGATATCGTTCTTGTTCATGTGGAAGCGACGGACGAAGCTGGACATGCTGGAGACGCAAGCATAAAGAAAAAAGCTTTGGAAGAAATCGATAAGCATATAGTAGGCCCGGTAATGGCAGAACTTCAGAAATATAAAAGCTGGCGGATTCTTGTCATGCCGGATCATCCGACACCTGTATCGACCCGAGGACATACAAACGATCCGATACCATTTGCACTGGCAGGCGATGGAATCAGCCACAACGTTCATCTGCCACTCGGTGAGACGAATGCCGCCAAAACCGGAATACTGTTCAACAACGGTTACGAGTTGATGGAATACTTCCTGAACAGTTAGGAAATTTGGCAGTCCTTGATATTAGATCATGCGAAGAAAAAACCAAGAAATAATTGACAGAAACGTCATTGAAGAGATTTTGTCAAAATCTTTGATTTGTAGAATTGGAATGATCTCTGATGGCGTTCCGTATATTGTGCCTTTGAATTATGGTTATGATAATAATGCAATCTACATCCATTCCGCCTCAGAAGGAAAAAAAATGGATATCTTAAAAGCTAACAATAAGGTTTGTTTTGAGATAGAAGATACGACTGAGATCATTAAGAAAGATCTTTCCTGTGATTGGGCGACAAAGTACCGTTCTTTGATTGGATATGGAACAGTAGAAATAATCACTGATTTTGAACAAAAGAAATATGGACTTGATATTATTATGACCCAGCATGGCAGGACAATGAACAACGTATATAAAGAAGAACAAGTAGAAAATCTTGTCATATTGAAACTCACCATAGAACACATATCAGGAAAACAATCAATAAATTAACACTTTTTTTATTATATGACAATAAACCAATTCCTTGTCTGAACCGAATGTCAAAACATGCGTTCTTATCGTTAGAATAAAAAGTGAAAGTTTGGTAAAATATGAGTTTTAACATTGTCGGCTATCTCATCTATGCATCTTTGATGTCGATTACTCCGGGTCCGAATAATCTAATGCTCTTTTCATATGGAAAAGCATATGGTTTCAATGATTCGAGAAACGTTATGCTCGGGATTTTTCTCGGGTTCTTTCTCATGCTCTGTTTGGCTGGATATGGCATTGCAAATATCGTTACGAGCAATCCAACGGCGGGATTGGTACTTAAAATTATCGGTTCGTTGTGGATGCTCTATCTTGCATTTATCTTGAGAAAGCTTAGCGTGAAAGTAGAACCGGGCAAAAAAACTGCTATCGGATTTGGTCAAGCATTTTCCATGCAATTTGTCAATCTGAAAGCATGGGTAATGGCAATCAGCGGCGCAAGCGCATTTTTACCGCAATCCAATAACATTCATCTGAATGTCTTTGTCTATGCAATAAGTTTCGGATTGGTCGGAATTCCTTGTATGATTATATGGCTCAAGATGGGCGATGTGATTGCTAAGATTATTAAGTCGGAGAAGTCAAGTCGGATGTTGGGATATACGATGTTTTCTCTAATGATTGTCAGTATCGTAACAATTTGGATGAAATGACATCCGTGAATGGTTGGGTGTCGTAAAGGAGAAAAATATGCAGCACAGTTGGTTAGAATGTATCCGCGGATGCGGCAAGCGATATTCTATCTATGATGTAATATACAACTGCGAGAATTGTGGCGGCTTGCTGGATGTTCAGCACAATATCAAAGCGCTCAAACGTCGAACCGCATCATCATGGAAAAAGTTATTCGATGATCGGACAAGGACGAACAAGTGGCCCTATGCAAGCGGTGTGTGGGGAAAGAAAGAATGGGTCTGTCCGGATCTTGATAACGAAAACATTGTTTCGATGTATGAAGGGCATACCAACTGTTTTTGGGCAGAGCGGTTAGGCAAGGATATCGGAGTCCCTGATTTGTGGGTAAAACTCTGCGGCAATAGCCATACCGGATCGTTTAAAGACCTCGGAATGACAGTCCTTGTATCTGTTGTAAAGCAAATGATGGCAGACGGGAAACCGATTCGCGCTGTAGCTTGTGCTTCCACGGGAGACACTTCGGCGGCATTGTCTGCGTATGGTGCTGCGGCGGGAATTCCCACAATCGTATTTCTACCTAAAGGGAAAGTTTCTACTGCACAGCTTGTACAACCGATTGCCAACGGTGCAACGGTGCTTTCGCTCGATACAGATTTTGATGGATGCATGCGTATCGTGCAGGAAATTACCGCCGATAATTCGATCTATCTTGCCAACTCAATGAACTCATTGCGAATGGAAGGTCAGAAGACGGTCGGTATTGAAATCGTTGAGCAATTCGATTGGGAAGTGCCAGATTGGATGATCATTCCCGCTGGCAATCTTGGGAACGTAAGCGCTCTTGGAAAAGGATTATTAATGATGCGAGAGCTTGGCTTGATAAAGAAATTGCCGCGCATTGTGTGTGCACAAGCGGCACATGCAAATCCTTTATATTTGAGTTTCAAGAACGGTTACAAGGAATACAAACCGGTTACGGCACAGAAGACGCTTGCATCAGCAATCCAGATCGGTGCACCGGTAAGCTATGAGCGCGCTGTGAAAATACTAGTCGAATTTGACGGCATCGTTGAGCAAGCAACGGAAAATGAACTTGCAAACGCCGCTGCACGAGCAGATAAAGCCGGATTGTTTACATGTCCGCAAACCGGTGTTGCGCTTGCCGCGCTCATGAAAATGATAGAATGGAAAGTCATAAAAAAGAAAGACCGCGTTGTCGTGATTTCTACAGCGCACGGATTAAAATTTTCGCAATTCAAAGTGGATTACCACGAGAAAACACTTCAGGGAATTGATTCACACTATGCCAATCCGCCCATTCTGCTACCGGCAGATGTGAATGCCGTGCGAAGTGCGATAGATAGAGTGATTGGGAAATATTCGTAAAAAAGCCGTAGAACCAAATTGTAGTCGCGACAGCTCGTCGCAGGACGGGAGGTTTGCCAACATCGTCGATGTCGGCAACAACAAATTGGAATGCCCCGCGTTGTAGCGGTGACTTTTTTAATTTCCTTTTCGGATTTAATACCCCACAGCTTGCTCCGAGGTAGCTTATTCCACTTCCTTCTCTACAGAGTATGTATAAGATTCTGAAACACTTGAGAAACGATGTTCTTCATTTGGATCAATATTAAAAATAATATACAACTCGCTATTGATGTAGAAAGCATCTATACTGAATATATATTAGGTACCGTTTACTATGCGCGATATCTGTTTACGGCGATTCCGACAATACGTGTGATTATTCGTGCAATACTTCCAATGCCAAATAGCATACACTCTTAAGAGATGATATTTATGAAATATACCATACGTGATAACGGATTGTATAATGGACATAACCGGAGAATCGCCTTTACAAGAGGTGACGAAATTTATGATGGCGACAACCGGAGAATTGCCACCATGCAGGGGAATTATCTCTTCGATTCAGAAAATAGGAAGATGATGACGGTTCGCGGTGGATTTATATTCGATATCCACAATAAACAGGTTGCTTCGCTTGTAGCTGTGCAGAAATTGATTGAAGGGGCAGGGGAAGGATTGCAGGCAGTAGCGCTCTGGTTTTGTTTTATCCGGTAGCCGTAAAAAGGGAATATCCTTCCCAAATATTTAGCGCCGTGTAAATTCGTTCTATTTCATTAATAATTAGTCTAATGTTGCCGACAAGTGTACCCTTGAAGCTAAGGAATGTTTTGGCTGTTCCCTGTGTCGTCGGAAACAGATATACTTTGGCTGCAGGGATTACAGGCTTAAAAGAGCCAACCCAAAAAAGACTTGGAAATTCATTTCTAAAAATATCGTTTTCTCATTCTCAACGCTACATTTACAAGACCGATAAGAACGGGTACTTCTACTAGGGGACCAATAACGGCGGCAAATGCTTCGCCGGAATTGATGCCAAAGACTGCAACCGACACAGCAATAGCAAGCTCAAAGTTATTGCTTGCCGCTGTGAAGGAAAGTGTTGCGGTCTTTGAATAGTCAGCTCCGACTTTCCTGCTCATAAAGAACGATAGAAAAAACATTATTACAAAGTAAAGAAGCAGTGGAATCGCAATCCTAATAACATCGAGAGGGATCTTTATAATATATTCGCCTTTGAGAGAGAACATGACAACGATAGTAAAGAGAAGCGCGATTATTGTAATCGGACTTATTTTCGGTATGAATTTCTTTTCGTACCACTCTTTACTCTTTAACTTCAACAGCAAAAAGCGTGTTATCATACCGGTAAAGAAAGGAATTCCGAGGTAAATTAAGACGCTTTCGGCTATTTGTCTGATCGTGATATCGACTTTAAAAGATTGCAGCCCGAGCCAATTCGGAAGAATGGTTAAGAAAACATAAGCATAAATCGAAAAGAAAAGAACTTGAAAAATTGAGTTGAATGCAACTAAACCCGCGGCATATTCAGAATCGCCTTTTGCGAGTTCATTCCAAACAATAACCATTGCAATGCAGCGCGCGAGACCGATCATAATTAAACCGGCCATATATTCCGGATGATCTGGAAGAAATAAGACTGCTAAAATAAACATTACTATGGGGCCGATAATCCAGTTTTGAACAAGCGACAACGCCAGCACTTTTCCATTCTTAAAAACATCGCTGAGTTCTTCGTACTTTACTTTTGCAAGTGGAGGGTACATCATTAAGATCAATCCGATTGCAATGGGAATGTTTGTGGTTCCGCTTTGAAATGAATTCCAGAAGTGTACGATTCCCGGGAAGAAATATCCGGAAAGGATGCCTATAAACATTGCCAGAAATATCCAGAGCGTTAAAAATTTATCGACAAATGATAATTGTCTTGTAAACGAAGTCATCGTGTATGCCTTTTTCTTATCTTATTCTCACTGTGTTAATTACAGCACGTACCTTCATCAGGGCCGCCGCATGAAGGAGCTGTTCCATTGAACGCACCCTGAATAATTCCCGCAGCACATCCGCATCCGTCTCCAACATCCAGGAGAATTGCTCCTTGCGGGCAGTTTCTTTTACACGCACCGCATTCCATGCAAAAATCACGGCCGACGATGTACATTTTTTTGTCTTTCATTTCAAAAACTTCATGCGGACACACTTTCACACACATACCGCAGTTATTGCATTTCTCTTGAATCAGTTCGAGTGTGAGAACTTCCGAAAAATATCTGAGTCTTTCCATATGGCTGTTTCCTTTAAATTGCGATTTCAAGAACAAGCAAAATTACAGCTAGTGCAGTGAATATGACCTGAACAGGTACTGCAATCTTCATTTCTTTCTTAACACCAGCAAGCGAAGTATAAGTCGATGCACCTGTAAAATTCATTGCTAGGAATGACGAAAAACTCGATATGAAGAATATTTCAGCGAGGTTTACTATGAGACTTCCATCCAGGGAATGGTTCAGGAATAATAGCATCGAGACAATTATCCCTATGATGAGTCCCTTAAATGAAAAATTTCGCGTAGGTATATAGGGGAGAAGTAATGGAGTAAGAACTATTCCGGCAATATATCCTGCTGCAACGATTTTTGCAATCGGGATGATATTTCTCAGTGCCTGTTGGATTGAGTACCCATTCGTATTTATTCCTGAGAGAACGGAAATGACTATCAACATAGCTAGGAGATAGCGCATATTATAAATAATGTCGTTGGGAACAAGTTTCAGCCTGTCGTACCAATCGAACTTGACGCGTCGCATTTCTTTCGATGCTTTATAATTTGCTTGCACAAACGCCGGGATATCTGTAGCCCGTACCGGTCCGTAGATCACCGTGAATCCGGATGCTTCTTTGACAAGATGCGCTGCAACTCCTGTCGCGCCGAGCTGCGGAAGAATCACTTGTCTGTGAATTACTATTTTATCAAGCGATGTCAATTGGATCCTCCGCACCAATTCCTTTGTCCCAAATGTTCCTTTTCCGGCCGCACACCAGACATTAACGCCTTTGGTATTCAACACAAGAAGCCAAGCATTCATTCCAAATAAATTCTTTCTCACCAAATCGAATGTAAATTTATAATTGGCAGTTACAAAAACATCTGAACGTTCATTCGGTATTCCAATAGCATATAAGCCCGGATCAACTCGATAATAATCTCTCCTGATACCCCAGCGTACTTTGAAAGCTCCAAGGTAATCCTTCCAGTCAAGTCTGGTTGAGATTTGTGGAATTTCACTTGCCTTAGTTTGAATACTGCCTATGATATAACGCTTTGATGTTGGAACTGGACCGTCACTTGTGGTTTGGCAGCCGCAGTCGTTAGCCGGAACTTTCAACTGGAGAGAAACCAGTTCGTTGGAATTCTCGCAACCACATTTCTGATCTGAACATCCCATATTCTATCCTCGACTATCTTTCAGGTTTGATTGATAAAACTCATAAAACTGTTCTTTGATTTCGTCCCGCACTCGCCGGAAGATTGCGATTACTTCCTCCTCCGTGCCGGTTGCTTCTGCCGGGTCATCAAATCCAATGTGCAGATGATGGGTGACGTTGCCGGTAAAAACCGGACATGTTTCTTTGGCATGATCGCACACAGTAATGACATAATCGAACGACTCGCCAAGAAATTGATCAATCGATTTTGGATGTTTCTTGCTGATATCGATTCCGATTTCCTTCATTACTTGAATTGCGCGGGAAGAAACACGCGATGCCGGATGTGTTCCAGCAGAATAGACTTCCTGGTTCGGGTCGAATGATTTCAAAAATCCTTCTGCCATCTGGCTTCTGCAAGAGTTTCCGGTGCAAAGGATAAGAATATGCTGCGTCATAGTGATTTCTTATTATGAATTATTCATTAATCCATGAAACTGTGTATTCAGTGTTGTCCGGTATTATCAGTTTCGGATCTTCCACAATCCAGCGTCCGCGTAATCTTAACGAGCGGGTAGCGAGTTCAAAATGACACATAGCGATGCCCATATCCACGCGTTGCAGATCGGCAAGCCGGAGAAGGCTAAATAACAACGTTCCCTTGCCGTATCCTTTGGTTCGTTGAAGATAAAAATGCCATGCATCACTGATTCGAACAATACGCCATGGCTGTTTATTGGAAGCTGAAGGAGCCCAGCGGACCATTTCCAGCGGTTGTGCGTATGCACCTGCGGCTCCCGTCGTCAGCGGACTGCCAAATGTATCTACAAAGAACAATTGTTCCATCGGAAGGCGGCGATTGGTGCTCATATATTTCCGAATCCGTGCGTCATTTCCTTTTTTCTCCGCAATATAACCCGTAGAGACAACGGCAGGAATTATTTCCGTATTGCGTAAAGATATATTCTTTGCAAAACTGCTTTTAGTAAATGAACCGCCAAGCCAGCATGTTCCTAAACCAATATCGGTTGCGGCAAGAATCGCATGCTCGAGAAGATACCCGTAGTCTTCAAAGTTCTTCGGTCCTTGCTCAAGCGCACCAATGATAAATCCTGTCGGATTCTTGATAAATCCGTACGTGCCAAGTCCTTTCAAAGACTGCCGGTCATCCTGCGTGGCGGCAACAAGTTCAAATCGTGCATGCGTTCCCAGAGGACCGATCTGCTGTGTCTCTAAAAAATCTTTCAGCGCCTGTCGATGCATTTCCTGTATCGGTTTATCAATGTAGGAGCGACAAGAATACCGCTGTTCGATGATTTCTTGAATTGTAGATTTCATTCTTCTTTCCTGAAGCATACCAACTGAATTATAAATCTAGTTTCATGCATAGAGCCGAACTGCAGCAGCAGCTCCCAAATTGTGATGATTTCTTCATCGGTTCGTTTTTGATAGACGAACGATCTATAGCAATAAATCCTTTCTTGGCAAAGAATTTTGATGCGGTTTCTGTAAGCAGTACTATTCTCTTTACTTTCTTTTGCTTTGCCAGCGATATCATCCAATCTACCAATTGTGAACCGATTCGTTTCTTCTGCAATGAGGTCGGTACAGCCACAGACCGGAGAAGTACATCCTCTCCGTAATGTTCAAATCCGGCGATGCCAACTATAGCTTCATTTTCAACGGCGAGATAGAATTCAGTCGTTGTTGTGCCGACCGTTTCTGTTGGGAGTTTCTGACTTTCCAGCAGCGAGCGAATGGCTGCGGTATCTTTATTTGTCGCTTGACGATACAAAATATTCATGGTTTCTCCGCATATACTGTTAAGCTGAATATCCCGACACGGCTTTTCTTGTATTCGCGCAATTGATTTACGGTAAGGAATTTTGATAGAATTTCATTCGGAATATCAATTATGCGGTCTTTTTGAATGGTGATATTGGTGAAGCCAGCCTCCTTGATGATTCGTAGATATTCTTCTTTCTGAACTGCACCGGAAATACATCCGGCATACAAAGTTGCCTCTTTTCGAAGCTCATCGGTTAGTTCACCTTGCAGTACGATATCTGAGATGCTGAAATGCCCGTCGTGTTTGATGATACGGAATGTCTCGGAAAATGCTTTCTTCTTGTTCGGCACAAGGTTCATGACGCAGTTGCTCACAACAACATCAGCGGTATTATCTTCAATCGGTATGTTGTCGATATCTCCAAGACGAAATTCTACATTCTTGAATCCGAGTTTTGCCGCATTGACTTTTGCCTTTTCGATCATTGCTTCTGTCATATCAATTCCTATAACACGCCCGGTTTTACCGACAATAGATCGTGCGATAAAGCAATCATTCCCTGCGCCCGAACCAAGATCGACGACCGTATCGCCCGGTTTAATTTGTGCAAACTCTGTCGGCAGGCCGCAGCCAAGAGCAAGATCGGCATCAGGCACGTAACCGGGAAGTTTCGTATAATCTTCTGACATGATAGAAAACTCCACGTTCGAGCATCCACAGCCGCTGCCGCAACAAGAGGATTGGTTCTGTTCTTTGGATTGTTGTGCGATGGCTCCATATTTTTCTTTCACAATTTCTTTGATTTCTTGTTCCGTGTTCATATGTCATTCTCCTATAAATAACTATCGCAATATTACGATAGATGAGTATAAATTTTTTTCAACAGCACGATTTCGCGTCATTCAGAAACTGAGCGAGAATTTGTTTTGCTTCCTGCCATGCTTTTTTATTGATGCAGTAACAAACCTTTGGCCCTTCAATTTCACCTTTAATAAGACCGATACGTTTTAATTCAGCAAGATGTTGTGATACAGTTGCTTGTGACAAAGGAAGTTCTTCCACAATGTCACCGCAAACACAAGTATTCTGTTTGGCTAGAAATTCTAGAATCGCGATACGAGCCGGATGTGCAAAGGCTTTCCCCAAATCCGCAAGACGATTCTGGCTATTGCTAAAAACTTCTTTCTTGGATGTTCCCATAGTTAGTATATCGTAATATTACGATATAAGTTTCATAAAAACAAGAGTAAGGGAAAATAAATTTTGAAGGTGCGAAAAATACTCAATAAATGATTTGTTTTAGACGAGAATATAAGCTCCGACCTTCCGTGAAAATAAACCAGGCACTGGAAGGTCGGAGATATGTAAGTCATCCTTCATTTCCACCGTGCAAGGAGAGAAGAGAAGGAAAATCACTTCTATCAATATGAAATAGCTGTCCGATTAATCCATGATCTTACGAAGAAACGCTGGACGTTCGGTATCGGACTTGTCAATCTTTTCTCTTTGCATTCCGACTTCTCGGAGCGGAGCATTCGGAATTTCTACACCACGACGTACAAATGTCGGCACCTCAAAACGCTGCAACTCTGTTGGACCAACCGGCACATGGTCGATCAATTTTGCTGTTGGTTTTGCGGGTCGTTGAACTGCCGATGCACGTTTGTTGAAACCGGTTGCGATGACAGTTACCATGATCTCTTCGGTCATGTTTTCATCTATGACGGTGCCGAGAATAACGTTCGCTTCCTCGCCTGCTGCTTCGTGAATGATCTTTGTTGCTTAATCCACCTCCATAAG
>Ga0182021_10007929_pt1 | contig 12595 bp, 9 predicted proteins | sample 612E3MmetaG_FD_120493 | JGI IMG/M metagenome (GOLD analysis project Ga0182021, IMG submission 120493) | Permafrost microbial communities from Stordalen Mire, Sweden - 612E3M metaG (Illumina Assembly) | ecosystem: Environmental > Terrestrial > Soil > Wetlands > Permafrost | place: Sweden... | reverse complement strand
TATGCAACGGATCGTGTAGACAACGCGATAACATTGGCAAACAAAGAACAGAAAGACGTCATTCCGAAAATTAAGGATATTAATTTAGGAAAAGAAATCCGGAAAGATATGGCGACTCAATTCGACGAAAGCAATCAAACAAGGCGGAATATTCGTGTTACCCGGCGCACAGGAGAAATTGTTCGTGCGGATATTCTCCAATATTACTCTACCAGGGATGGCAAATGGAATCCATTCCTTCGTGAGGGAGATGAGGTCTTTGTACCGCGCATCGATTCCAAAAAAAATGTGTTTGGCGTCTACGGTGGAGTAAATGTCCAGGGCAGTTTTGAGTTAATCGAGGGAGACAATTTCTTAAGCGCTTTCGAGTTAGCGTACGGCTTCACATCGCGCGCGATAAGAGATAGTATTATCTTTTATCGCTATAATGCAGAAGCAGGAAGACAAGTCCTGACTATCTACAATTTCGATCAGATTCATCTTGACCCTCAGAAGAATTTTACACTCCTGCCGGGTGATCGCATCATTGTGAAGGAACAACCAAATATTCGAGAAGACTATCATGTTCTTATTGATGGAGAAGTCCGTTATCCAGGTATCTATCCGATTACAAGAGACAGTACAACGTTGTCAGAAGTCGTTGGATGGGCAGGGGGATTCACGGAATATGCTGCATTACATGCTGCAGAAGTTGTTCACAATCCGTTATCTTCAACTGAACAACAATTCGACCGTATACTTAGTCTGCGGGGTGGTGGAATACCGGAGGATACAACCTACTATGCAATTGAAAGCCAATTGAAAGCAAATCACGAAGCAGGAAGTGTAAATTTCATCGATCTGTTTGAGAAAAAAGACACCACGAAGGACGTTATTCTTCAGAATGGGGATTGGATTCGTATTCCAACAACTCAAAAAACAGTCTATGTTTTCGGACAAGTGGCTTTACCGGGCAATGTAACGTTTATGAAAGGGGAGAAATATAAATATTACATCAATAAAGCGGGTGGATATACAGATAATGCACGCAGCGGTGATGTCATGATTATTAAATGCGGTTCACGGCAATGGTTGTCTCCCTCCGAGACGAAGATTGAAGATGGCGATTATATTTGGGTTCCGAAGGATCCTATAAAACCGGCTACCTATTATTGGAATATAGTGGGTCAGACAGCTTCCATTATCAGTGTAGCGGTGAGTATAGTGTTGATTACGATACAGTTGAAAAAATAATATTTGTGTATCACTTTTATTGTCGTGCAATCACGAATGAATGTTTGGAAGAAATATGATGAATAAAAAAATAGAAGAAATAGCTGAATCGACAATGACTTACAATGTGTGGAACAACAATTGTAGAAAGGGATTATGTTTGGGTGACAAAAGAGATCGCATATAATTTTGCATATAGTGTTATTATTCATAATCAGACGGCGGCTATGACTATTGCGTTGCTGGCGATACAAGTGAAATAATAAAGTTGATGAAAGTATAAGAGTGTTCAAATGAAGTCGTCCTATAAATACTTTAAAGACTGTAAACATTTTCGTGGTCATATTCCATGTATTCCACATAAGAAGACAGGGGTGCATTGTCAAAATTGTAAAGAATATAAACCTCAGGATATGCAAATCTTAATTATTAAACTGGGGGCTATTGGCGACGTGATAAGGACAACTCCACTTTTATGGAGACTAAAAAAGGAATTTTCCAAAGCTCGCATTTATTGGCTTACATATTCACCAGTTGTGCTACCTACAATTATTGATGTGTCGTTACAATATACAATTCAGGATATTAATTATATAAAGGCCATTGAATTTGATTTACTTATCAACTTGGATAAAGATCGGGAAGCATGTGCTTTAGTGCCTCAAATTCTGGCGAAACGAAAGATGGGATTTACTCTTTTTGACGGAAAACCATCACCTATTGGTGATGAAGCTGCTCACAAGTATTTAACCGGGATCTTTGATGATGTGAATAAAGCGAATCAAAAAAGCTATCTTGAAGAAATTTTCGAAATCTGTGGATATAAATTCAATGGTGAGGAATATATACTGGATCTTCCAAAACAAGAGGATTTCCCTGAATGGGATATCGATCATTCCAAGATAATTGTAGGTCTTAATACGGGATGTGGAGAGCGGTGGACTTCTAGATTATGGGCAACTGAACGTTGGATTGCGCTATCAAAATTGTTGATCAAGGAAGGAAAAGAGGTTGTCCTGCTTGGCGGGAAATCTGAAGATGAGAAAAATATTCAGATTTCCCTTGAAAGCGGCGCTAAATATTTTGGACATTATTCTTTACAAACATTCTTTCACTTAGTCAACAGATGTGATGTTATAGTGACAGCAGTAACCATGGCACTTCATGTGGGAATCGGATTAAGAAAGAAAATCGTCCTTCTCAATAATATTTTTAATAAAAATGAATTTGAATTATATGGACGCGGCGTCATAATTGAGCCTGAAAAAGAATGTAAGTGCTTTTTTTCACAGCAATGCATAAACAATGAATATTTTTGCATGGATCATCTATCGACACAATCTATTTTAGCAGGAATAGAATTGGTTTTGACGAATAAGCGCAAATAGGAAAGGTAATGTTCGTTAACCATGGCACCCAACAATGACATTTGTCGAATGATAATGAATATTTAAGAAGACATTTATATCTTGGTACACAAGTAAACAGAATACAGTTTTAGCGATTATATGTATAGTATTAATCAAGCCGCTGTTGTGGTCACTGCGGGAGGAAGTATTGCACTGCTGGAGATGCAGTTGAAATAAGTATATGAGGTAATAATCTCTTAATAACTAAAACGTCTTGGAAACTAAATAATGAATAAAAAACCGGAAGAGATTGCGGAAGCAAAAACAGACGCTCAGACAGCAGAGAATATCTTAATGGATTTTTTATCTGTTGTTACAAAACATAGGAAATTTGTTTCTCGCTTTATTTTAATCTGTACTGTCTGTACTACAATAATTGCTCTTCTATCTCCTAAATGGTACAAATCAACTGCTTCTGTGTTCCCTGCTGAAAGAGCTGATTTGTTGGGTGGATTGGAGGGAATTTCATCAATTGCCAAATCATTCTCTTCGGCAAAATCACTTGCTTCATTCGGATCAAATCCGGAAATCGACCGGTATCTCGCAATTCTAAAAAGCAGTACGGTACTGAACGCTGTCATTCAGAAATTCGATTTAATTCATGTGTACGACATTACATCTTACCCGGGCGAGAATACTACAAAGGAGTTACTTAGTAATGTCGAATTTAAGGCTGAGGATGAAGGGAATCTGACTATTACCGTGTATGATAAGGATCCACAGAGAGCTGCCGATATGGCAAATTATTTTGTTGAAATGCTGAATAAAACAAATACCGAGATGCAGGTGCAAAATGCACGTGGAAACAGACAATTTATTGAAGAACGATATGAAAAGAATTTATCTGACCTTGCGGCTGCAGAAGATTCTTTGAAAGCATTCCAAAAAAAATTCGGTGTTATTGCGTTGCCCGAGCAGATCGAGGCATCTATAAAAGCGGTGGCTGAAATTACGGGACAACTTGCTATGAAAGAAGTCCAGGCAAACGTGCTTCGCAGAACTCAATCGGCTGACAATCCATCTGTGATAGCAACACAAATTGAAATTGATGAATTCCGGAATAAACTGTCACAAATGAATACTGGAGCACATATTTCTAAGAATGAAATGAATGTTTTTGTGCCATTTGGAAGAATGCCGGATCTTGGCGGTGAATATGTCCGGCGGTTCCGGAATGTTGAAATTCAGTATAAAATCCTTCAGTTCATAACTCCACTCTATGAGCAAGCAAAAGTAGAAGAAAAACGGCAAACGCCATCGGTGCTTATTCTTGATAAAGCCGGACCTGCTGAACGAAAAGCAAAACCGAAAGTATCATTATATACTTTGCTTTCATTTGTCATATCTACTAGTGTTGCTCTTTTTCTTGTTTTTTCATTTGTTGGAATGCAACGACTTCAAATTCTCCATCCGGAACGGTTCAATATTTTTATAAATGCCATTAGGTTCGATTGGTTTGGCTTGAGATGGAATCGCAATGCAAAACGATAATGAGCATATTAAGCCCGCCTCTAATATGAGAGATGGGTTTAGGGCTCATAACATCGTTATCAATTTCTTCGGGCAGATTATCCCTCTGATTGTTGGAGTATTTGCGATTCCATTTGTCATTAGAGGGTTGGGGGTTGAAAGCTTTGGCATTCTCTCTTTTGCTTGGATGTTCCTCGGCTACTTCACAATTTTTGATTTGGGATTAGGGCGAGCAACAACGAAATTCATTTCGGAGGAATTAAACAAGGGAGCAACGAAAGACCTAAGAAGTTTATTCTGGACTTCGTGTTGGATGAACCTCTTTCTTGGTTTTATTGGAGGAATCATTATTGCCAGCATGGCTTCTTTTCTTGCAGAAAATGTATTCCGGATTCCCCAAGGATTAATTAGTGCTGCAAGAACAACCTTTTTCATCCTTGCTGCTTCTTGTCCCGTTGTTCTTGTATCGACTGCATTCAGAGGCACGCTCGAAGCGGCACAGCGATTTGAGTATGTTAATACTGTTGCCGCTGTTGCCAGCTCCCTCAATTTTCTGTTGCCAATGGCAGGGTTTTTCATGGGTTTCGATATCCGAGGGATAATTCTTCTGTTGATGATTTCAAGATTATGCAGTGCTTTGGCTTATCTTTTCTTGTGTTTTAAAGTGTTCCCGATTCTTAGAGAAGGTGTTTCTATTGAAGGTAAGCGCATCCGACAGTTGCTCAAATATGGAGGATGGGTGAGTGTTTCAAATGTGGTGCAACCCATCTTATCTTATCTCGACCGCTTTTTTATTGGATCAATGATTTCTATTGCTGCTGTTGCGTATTATACTGCCCCATTCGAGATAGTCACAAGACTATCGATCTTACCGACGAGTTTGACTATGATTCTATTCCCGGTCTTTAGCTCTGTCGATAGTGGTGCACGTGAGAACCTGGCAAGCTTGTATTTTCGATCTCTAAAGTTTCTGCTAATACTGATCGTACCCCTTATTGCGGTATTGGTTTTATTTGCAGGTGACATTTTGCAGTTGTGGCTAGGATCTCGATTTTCGGAAATAAGTACAGTCGTTTTTCAAATCCTTGCAGCTGGTGTATTGATGAATTCTTTGGCGCAGGTTCCCTTTGCTCTTATTCAGGGATTTGGACATCCAGATATTGCGGCAAAATTTCATTTACTTGAACTGTTGTTATACATTCCATTGATGTGGTTGTTGGTCATGCATATGGGTATTGTTGGAGGAGCGATCGCGTGGACTATTCGAGTATCGCTTGACTCATTGCTGCTTTTTGTTGCTTCGGGAAAGTTCATGAATTTTCGAACCTTCCTTGACAATGGGCTCAAGCGAGGTATTACCTTGGTTGTTTTCTTAATGTGCACATTATTAAGCTCGCTTCTCTTTCCTATGACTATTGTTGCCAAGGCAGTCATTACTTCTGCGGTTTTGATTGTATTTTCACTCACTTCATGGCGATTTGTTTTGGACGCCAAGGAGAGAGAATTAATTATCTCTGCCTATTGTCATATTGCGAGCACGATAAGAGGAGTAAAATGATGATTGCGGATGGTAATGGAATGCAATGTGCAAGTGATACAACAAAGATTAGACTTATAAATAGATCAATCAAAATTAATTAAACCGGTCATAGTTATCGATTCTCTCAAAAGGAATTCTTTCTGGTTAAGGCATTATTTTTATGATTTGAACTTGGAGGTCAGGAAAGATTTATGAGGATTTTCTTACAAATCGATTGTGAATTTGAATTGATACGCGTTTGGTTACACTATGGCAATTTTTAGAAGGTAATTATAGAGATATTACTAATAGATATCTCAATATCTATTCAAAAATCCTTAATATTAACGTAAACATTATGAATGAACGGTTGGCGTTTTAGTACAATTAACTATCAACTGTTCTCAATATAGAGGGAAGGTTTCAATGAAAGTACTAATCGATGAAGGACTTTCAACTCTTCAACAGTTGGGTGGTATTGGTTATTTTAGTTATAGTCTATGGAAATATCTAACAAAATATATTGAGTGTGATATAACGGATTATCGTTTTTTAAAAGCATTCCCACGAGCTATTAAACGAATTGCGTATTTGGGAATAGCTAATCTTGAACCATACAAACAAAAATATGATATTATTCATTATCAGAACTATTACATCCCTCGTTACTTGGGAAAGGCGAAAGGAGTAACAACCCTTCATGACTTTGCCGGATTAACATCGCCTGATGTTTATCCTTCGTGGTATAATGCATATTTTAAAAATGTCATTAGCAAAGCTATAAAACGATCTGATGCGATTACACTTTCCTCTTACGCGTTAAAAGAGGAGCTCTTAGGGTTATTTCCTTCCACGAATGAATCTTATGTACATGTTTGCCATCATGGGGTCAGGCAAATTTTTCTAGAATCACATCCTATGGCGACAGAACTTGCATTGCTGAATTTAGAGCCATACGATTATTTTTTGTTTGTTGGTAACTTAGAAAAAAGAAAAAACATACTATTTCTACTTACACAATTTATCGAAGCGCGAAAACAGTCATGTATTGCTCAAGATACAAAACTGATTCTCGTCGGAAAGATAGGAAATGGCTATGAAGAATTTTGTTACCATATATCTGAGAGGAATAATATTTTCCATCTAGGACGTTTAAGCGAGGAGCGGCTTGTTACCCTTTATAAGTTTTGTAAAGCATTTGTATTTCCCTCTATCTACGAAGGTTACGGTGTACCAATTCTGGAAGCGATGAGTCAAAAAATACCTATTGTGGCATCCAATATTCCATCAAGCCTGGAATTTAATAGCAGACACAACAATCATTTTTTTGTTTTTGAATTGGGAAACAAGAAGACATTTATTAATATATTATCTTATTTAGATAAAAATTATGAAAGTATTACTTCTCGATTAGATTATGGAGATTTGTCAATCTATTCTTATGATCGAGTCGCTCAAGAACATCTGAAAGTCTATACGAAGATTCTTTAAGAGTATTTTCAATGAATTGGATTTCAATAACGTTTTTTTCATTAGCTTTTTTTATCTGGTGTACAATGCTGAAACGAGGCGCCGACATCATTTCACCTGCACGTGTATTTGGTTTTACGTGGAGCATTGTATTTGGCTTGGCAGAACTTAAACTAAGCAAACTTCAATTTGAATGGACGTTCACAGATTGGGTCTTTGTATTAATGGGCCCGATTTCGTTTCTCGTGGGTATTTTCATTGTCTATATTTTGAATATGGGGAATAAACTTCTGTCGATTGATGAAATACGCCAAAAAGTGAGGGAGCAGAAGGTCAACGAAACAAAATTGTTTTACTTAATATTACTGGTTTTTATCACGTACATCATTGGATATATCACGATTTTTCTTATTAAAGGACAAATTCCAATTTTTAGTTTTAGCCCTTCAGCTGCTCGGACCGAATTTTCATCTTTTGGCGTTGGCTTGTTCATCCATAATATGCCAGTAGTTGTGTTCTTTTCTCTTATTTATCATTTGTTGGTCCATAATAATCGAGGCAAAAAAATGATACTTAAGATAGTCGGGTTTAGCACTGCCATTACCTATCTGTTTCTACTTCAACGATATTCACTGATGATGATGGCTATTATGTCGTTCGTGCTTCTTTATTATAGTTCACGCTACATTCGATTTAGAACAATGATAATATTTATCTCAATAGGAATTCTTGTGTTTTATTCAGTTGCAATACTTCGTGCTGGAAAAATAATTCAATTAGTTCTTTATAAGTCTTCGCAGATGAAGTTCTCGTATGAATATGCGATCTTTACTGAACCCTATATGTATGTTGTAATGAATGTAGAAAACTTCGTTCATGCGGTAAGTAAACTCGAACAACATACCTATGGTTACTTTACATTTAATTATGTATTGTCATTGACAGGAATAAAGCATTGGGTTGAAGAGTATTTCACAATTATCGAAACACCTTTCCTTTTTTCCGGTTATAATACTTATACACTTTTCTGGACATTTTATCGTGACTTTGGTGTATTTGGATTAACTTTTATACCAGTAACTCTTGGAGTCTTTGTTGGGTCCATCTATTACTCTTTACGTCGCAATCCAACGATTAAAATTGTCTCTTCTTATTGTGTAATCGTTTTTGTAATGGGTTTGTCCTTTTTTATAAATCTGTTAGGGTTTCTCTGGTTTGTTTACATAATTGGGTGGATGCTTATTATATTTAAATTTGTTCAGAAGCATCCAGTTTTAGAGTAATGATCGGGTTTCTGTTGTGATACAAACTATTTCAAATGCTATTCCATTAGTTAGCGTTATTATTCCACTTTATAATGGAGGTAAATATATAGAATCTACATTAATGAGTGTGCTAAGTCAAACTTTTAACAACTATGAAATATTGGTTGTCAATGATGGTTCTACAGATGATGGGCCCAAAAAAGTACTAACTATAATTGAGAAATATCCAGGACATATTCAGTTGATCAGTCATTCAGATGGCAGAAATCATGGTATTGCTGCAAGCCGAAATTTAGCAATAAAAAGAGCACAAGGAATGTGGATTGCATTTATTGATCAAGATGATCTATGGTTACCGGAAAAACTTGAAAAGCAGATGAGAGCTGTGAATCAATTCCCTGAAGCAGATATCATTTATGGTAAAGTTAGCTTTATAGATGATAAGGGGGGTCAAATAAGAATTAGAGGAATGCATACTACCTATGGTAAAGGAGTTCCTGAAAATCCACAAAATATTTTTAAGGAATTAATTCAAGAAGATTTTATTCCTAATCTAACGGTTCTCGTTCGAAAAAGATGTATTGAAAAAGTAGGGTTGTTAGATGAAGGACCTCATCATGAGTATGAAGATTGGCTGCTTTTAAGTAAAATATCTTTTTATTATAAATTTTTATTTTTACCAGAGCTTCTCGGTGCTTGGAGATTACATGACAATAATTATTCAGAACATATTTTTAAATCGGGTCAATTCTGTTCTGCTGAGGAGCATTGCACTATCACATTATTTTCTTTCCTGCTGAAAGAATCAGGTTACCCATTGTTTCAAATTAAAAAATACCTTCATCGTCGAATTTGGCGCTTCTTTCTGCGGGCTAGGTCTTGGGGTGTATCTATGAAGACACTTAAAAAGCATATGCTAAACTTTCTTAATGCTTTTCCATCTGACCATCGTAGAATTACTATAGCATTTTATGCTGTTGCTTTGCTACCCCCAAAATTAGCTTTGATTATTCGCCGTATACGCAGACATATTGTGGGCATGTAAGTGGTTAAAATGACAATCATTTTGGAATAAGCTGTATATGATTGATCTTTCAATAATTATCATCTCCTGGAAAATGAAATCAATGTTGAGCGAACTTCTTCACTCTATAGTTCAACATGCAGACGGAGTATCATATGAAATAATTATCGTTGATAACTTTTCGGGAGACGGGACGGTTGAAATGATACACTCTGATTTTCCGAATGCAATTCTCATTAGGAATTCGAAAAACCGTGGCGTTGCTCGTGCACGTAATCAAGCATTGCCTCTCGCAAATGGACGTTATATCCTAATCTTAGATGCAGATATGTTGTTGATAGAAAACTCATTTAAGAAGATGATTGAATTTATGGATAAAACTCGAGATGCGGGAATCTGTGGAGGAAAACTTATTTTCCCGGATGGCACCGTGCAGCATAATGCCCGTCGTTATCCTTCTCCGCTTGCCTTCATATTAAGGAGATTATCTTTCCTAAGAGTTATTCAAAACAGTGAAGTGCTTAAGAACCATGAAATGATAGAATGGGATCGTAATGACATTCGTGATGTAGATTATGTTATAGGCGCCTGCCAGATGATCCGTCGAGAGGCACTGAAAACTGTTGGACTTCTTGATGAGAAGATATTCTATGGTCCTGAAGACGTCGATTTCTGTTTAAGGATGTATCGGAATGGCTGGAAGGTATATTATTATCCTTACACAAGTATTATTCATTATGAACAGAGGATTACTAAAAAGAAATATCTATCAATGCTCTCTTTTCGGCATCTCTGTGGTATTTTCTATCTCTTTCTGAAATATCGTGGTAGGCTTAGTCGAGAATCATGAACCAGCGAACTACAAACAACCGTAAAATCCAGGTTCTATTCATTGGTTTGAAATACGATTATGGTTATCCTGATCGAGGGTATAGCTACGAGTATGTGAACTTTTACGATACGCTTCTTCATATGGAAAATGTTGCTGTAACATTGTTCCCATTTGACGAAGTAATGCGTAAACATGGCAGAGATGATATGAATCGTCAACTTCTTGATGCGGTGACTAGAGCAAAAGCTGATGTTTGTTTTTTTATGTTATTTACCGATGAGATTAAGAAACAGACAATTGAAACAATTCAGAATCAAGGTAAAACGGTTATTGTCAATTGGTTCACCGATGATCACTGGCGATTTGAAGAATATTCTCAACAATGGGCTCCTCTTTTTCATTGGGTCGTCACAACAGATCAAGTGTCGATTGAGAAATATCGTAGGATGGGCCATAATAATGTGATCCTATCACAATGGGGTGCAAATCACTTTCTCTATAAACATTTTGATGTTCCTACGGAATATGGTGTAACTTTCGTTGGCCAAGTTCATTCAAATCGAGAAAATATTGTGAACAAACTCAAGCGTTCCGGGATCGGTGTTGAGTGTTGGGGAAAAGGATGGCCTAACGGACGTCTTAGCCAGGAAGAGATGATCAAAGTGTTTTCAAAAAGCAAAATAAATCTGAATTTTTCAGAAAGTTCAATTGCGTTCAATGCAAAGCAAATAGCAAAAATCTTTTTAAGACGTCGAGCCGATGATACATTCAGGGTGAAAAATCCTAACGATATGCTCTCCTTCTTGACAACAATGCTTCATAAACATCAATCCCAAATAAAAGGAAGAAATTTTGAAATCCCTATGGCGGGAGGATTTCTTCTTACACAATATGTGGATGGAATAGAAAATTATTTCCTTCCTGGAAAAGAAATTGAAACATTTGAATCAAAAGGTGAATTATGCGATAAGATTCGTTATTATCTTACCCATGATAAAGAACGCGAATTGATTAGACAGGCTGGATATGAACGTGCTGTAAGAGAACATACACTTAAGTGTCGTTTTGATGATATTTTTCAGATTATTTTAAGTAATTGATTTTGCCTCAAAATATGGGCACTCATCATAAATATGGGAAATTGTATAAGTGAAAACCATCCTTATCATAGCCGGTACACGCCCAGAAATTATTAAAACTGCTCCGGTTGTTTTGGCGGCTCGAAACCGGAAAGATATCAAAGTGAGATATTGCCTCACCGGCCAGCATAAAACAATGGCGATGGAGGCGCTATCGATATTTGGTGTTCAAAACGATATTTAATTTTGCTTCGGTCCGATATTCCAAATAATATACTATACGACAAATAAAGCAAGATGAATGCTGTTGAAGCTGATATGTGTTCAGCTTGACTTTTCACATATATTGTATATATTAACTATATACAAATGAGACACAGGCGGCTATGCAGCTCTTTCCACAATATCAAGGGTTTGACTGGGACAAAGCGAATCAAAATAAAAACTGGAAGCTTCATAGCGTGAGTTGGTGGGAATGCGAGGAAGTATTTTTTAATCAACCGCTGTATATTCAAATGGACGAACGACATTCATTGACTGAAGAACGTTGTTACGCGTTAGGCAGGACGAATGGTTCGCGTTTACTTTTTATTGTTTTCACCGGTCGCAACGCAAAGATTCGCATTATTTCGGCGCGAGATATGCATAAAAAAGAAAGGAAAGTATATTTTGAAAAAACTAAAAGAGATTCCAAAGTTTAATTCGCTAGCGGCAGAAGAAAAATTCTGGACGACTCACGACTCTACAGGGTATATTGATTTTTCAAAAATTGAGTTAGGATTTTTTCCTGAGCTTAAACCTTCCAGCAGAACAATATCTATCCGTCTTCCGGAATCATTAGTTGAGTCAATAAAAATTCTTGCCAATAAGCAGGACGTTCCATACCAATCAATGCTTAAGATTCTGTTGGCTGAGAAAGTCCGCGAGGCATTGAACCTTCAACAGCAGAAGGGCCATGCCGCATAACATTTATTGAGCGATGTTATGCAAAATGTCAAAATGAATGATATATGTCGCCCCTACAGGGCTAATCTCTTGCAATAAAAATACTATAGATATCATGCCCCTGACGAATCTAATGAAAACATTTCTTATAAATATTATTAAAAAGTCCCGAAGGGACGTCATATGTATAGGTATTGGAAGGAAAATGAAAAAAGCTCCGATGGGAGCGACATAGTGAATTGAGGTCATTTCCCTTCGAATATATTAATGTGCTTTGAAAAAAAATATTCTATGCTTAGAAGAGAAATTAATTGAAAACCATCCTCATCATTGCCGGTACACGCCCAGAAATTATTAAAACTGCGCCGGT
>Ga0182021_10007928_pt1 | contig 12596 bp, 11 predicted proteins | sample 612E3MmetaG_FD_120493 | JGI IMG/M metagenome (GOLD analysis project Ga0182021, IMG submission 120493) | Permafrost microbial communities from Stordalen Mire, Sweden - 612E3M metaG (Illumina Assembly) | ecosystem: Environmental > Terrestrial > Soil > Wetlands > Permafrost | place: Sweden... | reverse complement strand
TTCTCATGAAATATTTTGAAAGCCTTTAGGAGGATAAGTTTTTTATGAAGAAATGTATTATAGCCATCATCGTATTGCTCTTCAGTTTTCTCTACATCAATATGGTTTATGCGGCGGCCAATACCTGGACGCAGAAGACCGATTTCGGAGGTTCGGCAGGGATTGATTTTGGCACTGGTTTTTCCATCGGGGTGAAAGGCTATATCGGTCTAGGATACAATGGCAGTGATCTACAAGAATTTTGGAAATATGATCCTACGGCTAATTCCTGGACGCAGGTCGCCAGTTTCACAGGAGCAGCGAGAGCTTCTGCAGTTGGTTTCTCTATCGGCACCAAAGGCTATGTCGGGTTGGGAGCTGATGCTTCTTATAACAATTACACTGATTTCTACGAATACGACTCTGTGGCCAATTCCTGGAAAAAAATGACTGATTTCCCCGGGACAGGGGGAGGCAGAGGTAGCGCAGTCGGTTTCTCCATCGGCGCCAAAGGCTATGTCGGTACAGGAGGCCGTAAAACTGGTCTTTTATCAGCCACAACATACTATCAGGATTTCTATGAATTCGATCCTACCGGTAACGCCGGTCTCGGTAGCTGGGCGGCGAAGACTTCTTTCACCGGTTCAGCCAGAGGCGGCTCTGTCGGCTTTTCCGTCGGGACCAAAGGCTATGTCGGTACAGGAGCTTACGGTTCTACTGCATCACCTACAGTACTGAAAGATTTCTATGAATTCGATCCTGCCGGTAACGCCGGCGCCGGTAGCTGGACGGCAAAGACCGCTTTCCCCGGGACAGCCAGAACTGCCGCTGTCGGCTTCTCCATCGGCAGCAAGGGATATGTAGGAACGGGGGGCTATCCCAGCACAAGTTCCACTTCCCTTATCTATTATAATGATTTTTACGAATATGATCCTGTTGCCGATTCCTGGACGGCAAAGCTTTCTTTCCCCGCGACAGCCCGATATGGCGCTGCCGGTTTCTCCATCGGCAGCAGGGGTTACATCGGAACAGGTTACAGTGGAACAAATGGCAATTCGGGTACAAAAGTGAAAGATTTCTATGAGTACGAGCCTCCGACCATGCCCTCTCCGCTGTATGCATCATTTACTAATTACGGTATCTCAAAGTGGGATGGTAACAGATGGACTCAGATTGCGTCTTACGTTGCACAACCCATGGTAACCTTGGGTACGACCTTATATGGAGCATTCACCAACGCAGGCATCTGGAAATGGGATGGCAGTACATGGACAAAGGTTACAAATAACACTCCGCAACTGATGGCGGTCTCAGGGTCAAACCTGTATGGAGCCTTTTCGAATTTTGGTGTTTGGCAATGGGATAGTTCTACCTGGATTCAGATTGTACAAAATAATAGCACTCCCTATTTGATGACGGTTTCAGGTGCGACACTGTATGCCGCCATATTGGCCGATAAAGACATCTATAAGGGCATCTGGAAATATGATGGCAGTACGTGGACGCGGGCTACCCCCTACACACCGCAACTGATGACAGCTTCAAGTTCAACCTTGTATGGGGCATTTTCGGGACAGGGCATCTGGAAATACGATGGTAGTACATGGACTCAGGCGACTTCTTACACGCCACAATTGATGACAGCTTCAAGTTCGACCTTGTATGGAGCATTTTCGGGGCAGGGAATTTGGAAGTACAATGGCAGTACATGGACTCAGACTACCTCCTACACACCGCAACTCATAGCAGCTTCTAGTTCAAACTTATATGCGTCGTTTACGGGCTACGGCATCTCACAATGGGACGGTAGCAACTGGGTGCAGATTACATCTGCCATACCGATCAGCATGGCGGCGGGGAACTAAATGCTATAGATTGTGATTAATTATATGACGTGATAGAAAATAGTTAATGCTATTTAAGGGAGAGACTCCACTCTCCCCTAATTTTTGCCTATCCTTAATCATAGTTCCGGTTGCTGCAAGATCAGATATTATTAAACATTTATATTGATAATCTTCACTATTCACACTCTCTCCATTTACCCCGGCGTTTCAGGGTATTTTGCAACATTTATTATTAATAAGAACATAGTGCAAAATATCACATTATTGTAAAAAGTATGAGTGACCGGGGGAACTATTATAACGTCTATCATACATGAGCTTATTTGACCGTCCTTGCAATATCAGTATTGATATTATACGAAAGATTACAATCGCTGCAGATGAATACAGATTTAAAAACCATAACTGAAACACTGATCAGATTATTCAATGGAAACCAGGTTGCATAAAAAATCAATCTCTGTTCGACGCAATGTTGTAGCCAATTATATCGGGTCTTTTTGTCAGGCTCTATTAGGGTTCCTGTTTGTCCCCTTGTATATAAAATATCTCGGTATCGAAAGTTACGGTTTAATCGGATTCTCCGTTTCATTGAGCGCTTTACTCAGACTGGCGGATTTGGGATTGAGTTCGACCTTGAGCCGGGAATTTGCCCGATGTTCGGCAATGCCGGATTCTGCCCAGCGGATGCGCGGCCTGCTGAAAACTCTACAGACCGTCTATTGGTCAATTTCATTGCTTTTGGGTCTAATAATGGTAGCATGCGCACCACTCATTGCCCGATATTGGATAAATCCCGGTTCTCTCGATGTTGCCATAGTACAAAATGCAGTCATGCTTATGGGACTGACCGCCGCGATGCAGGGGCCAATGAGTCTTTATATTGGTGGTGTTTTTGGTCTTCAGAGACATGTTTTGGGTAATCTGATTAACAGCGCTTTAGCAGCATTGCGCTTCGGCGGTGTGGTGCTGGTTTTAGCGCTATTCTCCCCTACTTTAAATATGTTTTTTGTCTTTCAGTTTGGTGTCGCATCAATCGGTGCCTTATGCACAGGCATCATTCTTTGGGGTCTTTTGCCGCATACCGGCATTTCTTCACATTTCCACATAGCACATTTAAAATCAGTCTGGCGATTTGCTGCGGGGATGAGTATTAGCTCCATTCTTGGATTGATATTGTTTCAATTGGATAAAATAATTCTGATTAAAATTTTGCCGTTAAAAATATTCGGTTATTACGCAGTAGCCAGTACAGCGGCGGTAGCCATAACCTATATCGGTGGCCCCCTTTTTACCACATTTCTTCCCAGGTATACACAATTGTATGCCGCAGGAGATGAGGAACTCCTAAGGGCAACTTATCGGAGAAGCTGTAAGCTAAATGCAATCATCACGGTTCCGACGGTAATTTTTCTTGCTATTTTTTCTAAGGAGGCACTCCGGATCTGGACAGGAAGTTCTGATATCGCCGAACATGCATACTTGCTATTGAGTCTTCTTGGTATCGGATATGGATTAAATCAACTGGCAATTTTGCCGTATGCTTTGCAAACGGCCGCAGGATTGGTTAAGTTAGCAGTCTATGGGAACACGATTGCTGTTATTCTGTTTGTGCCAATGCTTGTCATTGCCACTCATTTCTATCAAGGTGTGGGTGCCGCGTCAGTTTGGGTGCTTTTGAATTGCTTTTATTTATTCGTTTGTGTTAACTACTTGCATTGGCGTATCTTGAAGGGAGAATCTCGTCAATGGTATGCAGGGATTATGCTGCCCTTAGTGTTAGCTCTCGGAGTCGGTCTGTTAGGACGGCATTTTCTACATTCTGTCTTTGGAGTTTGGCTTGTCGCGAGTGTCGGTATCATGTGGGTAATTGTTGTTGCCACCGCCGTATTGGCAACATCTGACTTGAGGGGAAAGATTGCTTCATTGTGGTAATAGCGCAAATAACCTATTTCGTTGCCCTCATTAGTTGAACGCATATGATTTTGGGATTCGGTGCATCTAAATAGACAGGTGAAGAGCTATTATCATGGACTTTTTTAATACACACATATCATCTAAAGCGATTAAGCTTGCTACGCAGGTATTAAAGTCTGGTTGGATCAGCGAAGGCAAGATGGTAAAAGAATTTGAGATTCAACTTAATCAAAAGCTGGGTCTTGCTAACCCTGTAGCACTCAATAGCGGTACTTCAGCTCTTCATTTGGCACTCGTTCTGGCGGGTGTTGGTCCGGGAGATGATGTCATTATCCCGGCACAGACATTCGTCGCGACTGGGTTGGTAGTCCTTATGCAAAGAGCAAAGCCTGTATTTGCTGACATCGACCCGACAACAGGCAATATTTTAGTTGCTTCCATAAAGGCGAAAATTACCGACCGAACAAAAGCTATTATTCCAGTTCATTGGGGTGGTTATCCCTGTGACCTTGATGAGATTAACGAGTTTGCTGCATATCACAATATCACTGTCATAGAAGATGCAGCCCATGCCTTGGGGGCGTCTTACAAGGGGAAATCTGTGGGTACAATTTCACGATTCACCACGTTTTCCTTTCAAGCGATCAAACACCTTACCACCGGTGATGGTGGGGCACTTGCCTGCCTGGATGAAGATGATTATAGAAAGGCAGTGGTGAAAAGATGGTTTGGCATAGATCGGGGAAATAGCAAACCGTCGGCGTTGGGGGAGCGTATTTATGATATTGCCGAACTTGGATTTAAATATCATATGAATGATCTGGCTGCAGCAATAGGCATAGGAAATTTGGCCGATTTTCCACAAAGACTTGCGCGGCGACAGCAGATTGCTGCCTGCTACAGAAAAAACCTGCAAGGTGTTTCTGGCATTGAACTGTTACGAAACAAAGACGATCGAACACATGCTTATTGGGTTTTTACTTTGTTGGTTGAGCGAAGAGAAGACTTCATTCGAAAGCTATCTGGACAAGAAATCCATGCTTCAGTAGTGCATCTAAGGATTGATCGTAATTCGCTTTTTGGTGGTTTAAACTACGATTTGTCTGGTCAGGATGAGTTCGATCGGCGACAGGTGTCGTTGCCAGTGCATGAGAAACTCAAAGATACAGATATTGAAGCGATTGTTACCTGCATTCGGGATGGATGGTAAATGTTTATAAATATTACACCATGCGGTCTCTGCCGCAAGGCCTTATTACAGCGACCGACAGAGTAAATGCCCTGTTGTGCCGCAATGAATTTATTGTGAAATTGGTAAGTTGAACAATCCCGCAAAGCGGAGGGTATAATACCCCGCAGCATGTTGCGGAATCTGTTTCCAAAGCTTGCTTTGGGGTTTATACCCGTGATTTACAGACGAGGAGTTCGTATGAAAAGTTATTATACCAAGTATCCACAACTTAAGAATCTATTAGGAAAGGTTCCAGATGAAATAATTAAAAACGAATTGAGAGATAAGGTGCCGGTATTTGAATACTATGCTTCTCTTGCGCAAGACATTATCTGTCCGGTTTTTCTATCTGATGTTTTTCCGCAAGATGCAGAAAGGGGTAGGATCACTCTAGATAATTTTCTAGGACAGTGGGGAAATATTACTGTCGAAGAAATATGCAAGATTTGTCTGATTGCAGTTTGGCTAAAGCCACTCGCTGTTTTTGAGTTTGGGACCTTTAACGGTATGACAACAAAACAGTTTGCCCTAAATACACATGCCGACTGCAAGATTTATACATTGGATATCCCCCCCCAACAGAGTACAGATTTGAGTCTAGGGGAGATTGATGGATACCTCGCTCAGAAAAAAGACTTTTTTCATTTTGACGTAGGCTATTATTTCAAAGGTGACTTATGCGAATCGAAAATTATCCAGTTATGGGGAGACTCCACCAAGATAGATTTCTCTTCTTTTCAAGGTCAGTTTGATATTGTTTTTATTGATGCCGGCCATACCTATCCCTATGTTAAAGCTGATAGCGAAAACGCCTTTGAAATGATTAGGCCGGGTGGTGTAATAATTTGGCATGATTATATGCAAGTTTTACATCCGGATGTGACGCGTCTTTTATATGAATATGCAATAAGCGGCCTTAAAATACACCAATTGCGTAGTACCTCATTAGCAGTTTATTATGATAAGGGGTTGCAGGATGCCAGACCTTAAAATATTGTTCATGGGCGCTTCACGATTGGTGGGTTTATTACAACGTTTTATGGAAGCAGCAATAGTTGAGAAAGTAAATCTGGGATTATATTCACTTGAAAACAATGCACCGTGGCATGCAGTAGGTGTTTCCGGTTTATGTCAAATTGTGAGCGGACCACGCTTTGATAGTGAATCGTTCTCTCCGTTTTTACTAGATTTTGTCTTTGACAAAGGGATTTCAATTGTAATACCAAACATTGATACGGCTACGATAGCATTGGCCAGTATGAAATCGAGATTAGAAAGCGAAGGTGTTTTCGCTGTAGTGAGCGAATTGGAGCTTTGCAGAAAGATGTTTGATAAGGTTGAAGCGGAAAAGTTTTTTCACGAAAATAAGTTGTGTACCCCTACTGGAGCAGATATGCCTCTCCTTGCGAAACCAAGGTTTGGAGCATCATCTCGAGATCATGTTTTGTTTAATAAAACAGACGAATATCGATATTGGCTGCGTTCGAATAATCTTGACGGTTATTTGGTTCAGCCTTTTATTTCGGGGGTTGAGTATAGCGTAGATGTTTATGTGAGCAAAACAACTATCGTTCAAGGGGCTGTTTCTCGTGTTCGGGTGGCGGTGTCAGGGGGGGAAGTTATGGTCACACGAACGGAATACAATAAGCGCGTCGATGAACTTATAAGACAACTCTTAGCGATGCCCGGTTGGCAAGGACCGTTGGTTATCCAGGTCATCGATTCGGGTGAAAAGGCCTACCTTATAGAATGTAATCCTCGTTTTGGTAGTGGGGTAACTTGTTCAATAGAAGCTGGATTGGACGCGCCACGTTGGATTCTACGAGAAGCACTCGGACGTCCTCTGCCAGAAGAAGAACTTAAATGGAAATCTGGTTTATGTATGACTCGATGCAGAAAGGATTATTTTATATGGTTATATTGATAGACGTTGACGGGACAATTTGTACTGAAGAACGTGTTTCTGAACGATCACTTGCAAAGCCGCTTCCAGGTGCTGTGGAAGCAGTAAACCAGATGGTTGAGCAGGGACATGTTGTTATCTTGTGGACGGGGCGAGGATGGGATCAGTATCGCATTACAAAGGTATGGTTGGATGAAAATGGGTTTAAATATGATCAGCTACTAATGGGAAAGCCTATTGCCAATTTGATCATTGATGACCGTGCTAAACGTTTTGATGGCTGGAATAAGAATTATCTGGATTAAACATCCGAAGAGACAAAAACATCATGAAAACTGTCAAGGTGGCTATTTTAGGCGGTGTCGGTTTTGCCGGACGCAACCTTCGTGAGTGTCTTGAGGCAGCTGGGATGGAAGTGGGCGTCTTCAGCAGGACAACAGATTGCGACCTTTTGGATTTACCGAAGACATGGGCAAAGATCGACTCATTCAGGCCAGATTATCTGGTGAACTGTGCGGCACTGGTCGGTAGCATTAACTATGTGTCCGACTTCGCTGCTGATGTTGTTGATGTTAACATGCGCATCATTTTGAATACCTATAAAGTTGCCCAGCAAATGCGCGAGGTCGTTGTTATCAATCCCGTAGCCAATTGCGGATATCCCGGCGTCATGGATACCTACGAAGAGGCGGGGTTCTGGGATGGACCCATCCACCCTTCCGTGTTGTCCTACGGAAGCACTAGGAGAATGATGTGGGTTCTTTCAAAATGTTACAACGAACAATATGGCGTTCGATCGATTAATCTTGTCGTGCCCAACATGTATGGGCCTTACGACAGCGCCAATCCCAACAAGACCCATGCTCTCAATGCCCTCATCATTAAGTTTGTTCGCGCCGTCAAGTATGGGCACCCTGAAATCGAAATCTGGGGAACAGGCAAACCCATTCGTGAGTGGCTTTATATCAAGGATTTTTCCGATGTTATTCGCCGTTTAATACTTGCCGATAACATATCTCTCGATCTCGTAAATATCGCTCAAAACAAGGGCTTTAGCGTCATAGAACTCGTGGATATCCTCACCAAAATTACAGGTTATAGGGGCAATATATGGTACAACACAAAATACCAGGATGGTAGCCCCAAGAAGATCATGGATGACCGGCTGTTCAGACAAAAGTTCCCGGACTTTTCTTTTACTCCATTAGTTGATGGTATAAAGGATACATTAAAGTATTACATGAAAATATTATAGTGAGTACTGAAATCACTTTTTTGTAAATCATGACTATGATAAATAAATTTTTTTAAATTAAGGAAGTATTTGTCCATTTAACGGGCTTTTAGTTACAGGAAAATGCTTCTGTAAAATCTTATACAATAAATTTATATATGCAGCGGATCGACAAACATAAATTTTTAGTATCAGGAAATGATATGCTCGAATCAAAAGGTCTTGCAAGGCGTTTGCTTGATGCACAAAAACAGGGACTCAGATTATCGCACTGCTCGATGACAACCCGTCTCGGTGGTGGATTATGATGATTCATCCCCGGATAAGCTGGTTTTGGTCTAAATGCAGGGGGGCGGTGCGGAGGCTTAGACGGCTTATTAACCGTTTAGCTTTTTTTTGCTTCGAATCTCCCACCTTAAGATCTCTGTCAATAGGCCGCGGCTGTTTATTCCCCGTTCCGGTAAGGATTGCTGGTGGGCGTGGCGATCTGCGTATTGGTGAAAATAACAGTTTCGGTTATCATATGGCGCCATTGCTTGGGAGTGGTGCCATATTAATACAACCGAGAAGTCGTTACGCCCTAATTGAGATCGGCAACGATAACAGATTTAATAATAATATAACACTTTGTGCGAACGAAAGAATTACTATAGGGCATATGTGTCAAATTGGAGATCAAGTTGCGATTTATGATTGTGATTTTCATGAAATCAATCCCTCAACCCGCGACCGGAGCTATGGACCAACATCCCCTGTAGTCATTGGGAATAACGTCTGGCTCGGTAGCCGTGTTATGGTTCTCAAGGGTGTCACGATAGGTGACAACTCGGTTGTCGGCGCGATGAGTGTAGTCACCAAATCAATTCCTGCTAATTGTGTTGCGGCAGGAATACCGGCCCGCATCATCCGCCACATTTGACCCATAGTTTAACTAAGAGGAACTTGCTTTTAGTCAGAAAGAGCACTGCCGAATATTGCGAGCATTCATTTTCTTCCAAAGGAGAAGTAGACTTTGATGGAGCGTTGTCAAGACCCATCATTAAATATGAAAGATTTACCTCGGATTTCCATAATCATTGCCACTCGGAATCGTGCCCAATACCTTAAGCGCGGGTTGGATAAGATTCTTGAATCGGACTATCCTAATTTGGAAATTATTGTCATGGATGGCGCGTCGACCGATGATACAGTTCAACTGCTCAAGGCTTATGGTAGTCGTATTACAAAATGGGTATCTGAACCGGATGAAGGTGAATACTTCGCTATCAACAAAGGACTGTCTTTCACAACAGGAGAAATTATCAAGTTTATGAGTGATGATGATGTTCTGCTTCCCCATTCATTGGCCATAGCTGGACGGTATTTTATGGATAATCCTGATGTTGATGTTGTCTTTGGACAGCAGCATGCCTATCACTATGCTCCCCAAGGGTATGTTCTTGTTCTCAACAGTCTGATAACGGATGTTCGCAGTATAACACTCCGCAACTGGATACGTCGTTCAATCGGCGCACCGGGTTCTATTGCAAGCTTTGTCAGGAGGCGAGTGATCGACAAATTAGGTGTAATGTCAACAGATATTTGGCCGGGGGATGTCGAATTTTGGGCTCGTTTAGCGCGCAACGGGGTAAAAATGATTATATTGCCGGACCATTTTGTTGACTATTATCTGCACGGTGGAAATGATATGATGACCAAGACACGACAAAACGTAAGGGGTTATTATCAAACAGCTCGTCTTCACGGTAATATGGCAGATGTTTTATATGTCTTTTTTGCCAAGGTATTGGTATTTGAGATAACTAACCCCATCAGGATGGCTGCGCACGCCTTGGGGATGCATCCATTACGCTGGTGGTGCAATATAAAAGCCGAAAAGCTAAAGAGAGCAAAGAGGTGAATCAATTTCCTTCAATCACAGATATCATCTTTTTTTACGCTTAATGAAAAGAATTATTTTTGTGAAACAGTAAACTGAAAGTGTCTGTAATGTTGCTGCAGTTGATGGAATGAAAGGAATGGAGAGAATATTATACTGAAGAAGTTTATTAAATTATTGCGTGGAAAATACCCTTGGCGATTTGTTACTTATAAAATTTTTTGTAAAATAAATAAACCAAATTGGTACTTGTTTTGGTTCCGAAAGGACATTAGTTCTCTTAAAGTATTCAGTGAAAATACTTTTCAACTGGACCTGAAAACATATGATGGGTTAAACCAAGCAGTTCATCCGGACGTAATATTTAAAGACGGCAAATATTACATGGCAATATCGCCATGGCCTTTTATGATAAATAAATACGAAAATCCTTGTTTATTTTTAAGCGATGACGGCATTAATTTTTCCCCTTTGCCTAATTGTCAGCCTTTGGTATTTCCTCGTAAAAGTAAAAAAATAACTTATTTATCAGATCCGGCAGTTATATATACGGATAATTTATTTTGTGTTTACTACCGGGAGGTTGAAGATATTGATGGATACCAATACTATGTGAGAATATACAAGGTTACATCGGCAGATTTATCATCTTGGAGTAAACCTATATTACTATCTGAGGGGAAAAATGAATTTCTGAGTCCTGCCGTCATATCCAGAAACGGTGTTTTGGAAATATACTATGTAGCTTCATCAAGTAATAGAGAAATATATAATCTGTACAGATGTCAGGAAATTGCAAATACATTTACAAATCATGAATTATTGCATATTAACGGAATGCCGGAAGGTTTTTCATTATGGCATATTGGTATTTTCAAGCACCTGAATCAATTATTTGGTCTTATGACATTAAAAAATAAGTCCGATGAGAAAGATAACTTTTTGCGGCTTTACTTTGCGAAAGGCGGCAATGACGGTGAGAATTGGGTTATTACCGATGAAATACGCTTAATAAAGAATCAGGAAAGCGTTTTTAGTTCTCTTTATAAATCATCAATCGTAATAAATGATAAAAATGAATGTAATCTATATGTATCAGGACAAATAGGGTTTAAAGGGACTATCTATATAATAACAAATTTCCGACTTGATAATTATATTCAATCGTAAAGGGAAACTTAATATGCCCCAAAATATTGTTGTTCGTGAAGTCGGCAAAGAAACTTTGGAAGAGCAAGTGAGGATATTTAACCGAGTTTTTGGAATAAACATGAGCCTCGAAACATGGACTTACAAGCATTATGAAAATCCGCTCGGAGCTTCAAAAGCGTTTATAGCATTTGACGGAAATAAAGCAGTAGGAATCAATATGTTTATACCCATGCAATACGTTTATGCGGGTCAAATATTCAATGCCGTTCAGAGTTGCGACTCCAGCGTTGATCCGGATTATCGACGTAAAGGTATTTTTTCGAAAATAATTCTTTTTGCGGAGCATTCATTGGCGGATAAAGGATATGACTTGATAATCGGGTACCCCGGCAGAGAAAAATCATTTCCGGGATTTCTGAAATTAGGCTGGAATCATGTTTGCAATTTATCTAATATGTTTATTATGCGCAACGTCGCGAAAATTATAGATGTTAAATTTCATGTAACTTTGCCGACCTGGATTAACCGTTTTACTAATCTGAAAATTACAAAAATCAAGAATAATGCGGATAGGATTAAAAACCTACATCTTGATATCGTTGAGACGCTGCCTTTTACTGATGAAGAATACAAACAAATGATCGTAAAAGAACATATATCATTTTATGTAAATAAAGATATTATTGCATGGAAGTTCGCTAAAAGCAGATATATTTTTTATACAGTATGCGAGGATAAAACAGTAATTGCCGGCTTTATTGTGGATTGCAGAACTGATCGTGGTCTTTGCAAGGCTAACGTTATTGCACATTTTAAGAATACGCATGATACACAAAAGTTTAGTAGTGCTTTTTCGTTGCTGTTAGTGCACCTTTGGGAGAAAACTGATTATATAAATACATGGAAAACAAAGTCGCAAATTGAAAATAATATAACTGACAAAAACGGATTCATAACAGTAAATGAAAAAATAATATCACTGCCTTTCATAACCAGGATTTTAACAAAAGATAAAGATAAAATTAATATGCTTATGAATAACGCTTTGTGGAATCCTGAAAATATAGAAATTGATAGTATATTAAATGCCTAAGCAGACTTAACAATTTTTTGCCGGGTGGCAATCATTGTAGTGGCATGCTGTGGAAATATAGGTCGCAATTTCTTGCGAGGTCTGTTCAGCGCATGGAAGAGCATCTGTTTTTATGCTGTAACACGGTACCTGCGCCGTTTCCTGTTTTCTGCATTATCAAGGTTTGATCTATGCAACCGATTACAATAATTATACCTACGCATAACCGAGCGAAGGCTTTGGCAACGGTTTTCCATAGCTATGTCGGGAATCCTCTGGTAAAAAGAATAATAGTTGTTAATGATGGCAGTACGGATAATACCAGGGAAGTGTTAGAGCATTTAGCCAAGCATTCGCCTACCCCGGTGATGGTCATAAATCA
>Ga0182021_10007927_pt1 | contig 12597 bp, 8 predicted proteins | sample 612E3MmetaG_FD_120493 | JGI IMG/M metagenome (GOLD analysis project Ga0182021, IMG submission 120493) | Permafrost microbial communities from Stordalen Mire, Sweden - 612E3M metaG (Illumina Assembly) | ecosystem: Environmental > Terrestrial > Soil > Wetlands > Permafrost | place: Sweden... | reverse complement strand
CTTCTTCGACCCGTTGCTGAAGCTGTTCGAGGCTGCCACCAGGCAGCGCTTCATCCGGGCCGAACATCGCGACATGGTCGTCGTCGAAGCCGATCCGGTGTCGATGATCGAACGGCTCGCCGAGTGGGTGCCGGTCAAAGCAGGCAAGTGGCTCGACTCCGGCGAGCTTCTCCCTTGATCTTGCGTTCCGGCGAATGGCCCCTGCCCGGCCGGCACTTCCCGAGCCCCGCTTCTCGGCGGCCGCCTACCGGCTCGGAGACGGGAGAGCCGGCACCGGATGCCGCGCCGCGTCGGGCGCGGCATCCGGTGCCGGCAAGCTCAGGCAGCCGGGCTCAGAAGGCCAGGATCCCTTCGCCTCCGGCGGCGCCCGTCACCGTGACGGAGCCGATGGCACTGAGCGACCCGTTCGAAGCGATCTGGAACTCGTCGACGATGCCGTTGAGACCGGTCTGCACGTAGAGGAACTCGCCATTGGCCGAGCCGGCGGCGTCCACGGTCCCGGCGTCGGTGGAGGTTTGTCCCTCCAGGGTGAGTGTCCCCGCCGCGGTGTCCTGGTACCGGCTCACCGACGCGCTCCCGGCGTTCGAGGCGTAGAAGCTCCCACCCGCTGCGGCCACCCAGCACGTGGCCGCCTGCGCGGATGACACGGCGTCAAGCTCGGTCGCCTGGCCCGACGGGCTGAGCGAGAAGGTCACCAAGGAGCCGATCCCCGTCTCGGCGACGACGAGGTTGCCGGCGGGGTCGAAGGTGACGGCGAAAGGAACGGCGCCGGTCTCGGAGTTGACATAGGGCGAAGGTGACAGCCGCCCGTCGCCGAAGACACGGAACACGTCGATGTCGTTCCCGTTGGCCTTCGTGGTCACTATCAGCTGCGAGCCGTCAGGCGTGAAAGCCACCTGTCCCGGCGTGTGCGTGAACTGTGGGGTCGCGGTCGGGTCGAGGCCGAGCGCCCGATTCGAGCTGAAGACGGGCAGGACGTAGCCGAATCTGATCCGGTAACCCTGCACGGATCCGCCGTTCTCGGCGTTGAGCACGTACACGAGGTCGCCATGAACGGCGATGCTCACAGGAAAGGCGCCGCCCGACGGGAGGATCTCCTCCAACGCGAGGCTGTCGTCGTGCACCCGGAACACCGAGACCGTGTTGCTGCCGGCGTTCACCGCGAAGAGCAGGGCGTGCTCGCTCGAGTAGCCGAGTGAGCCCTGCGAGGCGAGGTGGTCGACCACCGAGCCGGTCAGCTGGCCGCCGAGGCCCCCGGTGTCGTAGGTGCCGGCCAGGGTCAAGGTCCCGTCGTTCGCCCGCTGATAGGCGACGATCTGGTTGCCTGCCAGATTGTCGGTCTGCACGAAGACCACGTGGCTTGCGCCGTCGTGACCGAAGTACCTGTGCTGCGAGGATTGGGCGCCCGCCGCGCCGGTCGCCACGGCGACCAGTCCGAGCACGAGTGCAGCGCCGGATAGGAACTGGATGGCTCTTTTCACTAAACTTGTCCTTTGGTTGGGGGAAACTGACGTGTGCAGCGACTCAGTCCCCCCAGCCACCTGTGCCGTTACACGGCGCCCCGAGAAAGCAGGTGGCGCGTGCGGATGCCGGCGCACCAGCGCGTCATGGCGCTCGCGAAGGTGCTGGAATACGCCTATGACTCCGGCCTGGGCGGGGACGAGCATGCAACAATCGGGGTCATGACCGAGGTGGATCGACCCCACCTTCGCCTCGAGGAGGTGTCTCTGGACGACGCCGCCGCCGGGTTGCGCGAGGTCCTCCGCCTCGCCCGGGCGCTGGGCCGGATCTCCGAAGAGGCAGTCCTGCTGGATCTCATCAACACGACCGCCTGCGAGAAGCTCGGCTGCAGGATCTGTGCCATCGCGATAAGAGGGGACGACGGGGCTTTTCGGTACTCGGCGACGACGGGGCTCGGGGCCAAGGAGATCCGTGCCCTGCCGAGCCGGGTGCTCAGTGCGGCAGGCTTCGAGGTCCTCGAGGCTGCTGCCCGCAAGATGGGAGCCGTTTGGTGCATCCCGGCTGGAGATCCGGCGCTTGACCACCCTGAGGTCGTCCAGGCCATGCTCCCCTCCCGCAAGGCGGGCGGGCGGGACCCCGGCCCGGCCCGTTTGCTCCCGCTCGTGTTCGCGCCGTTCTTCGCGGCCGACGGCGCGCCGCTCGGGTTCGTGCACCCTGCCGAGCCCAAGCACGACGACTTTCCCAACCAGCCCGAAGCGCTCCTGCTCGAGACCCTCGCCGAGCTCACCGTCGTGGGCCTCGAGATCGTCCAGGCCAGGGTGCTGGAGCACGCGGCGGTCGTGGTGGCCGAGGCGCAGCGCCGCCAGCTCGAAGATCTCCTTGCCGCGAGCGCGCAGGTGCGGGGCTACTACTCCCTGGACGAGGTGCTGGCGGAGATCGCGAGGGCGATGACGACGGCCGGTGGTTTCGGCCGCGCGGCCATCTACCTGCTCATGCCGGGAGAGGTTCTCGAGGTCGGCGCGACCTTTGGCCTCAGCCACGCCGAGAGCGACCACCTGCGGGCGAGCACGGTGACGCTCACGGAATTCGCTCCGCTCATGCAACCAGAGATGCTTGTGAGCCGGTCGTACCTGTTCGACCACCGCAGGTTCCAGATGCCCCAGGCACTCAGCGAGAAGATGAACACGCCGGCCCTCGATGGTGATTGGAAGGACGGCCAGTGGCACCCGGAGGACACGTTGACGGTGCACATCAACGACGTCGACGGCGCGTTGCTGGGTCTCATCTCGGTCGACGAGCCCTTGAACGGGCTGCTTCCGGACCGTGCACACGTGCAGGCGATCGAGTTCTTCGCCGACCAGTGCGCCGTGGCGGTCGCGCACGCCCGCCGCTACGAGCAGGTGAGGGCCGAGGCGTTGTCGGACCCGCTCACCGGCCTCGCAAACCGGAGGGCGCTCGATGCGGCGGTCATGAGAGCGATCGGCCGGGCGCGGCGCGACGCGGCGTTGTGCGCCGTGCTCTTCATCGACATCGACCACTTCAAGGAGATCAACGACGCCCTCGGCCACGCGGTCGGCGATGCGGTCCTGCAGCGCGTCGGGCGCGGCCTTCGCGACCGTCTGCGGAGGGGAGACCTGCTGGCGCGGTACGGGGGCGAGGAATTCGTCGCCCTCCTCCCCGACACAGATCTCGAGGCGGCGATGCGTGTGGCGGAGGTCCTCCGCAGGCGGGTGGCGACCCTCGACTTCAAGACCCTCACGGGGGACCTGCCGGTGCGCGTCTCCATCGGGGTCGCTCAGCTCTCAGAGGAGCTGATGGGCTCAGGCTCCCTGGTGTCCGCCGCCGACGCGGCGATGTACGAGGCCAAGCGCCAGGGACGGGACAGGGTCGTCGCCGCGAGCGCGGCAATCGGGACGCGGCGGAGTTGAGCCGCAGCGGCCTCATGGGCCTTGACTATTTGCTGCGGCGCCTGCGGCGCCCGGGCGCCCGGGCGCCCTGGCACCGGTGCCTGAGCGGGCCGGTCGGCGCCTAGGATTACGGCGTGACCGTCCCGGTCGGGCTCGACCAGCTCCGTGCGGAAGCAGCCAAGTACGACGGCACGCCCTATCTGCTCACCGTTTCTGACGACGGTCGACCGCATCCGGTCTCGGTCCTTGTCAGATGGCAGGACGACGAGCTCAAGCTTTTCGGCGGGACGCGCTCGCGCTCGAACGCGACGGCCCGGCCGGATGTCACCTTGCTGTGGCCGGCGAGAGAGGACGGCGGCTTCTGCCTGATCATCGACGGATCGGCGAGCGTCGATGGCGAGCAGATGACGATCCGACCGGTCTCGGCGATCCTGCACCGCTCGCACGCGGCGAGCGAGGACCGCCCCGAGGGCTCGGAGTGCGAGCACATCCTCAGCCCCGAACCGGACTGACCCGGCCTGGAGCGCCAGCCCGGCCCGGAGGCGAGACGAGGCGACTAGGGGGCCGAGGCGAGCACGTACGCGACGGCGGCGGTGAGGCGCCGCGCCGTGGCGAGGTCGAGCATCTCGTTGGGCCCGTGCGCGTTGGAAGATGGCCCGAGGACGCCGGTGACGAGGAACTGAGCCTGCGGGAAACGTCCCAGGAGCTCGGCGAGAAACGGGATCGTCCCGCCCTCGCTCATCGCCCCCGCCCGCCTCCCGAAGAAGGCCTCCGAGGCTTCGTCGGTCGCCCGCTCCAGCCACTCGGCCTGCGCAGGCGCGTCGAAGCCGGCTGACGCGTTCGTCACTTCCACCGCCACTTGCGCCCCCTGGGGCGGATCGGCGGAAAGGGCGGAGACGAGCGCTTCCGCGGCCTCGCCCGGGTCGACGCTCGGAGGCAGGCGCAGGGCGAGCTTGGCCGCCGTGAACGGGCGCAGCACGTTACCGCCGTCGTTGAGCGAGGGCACCCCGTCCATGCCGACGACGGCCAGCGACGGAGTCCACGCTCGCCGGATCAGCCGATCGGAGGAGTTCCGGCCGGACAGCTCGAGTGACCCGACGGTCGGGAAGGCACCGAGGGCCGCCTCTCCGAGCTCGGCCGTGAGTGCGTCCGCGGCGGCCAAGTACCGTGCCGGGGGCTCGGCGTTGAGCTCGGGGAGGAGGATCTCGCCCGTCGCCTCGTCTTCGATACGCGAGAGCAGCTGGCGGAGGATGCGGAACGACGACGGCACGACGCTGCCCGCGAGCCCGCTGTGGACGCCTTCGGAGAGCACGTCCACGCGAACCGTGGCGATGAGCAGGCCGCGCAGTGACGTGGTGTTCCAAAGCCTGTCGTAGGTGGCGCACCCTGAGTCCAGACAGACCACGAGACCGGGCCCGGGCGCCCCGATCCTGGCCTCGACCTCCTCGAGGTAAGGGCCGAGATGGACGCTCCCGCTCTCCTCGCTCGACTCGACCAGGACGAGACACCGGCCGTGCGGCGTCCCGGTCTGGGCGAGCGCCTCGATGGCCCCGAGGGCGGCGAAGATGGCGTAGCCGTCGTCCGCCGTGCCCCTCCCGTAGAGGCGATCGCCCTCGCGCACGGCGAGGAACGGGTCGAGACCCTCCCGCCAGCTGCCCAGCGGGGGCTGCTTGTCGAAGTGGCCGTACACCAAGGTGACGAGCTCGGTCTCGACCCCCGGGGAGGCCGGGACGTCGACGATGATGACCGGGGTCAGGCCGTCGCGCTCGACGATCTCGACGGCACATCCGGGGATGGGACGCGATCGCGCCCAGTCAGCGAGAAGGCGCGCCGCGCGTCCGATCTCGCCGTGTTGCGCCCAAGCCTGGTCGAAGTCCGGGGAGAGGCACTTGATCCCGACATAGGAAGAGAGGACTTGCACGATCACGTCCTCCCAGAGCCGGTCGACGTAGCTCGCGAGAGCCCCGGGCCTTACGAGCGGCGAGTGCACAGAGTTGCTCCTTGCAATTCGGACTTCACGGGTCGAGAAGTCACGGGTATTTCGAAAGCGACAACGAGGTCCGCCAGGAGGTGGACAATAGGGCCATGGATCACCGTCCGTTGTCGGCCATCGTCCTCGCCGCCGGGGAAGGCACGAGGATGCGGTCCTCGACCCCCAAGCCGCTCCACCGCCTTTGCGGGCGCCCGATGGTGCTTTACGTCGTCGACGCCCTCGCGGAGCTGAACGTCGACCGGGTCGTGGTGGTGGTCGGCACGGGCGCCACCGAGCTCACCAAGACGATCCAGGCCGAGGCGCCCCAGGAGCTCTCGATCGAGTTCGTCGAGCAGCCCGAGCGGCACGGCACCGGCGACGCGGTCGCGATCGCCCTGACGGGCTTGTTCGGCTCCTACGGTCCCGCAGACTTCGACGAGGGGGACGTCATCGTGGTGCCGGGAGACATTCCCCTGCTGCGGCGCGCCACCCTGTCGACGCTCGTGGAAGGTCATCGGGCAAATGCCGGCGCGGCCACGCTGCTCACGGCCAGCATGGGGCAGCTGAGCGCGCTGATGGGCCAGCCGGCGGACTACTCGCGGGTTATCCGGGACAAGGACGGGCGCGTGGCGCGCATCGTCGACGTGCCCGAGGCGACCGACAACGAGCGCGCCATCGACGAGGTCGCGACGACGGTGTACTGCTTCAGGCAGGGCGTCCTCGCTCCGGCCCTTCGGCGCCTCTGGCCCGACAATTCGCTCGGCGAGTACTACCTGAGCGACACCGTCGGCGTTCTCCACGATGCCGGCTACGCCGTGAGCACCGTGGCGGCGCCGGACCCCGTCGAGGCTCTCGAGGTCAACGACAGGGCGCAGCTCTCCGACGCCGAGGCACACCTGCGCGCACGTATCAACCGGCGCTGGATGCGCCGGGGCGTGACGATGACGGACCCGGCGAGCACCTACCTCGACGCCACGGTGCGCCTCGAGGCCGACGTGACGCTTCTTCCCGGCGTGATCCTCGAGGGCCGGACGACGGTGGCTACCGGGGCCGTGCTCGGGCCGTCGGTGCATCTCGTCGACTGCGAAGTCGCGTCCGGGGCGGTGCTGAGCCACGCCGTCGGATCGCACGCGGTCATCGGCGAGGGATGTGCCGTCGGTCCCTACGTCGTGCTGGAGAAGGGGACCCGGTTGGCGCCCGGCGAGAGGCTCGGGCCGTTCTTCGGACCGGAGGTCGGTCACACGGGCTGAGCGCGGGATCATCTCCGGCCCTAGGCTCGGGTCCTGCGCGCTTGACGGAGCTCGGGTGGCATGCCGTTCGGCGTGCAAAAGGAGGCCAATAGATGGAGATGACGCCGACACGGCGAATCGAGCTCGTCACGGGCCGTTCCCATCCCGAGCTGGCAGAAGAGATCGCCTCCTGTCTTGGTGTCACCTTGAGCGACACCAACATCCGCAGGTTCGCCGACGGCGAGATCCACTGCCGTTTCGACGCCTCGATGCGGGGCGCCGACATGTTCATCATCCAGACGCACTCGGGGCCTATGAACGACTCCATCTTCGAGCAGCTCATCATGATCGACGCCGCCAAGCGCGCCTCGGCGCACAGGATCACGGCCGTGTGCCCCTACTACGGGTACTCGCGTCAGGACCGCAAGGCGACCGGCCGCGAGCCCATCACCGCAAAGCTCGTCGCCGATCTGTTGTCGGCGGCCGGCGTCGATCGGGTCGTGAGCGTCGACCTGCACTCGGGCCAGATCCAGGGTTTCTTCGATGTGCCCGTCGACCACCTGACGGCGGCCCCCGTCCTGCTCGACTACCTGCGTGAGTTCGGCTCCGACGACTTCGTCATCATCGCTCCGGACGCCGGCCGAGTGAAGGTGGCCGAGCGCTACAGCCAGCTGCTCGAGACAGATCTCGCCCTCGTCCACAAGCGGCGCCCGAGGGGCAGCTACAACGAGGTCGAGGCGATGGACGTCGTCGGCAACGTCCAGGGCCGGCCCTGCGTGATCATCGACGACATGATCGACACCGCGGGCACGGTCTGCGCCGCCGCCTACAGGCTCATGGAGGCGGGAGCGACCGACGTCTGGGCGATGGCTACGCACGCCCTCTTGTCCGACCCGGCCCTGGACAGGCTCAACCAGAGCCCGATCAGCCGGGTCGTCGTCACGAACACGCTTCCTTTGCCCGTTTACCGGCACATCCCCAAGCTCGAGGTGATCTCGGTGGCCAAGATCATCGCCGACGCCCTCGACGCGGTCTTCAAGGACACCTCGGTCTCGGAGATCTTCGGCGGCCAGAACCTCCTCTGACCCGGACCTGTCCCGGTAATCTCGCGCCCGGCGCGGCCTGCCGGTGGTCGAGGCGGCCGGTTCGAGCCTGTCGAGGTCGAGCGCGCCCGCCCGATCGCCTACACTCGATGTCCTGCAGCGCAGCGCGTCCAGGCATTGACGCGTCCGCTGCCGCACAGCCGCCTTTCTTCTTCGCAGGAGCGTCACATGGCCGAGATCACACTCAACGTCGAGTCGGGTCGCCCTCTGGGCACCCGCCCGAGCGGGCGCCTTCGCACAGCGGGGAAGATCCCCGGCGTCGTCTACGGCCACGGTATGGCCCCCATCCCCGTCGCCATCGGTGCTCGCGACCTGCGCGCCGCCCTCACGACCGAGGCCGGCCTGAATGCGCTCTTGAGCCTCAAGATCGGGGACACGACGCACCTTGCGATCGCGAAGACCCTGCAGCGCCACCCGGTACGCCAGACGGTCACCCACGTCGACTTCCAGGTCGTGCGCCGGGACGAGATCGTCACGGCCGACGTCCGCATCGCGCTCATCGGCGAAGCCGAGGCGGTGTACCGCGCCGACGGGACGGTCGACCAGGAGATGCTGACCCTGCAGATCAAGGCCAAGCCCGGTGACGTGCCCGTTGTCATCGAGGTCGACATCTCCTCGCTCGAGATCGGCGACTCGCTCCGCGTCTCGGATCTCGCGCTTCCCGAGGGAGTCGCGACGGAAGTCGATCCCGAGGCTCCGGTCGTCATCGCCCACGCGGCACGCGCCCTCGAGCCGGAGCCGGAGGTCGAAGGTGTCGAGGCTGGCGAGCCGGCCGCCGGAGGCGAACAGGCGGCCGCTCCCGACGAGGGCTGAGAGCGGGCAAACTGTTCCGCCACCACCGAACCACCCGCTCCCGCTCTGATGGCGGCGACCGACAAGGCGACCGACAAAGCGTGCCCGTCGCCGACGTTCTAGCCGTTGGGCTCGGCAACCCGGGAGCTGAGTACGAGGGCACGCGTCACAACGCCGGTGCGGCTGCGGTGCGCCTCGTCGCCGAGCGTCACTCCGCCCGTCTCCGAGCAGAGAAGGGCACCAGCGCCGAGACGGCCGTGGTCCGTATGGCAGGCAAGGCTCTCGTGCTGGCTGTGCCCCAGACCTACATGAACGAGGGCGGGATCGCCGTCAGGGCGCTCGTCCGCCGCTACCTCGCAGCCGAGGAGGCCCCGGGCTCGGGCGAAGGCGGTCGCGGACGCGGACCGGTCATGTTCGCGCCCGCCGCGCTCGTCATCGTGCACGACGAGCTCGATCTCGAGCCGGGAGTTGTCCGGGTCAAGCTCGGAGGCGGTACGGCGGGTCACAACGGTCTCCGGTCGATCCAGTCCCATCTCCGTCATCTCGAGTTCGTCCGCGTCCGCATCGGCGTGGGCAAGCCGCCGAACCCTGCCGCCGGGGCCGACTACGTCCTGCGGCGCGCCTCGCGGGCGGATTCCGCCCTGATCGCCGAGGCCGTCGAGGTGGCGGCCGACGCCATCGAGTGCCTCGTCGCCGAAGGCCCGGAGGTGGCCATGAGCAAGTTCAACGCCCGCTCGTGAGCCTCCCGGAGCTCAGCTCGCGCCCCCTGGCCTCCCTGCCCGGCCTGCTGGCAGGGGAAGCGGCCATCGCCGACCTGCTCGGTGTCGACGACGCCATCGTGGCCGTGCCCGATTCCGTGCGCTCGGTCGTGCTCGCCGCCCTCGCGGAGCTGAGCTCGTCGCCGTCGGTGCTCGTCGCCACGGCGACGGCGCGGGAGGCCGAGCAGCTCGCCCACGACCTCGGGCCGTTCCTTGGTCCTGACTCAGTCGAGCTCCTGCCGGCCTGGGAGACGCTGCCTTTCGAGCGCGTGTCGCCGGCGACCGAGACCATGGGCCGCCGCCTCCGGACGATGTGGCGCCTGCGCCACGGCTCGGCCGCCGGCCCGGAGACCGCGCCCCGCGTCGTCGTCGCCCCGATCAGGGCGTTGTTGCAGAGGCTTGGCTCGCGGGTCGAAGACACCGAGCCGGTCGTCGTCCGCCGTGGGGCCGAGCTCGACCCGCAGGACCTCGTGGCCCGCCTCGTCAACGCCGGTTACCGCCGCGAGTACCAGGTCGAGGCTCGCGGCGAGCTTGCCGTGCGGGGCGGGATCGTGGACGTCTTCGGGTCGACGGCGAGCCACCCGATCCGCATCGACCTGTTCGGGGACGAGGTCGACCGGCTGACGTCGTTCGAGGTGGCGAACCAACGCTCGGTCTCCGACCTCGTACACGTCGAGCTGTTCGGTTGTCGCGAGATCGTCCTCACAAAAGAGGTGCGCGAGCGCGCCCGGGTCCTCTCGCAGGAGGCACCGTTCGCGCGCGACAACTTCGCCAGGATCGCGGACGGGGAGCTCTTCGACGGCATGGAGTCCTGGCTGCCTTGGCTCAGCTCCTCCGAGCGCCTCTTCACCGATCTGCTCGACGAGCGCTCGCGGGTCGTGCTCGTCGAGCCCCGCCGCCTGCGCGACAGGGCGGCCGAGCTCTTGGACGAGGAAGTGGCCCTGAGCGAGAGCCTGGCGACGACCTGGGGCCTGGCCGAGTCGGGCGCCGCAACAGGGATCCCGAGACTCCATTTGGGCTTCGACCGCCTCCTCGAGCATTGTGCCGCCAAGGTCGCCTCCCTGCTCCCGGTCGCCGAGAGCACCCGCACCATCGCCCTGCAGGCCTCGGGCTGGCCGCCCGTGCTGGGAGACCCGGAGGTGCTCGCGAAGCGTTTTGCCGGGCTCGCCGCATCTGGGCACCGCGTTGTGATCTGCGCGGACGGCAGGGGCAGCGCCGTGCGGATGGCAGCCGTGCTCGACGGCGAAGGCCTGTCGTGCGACCTCCTCCTGGACGAGCCGCACGAGGTCGCCGACGTCGTGATCCGCCGGCCAGGGGTCCACATACTCGTGGCCCCCTTGGACCGGGGCGGGCTCATCCCGGGCGCGAAGCTCGCCATCGTCGCCGAGCCGGACGTCACCGGCCGCCGCCGGCCCCATCGCCAGGCACGACCGAGACCGAGGGCGACGGAAGGCTTCTTCGACGACCTGGCACCGGGCGACTACGTCGTCCACAACGTGCACGGCGTGGCCCGCTTCGCCGGGATGGTCACGCGTTCCATGGGCGGTGCCGAGCGCGACTACCTGCAGCTCGAGTACCGCGGTGGGGACAGGCTCTACCTGCCGTCCGAGCAGATCGACGCCCTCACGCCTTACACGGGCGGAGAGTCGCCGACATTGAACCGGATGGGCGGCGCGGAATGGTCCCGGCAAAAGGCCCGGGTGCGGGCGGCGGTCCGCGAGGTGGCAAAGGAGCTGGTCGAGCTGTACCGGAGGCGCCAGACGACGCCCGGGCACGCCTTCTCGCCCGACACGCCCTGGCAGTCGGAGCTCGAGCAGGCCTTCCCCTACCCCGAGACCCCCGACCAGCTGAAGGCGGTCGAGGATGTGAAGGCCGACATGGAGCAGCCCGTGCCGATGGACCGGCTCGTCTGCGGCGACGTCGGCTTCGGCAAGACCGAGGTCGCGGTGCGGGCCGTCTTCAAGGCGGTGCAGGACGGGTTCCAGGCGGCCATCCTCGTGCCCACGACATTGCTGGCTCAGCAACACTTCCAGACCTTCTCCGACCGCTATGCCCCCTACCCGGTCCGGGTGGAGGTGCTGTCGCGCTTCCTCACCGTTTCCGAGGCGCGAAAGGTCGTCGACGGCCTGGCCGACGGGTCCGTCGACGTGGTGATCGGCACCCACCGGCTGTTGACCACCGACGTCAGGTTCCGCAAGCTCGGCCTTCTCGTCGTCGACGAGGAGCAGCGCTTCGGGGTCTCCCACAAGGAGGCGATAAAGCAGCTGACGATCGGTGTGGACGTGCTCACCCTGACGGCGAGCCCGATCCCGCGCACGCTCGAGATGAGCCTGACGGGCATCCGCGACCTATCTCTGATCACGACGCCCCCGTCCGAGCGCCAGCCGATCCTCACCTACGTGGGCGAGCACGACGAGCGCGCCGTCGCCGAGGCTTTGAGGCGCGAGCTCTTGCGCGAGGGCCAGATCTTCTACGTCCACAACCGCGTGCACGACATCGAGCGCGTCGCGGCCGACCTGCGCCTCCTCGTCCCCGACGCCCGCGTCGCCGTCGCCCACGGCCAGATGGACGAAGGCAGTCTCGAGCAGATCGTGCTCGACTTCTGGGCCGGCGCCTACGACGTCCTCGTCTGCACGACGATCATCGAGTCAGGCATCGACATGCCCTCTGTCAACACCCTCGTCGTCGACCGCGCGGACCGCCTCGGTCTCGGCCAGCTCCACCAGCTGCGAGGCCGGGTCGGGCGAGCGGGGAGGCGCGCCTACGCGTACCTCCTGTTCCCTCCCGACCGGGTGCTCTCCGAGCAGGCCTACGAGCGGCTCCGCACCATCGGCGAGCACACCGAGCTCGGGTCCGGGTTCAAGATCGCCATGCGCGACCTCGAGATCCGCGGCGCCGGGAACCTGCTCGGCAGGGACCAGTCGGGCCACATCGCGGCCGTCGGCTACGACCTGTACGTCCGGCTCGTCGCCGAGGCCGTCTCGGAGCTGAAGGGCGAGCCCGTCCGCGTCCCGGTGGACATCACGGTCGACCTTCCCGTCGACGCCTTCTTGCCCCCCGCCTACGTGGAACGGGAGGACCTGCGCCTCGAGGCCTACCGGAGGCTGGCCGAGGTGCGCGACGCCGGAGCTGTTGAGGACCTGCGCACCGAATGGCTCGACCGCTACGGCCCGCTGCCCGAAGAGGCCGAGGCACTCGTGGCCGTGGGGCGCCTGCGGGCCGAGTGCGTCCGCACAGGCGTGACCGAGGTGACGGCGTCGGTCGCCCGGCCTGGGGCCGGCGGCCCCGGTCGCAGCGGGGAAGCGGTCGCCCGGGTGTCGCCGATACGCCTGCGGGCCTCCGCCAGGGTGAGGCTGGGCCGCCTGCACCCGCGGG
>Ga0182021_10007926_pt1 | contig 12597 bp, 10 predicted proteins | sample 612E3MmetaG_FD_120493 | JGI IMG/M metagenome (GOLD analysis project Ga0182021, IMG submission 120493) | Permafrost microbial communities from Stordalen Mire, Sweden - 612E3M metaG (Illumina Assembly) | ecosystem: Environmental > Terrestrial > Soil > Wetlands > Permafrost | place: Sweden... | reverse complement strand
GGCCCATGCCTCTACCCCGTCTTTCTGGTAGTGAAGAAACAGCTCGATTCCTCCCGCTGACCACTCATGCACCGCGGTCCATCCGTTGGCGAGGAAGGCCGGCTTGATAATGGCCCAAACGGCTTCCCCCGTTGTGGCGCCGGGAACGATGACGGGAAACTGCCAATGCTTTCCGCTCACCACCTTGCCGACCCCGCCCATTCCCCGATTTCCCTGCGGGATCTGCAATTCGGTCCAGGGCTCATAGGTGATGCGGTACGGCTTGCCTATCTTATTAAGGAACCTGAGTTCGGCCGGGATCGGCTGCTCCTGCGCCAGGCACGGAAGGGTCGTGAAAGCAAGCAACGCGGTAATGACCGCGAAACGCAAACGGGACGCAACCACCCCAAAGAGCGAAACAGCAAGTTGGCGCATGTCCACCTCCCAGTTCTTGCAGGGTAGCACACGATCTCCGTTCGTCGATTTGTTTCTCGCAGTTGCGCCCAATTCGATCTGTAACCGCAAGTCGTTCATCCCGCCGGGAATCTCGTTCCGCCAGCGCCCCCTATTGACACGAACATTCTATAATCTTGATCCCCTGTTTCTAATAACTTACCGTCCTTCGCTCCCGAATTCCCGAAATCGCTCCTCTATCCTCAAAGTGGCATAAGGCTCTGCCTTGTGCATCCGAGCCAAGCTCGGACGCGAGCGAAACCCATGTCCACTCTCCGTCAAATAGAATCCAATCGCCGTAACGCCCAGAAATCCACTGGCCCCACCTCCGTCTCTGGCAAGGCCACTTCCTCTATGAACGCCCTCAAGACCGGTATCCACGCCAAGTCCCTCGTCCTCCCCACCGAGAGCCTCGCCGACCTCGAGCAACTCACCGCCGAGTTCTATCACAGCCACCACCCCGCCTCCCCCGAAGCCCGCGTCCTCCTCGACGACCTCATCCGCTGCGAGTGGACCCTCCGCCGCCTCTCCGCCGCCGAAACCCAGCTCTTCGAATATGCCCACCAGGAAGCCTTCACCGAGGAAAACGATTTTCCCCTCGGCCAGTCCTGCCTGCAGAACGCCAAGCCTTTCGGCCAACTCCAGTGGCGCATCGATTCCACCCGCCGCGCCTTCTACCGCGCCCTCCACACCCTCCAGCAACTCGAAGCCAAGGGGACTGACCAGACTGACATGAGTTTCCGGCGCAGTTTGCCGGAAACTCGCTGTCAGCCCGGTCTGTCCCCGCTTCCCGGCGCGCCGGCCCTCGATCCCCCCTCTCTACCACCCTCACCCCAAACCACTTCACCCCAAATCGGCTTCGTTCCTGCAACCCCCACCGCCGCCCCGGGGACTGACCAGACTGACATGGATTTCCGGCGCAGTTTGCCGGAAATCCGCTGTCAGCCCGGTCTGTCCCCGGTTACCCCGCCGACTGGGTACAATAGTCTTGGCGTTCCGGGGATCGGCCTTGAAGAACCAGGCGAAAAAGAGCCGTTACCATCACCTGCCGTCCTTCGATCTCCTATATGCGGGCCCTTAGCTCAGCGGTTAGAGCAGCGGACTCATAATCCGTCGGTCGCTGGTTCAAATCCAGCAGGGCCCACCAAACTTCAATCGCCCGCAAGTGCGACCATGACCCAAGGAGGATATTCGTCGTGGCTATAAAGAAACTTCTGATGCTGGTTGGCGACTATGTGGAGGACTACGAGGTGATGGTGCCCTTTCAGGCCCTCCTCATGGTCGGGCATGTCGTTCATACCGTCTGTCCCAATAAGCGGGCCGGCGATTCCGTGCGGACCGCCATCCACGATTTCGAGGGCGACCAGACCTACACCGAGAAACGCGGTCACAATTTCGCTCTGAATGCGACCTTCGATGAGGTGCGTCCCGAAGCCTACGATGGGCTGGTCATCCCGGGTGGCCGCGCGCCGGAGTACCTCCGCCTCAACCTGCGCGTGCTCGAAATCGTCCGCCATTTCGCCGCCTCCGGCAAGCCCATCGCCGCCATCTGTCACGCCGCGCAGATCCTGGCCGCCGCGGATGTGCTCCAAGGCAAGTCGTGCAGTTGCTACCCGGCCGTGTCCCCGGAGGTTACCGCTGCCGGCGGCACGTATCAAGCCCTCGCCATGGATCAGGCGCTCACCTGCGGAAAGCTTGTGACCGCGCCCGCCTGGCCGGCCCATCCCGCCTGGCTGGCGCAGTTCCTAACCGTACTCGGAACCCGCATTGACCCGTGAGTGTGGCGCGGACACTCGTGTCTGCCGCGTCGAGACTCTTCTCGACGCTCGGACCACCAAAGGAGCTCGGCAAACCTATGCCCAAACCTAAATCACCCCGAGCCAAACCCGGCGCGCTTCCGCCCATCGTCCAGCCAACCTGCACCTACCGCGTGATCGCCCTGGACCCGAGCGTACGCGGGGCCGATGGCGCCGTGCTGACCGCGGCAATCGAAATCCCCAACGAAGAGCTGGCGCCGGGACCGCGCGGATACCGCGTGCAGGTCATCGATTACGACGCCTCCAACCGCATCCTGTACAAGCCCGCGCCCTACCAGGCGAGCGACCTGCTGAAGCTGGTCGCCATCCCCGAGAGGGACCGCGCATTTCAGGCGCGCAACGTGTACGCCATCGTGATGCGCGTACTGGCGCGATTTGAGCGTGCGCTGGGCCGCCGCGTGCGGTGGAGCTTTCCAGGCCACCAGTTGACCGTCGCCCCGCACGCCTTCCAGGACCTCAACGCCTTCTACTCCAAGGAAGACCGCGCTATCTTTTTCGGCTACTACCCCGGCGGGAACGGCATGGTCTTCACCTGCCTCTCCCACGAGGTCATCGCCCATGAGACTACGCACGCGCTGGTGGATGGCTTACGCGACGGCTACCTACGCCCGTCGTCTCCCGACCAGGCGGCATTTCACGAGGGCTTCGCGGACATCGTGGCGCTGTTTTCCGTGCTCTCGCTCCGCGAAGTGGTGAGCGCCGGACTCGACCTGGGGACTTCCGGCAACAAGGGGCTGGTGAAAGCTTCCGTGCTCACCGAAAAAGCCTTGAAGCAAGGCGTGCTGCTGGGTCTGGCCCAGCAGGTCGGGGAAACCATGGCCGGCACCCACGGGGTGGCCTTGCGGCGCTCCATCGAGTTGCCGGTGAGTCCCAAACTGGCGGCCAGCGAGGAATTCAGCGAATGCCACCGGCGCGGCGAATTGCTGGTGGCCGCCGTGCTCGGCGCGTTCCTGAAAGTTTGGAAGCGGCGCATCGACCTTTACGGCAGGTTGCAACAAGGCATGGTCAGCCGCATCGGCGTGGTGGATGCGGCGGTGGATACGGCTGACCACCTCCTGACCATGGCGATTCGTGCCCTGGATTATTGCCCGCCAACCGATCTCCTCTTCAGCGACTTACTGAGCGCCATGCTGACCGCCGACTACGAAATCGAGCCTGACGATTCGCGCTACCAGTACCGCAACGCGCTGCTCGCGGCATTTGCCGCGCTCGGTTTCCAGCCGGCCTCCCAGGAAGCCGCCGAACCCGGCCTGTGGGGCGGTCCCGGCGTGAAGGAATTGCGCTACAGCCGGACGCATTTCGAATCCATGCGGCACGACAAAGACGAGATCTTCCGTTTCCTTTGGGAGAACCGGGCCGCCTTGAAAGTGGATGAAGACGCCTATACCAAGGTGGAAGATGTCATGCCGTGCTACCGCGTAGGTACCGATGGCTTCCTGCTGCACGAGACCGTAGCCGTCTATTCGCAGCAGGTCCGTATGCAGGCGCGGGATCTGAAGAAGTTCGGCTTGACCAAGCCGGACGGCATGCCCGCGGATCTGGACCTCACCATATTCGGCGGCGGCACTTTGATCTTCGATGAATCGGGGAGACTCAAGTATCACGTGCGGAATCGAATCTCTAGCGCCGAGCGGCAGAACCCGCGGCTGGAGTACTTATGGACCCACGGCGGCTTCAGCGGCGCCAAGGCTTTCGGCTTTCTGCACCTGGAACGCGTGCTGGGCGGCGGCGTGACCAGTGACGCCGAAGCCAACTCGCAGGAGGAAGATCATGACGAGTAAACCGGCGAATGACCCGGTCAAAGTCACCGTCCGCATGTACAACGTCGGATTCGGCGATTGCTTCCTGGTCACCTTCCACTACGCGCCGCCGCTAAAGGACCAGCATATTCTGATCGATTTCGGTTCCGTCAGCGGCAGCGTGAACATGAAGCAGATCGCGCTCGGGATCCGCGAAGCCTGCGGTGGCAAACTGTACGCCGTGGTGGCTACCCACCGGCACAGGGATCATATCGGCGGTTTCTCGGATGTGGGCGGGGCCGATAGCCCGGGGGCCATCATCGCCGCCTGCAAACCGGAAGTCGTGCTCCAGCCGTGGACCGAGAACCCGGATGCGGGCGCCGATGCCACTTCCGCGCCCCTGCTGCGGAACAGTCAGCCCGCCAACCCGCTGCACCTCTTCTTCGCATCCATGAACGCCATGCAGGCGTATGCCCAGGCGGTGGTTGACGCGGCGCCGCTCTGGCGCGGCGCCGGCAAAGCACCCATCGCCATCGAAAAGCTCGCCGCCAACAATACCAGTAACCCGGAAGCGGTTCGCAACCTGCGCCAGATGGGGAAGCAGCCGCCGCGCTTTCTGCAATACGGCTCCTCCTCCGGCCTGGAGGACGACAAACTGTTGCCTGGTGTGAAGGTGAAGGTTCTCGGTCCGCCGGCGCTCACCCGGCAGAACCTGAAGAAGTACGCCAAACAGAGCGGCGAGTATTGGCTGGCCTCCAAATTCTGGGGACTCCAGCAGCGCGCCGCCGCCACTGCCGGACACAGCGGTCTCTTCCCGCGCGAGGCCCGTTACGGCAAAGGCCCCAAGCCGCTCTACACGCGCTGGTTCATCCAACACGCCGAATCGGCGCTCAAGAAGAATGCGCTGGCCATCGTGACCATCCTGGATAAATTCCTCAACAACACCAGCCTGATTCTGTTGTTCGAAGTCAAGGGGAAGAAGCTGTTGTTTCCGGGCGATGCCCAACTGGAGAACTGGCAATGGGCGCTCTCGCAGCCCGGAATTGCGGATCTCCTGAAGGACGTGGACGTCTACAAGGTGGGACATCACGGCAGCCGTAACGCCACGCCCAAGGAGTTGTGGAACGGCTTCGAAAAACGCCAGCATCGGGCGCTGACCACCATGATGTCGACCGCCGCGGGAGTCTATGGCCGCTCGGAGGATAGCAAGGTGCCCTCGGCCAACCTGGTGAAGGCGCTGAAAAACGAAAGCACCCTCAAGAACACGCAGGACCTCAAGGGCGGCAAGGACCCGATTGTGGTGGAGATTGAGTGAATGGCTATGAATAAAAACGATTTGATTTGCTGCCGGCTGAAGAGACTGCCCAGGAGCCTGCTGGTGGAAGCGGCGCGAACCGCCACCAGCATCAATCCCGTCAACCATCCTCGGATGGACCAGTTGGCGGGTTTGATGCGCGGGTTTCGTCCCTCGCCACAGCGCATTGCGGTGATGACTACGTCGTACTGGGGAGCGGCGGGCGTGAAACTCACGGTGGGCTTCCTGGACAATCCCCCGGTTGCTCTGCGCAGGCGGATCCTGCTGCACATGAACGCGTGGGACAAGGAGGCGAACATCAGGTTCGTGGCCGGCAACGTGGATCCCAAAGTGCGGATTTCGCGCGCCGCCGGGCAGGACGGCGGATATTGGTCTTACGTCGGGACCGAGATTCTGCACGTCCCCAAGGGCGAGGCCACCATGAACCTGGAAGAGTTCACCATGCAGACGCCCGAATCCGAATTCCACCGGGTGGTGCGGCACGAGGCCGGGCACACGCTCGGCTTTCCGCACGAGCACATGCGCCGCGCCCTGGTCGAAAAAATCGATCGGAAGAAGGCGATTGCGTACTTCAAGCGCATGGATGGGTGGAGCGAGCGGGACACCATCGACCAGGTGCTGACGCCGATCGAGGAAGCCGCCATCCGGGGCACCATTGCGGATCCGAAATCGATCATGTGCTACCAGATTCCCGGTGAGATCACCAGGGACGGCACGCCGATCGTCGGCGGTCTGGATATCGACAAGTTCGACTACCGCTTCGCCGGCCAGATCTACCCCCCCAGGGACTGACGCTCTAGGGGACTGACGAGACTGCCATGGATTTCCGGCGCCTTTTGCCGGAAATCCGCTGGCAGTCCCGTCTGTCCCCGGTTTGCCCCGGCCTGCCCCGCGGGAAGCGCGATAATGGAGCCAATGCAAAACGTCCTGCCGGTCCTGTGTTTTATCGCCGGCTTCGCCCTGGCGTGGATCGTCTGGCACGGCCGGAGCGCCGCCCGCGCCGCCGACCTTCAGGCTCGGCTCGAAACCGAGCGCCAGAGCGCCGCCGAGAAGATGGCGCTCCTCGAAGACTCCCGCCAGAAGCTCTCCGACGCCTTCAAAGCCCTCTCCGCCGACGCCCTCGCCCGCAACAGCCAGTCCTTCCTGGAACTGGCCGGCGCCACTCTGGCCAAAACCCAGGAGACCGCCCGCGGCGATCTGGAACTGCGCCAGCAGGCCATCGCCGACATGGTCGCCCCGGTGCGCGAATCGCTCGACAAGGTCGACCACAAAATCCAGGAACTCGAGAATGCGCGCGCCGGCGCCTATGCCGGGCTCAACGAGCAGGTGCGCAGCCTGATCGAAACTCAATCGCAGTTGCGCGGCGAGACCGGCAAGCTGGTGACCGCGCTGCGCACCCCGTCCGCGCGCGGCCGCTGGGGCGAAATCCAGTTGCGCCGCGTGGTGGAAATGGCCGGCATGCTCGAGTATTGCGACTTCAGTTCGCAGACCACGCTCGCTGGCGAGGATGGCCGCCTGCGCCCCGACCTGCTGGTCAAGTTGCCCGCCGGCAAGATCGTCGTGGTGGATGCCAAGACGCCGCTTGAGGGCTATCTCGAGGCCATCGAGGCGCCCGACGAAGTCACGCGCAAGGCCCGCCTCGCCGATCACGCGCGGCAAGTGCGCGCCCACATGACCTCGCTCGCCCGCAAATCCTATTGGGACCAGTTCGACCAGGCCCCCGAGTTCGCCGTGCTCTTCCTGCCCGGCGAGTGTTTCTTCAGCGCCGCGCTCGAGAGCGACCCCAGCCTGATCGAGTTCGGCGTCGGCCAGAACATCATCCTGGCCACGCCCACCACGCTGATCGCGCTATTGCGCGCCGTGGCCTACGGCTGGCGTCAGGAGAAACTGGCGCAGAACGCCGCCGAAATCAGCGCGCTCGGCAAGGAACTTTTCAAGCGCATCGCCGATATGGGCGACCACTTCAACAAGGTGGGCCTCAACCTGGGACGGGCCGTGGAAGCGTATAACAGCGCGGTGGGGTCGCTGGAAAGCCGCGTGATGGTCAGCGCGCGCCGCTTTGCGGACTTGAAGACCGCGCCCCTGGGCGTGGAGATCGCTACTCTCGAGCCCGTGGACAAGAACGTCCGCGCGCTACCAGAGTAGGACAGGCCTCCCGGCCTGTCCCTGCCTCTAGCTTAGCTCGTTGTTGTTTGCCGAACGCACAGGACAGGCCAGGAGGCCTGTCCTACTCCACTACGCCCGCGCCATCCGCTGGTACTCCACTTCCGACGCAGCCGGCAGCAGCACCCACAGCGTGTAAATGCCGATTGCCGTGCCGAACGGCGGATGCACCAGGCTGATGAACCCTAGCACGATCGCCAGGATGCGCGCCCACGAGCGGCGTTCGTAAAGTCCCCAACCGGCGATAATGCCGAGCACCCCGGTCGCCAAAAAAATATGGCCAACGCCGCGCACAATTCCGTGCACGAAAAAGGGGACGTCGTCCGTGAAAGGATTCCCCCAGTCCGAGAACGAGCTCAGAAACAGGCCCGGTATCAGCCGCAAGGCGGCATACACCAGCCACAGGACGGCGACATTACGCAGATGGCCGCTGACGCGGTTCACCACCGGCGGAGGCGGCGCGGCGACGAACTGCCGCCCGCAATGAGGACAGAAGCGCACCGGACCTTGCAGGTTGGCGCCGCAACGATCGCAAAACATGTCTCACCTCCGGACAATGAGTATACGGAGGTAATGCCGAATTTGTTTCACCCGGTTTGGTGGGGCGGACCCCCTGGTCCGCGGCCGACGCCCTCGTCGGCCTGTCGCGATGAACGCAATTCCTCGCGCGAAGGGCGGGTCCGGGGGGACCCGCGCGGACCTGGGGGTCCGCCCCACCAAGCCGCGTCACCAATGCGCTGAAGTGCACGAAGTCGGCTTCTCGGTCGCATTTATTGAAAACTCAAAGATGAGATGGCCAAAGAAAGACACGCGCCGTCCACCCTGCGTCATCGGCCGGAAGGTCCATTTCCTGGCCGCTTCCAGCGACATGCCAACCAGGAGCGGGTGGCCCTTGATTAGCTTCACGCAGGCGACGTTCCCCTCTCGATCGACCAGAATGGTGAGGCTCAAGAGACCCTGAATTCTTGGCCGGTGGTCAAGCGCAGGCAATTGGGGCGGGACGCAATGACTCGATTGCTTGACCAGTTCCTCCGTCTGTAGCACGCGAGGCAAGACCGGCCCCGTGGCCGGGCACGTGGTGCTGGCGAGGTCTGCCAAGATCAGCGCGAGGACGATAGAAATCACCCACATAGTAAAGCAGACACCGCCCAGCACCGCGGAGTTCCTACGCCGGCCGGAAATCGCGTAGGATGGCAGCCCAGGGGGGATAGCCACGGGCCGCCGCGTACGCGTCCTCCTCTATATTGAAGGCCACGTCCAAGCGCGTGCCGGCCGCGAATTCACCGGCGCGCTGGGCCAGATTCCACGCCTTCAGCACCAGGTTCCGCCCGTTCTGGCGCACCGTGAACTTCAGGTGCTTCTCCTTCATGATGGTGGGTTTCGCGGCCACTTCCACGCCGAACACGGCGAAGAGCGGCGGCGGGTTGCCGTGACCGAACGGCGCCAGCGTGAAGAGTTCGTCGATGGCCTGCTCGCCGATCTCGCCCAGTTCGAGTACGGCGTCGATCTCCACCCGGCGCAGAAAATCGTCGGCGCCGAGACGCGAGGCGGCGAAGGCGTCGAAGCGGCGGCGGAACTCCGCGACGTTGGCCACCTCCAGAGTGACGCCGGCCGCATGCGCATGCCCGCCGAATCGCACGAAAAGTTCGGCCATCGATTCCAGCGCTTCCAGCAGGTGGAACGCGGGAATGCTCCGCCCCGAGCCCGATGCCAGCCCATCGTCCGCATTGCGCCCCAGCACGAAAACCGGGCGGTGCAGGCGATCCACCAGGCGGGCGGCCACGATGCCGAGCACGCCGCGATGCCAGTCCTCGGCGTAGTAGACCAGCGCGCCTTCCCCGTCGCCGACGGCAATCTGCTCGCAGGTGTCGACGATTTCGGCTTGCACCAACTGCCGGTCGGCGTTCTGATCCTGAAGCTGTTGGGCCAGCTCGCGGGCACGCGCGGGGTCGCCGGTGAGGAACAGTTCCACCGCGGCTTTGGCGGTATCCATGCGGCCGGCGGCGTTGAGGCGCGGCGCCAACTGGAACGCCACCTGGCGCGCGTTGGGCGGCGCCTTGTCCACTGTGAAACCGGCCACGTCGAGCAGCGCGCGCAACCCGGCGTTGCGCACCTTGTCGAAACCGCGCAGGCCGAGGGCCACCAGGATGCGATTCTCGCCGGTCAGCGGCACCACGTCCGCCACGGTCGCAATCGCCGCCAGCTTGAGGCACGATTCCGTCACGCGCCGCACCTTCTCCGCCGGCCATCCCATGTGTGGCAACAGCGCCTGGATCAACTTGAACGCCACACCCGCGCCGCAAAGGTTCTTTTCCGGGTACGGACAATCCGCGCGATTGGGATTGAGCACGGCGAGCGCGGGCGGAAGCTCCGCTTCGGGCAGGTGATGGTCGGTGACGATGACATCGATGCCGAGCTCGCCGGCGCGCCGCACCACTTCGGCGGCGCGGATGCCGGTATCCACGCTGACGATCAGCTTCACCCCCTGAGCGGCCGCCGCTTCCACCACTTCTTCCCGCATCCCGTAGCCGTCCTTCAGGCGGTGCGGCACGTGATACGTCGCGATGCCGCCAATCAGTTCGAAGGCCTTGGTGAGGAGCACCACGCTGGTGGTGCCATCGACGTCGTAATCGCCGTAGATCAGGATGCGCTCGCCCGCGCGGACGGCGCGCGCGATGCGCTCCACGGCCGCCGACATGTCGCGCATGGAGAGCGGGTCGTGCAGTTCGTCGAAAGCCGGGTGCAGGAAGGGTCGGGCGGCCGCGGGGTCCCGAAATCCGCGGTGCACGAGCACCTTAGCCGCCGCCGTACCGATTCCGAGGGCGGCGGACAGCGCGGCAACAGCATCGGCTTCCGGTGCCGGCAACACCCAGCGCGACCCCTGACTGACTGCCGGGCTAATTCTTGGAGTAATACCCGCCAAGCTGGTCGCCTTCGTCCATATCGCCCTCGGCCATGGCGCTCGAGATCTCGTCTTCCACGGCCAGAAATTCCTCGTACCAGTCGGGCTGGAGTTCGTACACGTAGACGTTGGAATTGTGGTGGAATGCCAGTTCCAGCGAGCAGGTGACGCCTTCGTAGATGTGCAGCTTGCGCAGACGGGCCTGGTAGTCGCGCTGCCGGTCGCGATCCATTTCGAGATCCTCGAGCTGCTCCAGCAGGTCGTCGATGTCGCCGGCCTCGAATTCGCGGGTGGCGAACAGGATCATCTTGACGCCGGTCTTGATGCCGGCATCCAGAAACATGCGGTAGTCGGGATAGTGCTCGCTGTCCCAGAGCACCATTTGGGGATCTTCGAGGGTTCCCGGCGTGCTGCGGAAAACGGCCAGGTCGCGCGACTCGAGATAGTCCAGGATTTCGCGCTTGAGTGTATCGAGATTCAGGTCCACGTCGTTTCCTCAGCTTTATGCCAACACCAGAATATCACCGGGATTGGCCAGATCGCGGGCGGCAGGCGTGACGATCGTCTTCGGCCCGATGTAGATCTTGCGGTTCTCTTTGATCGCCTGGCGCACATCCGCCTCGCAGACGAACTCCACCGGTTTGGGAGGCGGAGCGGCGGGAAGTGGAGGCGTTTTTGCGCCGGGGCCGGCCAGTCAGGTGTAGCCGCCGGATTTCTCTGAGCCGCCTGGCGAACCGGCCGGTGCGCGGTTGGCCAGGAAGCGGTCCACCACTTCGGATGCGACGCTCGCCACCACGGACTGCCGGAGCGCGGGCTCCGCGGCGTGCGGCGTGGAGCATCCGCAGGATGGGGCTGACACCGCCGCTGGCGCCGCCACCGCAATGCCGCGCGAGGCCAGGTAGCGTTCCACCGCGGAGACTACGGCCGCGCGATCGATCGCGCCACCGCCGCCGGTGGCCGCTACGGGTCCGTCCTGCGCCTTGTCGTAGTCCAAAGGCATTTCGAACGCCTCTTCGGGCGTGCGCACGGTGTAGGCCAGCCGCTTGATGTTGATCAGGTGCAGCGGGCCGACGTTGTCCGACGTGCTATTTCCGGCCATGGCGCCGCAGCCCAGCGTCATCGAGGGGAAGACGTTGGTGGTGATCCCCGTGGAGCCTTGCGGCGCCGGCGTGTTGACCAGCACCCGCATGGCCGGCATGCGCATCGCGTATTCGCGGATGCGCGTGTCGTTCTTGGCGTAAATGGCCGCCGTGTGCCCGGCGCCGCCGAACTTGAGCAGGGCGTGACAGGTATCGAGCGCCGCCGCGTAGTCGGCCACGAAAATCAGCGAGAGCACCGGCGAAAGCTTCTCCGCCGAAAGCGGGAACTTCTTGCCGACGCCGGCGATTTCGCAGCAGATGATGGAAGTATCGGACGGCACTTCGAAGCCCGCCATCTTGGCGATCTTGGTGGGCGCCTGCCCCACGCACTGCGCATTCACCGTCCAATTGGGCGTGATCAGCAGCTTGCCGAGCGCGTCCGACTGCTGGTCGTTCGTCAGATACGCCTTGTGCTGTTTGAGCAGCCCCAGGATGCGGTCGCGCAGCGAGTACTCGGCCACAATGGCCTGCTCGCTCGAGCAGACGGTGCCGTAATCGAAGGATTTCCCGGTGACGATTTTGGCGATGGCGTCTTCCAGATCGGCCGAGGTGTCCACCAGCACCGGCACGTTGCCCGGTCCCACGCCGAATGCCGGCTTGCCGCTGGAGTAGGCCGCCTTTACCATGGCGTGCCCGCCGGTGGCCAGAATCACAGCCACGCGCTCATGGTGCATGAGGGCGCTGATGCCTTCCATGGTGGCGTGGTCCACGCATTGAATGATGTCTTCCGGCGCCCCGGCTTCGAGCGCCGCCTGGTAGAGAATGGCGGCCGTCGCACAGGTGCACTTGAACGCGCGCGGATGCGGGCTGATGACGATGGCGTTGCCGGCTTTGAGCGAAACCAGCGTCTTGGAGATGGCCGTGGAGGTGGGATTGGTGGTGGGCAGAATGGCCGCCACCACGCCCACGGGCACGCCGATCTCGACCATCTTTTCCTCGGGGAGTTCGCGCAGAATGCCGACCGTCTTGATGCCGCGCATCCGCCGCGGCAACCAGTCGCAGTTCAGCAGGTTTTTGATGTACTTGTCTTTGGCGTTGCCGTAGCCGGTCTCTTCCACCGCCATGTCGGCCAGGCGTTTGGCATTAGCTC
>Ga0182021_10007925_pt1 | contig 12599 bp, 11 predicted proteins | sample 612E3MmetaG_FD_120493 | JGI IMG/M metagenome (GOLD analysis project Ga0182021, IMG submission 120493) | Permafrost microbial communities from Stordalen Mire, Sweden - 612E3M metaG (Illumina Assembly) | ecosystem: Environmental > Terrestrial > Soil > Wetlands > Permafrost | place: Sweden... | reverse complement strand
TTTCGCAACATCGTCGCGGATAAAAAGGATCAAAGGTTCCAGGAGATTCTGCAGCCCGTGTGGAGCCATGTTGGGATTCCTTTTGTAACGGTTGGCCACCGAGACAAAGATCATGATGAGGAAAAAACCACTGAGAAAAATGGCCAGTACTGTTTTTGTGATTGAGAAGTCGTAAACGGGAGGGCCCTTTCCGGTCATATCTTCTTTCACCGTGACGATTTTCCCTTTGTTTGTTCGTTTATTTGAAACCGTGAATCCAAGATAAGAATGGGTTTCATTGTGAAACTTTCCGGACCAGAAAGCATGAAATTGTCCTTCGCAAATCAGGAGCACCGGAAGGGGAATACAAAGGTCGGAATGGCCGATCGTAGCAATGTGCCATTCGTGGCTGTCGACCACATGTTCCATGATCATCTCGCCGGGATCGAATTTTTTTTCTCCGGGGTTTTCCTTCAGCTCCTTTACTGAAGCAGAATCTGCAGGCTTCAGCGTTGAACCTTCCTGCACAAGGATACCCGCCCGCACCTGCGGGAGGGAAACCAGTGAACACAGGAAAACAACAACCAGGATCAAACTGGCGAATCGCAAGCGGATCATGAATTTACCTACGGTTTGAATAATGGGCGGCAAAGATATAAAATTATTTATTTTTTGGAAGAAGAGGGAGTATTGAGCCACAGGAAAACCGATGCATCTACGCCGGCGAAAACCTCGGCTGCACCATAATCATCCCATCCATCCACACGGTACCAGTAATAGGTTGGCTGAAGGTCACGAAAAATTTTGGATCCATTAGCATCTAACCAGCCGGAACCTACATATATCTTATTGTCAAGATTGTCTTTGCTGGAGGCAATATAAATCGCAACCGGATTATTGGCTGTAATAACACCTTCTTTCGTCCTCGCGGTGATGCTCAGGGTGCCTGTTAACGGGTCTTTCCCTTTACATGAAAAGAAGAAGAAGGCACCGGAAATCAATATCAATGCAAGAAAAATCGGGATTATACGTTTCATAATCAATAACAAATAAGAATTATAACGGGTGCAAAGATACGGGAAAATACATTATTCTGTAACCCTGTGGTAATTTCCTCGTCTTATTCTTACTTGTTTTGAATGTTATCTTTTTCACAATCATCTAAGGCTTTTAAAAAATTTGATTACTTTTGGACGCTCATTTACTGCAAATGATTAAATAATATACACCCACCGATTCATCATTAAAAACTCCATTTATATGTACTTCTCCTGCCGGTTTTTTTCATTCCGCTTTTTTTTCACCTTCCTGTTCCTGACGGGATTTTTTATTTCTTCTGCCCAGGATACCCCAAAAGTCTGGACACTTGAAGATTGCATCAACTATGCGCTGGATCATAACCTGGATATTAAAAAACAGATCCTTTCGGTTGAAGCAAACAAAAAACAATTGCTTCAGAGCCGGTTAAACCTGCTGCCCGACCTGAATGCAAATGCCACCAACGTCTGGAATTTTGGCCAAACCATTGACATGTACACGAACACGTTTGCGACATCAACGGTAAGATCAAACAATTTTTACCTGCAAAGTAATGCAACCCTGTTCAGCGGGTTAACAAAAGTGAATACCATTAAACAGAATTCCATTAACCTTCTCGCCAGTCAATATGACCTTGATGTGCTGAAAAACAGCATCTCACTGGCTGTTGCCGGTTATTTCCTGGATATGTTGCTCAATGTTGAACTCCTTGATGTAGCAAAAAACCAGATCGAGATTACAAAAGGGCAGGTTTCGCGGATGGAAAAACTGGTCGAAGCAGGTTCTTCTGCAAAAGGTGATCTTCTGAACATACAGGCACAGGAAGCTGCTGAAGCCTTGTCAGTTATCCAGGCCGAGAACCGGGTGATCATTTCCCGCCTTTCCCTGCAGCAACTGATCGACCTGCCTGTTTCCCCGGATTTCCGGATTGAAAAACCCCTTCTCAAACCGGTGGAAGAGTCAAAAGGCCTGTTAACACCCGAGCAGGTCTTCAATTTTGCAGTTGAAAAACGTCCTGAGATCAAAAGCGCCGATCTCCGTGTTCAAAGCGCCCAAAAAAGTCTTGCCCTCGCCCGGGGAGTTTTGTCTCCTACCCTTTCCTTTGGAGGTTCCTGGGGAACCGGCTATTCAGGGGCAAGCGAGGAAGTGGAATCAACGGTTTACAAAAAAGAAGTGATTGGTGTGACAAATACGACAGGGGATACCGTTTTTGGTTATTATCCCAGCAACACATACAAAAACAAGCCTTTCAGTAAACAGATCACAGACAACAACAACAAATCGCTTGGTTTCTATTTGCGGATCCCCATCTTTAACGGATGGTCGGGAAGGACCAACATCAGCCTTGCAAAGATCCAGCGTGATAAAGCTGAAATCGACCTTGAGATCCAGAAAAGAGACCTCCGGAAGAACATCGAGCAGGCTTATACCGATGCATCGGCTTCCCTGCAACAATACAATGCATCACTTCAGAAGGTGGCTGCCCAGGAAGAATCCTTCAAATATACCCAGCAGAAATTTGATGTCGGAATGATGACTTCCTTCGATTATAACAACAGCAAGAAGGATCTGACAAAAGCGGAATCGGACCTTTTACAGTCTAAATATGATTTTATTTTCAAGACGACCATTCTTGATTTTTATATGGGAAAACCAATCAGTATAAACAAGTAATCTAATTCATCACTATCCATGGCTTCAAAAAAATCGAAAAAAAAGATAGCTATTATTGCAGGAATCGCACTTCTTGTCATTTTGATCATTGTAGTGGTTCTCGTGAAGAATCAACGGAACGAGGGGATCAAGGTGACTTCAGAGAAAGTTGCAAAAAGAACCATCATCCAGACCGTTTCTGCCAACGGGAAAATACAACCGGAAAAAGACATCAAGATCAGTCCCTATATCTCCGGTGAAGTCGTGGAACTTATGGTGAAAGAAGGTGCCCAGGTTCACGCAGGAGATCTGCTTGCCAAGATCGACCCGGAAATCTATGTGTCGGCATATGACCAGAGCACTGCTGCACTGAATTCACAAAGGGCAAATGAAGCCAATGCACGTGCCCGCCTTGCACAGACGAAGGCGCAGTATGAAAACGCAAAACAGACGTTTGACCGCCAGGAAAAACTTTTCAAGCAGAGCGTGATTTCACAGGCAGAATTCGACCAGGCAAAGTCTACCTATGAAGTTGCGAAAGCACAGGTAGAGGCTTCCGAACAGGATATCAACGCCTCCGGATACCAGGTAAAGAGTTCTGAAGCCGGGTTGAAGAGAGCAAAAGAAGACCTGACCCGGACCGCTATTTTCGCGCCCAACGATGGCACGGTTTCCAAACTCAGCGTGGAAAAAGGCGAACGCGTAACCGGTGCATCACAATTCTCAAGCGGCACCGAAATCATGAGGATTGCCAACCTGAATGAAATGGAAGCCCAGGTGGAAGTGAATGAAAATGATATCGTCCGTGTAAAACTAGGCGACACGGCACTCATTGAAGCCGACGCCTACCTGAATCGGAAATTCAAAGGTATTGTAACGGAAATTGCCACATCAGCCAATTCAACCGGGACCAGCGTTGACCAGGTTACCAATTTCAATGTCAAGATCCATATACTTAAAGATTCCTATAAAGACCTTCTCGACCTGGTTCATCCCGACTACTCCCCTTTCCGCCCGGGAATGACAACCACCGTTGAGATCCAGACCGAAACAGCGAAAGATGTCTTGTCGGTTCCGATTCAGGCAGTCACAACCCGTGTCGCAAAAGACAGTCTCGACAAATTTAATGCGAAAGGGAATAAGGAAAAGACAGATGGGGATGACAAGACAGAAATTGTCAGTTCAAAGAAAAAAACCGGGGAGATCCAGGAATGTGTTTTTGTACTTGAGAATGGAACGGCCAAGAAAGTTAATGTAAAATCAGGCATCCAGGATAATACCTATATCCAGATCCTTTCCGGACTAAAGGAAGGACAGGAAATCATCAGCGGACCCTATTCTGCCATCTCCAAGAACCTGAAAGACAAGGATAAGGTCAATAAGGTGGACAAAAAAGATCTGTTTACGGAGAAATAATTGTCTCTGATATTAAATATAGAAACGGCCACCGGAGTCTGTTCCGTTGCACTGGCAAGGGATGGGCATTTTATTGGCCTGAAAGAATCGAACACGAAGAACAGCCATTCCTCGGTTCTTACCCTTTTCATGGATGAAGTTATGAAATCAGCAGGCATTGCCTTTCCTGACATTGATGCTGTTGCTGTAAGCGAAGGTCCGGGATCCTATACCGGGTTAAGAATCGGGGTGGCAGCAGCCAAGGGGTTGTGTTATGCACTTGAGAAACCGCTGATCGGGGTTGAGACCTTGAGGGCCATGGCTATCGGCATGCTCCGCTCCCAAAGCAGGGAGGAGGAGAAGAACATACTTTATTGCCCAATGATCGACGCCAGAAGAATGGAAGTATATTGTGCAATCTTTGATAACAAAGGAGATGAGATCCGGGAGACCCGGGCGGAAATCATCGATGAAAATTCTTTCATGGAATACCTGGGGAAAAACAGGGTAGTCTTTGCCGGCGACGGGGCATTAAAATGCAGGCCTTTATTTGAGAACCATCCCAATGCGGTTTTTTCCGAAGATTTTCAAACCTCCGCAAAATTCATGATCTCCCTTTCAGAAGAAAAATTTTCTAAAAAGAACTTTGAGGACCTGGCCTATTTCGAGCCCTACTACCTTAAAGATTTCGTGGCCGGAAAGCCAAGGGTCAAGGGACTGAAATAGCAATGTGGCGAGTTATTGAATATGCGAATTCCGAATATAGGAATATGCGAATGATAAATTCATTCCTGAATGATCGATTTTCAACCTGGACAGATTAACAAATTTGAATTGTAACTTTGATCGCCTGTTTTCGACTCTGTGACTTTATAACTTTATAACTAAAAAATGACTCCATTCCGCTTTCCAACCCGCATTGTAAACATCGGAACTGTGCCTTTGGGCGGCCATCACCCGATCCGGGTACAATCGATGACCAATACCAATACCCTCGATACCGATGCCACGGTGGCCCAAGCCATCCGGATGATTGAAGCAGGTTGTGAGTATGTGCGGATCGCTGTTCCGGGAATCATGGAAGCAAAAAACCTGCGGAATATTAAAACCGGACTTCAGAAACGCGGTTACCAGACACCCCTGATTGCTGATGTTCATTTCAATCCTGGTATTGCCAAGATTGCAGCTGCAATCGTTGAGAAGGTGAGGATTAATCCCGGGAACTATGTCGACAAGAATAAGAAATCGATGCTGGATGCTGGATACTGGATGCTGGATAAGAATTACGACCATGAATTGGATGAGATTGCCAAACGGATTGCGCCATTGATCAGTATCTGCAAGGAACATGGAACCGTTATCCGGATCGGGACCAATCATGGTTCGCTGTCGGACCGTATCATGGAACGTTACGGCGATACTCCCGAAGGAATGGTTGAATCGGCCCTGGAGTTTGTCAGGATCTGCAGAGGATTTGACTTTCATGATCTCGTGCTGGGAATGAAAGCGAGCAATGTCAGGGTGATGATCGCTGCAAACCGCCTGCTGGTGGAGCGGATGAAGGAAGAGCAGATGAATTATCCCATTCACCTTGGGGTTACCGAGGCAGGTTCGGGGGAAGACGGCCGGATCAAATCAGCAATCGGTATCGGCAGCCTGCTGGCCGACGGCATCGGCGACACCATCCGGGTTTCCATTACCGAAGATCCGGAATTTGAAATTCCTGTGGCCTATGGAATTCTGCAGGCCACCGGTGTTCGCATCACAAAAACGGAGTTTATCTCCTGCCCTTCCTGTGCAAGGACCTTATTCAACATCCAGGATGTGCTGGAAAAAGTCAAGGCCCGTACCCGTCATCTGACAGGTTTAAAAATCGCCGTGATGGGTTGCATCGTCAATGGCCCGGGTGAAATGCCCGATGCAGATTACGGATATGTAGGGGCTGGAAAAGGAAAGGTGATGCTGTACAAGCGACAGGAATTGGTGAAGAAAAATGTGGATGAAGCCGTTGCGTTGGAAGAATTGATTGAATTAATTAAAGAAAATGGGGACTGGAAGGAGTTAATTGATAATGGATAATTGACAATTGAAAATTATTTCGCTTTTCGCTATTTCGCCATTTTATATTCCCACTACAACTTTTAAACTCCGGGGCAACATCTCATACACAAACGGCGAGTGCCCAAGTGACTCTCCGTCGGCTTCGAGGTAAATTTTGCCGACCGATCTTATCCTGATGGATGCTCCGCGGTAAGTACTTATAAAGGGCAGATTGACCAGGGTGCCGTCATAGAGTTTCCTCGCATGACGGATCACCATCCATTTCGGGGCTTTTTTTATCAGCGTGACATCGAACAGTCCGTCATCGGGAATCGCCGATGGAACCTGCATCATCCCTCCTCCGTTGTATTTGCAGATGCCCACATTCATCGAGAACATTTCCCCCTTAAAAACCAGCTGATCGTCAACTTCAATCACGGCCTCAATGAACTTATACTGGAACAGGCCGGAAAACACGAAAAAGAGGTAGGTGAGCGGACCGCCTCTTCCCTTTTCCTTTGAAATGTTGGTTTTCTTTGCAACCAGGGCATCATATCCCATTCCGGCGATGTTTATGAAATACCTTTGAACCGGATCCTGGTTTTTAAAATAGCTGATCTGGCCGACATCCTGCAGAAAGGTCTTCCCGTTTTTCAGAATCCGGATGGCCTCCTTGTAATCAAAAGGTATTCCGAAGGTCCTGCACCAGTCGTTGCCGGTTCCAACCGGGATCATCCCCAGCGTGATTGCAGAAGGTGAAACATGTTTTTGCAGAAAGATACCGTTAACCACTTCGTTCATGGTCCCGTCGCCGCCTACAACGACGATGTTCCGGTATCCTTCGAGGATGAATTCCCCGGCCAGTTGGTTAGCGTGGTCCCGGTGTTCGGTCAGGACACAAAGGTGAGAAACCCCCGCAGAATTAAGTAGCCGGGAGATCAGAGGCCAGTCTTTGACCCCTTTTTTAACACCTGCATTGGGGTTTACAATGATCAGCCATTTATCCGGGGGAACGGGAAGGTTATTTGCCATAGGTTTGTTTCGAATCGAATCGGTTGCAATTTAAAGAAATTTCCTTTGCAGTAAAATTTCGTACTTTTATCTTTCCATTCAAAATATCTTCAACAGGAAATGAACAAACTCCGCATTCTTTTCGTCCTGATGCCGTCAGTACTGTATAACCTGGTGTTGGCGCAGGACCCTACCACACAGCAGACCCTCCGGTATTTCAACAAAACAGAAGCCGGGGTCGGGATAGGTTTAGGAAAATTTAAAACCGATATCTTTAATGGCTATCAGAAAACGGTAAAAAACGATCAGGTTATCATTTCTGTCCAGACCATTAACGGGATCATCATATCGGGCAGGGCAGGATTGGGTCTGGGACTGGGAGCCGAATTCTGGCAAAAAGGAATGTTTTACCCTGTATTCGCTCATCTTTTCTATGACTTTAAGTCTTCCGGCAATACCCCGTTCGCCTATATCAACCTGGGACAGGCTTTTGGAAAACGAGACAGCACTTACTATTATGCTTCAGGAAAAGGCGGATTGTTATTCAGTATCGGGGCCGGCTATAAGATGAAGATCGGGAAAAGGTTCCATTTCGAATACGAAATTTTCTATCGCTACCAGGCAATACAGTCGACTTACCGGAACTATTATCTTGCCAAGGACTCAACTTATCATTTTACCACCGAAGATTACAAGCTTCCCTATCATTTTGCAGGATTTAAGATCGGGGTATTATTCCGGTAGAATATTCCTTCAGATCTTATCTTCTTCTTTCCTGGCAAAGAGAAAGAAGGAATAGAAAAATGCAAAAAAGGTCACACCCAACTGGGATTCGATCGTGTCTTCCGGTATCATGGAAAGCATGGCAATAATGAAAAAGACCAGGAAGAAAAAATCCTTGAATTTTCCGAGTGCAACCGGTGGATATAGTATTGCAAAAAGGAACCAGAGAAGGCCGAATATTCCAAACCCGACAAAGATGGAGAGGAACTGGTTATGCGAACGCCAGCGCTGATCAGGTGAAAGCCGGGATTTCATCTTGTCATATTGCTGCTGAAAAGCTTCATTCATGTCACCGGTGCCGACACCTGTCAGCATGTTATCCTTGATGATTCCCCATGAGGCTCTCCAGAATTCAAGCCGCTGCATCAGGCTGGAACCGGTAGGATCCCCCGATTTCCGGTATTCATCCAATCCCCTTAAAAGTTCATAAACCTGTCCACGGAGACTGAATTTCCAGGTGTAGATAACATTTGCTGTTCCATTCTCAATCGCCCTGATTTCACTGTTGGAAAGATGATTCATACCACCGGCATCTTTCCTGAGCCCTTTGGATGAAAGATACCGGATAAGGGTATTGACGATCTCCTGGTTTCTTTTATCCCTGCCCTTAAAAGGAATGGAACTTCGTTTGCTCCACGCATCCTGCATCTCCTCAAACTGGATGTAGATATACAGGTAATTTCCGTTTTCTGTTTCCCGGCTAAGGGTGTTGTGAATATAAGGATGGCCCGATGGAGATACCTTTTCAAGTTTGGAAAAATCGATAGAATTCACCTTGTAGTAATCTTGCACGATCCGGGAAATATAGATGGCGGAAACCCCCACCGAAAATATCAGGAAGGCGAAAAGGCAGATCTTGAGCCAAATTTTCCTGCTCCGGACCAGGAAAATGATGACCAGGGTCAACAATGTCAGGCTTGTGATTATCAGACCTGTAGCGGAACGGGCAAATACGAGATAGGCCATCAGCCAGGCTGAAACTAGGCCAAACAGGATCTTCCCCCCGATTGGGAAGGTTCTTCGTTTGAAGATAAAATAACCAAGAATGAATAGCGCCAGGCTGATATTCAGCGCGACAATGACATGTGAAATCGACCTGGAAATTTGTCGGATATCGATATAATGTCCGCCAAACAGGTTATATGAATTGATCAGGGTCCGCACCAGTACAGTAGCCACAAATAGCAGCAGGAATCCATAAAAATACCTTCGGTTGAATGCGGGCGAGGTAGCGATGAACAGGGGCAGAAGCAACAGGGGCAGTTTTGTTCGCAAATCCTTGAGGGCATAATTAAAATCAGTAGTAAAGATCAATCCGGCTACATGTAATAAAAGGATTGAACTGAAGATCATGGCCGGACGGTTGCTGAAGAAACTGCGGATCCCTTTCAGGATGCTGTTAAACAACAGGTAAACGCTATATGGGAAAGCCCCGGCAACACTTTTCCACAAGGAATTCTTCCGGAAAAAATCAAGCCAATCCCGGGTGTTGTAACGGTCCATGGCGAAGGTACCTGCCAGCCAGAACTGGGCAATGCTGATCATAATCTTCGAGTGAGGCAAAAATATGATCATCACTGCCAGGCCTAAAATGTAACATGCCCGGATGAATTGTCTGTAGAAAGTACCAGCCATTTAGTTTCAGGAAAAAAATTTCCTTCTCCCTTTTCTTAATTTGGTTTTAAACGTATAGAAATTATCAGTGCCTTTAATATCAATTCTTTTCAGCTCATATGGATCTTTCAGCGGCCAATGGTTGATCCTGTTGCCTATCCGGAGGGCAAACTGAAGGCGCGAAGTGCGGAAGATCTCTTTCATTTTTGCCTTGAGCTGAGGATCTTTCTTCGGATAGCCTCCATAAGGATAAGCAAGCACCCGGACAAACGGGATGTTATGATAACCGAGGGTTTGAAAACACAGATCAAGATCATTTTCCATCCCCGCCGGATCCAGCTCAGCATAACTGCGGTGAAGAAATGAATGGATCCCGAATTCGATGCTGCCGGAATTTGCCAATTCCTTGATCTCTCCTGCCGAAAGGATGGGATCAGCGCCATTGTCCCAGTTATTTGCCTTCCCGAGGTAACCGACAGGAATAAAAACACTGGCCTTAAATCCATAGGTTTTTAACAAGGGAACGGCATGTTCCATGAAGTCCAGGTAGGCATCATCAAACGTCAGGATCAATGGCCGTTTGGGCAAGGGTTTCCCGATTTTTATAGCAGAAGCCAGGTCGTCAAACGACAGGGTCTGGTATCCTTTCCTGCGGATGTACTCAAATTGACTTTTGAGGTTTTTCGCTGAAATGGTAATCCCATCGGTTCCGCTTTCTGAAACTTTATGGTACATCAATATCGGCAGGCCTCTTCGGGCGGGTATGAGGATACCATATTCCAAAATCAGCCAGACAAGGACGAGAAGAAATATTCCTGAAGCGACAAGGAAATATACCGTCATTTCTTTTCCTGTATTTCAATGGTTTTTGCCATTTTCATCAACCCGTAAAAGGCTGAGAAGAACGACCATAAAAAACCGGGGTAACCATCAAATATTCCCCGTTTGAGGATATAAAAAATGAAGAAACTAACGGGAAATTTGAAAACCATCCAGGCTTTTGAAACCTTCCTGCCCCGGGTTGTGTTTTCTTCTGCTGCCTGTGTGCTATAGGTGTTTATCTTTTGCAGATGATGAAAAAGATCCCGGTACGAATAATGAATGATCTTTCCTTTCAGGATTCCGACAGAACCATTCACCTCCACGCCTTCATGTACCTTTACGATCGTAAACTTCCCCCTGGTGCGGTTGAATAAACGCAGATGAAATTCATTACCGGTGCCTGAATACCGGAGGATCCGTCCCATATAAAAAAGAGAAAACGGGATTTGGTATCCTCCATGGAGAATTGCATCATTCTGCATCAGGATCCTGATCTCCTGTTTCAATTCATCCGTAACCACTTCATCGGCATCCAGCGATAGTACCCAGTCATTGCCTGCCTGTTCCACACCAAATTGTTTTTGCTGCCCGTATCCTTCAAATTGATGTGGAATCACCTTACACCCTTTTGAATTGCAGATTTCAACTGTGCGGTCGGCAGAAAAGGAATCCACTACCAGGATCTCATCCGCCAGGTCCTTAACGGAACCGATGCACCGGGGAATATTTTCTTCCTCATTATGGGTGATGATAACAACGGACAGCTTTTGCATAGGTTAGGTTTCAATGGTAAAACGGTCCCAATCAAGGCCGATCTTAAACGATTCCCTGAACAGGATCAACTCCTCCATCGAGAGGGTTGCCTGTAAAATTTCTTCTTTGTCACCGGCTTCCGCAACGATCATTCCCTTCGGATCGATCACCATAGAGTTGCCTGCATGTTGGGTACCATATCCATCGGCTCCTATCCTGTTCACCCCGATGACGTATGCCTGGTTTTCGATGGCCCGTGCGATCAGCAGTGATTTCCACACATGTGCCCTGCTAAGAGGCCAGTTAGATGGATAAACGAGGAAATCATACTCATGTTTCCCGTTCCGGTAAGTATTTTTGCTCCAGACAGGAAAACGAAGATCATAACAAACCAGCGGGAGGTACTGCCAACCGTTATTTTGAACAACGATCTTTCTGTTCCCGCTATGCATTACTTTGTATTCCTCGCTAAGCCGGAACAGGTGGCGTTTATCATACTTCTGGAATGTTCCATCAGGGGACATACAAACCAGGCGGTTATAAAAGCCGGTTTTATCGCCGATCAACAGGCTGCCGACAATCATACAATCCATTCTCCCGGCGGTTTCCTTCAGGAATTTCATTGAAGGACCCTTCATGGTTTCGGCGCATTTTCCGGTGTTTGTTGTAAAACCGGTACTGAACATCTCCGGCAGTACAACCAGGTCGACCGGTTCCGGGATCTCCATTACCAGTTGGGAAAAATGGGCGAGGTTCTTCCCGACATCTTCCCAAAAGATATCAGTTTGCAGGAGGACAATGTTCAGATCTTTTTTATTCATGCCAATCAATTCCAGGGTAAAATTAAAAATTGTTGCCGTTTTCCGTCCGAAAATTTTACTTTTGTCATGATTATAAATAACGAATCGTCATGCAAACCATTGATAACTTTAATTTTAAAGATAAGAAGGCATTGATCCGTGTGGATTTTAATGTTCCTTTAGACAGCAATTATCAAATTACCGATACTATCCGGATCGATGCAACCCTTCCTACCATCCGGAAAATCCTCGGCGATGGAGGGTCGGTAATCCTGATGTCGCACCTGGGCCGCCCAAAAGGGGGTCCGGAAGCGAAGTTCTCACTCAAACATCTCCTGCCGTATCTGTCGGAGAAATTAAAACTGACGGTGAAATTTGCCGATGACTGCATTGGTCAGTCAGCGAAAGACCTGGCGGCCGGACTGAAACCCGGAGAAGTATTGCTGCTTGAGAACCTCCGTTTTTACAAGGAAGAGGAAAAGGGGGATGAGGATTTTGCACGGAAACTGGCCTCCCTGGGCGACATCTATGTAAATGATGCTTTTGGTACTGCTCACCGGGCACATGCTTCGACGGCAATCATTGCCAATTATTTTCCTCAGGCCAAATGTTTCGGATATGTGATGGCGGAAGAGATCATTCACCTTGACAAAGTGCTTAAGGAGGCGACGCATCCATTTACTGCCATTCTTGGTGGAGCCAAGGTTTCGG
>Ga0182021_10007924_pt1 | contig 12602 bp, 7 predicted proteins | sample 612E3MmetaG_FD_120493 | JGI IMG/M metagenome (GOLD analysis project Ga0182021, IMG submission 120493) | Permafrost microbial communities from Stordalen Mire, Sweden - 612E3M metaG (Illumina Assembly) | ecosystem: Environmental > Terrestrial > Soil > Wetlands > Permafrost | place: Sweden... | reverse complement strand
GGCTGCCGCCGGCTTTCAGCCGGCGACTCCGGCTGCGAAGACTCGCGCACGACGCGAAAAAGCCGCCTGAAAGGCGGCTGCGGGCAGGATTGCCCGCCCCACAAAACAGGCAAAACTTCGGCCACACTACACTAGAACTGAAAGTAGATGAACGGAATAGAAGCGTCGATCACGCCGAACACTTCCAGGCAGAGGAACATGGCCGCCAGCACCGAGGCGTAAGCCCATACGGGCGCTTCGACGATCCGCTCGAACCACTCGAATTTCTCTTCCACCACGGCCAGGACCAGCGCGATGAGCGCCAGCCCCACCTGCCAGCTCTGAAGCAGCATGTGGCCCTCCGTGCGGGAGAACATCTGGCCCAGGATTTGCAGGCTCTGGGGGAGGTCGGCGGCTCGAAAGAAGACCCAACTGATGAGCACCAGGCCGAACGTCAGGATGGCTTTGGCCGGGTACAGCCAGGTCCATTCGTCGCGGATGGGCCGGTCGCCGCGGAAGATTCGTTCCACGCTGAGCAGGGCGCCGTGGTATCCGCCCCAGATGACGAAATTCCAGCTTGCGCCGTGCCACAGGCCGCCAAGGAGCATGGTGATGGCCAGGTTGCGGTACGTCATCCATTGCCCGTGGCGGTTGCCGCCCAGCGGAATGTATAGGTAGTCGCGCAGCCAGGTGGATAGGGAAATGTGCCAGCGGCGCCAGAAATCCGTGATGCTCGAAGCCAGATACGGGCGGCGAAAGTTCACTGGGAAATGGAAGCCGAGCAGTTTTGCCATACCGATGGCCATGTCGGTGTAGCCCGAGAAATCGAAGTAGATTTGCAGCCCGAAGGCCAACACGCCGGTCCAGGCGGTAACCAGCCCCGGGTTGCCGGCGACATCGCTGAAATAGCGGTTGGCGACCTTGGCGAACTGGTCGGCGAAGGCCATCTTCTTGGTGAGGCCCAAGACCAGCAGGGACAGGCCGGTGGAGATATCGTCGGAGGAGGGCGGCCGCCAGTCGAGAAGGTCCCGGAAGAAAGTGTGCGCCCGGACAATCGGTCCCGCCACCAGTTGCGGGAAGAAGCAGATGAACAGCGCGTAGTCGATGGGGCTGCGCACGGCCTTCTGCTGGCCGCGATACACGTCCACCACGTAGGACATGCTTTGGAAGGTGTGAAAGCTGATGCCCAAGGGCAGAATGATGTCGAGGAAGAACGAGTGCGGCGGCCTGCCCAGCAACAGCGCCAGGTTGGCGGCGAGGAAATTGTAGTACTTGAAGAAACCCAGAAATCCGAGGTTGGCCGAAAGGCTCAGAATCAGCAGCGCCTTCTTCCGGGGGCCTGGCCGAACCCTTTCCAGCCAGATGGCGGCGGTGTAGTCGATGGCCGTCAGAGTCAGCAGCAGCGCGATGAATTTGGGATTCCAGCAGGCGTAGAAGAAGTAGCTGGCCGCCAGCAGGATATATCTCCGAAAGCGCTGTGGACTCAGGTAGAAGAGCGCCAGCACGACCGGCAGGAAGATGAAGAATTGAATGGTGTTGAAGAGCATGGCTACCGATCCGCCTTACCGAGCATCCGGCCGATGTTTTCCGCCAGCATGGGCGAGAACCGCGCGATGCCAGCCCGATTCAAGTGCAGGGCGTCGCGGAATAATTCGGGGTGTTCCAGTGAATCGAAAGCATGTTCGTCGCACAGCATGACGTTGGGCCGGGACGCGAAGTCGCGGATGCTGCTGCTCTTTATCCGCACCAGGCCGTCGGGGCGGGGAATTGGAGCGCGAGCCAACCGCACAAAGACAATCTTGGTCCGCGAACCGCGGTAACGGTCGAGAATCCGGCCATACCACTTCCGGCGAAAGGCCGCCAAGCGTCCGGTCTGCGGCGCCGGCGGGCTCATCAGGTTGCGCTTGACGGTGTCCTGCTGATCCTGGTCGAAGCCCGGGGGAAACGTCGCCTTCCATTTTGACCAGTCGATCTGGAGACCCGCCATGGTGCGGGCGGTCTCCACGAAGCCGTAGGTCCACTCCTCGTAGTGGCGGTGGGCGGCCTCCGCGTCTCGAATGCGCTTGGCTGGATCCGTAAGAAACGTCAGAATGTCGTTCTGATAGACGATTCCCTTCAAAGAAGCCCCGCGCAATGCCTCCCATTGGAGGCTCCCGCTGTGAAACGATAGGGCGAAGTCGAGAACATCGCTATAGCGCAGCCGTGCGATAACGTAATGCAACGAGCGAATGTCGTCATCGGGGGTGAAATACTCGTCTTCGTCGTCGTAGTCCGTCACCCCGAACACGATGGCGCGATACCGCCGGGCGGTGGGATCCAAATCGCGGAGCATGTAGTACCACGCGCGGACATCGGAGCCAGCTACGCCGGCGTGGCGGAAAACATATCCGGTCTCGGCGGTCAGTTGGTTGGCCAGGCGCGGCGAATACGCAAAACGGGAATCGCCCAGCGTGACCACCATGTTGTCGCCGTTCTGTGTCTGCGCCTGCCGTTCCCGCGACAAAATCAGCTCAAAGACACCGGTGGAAGAATCCGGCTCCAGTATCGACGGATAGAACGGCGTGCGAAAGAGCAGCCCATCGAGGGCCAAGAGGCCCAGGCAGGCAATCGGCAGCGCCAGGACGCGGCGGCGGCCTTTGCGTAGCGATGTGTCCGGGATACACACGGGAGCTGTCACTGACATATTGAGACGTTTCCTGGCGGCGATCACCGTGATTGTAGCGTCCATCCCGGCTCAAATCAAAGACCCCCGAGCCGGTGGTTTCAACTACATGGTTGTTAGAATATATGCCGACGGAAAGAAGAGCGGCTCCGGTGAAGCCCTCTCGGCTTGCAACGGGCGGGTGCGTCGGGCAATGGCGGTGGGCCGCCTTACGCCGCTGCTTCCGCGGCGTTGATCTTGACCGAGACCAGGCGCGAGACGCCGGGCTCTTGCATGGTGACGCCGTAGAGGGCTTGCGCGGCTTCCATGGTGCGCTTGGAGTGGGTGATAACCACGAACTGGGTCTGGTCGGACATCTCTCTGAGGAGCTTCGTGAGGCGGCCGATGTTGGATTCGTCGAGCGGGGCGTCCACTTCGTCCATCACGCAGAAGGGGCTGGGCTGATATTTGAAAATCGCCATCAGCAGGGCCACCGCGGCCAGGGCTTTCTCGCCGCCGGAGAGCAGCAGGACGTTCTGCAGGCGTTTGCCGGGGGGCGAACACACGATGTCAATGCCCGATTCGGCCAAGTTGTCCTGGTCGGTGAGGCGCATTTCGCCGGTGCCGCCGCCAAACAGCGTCAGGAAACACTCGCGGAAATTGGCGTTGACGGCTTCAAAAGCTTCGGCGAATTTCTGACGCGAAACCTGGTCGATATCCTGAATGGCCTTTTCGGTATCGCGGATGGAATCGATCAGGTCCTGCCGCTGCGCGCTCAGGAAATCGTGGCGCTGCTGCGCCTCCTGGTACTCCTCCATGGCGGCGGCGTTCACCGGACCCAGCGATTCGATGCGGTTGCGCACGTCGTCGCACTCCTGCCGGGCCTGCGCGATGGCCTCGGCATCGGGGACGGGGTCGTCGGACGCGGCCAGCTCCGCCACGGGAGAATTGAGCTCCTTGCGGCTGGTTTCGTCGAGGAACTTCAGCTCGGCCTGCTTGCGGACCAACTCGACTTCAATTTGCGTGCGCTTCTCGTGGCACTCCTGGCCATTGGCGCGCAGAGCTTTCAGATCTTCCTCGCCGGTGCGCAAGGCTTCGCGCATGTCCTCGTCCTCGATGGCCATGGCGTCCACGCGCGATTCCAGGGCGACCGTCTCGCCGGAGAGTTGGACGGACCTGCGGTCGAGCTCGATATTGTCGGCCAGCAGGTGGGCGCGCTCGGCACCCAAGCGCTCGATCTCCGGAGCGATGGTGTCGCGCCGGGCCGAGGTCTCGCGGAACTGCTGTTCCAGGCGCGCCATGGCGCTGCGCTCCCCGCGATGGCGCTCTTCGAGACCGGCCATCTCGGCGCGCGTGGCGGCGTGTTCTTCCCCAATGGCGGCGGCTTGGCCTTCCAACAACTCGAGATCCCGCCGCTCGGTTTCGAGGGCTGCTTCGCGCGCGGCGCGCAGGCCCTCCTTTTCTTCGACGGCGGCGCGGTTCCGCTCGCGCTGGCCGGTCGATTTCTCGGCGTCGCGGCGCAGACGGTCCAGCTCCAGGCGCGCCACCGAGAGACGCGAATTGGTGCGCGAAAGGTCGTCGCCCAGCTTGCGCATGTCGTGGTCGAGCGCCACGCGGTCTTTCTCGCGGGATTGCTGCGCGGCGCGCAGGCGCTCCAGCTCGGCTTCGAGGGCGATGATCTCCTGGGTGAGACCATCGAGGCGCGCCACCTGTTCGTCGAGCGCCGTCTGGCGGCTGCGTAGCGCCACGGCCAACTCGCGCGCCTCCCTCTTCATGGCCAGCGGGCCGGCCGCGGACTTCTTGCCGCCCGTGACGGTGTGGCCGTGGTAGCAAACGCCATCGGGCAGCAGGAAGAAGAGGTGCGGATAGCTGACCGAGAGGCGCTGCGCGGAGGCGCGGTCTTCGGCCAGGAAGCACAAGGAGACGCGCGGCAGCAGGTCCACCGCGCGATCCTTGAAACCGTTGGTGAGGCGCAGGGAATCGCTGAGCCGCGCGGTGATGCCGGTTTCCGGGCCGATGGCCGGCTCGGGCAGATGCCGCTTGCCGTTGCCGTTGGGTTCGGGGTGCACCAGGAAGGTGGCGCGGCCGTCCAGCTCGGCGCGGATGAAATCGAGGCCGCGCTCGGCCTGCTGCCAGCTTTCCACCACTACGTATTCGAGCTCGTCGTGGAGGAACTCTTCGGCGGGTTTTTCGATTTGCGCGTCCACTTCCACGTAGTCGGCCAGCACGCCCATGGGCTTGAGATCTGCGGCATTGCCCTTTTCGAGCGCGGCGAAAAGGCGCTTGACGGATTCGGTGGTATAGCTGCGGTGGGCCAGCACCTGTTCGAGCGATTCCTTGCGGGCGCGGATCCGCGACACCTCGGTCTTGAGGGCATCGATGGTCTGGCGCAACGCCGCGGCGGCCCGGCGCTGTTCGGCCAGTTGCTCCTCGGTGCGGCGGCGCTCGCCGGTGACCGACTCCAGCTCCATCTGGCGCCGCGCCATGGTTTCGGAAAGCTGTTTGCGGGCGGTCTCGAGGCGCTCGATTTCGGCGGCGGCCGCCTGTTCCTCGCGGGCCGAACGGGCGGTTTCCCGGTCGATGCCCGCCAGGTATTCCTCGATCTGGGCGAGCTGGTTGTTGAGCGTGGAGGCCTCGCCCAGGAGGCGCAGGATCTGCTGCCGTCCCGATTCGATGGCCTTCTCGCGCTCGCGCACCCGGGCCTGCAACGATTCGCGCTGCCGGTTGATCTCTCCCATGCGGCCGCGCGACTGGGAGATCTGCTCTTCAAGAACTTCCACGTTCTTGCGGTGGGCGGCGATCTCCTGATCAAGCGCGCCGAGCCGCAGGCCCAGCTCGCGCGATTCGTTCTCGGCCTGGCCGATGCGCTGCTCGATGGCGCCGCTCTCCTTCACCTGGGATTCCAGGCGGCCGCGCGTGCGCTCGGCCTCGACGCGCAGTTCGGCGAGCTGCCGGCGAGCTTCGGTGAGTTGCTGCTCGAAGGTGTAGCAAACGCCCTGCTGGCGCTCGTGCGCTTGCTCCTTCCCGGCCACCCGCTCGCCCAGCGACTTCAACTCGGCCGAGGCGAGGTTCAGATCGATGGCGGTCTTGGCGGCATCGCGCTCCAGCAGCCGGTACTGGCCGGAGAGCACCACGCGCAGGCGGGCTTCGAGCTCGTTCTTGAGCTCGCCGTAGCGCCGCGCTTTGGACGCCTGGCGTTTGAGCGAATTCACCTGGCGGGTGACTTCTTCCAGAATGTCGTAGACGCGCGCCAGGTTCTGCTTGGCGCTCTCGAGCTTGGCTTCGGCCAGGCGCTTGCGCGTCTTGAACCGGGTGATGCCGGCGGCCTCCTCGATTACCGCGCGGCGGTCCTGCGGCTTGGAGCTGAGAATCTGGCCGATGCGGCCCTGCTCGATGATGGCGTAGCTCTCGGGGCCCAGGCCTGTGCCCATGAAGAGATCCTGGATGTCGCGCAGGCGGGCGGGGCGGCCGTCGATCAGGTATTCGCTTTCCCCGGAGCGATAGAGCCGGCGCATGATGGTGACTTCGCCGGTCTTCTTGCGGTCGGTATCCTCGACGGGGACGGGCCGGGCATGGCCCCCCCCGATAGGCTCACGGTACAGATCGGGGTCCACCAGGGTCATGGTGACGTAGGCCATGCCGAGGGGCTTGCGCTCGCGGGTGCCCGCGAAAATGACGTCTTCCATGCGGGTGCCGCGCAGGCTCTTGGCGGACTGCTCGCCGAGGACCCAACTGATGGCATCGCTGATGTTAGACTTGCCGCAGCCGTTCGGTCCGACGATGGCGGCGATGCCCGCACCGTGGAATCGCAGTTCCGTGCGCTCGCAAAAGGACTTGAATCCCTGCAGTTCGATGCGTTTGAGTTTCAGCAAAGCATTGCCCTCTACTCCGGGGGAGTCGTAACCATACTAAACTCGAAAAGGGAAAAAGTAAAGTACCTTCACCACACGGGACGGGCGCTTTCGCACAGGGACCACAATGGGTTGGGGGGCGATGGTTCAGGTCGCCCGCGTCCCCATCCGCGAAAGCATCGGCCCGATGATCTCCATCATAATGAAAAGCCGGCGCGAGTGGCCGGGGAACGGGCGGAAACAACTGTGCCAACCGCTCTCTAAGAACCTGTGAAAAATGCCCGTAGGCGGGCAAGGCAGGCGGAACCGCCTGCCCCGCCTCTGAAAACGCAGGACTTGTTGTGGTGGCGCAGGCAGCGCCGCCTGGATAGCTGGATTCTTTCACAGCATCTTGGAGAGCGGTTGCCGGCGATTGGACTGGCTATTTCCCGACAGACCCTAGTGTGCGCGCGGGCGGCTGGCCTCTCGCTGTTGTGAACGGAACGACATGGGAGGTATCCGGCTGGCCGACGACTGACTGGGCCGGCGTAGCAGGAGTCGACGGAACAAAGCCAATTTCGGGGGCAGGTGGTTGATCTGGCGGGAGTTGGGGATTGCTGGACGGGTGGTCGGGGGCCGGGTCGGCCGGTTGGTCGGGTGGAGGAGCGAGGGACTCGATTTTCTGGAGGGCGGCGAGGGTGCGGTGGTAGGTGCGCTCGGCGGCGTCGATGCGGCGCTGGAGACGGCCGAAGGTTTCGCTGTCGCGGTCGTAGACTTGGGCCACTTGGAGGCCTTGGGCCGGGTGGTGGAGGCCCTGGATGTTGTACAGCCAGAGTTGCGCTTCGAGGGCGCGGAAACGGCGTTGGAGCCACTCGGCGGCGACGAGCGCGTCGACCAAAGCGCGCACATCGGGGGTGGCGGGCCGGTATCGGTCGTAGTATTCGGCGGCGAGGAGGGTGAGAGCCGCGGGGTCTTCGCCGGGGATGATCTGGGATTGGGCGTCAATGCCGGTCTTGAGGGCATTGAAGCGGATGGCGGCCTTGCCCTCAGGGGAACGAGGGCCGGTCGATTTCCGCGCGTTGGCGCGGTTAGCGTCGATTTGTTGTGGAGTTGCCATAAATTTGAAGGGGGATGCGGAAGAGGTTGGAAAGGCAGGAAAGATAACCGCTCCGAGTGCCCCTACCCACACAGTAGCCGATGGAATCGGGGGTACCGGGTGGGGTCGTGGTGTAAGGGCTTTAGAATCAGGGAAAAGACGGTGAAGAATACTGTGAACGAAAACCGGGCTAGCCGGCACGCGGGCGGGTTGGGGTAGTTTGCGGGTGGGTTACACTTTCTTGAGGAGCACAAACTTGAGAATCCGCAAAGCGGTCATCACGGCAGCCGGCCAGAACCAACGGGCGCTTCCCCTGCAAACCCTCATCGACCGGGACGGGCAAGAGAAGTCGGTCCTCGGAATTCTGATCGAGCAGGCCCTGGCGGCGAAAGCGGAGGAGATCTGCGTGGTGGTCTGGCCGGGCGATGAGACGCGCTTCGCGCAGGCGGCCGGCAATCGCGGCGGATCGGTCCGCTTCGTCCCGCAGGCGCAGCCGCTGGGGTATGGGAACGCCATCTATTGCGCGCACCAGTTCACCGGCCATGACCCCTTCCTTCACCTGGTGGGGGATCATCTCTACGTGAGCGCCGCGTCGAAGCCCTGCGCGCAACGGCTGGTGGAAGTGGCGGAGAGCGAGGAATGCGCGGTTTCCGGGGTGCAGCCGACGCGGGAAAGCCTGCTGCCGCGGTTCGGTGCGGTGGGCGGACGGCGGATCGCCGGGAGGCCGGGGCTTTATCGGGTGGACACGGTGATCGAGAAGCCGACGCCCACCGAAGCCGAGCAGCGCTTGACGGCGCCGGGAATCCGAGCCGGTTTCTACCTGTGTTTTTTCGGTATCCACGTGCTGACGCCGGAGGTGATGGAGTTGCTGGGGCGCGGCGCGGCCACGCTTTCGGCGGCGCTGGCCGAGTTGGCCGGGCATGAGCAGTACCTGGCGGTGGAAGAAAACGGCCGGCGCTACGACATCGGTGCACGCTACGGATTGCTCACCGCGCAGGTGGCCCTGGCGCTCGACGGCCAGGACCGCGGCCAGGTGCTCTCCAGCCTGCTCGAGCTGCTGGCGGACCGGGAGATGGCGCGTGAGTAAGCTGACCGGCGTCATCGCCGCGAGCGACCTGGAAACGCGCAATCAATCGCTGGATGCGCTGTGCCACGGCGCGACGCTGGAAGAGTTGCTCGAGGAATGCGCGGCGCTGGACCGCTTTCGCCGCTCGAACGACAACCTCTACCAGCGCGTGCGCGCCCTGTTCTTCCTGTATGCCATCCACCGTTTCCACATCCCTCCGCGGCCGGAGGCTGGGGTGCGCGCGCCCATCCCATTCGCGGGTTACACCAACCTCTTGAAGCGGCGCTTCGAGGAGGCCATCGATATTTTCCTGGCGGCCCAGAAGGCCAACGGGCCGAGTGCCGCCATCTCCAGCGCGCTGGCCGCCGGCTACCGGGCGCTGGGATTCCAGACCCTGGCCGACCAGGTGCGCCGCAGCGTGCGCTCGGTGCGCGGCAACCAGTGGATGTTCCGCACCGGACATCCGGCGGACTACCCGCTGCGGGTGCGGGAGGAGCTTCTCGCCTGCGACGCCGCCCAGCCGCTGTTTCCGATCCTGCGCGAGGCCACCCCGGTGCGCATGGATCTCACCCATAGCGGATGGAGCGACATCTTCTTCCTGGGGATGGACTTCCCGGAAGGCGCGCGGGTGCTCAATATTTCGATTGACCTGAGCGTTCGCGGGGCGGGCGGGCAGGCGGCGCCGCCTGCCCCTCCTGTGGAAGCCTACTTCCGCGTGATCGATCAGCCGGTGCTGCGCCTGGTGAGCGTGGACCTCAAGGCCAGCGCCGAGATCGCCACGGTTGCCGAGGTCTTCGATTTTGCGCGCGACTACCTGGGGCTATTGAAAGCCGCGGTGATCGCTTCCGGCATCGTGCCGTCGGGGATGGAAGGCGGCGCCGAGGCTCTTTCCGAGGTCTTGGCCAAGCTGACGGGCAGCCCCGGCCACGGCATCGAAATCGTGAGCAAGGTGAACGACATTCCCAAAGGCTCGCGCCTGGCCGTATCCACCAGCTTGCTGGCCTGTCTGATCGCCGTGTGCATGCGCGCCACCAGCCAGATTCACGCCCTCACCGGCCAAATGGAAGAGCACGACCGGCGCCTGGTGGCCGCACGCGCGATTCTGGGCGAGTGGCTGGCGGGCTCGGGCGGCGGGTGGCAGGATTCTGGCGGGGTGTGGCCCGGAATCAAGCTGATCCACGGCGTGTGCGCGCAAGAGGGCGATCCCGAATTCGGCATCAGCCGCGGGCGCCTTCTGCCGAATCATAGGATCTTCAGTCTGGCCGAGGTACCGCGGCAAACCCGCGAGAAGCTTCAACAGAGCCTGGTGTTGGTGCACGGCGGGATGGCGCAGGACGTGGGTCCCATCCTGGAAATGGTCACCGAGAAGTACCTGCTGCGCTCGGAGACCGAGTGGCGCGGGCGGAAAGAAGCCATCGGCATTCTCGACGAGATGATGGGGCACCTGAAGGACGGCGACGTGCGGGCCATCGGCGGGTGCACCGAGCGGAATTTCGACGGCCCCATCCAGACCATTATTCCGTGGGCGGGCAACCTGTACACCGACACTCTAATTCGCCGCGTGCGCGCGGAAATGGGCGAGGACTTCTGGGGCTTCTGGATGCTCGGCGGGATGTCGGGCGGGGGCATGGGGTTCCTGTTCAGCCCGCGGCGCAAGGCATCCGCGCAAGAGCGGCTGGGGGCCATTATGAGCCAGACCAAGCGCGAGGTGGAGCACGCCATCCCCTTCGCCATGGAGCCGGTGGTCTACAATTTCGCCATCAACGAACGCGGAACCGAAGCGGCGCTTTTCGGCGGCGACCGCGCGCTCATGCCGGCCGACTACTACACCCTGGCGGTGCCTCCGCTGCTGCGCACGGAACAGCGCCTGCTTTCGCCCGTGCGCCGCGCGGAACTGGACCGGTTCACGGCGGCCTGCCGCTCGGTGGCGGAATTCTCCGGCATGGTGGAGCACTTGTTCGACCACCTGCTGCCGCGCGGCCAGGAGAAAGAAACCGACCGCTCGCAGAGCCTCGAAGGGCTTCTGGAAACGCACGGGTTCGACCGCGCGCAGCACGAGCAGATCCAAGCCGATTTGCGCGGCGGCCGCATCGGGCTGGCGCAGAACCGCCTTCCACCGAGCAGCCGCATCGAAGACGCCGCCTCGGACGACTTCCTGGATGCCACACGTACCCTTCCCGCGCACTATCGCGAGACAGGCATGGACGCGCTGGCAGCCGGTGCCGTGGCCGTGGTCTCGCTGGCGGGCGGCGTCGGAAGCCGTTGGACGAAGGGGGCGGGGGTAGTGAAGGCGCTCAACCCGTTCTCGAAGCTGGGCGGCCGGCACCGCAGCTTCATCGAAGTGCATTTGGCCAAAAGCCTGCGGGCGGGCCGCGCCAGCGGGGTGATGCCAGCGCACGTGGTCACCACCAGCTACCTGACGCATGCGGCCATTGAGGCGCATATGCGGGCGGCGGAGAATTACGGCTACCCCGGCCCGCTGCTGCTTTCCCCGGGCCGCAGCATCGGCTTGCGCCTGGTGCCCATGGAGCGCGACCTGCGGTTCGCCTGGGAGGAAATGCCGCAGCAATTGCTCGACGAGCAGGCCCAGAAGGTGCGCGAGAGCCTGCGCTCGACGCTGATCGCGTGGGCCAAGCAGATGGGCGAAGGCGGCAACTATACCGGCAATCTGCCGGTGCAATGCTTGCACCCCGTGGGCCATTGGTACGAAGTGCCCAACCTGCTGCGCAACGGCACGCTCAGCCGCCTGCTGGAGGAGCGGCCCGGGCTGAAGCATCTGCTGGTCCACAACATCGACACGGCGGGCGTGGACCTGGACGCGGCGCTGCTCGGATACCACATTGAGGAAGGCGCGGCGCTGACCACGGAGGTGGTGGCGCGCCACCTTGAGGACCGCGGCGGCGGCCTGGCGCGCGTGGATGGCCGCGTGCGCCTGGTGGAGGGCCTGGCGCTGCCCGACGACGAGATTGAATCGCGCCTCTCTTACTACAACAGCGCCACCTATTGGGTTGATATCGACCAACTGCTGGCGGTGTTCGGACTGAGTCGCAGTGACTTGGCGGACACGGAGAAGTTGAATGAGGCGGTGCGGCGTCTGGCGACCCGCATGCCCACTTACATTACATTGAAGGACGTCAAGAAGCGCTGGGGCAAAGGCCAGGAAGATGTCTTTCCGGTAGCACAATTTGAGAAGCTATGGGGCGACATGACCGGCCTGCCGGAGCTGAAATGCCGGTTCGTGGTGGTACCCAGAATGCGCGGCCAGCAACTGAAGGAGGTGGCTCAACTGGACGGCTGGCTCCGCGACGGATCGGCCGCGTATGTGGAAGGGCTGTGCGGGTGGGGCAGCTTCTAGCTTGCCCTCCATCTATTTCGCCGGCCGGCCGGCAGGCAGGCGGGCCGCGAATCGGCCGCTGAGCGTCTGTCGGGAAATAACCAGTCCAATCGCCGGTACAGTTGTTTCGTGACAAGCCCTTAAGCCGCTCACTTTGAGCCGGGCTTTGAGCCGTATGTCTTCCTAGTGCAGTGCGGCCGAAGTTTTGCCTGTTTTGTGGGGCGGGCAATCCTGCCCGCAACCGCCTTTCAGGCGGCCTTTTCGCGTCGTGCGCGAGTCTTCGCAGCTGCCGTCGCCGGCTGAAAGCCGACTGCAGCGTGTGCCCAGCATGGGCAGAATCTTATTGGATGAAAGGAGCCAATCGGGGCCGATGACGGCACCCGTAGCTGAACCGCAAGGCGTAGCCGCGAGGCGAAGCTGAAAGAAGCGGGAGCAAAGGGACCTACGTTCCGAGCCCGGTGAGGCGGGTAGAGATACCCAAACCAAGCGGGGGTACGCGAATGCTGGGGATTCCGACGGTACAGGACCGGTTTATTCAGCAACTGCTGTTGCAGGCGCTGACGCCGATCTTCGATCCGACATTCAGTGAGCACAGTTACGGGTTTCGGCCGGGACGCAGTGCGCAGGACGCCGTGCGAGCCGCACAGCAGTATGCG
>Ga0182021_10007923_pt1 | contig 12602 bp, 10 predicted proteins | sample 612E3MmetaG_FD_120493 | JGI IMG/M metagenome (GOLD analysis project Ga0182021, IMG submission 120493) | Permafrost microbial communities from Stordalen Mire, Sweden - 612E3M metaG (Illumina Assembly) | ecosystem: Environmental > Terrestrial > Soil > Wetlands > Permafrost | place: Sweden... | reverse complement strand
CTGTCGGGTGGTGCCCGTAATCGTCAACAACCATTATTTCCTTGTCATATTTCTTTTCGAAACGGCGGTATACTCCGTTGAAGGATTCAAGGGCTTTCTTGATGACGCTGAAATCGACTCCCAATTCTTTGGCGATTGTTATGGCCACCAGGGAATTTTTAATATTATGAAGTCCCGGTATATTGATCCGTATCCTTCCAAGGTCTTCGTCCTTATAAATCACGTTGTACTCGGAATGATTTTCGGAATGAGTAATTCCGGCAGCGCGTATATCGGCCTGGGGCGTAATTCCACACGTATAGATTTTTTTGCTTATCTGCGGAATGATATCCTGGAGTGCGGGTTCATCGAGACATAAAACCACAAATCCGTAGAACGGAACTTTATTCGCGAATTCAATAAACGCTGCTTTTATATCATCCAGGTCTTTATATGTATCGAGGTGTTCTTTCTCCAAAGTAGTGATCGCCGCGATTGTAGGAGTCAGTTTCAGAAATGTCCTGTCGAATTCATCGGCTTCGACAACAATATAATCTCCCTTGCCTAAACGGGCATTGGTTCCGCCGAGGCTGCTGAGCTTGCCGCCCACGATGATTGTAGGATCAATGCCCGCTTCGGTTAATACGAGACCTATCATTGAGGTTGTGGTCGTTTTTCCATGCGTTCCGGCAATGCCTATCCCGTATTTCATCCGCATACATTCGGCAAGCATTTCGGAGCGCTTTATAACCGGAATTTTTTTTGCAATAGCTTCCTTTACCTCCGGATTTTCAAGATTGACGGCGGAAGAAAAAACAACAACATCGGCTTCTTTAATGTTATCGGGTGAATGTCCTTCATAAATCTTGATACCGAGGCTCTCGAGCCGTTCAGTAACTTCCGTCAGGGTCAGATCCGATCCGGTAATATTGAATCCCTGGCTGAGCAGAATCTCAGCTATGCCGCTCATGCCGATTCCGCCGATTCCGACGAAATGTATATTCTTAACCGTATTCATCATCATGGCATTAATCCTCAAACCGTCTCAGCGAGCCGGATTGCTCGTTCCGCAATTATCCTGGCTGCCTCCGGTTTGGAGAAGGTTGTTATATTCCTTTTCAAAGACGTCAGCTTTTCCTCGTTATTTAATAATTTATTGACGATACTGAATAATTCGGCATCCAGGTTTCTATCTTCTATAATTTCCGCTGCTTCGGCGTCCTTCAATGCTTTGGCATTCTGATACTGGTGATTCGCCGCCACATTAGGAGAAGGGACAAATATTACCGGAACACCGAGATATGAAACCTCGGCAATTGTTGTAGCGCCCGACCTGGCAATGAGTAAATCACACGCCGAGTAGGCCATACTCATATTTCCGATAAAAGGAAGAACTTTCACGGAATCGCTCTCATACTGCTTGTATTCGTTATAATAATACTGGCCCGTCTGCCATATAACCTGCAGTCCGGCTGCTTTTATCTTCGCAAGATTGGCGGCTACCGATTTGTTTATTTTTCCCGCTCCGCCGCTTCCTCCGATAATCAGAATTGTTTTTTTTGAATTATCCAGTCCGAAATTTTTCTTCGCCTCGGATTTATCATCAAGCCGTAAATCGATCCTTACCGGGTTCCCGCTTAATTTCAGTTTCGAGTTATCCCGGAAATATTTTCCGGATTCCTCAAATGTTATGTGAATCTCGCTTGCCTTTTTCTCGAGAATTCGGTTCGTAATTCCAGGATAACTGTTCTGTTCAAGGAGAATTATTTTAGCGCCGATTATTGAGGCGGCCCATATAACCGGTCCCGATACATATGCCCCGCTTCCGACTGCCGTTCGGGGATTGAATCTGAAACAGATCCCGAAGGACTGAACAGCGGAAACAAACAGCCTTAAGGGAAAGAGTAAATTACCAGCTGCTATTTTGCGCGAAAAGCCGCTGATCCAAATCGACTTGAACTTAAATCCGTACTCCGGGACAACCTTAGACTCAATTTTATTCTTAGCGCCTACAAATAGAATATCGGCCTCCGGCTTCAGAAGACGGATCTGCTGCGCAACGGCAAGAGCCGGATATAAATGGCCCCCGGTGCCTCCGCCCGCGAATAAAAACCGGTATGGATTTCGCTTCTTCATTATACCTGTGCTATCTTTAATTCGGCTGTACGAGCCGTTAGCCTGCCGACATTGATAATTATGCCGATCGAAGCCGCGAAGAGAATTATTGATGTTCCGCCGAAACTGATGAACGGAAGCGTTATTCCCGTAGTTGGAAGGAGTCCCGTCACAACTCCGGCATTAATAAACGCGCTTATTATCACGTTGAATCCTAATCCAAGAACCAGTAACTGGCCGAATTTGTCCTGGGCTTTTTTCGCGATTACGAGGCAAACCACGAATAAAACCAGGTATAAAAAGAGGATCGTAACAGCGCCTACAAATCCCATCTCTTCGCCGAGAATGGAGAATATAAAATCACCGTATGATTCCGGAAGAAAAAGATCGCTCTGGCGGCTGTGACCCAAGCCGACTCCGAACAGACCTCCGCTTCCCAGGGCGATTTTCGCCTGCCTGACCTGGATATTAATATCGCCGCCGTTGATCAAACTTCCGATGAACGTAATCATCCTATCGCGGGAATGTTTAAATAACATAACCGCGCAGCCGACCACAGCTCCGGAAGACGCTACTATTCCCATAATATGACTGAACTTCGCGCCGCCTATATAAAGCAGCGTAAGCGATGTTGCCGCGATAATAATGCTGGTGCTCAGATTCGGCTGAATAAGTACCAGACCGGATACTATACCAACCCATACAAGAGGAAAGATAAAACCGTTCTTAAAATCCTTTATCTTATCGCCCATCCTTTCGGTCATCATCGCCAGGTGCATAATTAATATCACTTTTGCCGCTTCAGAAGGTTGAAACTGAATAAAACCGAGATCGATCCAGCGGGAAGACCCCTTTACTTTAGGAGCGAACAGAAATGTCAAAATAAGAATCGCGATTATCAGGATTAAAAGCTTTTTACTGTAATCCCTGTATTTATCATACGGAATCAGCGAACATAGGACCATCGCGATCAAAGCAGCTATAACTTTCCAGAAATGGGATTTAAAAAGAAAATAAAGGTTATTAAATCTCATCAGGCTGTATGTTCCGCTGGCTGTAAATACAAGTATAATCCCGAGAGCAATAAGGGCAATCACGAATATTATCAATATTTTCATGTAGGTATTCATTAATTTAAACCCATGATTGCCTGTTTAAAAACTTTGCCCCTGTGCTCATAATTTTCAAACATATCAAAACTGGCACAGGCAGGTGAAAGGAGAACAACCGTTCCCGTCACGGCCTCTTTCCTTGCGCTCAGAACGCATTCCTCAAGCGTACTTTTGATCTCGGTCGGAACAATATCCGAGAAATAATCAAACACTTTTTGCGCGGAAGATCCGATGGCGTAAATCTTTTTCACATTCTTAATTACCGGCTCTTTGATCCGGTCGTAATTATTACCTTTATCTTTACCGCCGAGAATAAGAAAGATCGGTTGATCAAAACTTCTTAGAGCATACCACACGGAATCCGCGTTCGTGGCTTTGGAATCATTATAGTATTCAACTCCGTCCAGTTCCCTTACAAATTCGATCCGGTGTTCAACGCCTTTGAACGACGCAAAAGCTTTTTTAATTTTCAGATCAGAAATTCCTATAACTTTTGCCGCTATCAATACCGCGAGTGCGTTGGAAGCATTATGCTCCCCTTTAATAAACAGATCGGAAATATTACAAACCTCCTCCGCCTTACCACCGGAGGCAAAGACCATTTTTTCATCATATAAATAAGCTCCGTTCTCCAACGTGTTTTTCACTGAGAAGCCGAGTCTTTGCATGCACTGTTTTCCCAAACGCGCTTTTATGTTCGGGTCGTCAAAATTGTAAATAAAAGTATCGCCCGGACCCTGATTTTCAGACACTTTCATTTTCGACGCCGCATACTGATCAAAACTGTTATTATACCTGTCAAGATGGTCGGGTGTTATGTTTAGAATTACAGAAAATTTCGGCTTAAACCTTTCTATGAAATCAAGCTGAAAGCTCGATATTTCGAGCGCGACATATTCATCCCCTTCCAGATCGAGCACGATTTCAGAGAATGCATTTCCAATATTCCCCGCCGGACGGCACTTTAAGCCGCTTTCGGTAAGAACGTGGGCAATCAGCGATGTTGTCGTAGTCTTACCGTTTGTTCCGGTGATCGCAATAATTATCCCTCTGCAAAACCAGGAGGCGAATTCAACTTCACTGTAAATTTTTATTCCTCTTTTTGCCGCCTCGGTCAGGACCGCCGATCCGGTAGGAATACCCGGACTTGTTATCAAAAAATCGCATTCAAAAACTTTTTCGGAATGGCTGCCGCACTCGTAGGCAATTCCCTCTTTTTCAAGAATAGAAATCGAATCTGTTAATTTCTCATTCGGGCCGCTGTCGCTAACGAACGGAACAGCGCCGAGCTTTTTCGAAAGCCGGGCCGCACCGATCCCGCTCCGAACCGCTCCAAGAATCGATATTTTTTTTCCGCTAATATCCATTACCTGACCTTAAATGAAGCCAAACTAAGAATAGTTAGAATTATCGTGATTATGTAAAAACGAATCACAATTTTCGGCTCCGCCCAATTAAGCTGTTCGAAATGGTGATGGATAGGGGCCATTTTGAATACTCTTCTTCCTTTACCGTACTTTTTCTTTGTGTATTTGAAATAGAGCCTTTGAATAATTACCGAAAGCGTTTCTATAAAAAATATTCCGCCGAGGATAGGAATTAACAAATCCTTCTTGATTAAAATCATGATCACGCCGAATGCGCCGCCGAGAGCCAGCGCGCCTGTATCGCCCATGATAACCTGCGCCGGATAAAAATTAAACCAAAGAAATCCGAGACCTGCCCCGATAATCGCGGCGATAAACACCGTTAATTCTCCGCTGCCGGGCAGATATATAATGTTCAGGTAATCCGCGTATATAACGTTTCCCGTCACATAACAGATTATCGCGACGGCAAGCATTACAATTATAATTGTTCCGATTGCCAGGCCGTCCAAACCGTCCGTCAGATTAACGGCGTTTGATATGGCCGTTATTATAAATACGACCCATGGAATGTATAAATATGAAAAATCCCAGTTCAGATTTTTGAAAAAGGGTAAAGTCGTCTGGGTACTGAATTGCGAAAATTCCGGAAGATAATAGACTGCCGCGCCCACTATTAGTCCTACAAAAATCTGGCCCATCAGTTTATAGCGAGCGATAAGACCCGTGGGAAGTTTTTTAATTACTTTAAGATAATCGTCGAGGAACCCTACGCCGCCGAGAAAAACGGTTCCGAACAATACCAGGATTATATAGATGCTCTTTATATCGCTCCATAATAATACCGGAATAAAAATAGAGATGAGAATAATTAATCCTCCCATCGTCGGTGTACCGCTTTTTATCTTATGAGTCTGCGGCCCTTCTTCGCGGATAGGCTGAATCACCTGATTCTTATTCAGTTTGGCTATGATTTTCGGCCCGAAATAAAATGAGATCATTAGAGCCGTAATAGCCGATAAAGCCGACCGGAACGTCAGGTACCTGAAAAGATCAAATCCGGGCGGACTGAATACTTTATTTATATATTCAAATAAATAGTAGAACATTACTCAAACCTTGTCTCCAATATTTTTACGAATTCTTCCATTTTCATTCCCCGCGAACCTTTTACCAGTATCACTGAATTTTCGATCTCCTCATATTGAAGATAGAGCGATAAAGCTTCTCTCAGATGAAAGTGGATTGATCTGATTTTTTTTTTCCTAAGTTCTTTATGAAGATTTTTCATCAGGATGCCGATAGTAATCACAGTGATATTCTTATCACTCTTAAATAATTTTGACAATTCGGCGTGAAATTTCGCCCCGCTTTTGCCAAGTTCAAAGATATCCCCCAGAATAAATACTTTATTCTTATAGATCTTTATTTTTTTTGTCAGATTCACAGCTGATTCAACGGAAGCGGGACTCGCATTATAAGTATCGTCAACGATTACAGCATTCTTTATCTTTTTAACTTCGAGCCTGCCGTGAATCGTATCAAGTTTCCCCGTCGCGGAAATAATCTCCTCCGGACTCAATCCCAGTTTCAACGCGATCGCGGATGCCGCGAGAAAATTCTTCGAGTTTGATTCGCCGTAAAGCGGAAGTATTGTATTAAATTTTTTATTTTTGAAGGTAATTTGGACATTGGTTCTGCCATCGTCCGTGAAGCCCAGAATTTTCCCTTTTACGTCCACTTTTCCGAGCATTCCGAAAGTAACCTTGTTTTTATATTTATTTGCCCCCCTTCTGATCACAGGATCATCCATGTTAAGAAAAACGGTACCGCCGTTTCCTTCAGCCGCGTCAAAGAGCGCCGATTTTTCTTTATAAACACCGTTCCGGTTTTTGAGAAATTCAAGGTGCGAATCACCGATGTTGGTGATAATCGCGAAATCCGGTTTCGATATCATCGACGAGTAAGCTATTTCATTGAAATGATTGGTCCCCTGCTCCAGGACCAGGACTTCGCATTTTTCATCGGCGGATAATATCGTCAGCGGGACGCCGATATTATTATTATTATTTGCTTCTGTTCTAACAACTTTAAACTTTTCACCGAGCAATCCGGCGACTATTTCCTTTAATGTTGTCTTTCCGTTGCTGCCTGTGATAGAAATGACTTTCGCATTAAGTTTAGCGCGCCAAACTTGCGCAATCTCACCAAATGCTTTTATTGTATCGCTGACTGTTATTACCGGAATTTCGAGATTGTGAAATTTCCTGAATTTCCTCTCATCAATTACAACTGCCCCGGCTCCGTTTTTAATCGCGTCGGGAATAAAATTATGCCCGTCATACTTATCGCCTTTGATCGCGACAAATATGCAGTTTTTATTAATTCCTCTCGAATCGATTTGTACCGATGAGACCGGACGGAACGCGTCCGGATTGAATATCACCGCACCGGGCAAATTAAATAAATCCTTAATCGTGATTTTTATTTTATCCATTCTTCCAGATATTTTTCCGAAGCTTCTTTATCCGAGAAATGCTTGCGCACTCCGTTTATTTCCTGATAATTTTCATGACCTTTGCCGGCAACCAAAATAACCGCATCGTCTTCACTTTCCATAATCGCCGATCGTATTGCTTCATCCCTGTTTTCAATTACCCTGTAATTATTCGTTTTAATTCCCTTTAGAATCTGATCAATAATAAGATAGGGGTCCTCGGTCCTCGGGTTATCCGATGTTACATAAACCCTGTCGCTCATTGAAGCCGCTATTTCACCCATGACGGGACGCTTCGAATTATCGCGGTCGCCGCCACATCCGAAAACCGTATATACCGGCCTGTCTCCTTGAACCAGGTGCCGTACGGCTGAAAGGGCCTGCTTTAAGGAATCAGATGTATGCGAATAGTCAACAATAACTTTTTTATTCTTCCTTGAAATAATTTCAAATCGGCCCGGGACTTGGGGAGTTGCCCTGATGCCGGCAACGGCCGTCTCCGGCCCGATCCCGTTAACAATTCCGGCCGCGAATGCGGCAGTAGCATTCATAGCGTTGAAATGACCGACTAAACCTGTAAACAGCTTGTAACTTTTATTTTTGTATTCAAGTTCGAACCGTGTTCCTTCGAGCGTGAATTCAATATTGCTTATTCTGAAATCACATGATTTGTTCTTTCCATACGATATTTTGATTGCCGGAGAATCCGCGACTATCAGGTTTCCTTGAGTATCGTCCGTATTAAAGATCGCTTTTCCTTCCGGGCCTAACCTATCAAACAATATTTTCTTCGAGTTGAAATAATGTTCCGGCGTCTTATGAAAATCCATATGGTCTGATGTGATATTTGTGAAAATTCCTGTGCTGAAATTCAAATAATCGACCCGGTTAAGACTTAATGCATGCGAGGAAACTTCCATGACGCAATGGGTGCATTTTTCCGATAGCATCTGCCTAAGAAGCCGGTTAACTTCGTGTGCCTGCGGTGTTGTAAGCATTGTCTTTACTTCCACCTCGCCGATATAATTGGCTATCGTTCCGATCAATCCGGTTTTATATCCCGCGGTTTCAAACACGCTCTTGGTGAAAAATGCAGTCGTTGTTTTTCCTTTTGTTCCCGTAATTCCCATCAGGTTGATCATGCGCGACGGTTCACCGTAAAATATATTCGAGTACTGGGCGAGGGCTTTCCTGCTGTCTTCAACAACAATCTTCACACAGCCTGAATGAGCAAACAACCCATCGGGAACCGAGCCGGCATTTTGCAAAACAACCGCGGCGGCCCCTTTATTTATGACATCGGGAATAAATTTATGCCCGTCGGTTTTCTCCCCTTCTATCGCAAAAAAGAGAGTGTTCTTGCCGGAGGTTCTCGAATCGATTGAGATATTTTCGATCTCAATCGACTCCGCGTTTCCGCTCACCTGTATAGCTTTCACTTTATTCAAAAGTTCGGCTAATCTCATCAATTTCCGCTCGCGTTTATTTTTCTATTGGACGGCTCACACCTGAGAGTGCATACTAAACCGGGAGCGATACTCTGGCCCGGCTCAAGACTTTGCCAAACAACCTTTCCCGAACCGCTTATTTTATATTGAAGTCCAAGTTCGTTTAATTGGGCCACAGCATCTCTCATAGAAACCGAAAAGAGATCCGGCATTATGGTTGTGTTCCCGTTAAATACAATTCTTTGTTTATAGTTTTCGACTTTTCTTTCTCCCGGATCGAAATATGACTTCGGAACTGTTTTCGGCGCGCTTTTCAGATCGGTTACCAACTGATCGATCAGGCTTGATTTCCGTTCAATTTTTTTTCTATTGGGAACCAGGCCTGGGTCCGTTTCAATCAGCCTTTGCGCAATGTTATGGAAAATAGGAGCCGATACCAGTCCTCCGTACTGTCCTATCTTAGGGGAATTAACAAGAACGAGACATACAATCTGCGGATCTTCCGCCGGAAAGAATCCGACAAAAGTGGAAGAGTGCTGGCTTCCCGAATAACTGTTGTTAACGAGACGCTGGGATGTGCCGGTCTTCCCGCCTACCATCACATTTTCAAGCTGGGCCTCCTTCCCGGTGCCGTTTTCAACGACTCCGACCATCATTTTTCGTATTTTATCCGAGACGGTTTTGCTAATGACGGTTCTTATCCGTTTTGGACTATTCTCGGTTACCGTTCTCCCTGAATGATCTATGATCGACTTTACCAGATAAGGCTGCAACAACGTACCCCCGTTTATTACAGCGCAGTAGGCGGTAATTAACTGCAGGGGGGTAACCGCGATTTCATAACCGAATGACATGAACGGCTTCGTCAATGAGGTAAAATTCGCCGGCTTTTTCAGTAATCCTTCCGCTTCGCTTGGCAGGTCGACCGATGTTAAATTGCTGAAACCGAAATCCCTTAAATAGGTATATAACATCTCATCCGGAATCCTCGCCGAAAGTTTCGCCATACCGATATTACTCGATTGTTCCAGCACTTCCTTTACGGTTAACCTGTCGTGTTTGTGCGTATCCAAAATTTTTGTGTTTTTAATCGCATAGACTCCGTTTTCGGTATCAATTACCTCATCTTCTTTCACCAGGTTATTTTCAAACATCAGGGAAAGAATAATCGGTTTTATAGTCGAACCCGGTTCATAAGTATCTGTAATAGCCCTGTCCCTCCTGGAATCCGCGGGGAAAAGCTCGTAATTAGCCGGATCGAAATCGGGAGAGTTCGATAACGCCAGAACCTCTCCGGTATTCGGATTCATCATTATTCCAACCGCCGATTCCCCTCCGTATTTCTGAAGCCCTGCGGCAATTTCCTCTTCCAGTATTTTCTGATAAGATTTCTTCAAAGTCAAAACCACGGTGTTTCCGGTCAGCGGAGCGACGGATTCTTTTTCATCGACAGCGAAAATTCTTCCTACAACATCCCTTTCATATACATAGTATCCGTCGGTTCCGGTTAAATCTTTGTTGTAATATTTCTCTATCCCTTCAACACCCTTCATATCCATATTGCCCACGTAACCGAGAACATGTGAAGCAAGACTGCCGTATGGATAAACCCTGGTGAATTCCTGTTTTGAAAAAAAACCGTCGACGACAACTTTCCTGAGCTCGAGTGATTTCTCCATAGCTACTTTTTTTTCCAGGCAAATATTATTTACACCTTCGTCGATCAGTTTTTTATAATACTCCCGCGGTTTTTGAAATGCTCCCGAAAAGACGGAACAGAGCGTGTCAACTTTGGGGGGCAACATCATTCTCCGGTCGACAAAATATGAAACATTTTCCTGCGTGAATGAAAGCACCTCTCCTGTCCTGTCTTTTATTATTCCTCTTTCGGAATAAACCGTCTGCGGTTTATTCTGCTGTCTTTGAGCAACAAGAGAGAGGTATTCATGCCCCCCAATCTGAATTGTGAAAAGCTTTGCGACAAGCAGCACAAAGGCCAGCAGCATAACAGCCGTTATTATCAGCGCCCTTGAATTAATCATACTTTTCGTTCACTAATTTTTCAATTTGCCGGATCTGTTCTTTTGATGCCTGGATCAGATCCAAATTATCTTCCGGTCTTATCATCCCGAGCGAATCTTGAGCAATTTGTACTATTCTTTCCCCGGAGCTTAGCATTTGGATCTCCACTACTACCGCTTCGATCCTGTTTTTTCTTTCATTCAGGATTTCCCGCTTCGATAATTTTTCGTGATTAATTTTTTTTATTTCGGTATAGGTGGCTACATAAATAAACAGGAAAAGTGCTACCGTGAACACAATCACGATAAAATATTTAAGCGATGGAACCTTCATCTATATTTTCTCCGCGACGCGCATTTTTGCGCTTCTCGATCTGCGGTTTCTCAACACTTCTTCTTCCGACGGGACAATAGGTTTACGCGATATCAATTTTAAGCGCCGCTTTTTCCCGCAGATGCATATTGGAGTTCCCGGGGGACAAACGCACTGAAGGTTTTCGAATCGTATTTTGTTTTTAACAATCCTGTCCTCGAGAGAATGATAACTGATAATCACAAGCCTCCCGCCGGGATTAAGAAGGTCCACCGATTTATCGATAAAGATTTTCAATTCTTCCAGTTCATTATTCACAAAAATTCTCAATGCCTGGAATACACGCGATAAGGATTTGACCTGATATCTCTGCGGGGTAACTTCTTCTATGATTTTTCTGATAGTTGAGGAGTTCGTTATTCTTTCTATCGATCTTGCTTTCACTATTTCACCGGCTATAAGTCTTGAATTTTTTTCTTCACCGTATTCGAATAGTATTTTCGCGATCTCTTCTTTTGAACAATTGTTAAGCACATCCGAAGCGGACAATCCTTCATTTTTATTCATCCTGAGATCAAGATTCGTCTCTTCCCGGAAGGTGAATCCCGCTTCAACATTATCCAACTGAAAAGAGGATACTCCCAAATCTGCGAAGATGCCGTCAAACCCGTCAATGAACTCAACCTTAGATATCGTATCAATGCTTGTAAAACCAGTGTGGAAAACGGAAAACCTTTCCTCCTTCCCGAACTTCTGTCTGCAATAATCGATCGCCGTAAGATCCTTATCCGTCGCTAACAGCTTTCCCGCGGAATTCAGGCGGTTTAAGATCTCGCCGGAATGACCGCCGAATCCCGCAGTCCCGTCGAAATAAACTCCATCAATCTTCGTAACAAGTAAATCGATGCTTTCTTTCAATAAAACCGGTTCATGAAAAATCATTTCGGATTCTGACTCATCACCTTTTTAGCCAACTCCGGAAACGGCTTGGCGAAGTCCCTTTTATGCGCTTCAAAAATATTGGGATTCCACAATTCGATTTTATTATCCTGTCCCAGAATAAAAACTTCTTTGTCGATACCGGCAAAATCCAATAAATTTTTAGGTATAATTATTCTCAGACTTTTATCCAACAACTGATCGGAAGCAAGCTCAAACAATGATCTTCTAAAGGCGGAGTCATCATCATCAAAATCATTAAGTGCGTCAATACGTGGTTTAATTTTTGATTCCCAGTAATCGAGGGGATATAAATCGATACATTGGACTATACTTCTTGTCATAATAAATGTATCTTTGGCTTCCGGCTTCATTACTTTTTTAAACTTTGCCGGTATGCTGATTCTGCATTTTGGGTCGACACTGTATTTGAAGCTTCCTATAAACATATCTTCCACTTTATGGTCTTATCATCCACAATCATCCACCGTGTAAAGTAAACGCTTTTGAGGAGAATTGTCAAGAAGTATTTATTGAAAAAGATTCTCGGGAGAGAACAGGAGGTGGAGGAAAAATCCAACTTTCTCACCATTTGGAGTATAATCAGGCTCTTGGATAAGAAAACCCGACAGGCAGTCGGTTAAACTATCGGATCAGAAATAGATTTTTTGCCCCAGAGTGGTGCCGCTTCAGCCGGCATGCGGAACGGATCGTGCCTTTGAGTTGACGGAGAATTACCGGTATGCCCGGAAAAATTGAGCATACCGGTAATTGAAATCTTGAGCGAAGGATTGGGATTTTCTGGTCACTT
>Ga0182021_10007922_pt1 | contig 12602 bp, 15 predicted proteins | sample 612E3MmetaG_FD_120493 | JGI IMG/M metagenome (GOLD analysis project Ga0182021, IMG submission 120493) | Permafrost microbial communities from Stordalen Mire, Sweden - 612E3M metaG (Illumina Assembly) | ecosystem: Environmental > Terrestrial > Soil > Wetlands > Permafrost | place: Sweden... | reverse complement strand
TATTTCGGCAAGGAGTCGTCAAGCACACGCCCGCCAAAGCCGATGATTCGGGCGCGCTTGTCGCGTATCGGGAACATGATCCTGCCGCGAAAGCGGTCGTAGAGCTGTCCGCCCTCTTTGCTGACTAATAATCCGGCTTCGATTAATAAGTTCTGGTTAAATCGCCCGGCCAGGGCTTTCCATTCGTCGGGGGCGTAACCCAGCATAAAATCACTGGCGCAATCGCCGCTGACGCCCCGGTTTTTTAAATATTCAACGGCTTTTTTCCCTTCGTCGCCGGTACGTAACTGCTGCACATAAAAAGCCGCCACCTGCTCCATCACCGCATAAAGGTCGTTCAAAGCCTCTTTCTTGGGCCCTGCGTGAAAGTTGGCCGACTCCCTGGGTACATCAATGCCGACAAAAGCAGCCAGATCTTCAACCGCCTCAACAAAATCAAGATGGCTGAAATCCATCAGGAAGCTGATGGCATTACCGCTTGCGCCGCAACCAAAGCAATGAAAAAATTGTTTGTTACGGTTTACTGAAAAGCTGGGGGTTTTTTCGGTATGAAAAGGGCAGCGGGCAACATAATTGACGCCCGTTTTTTTTAGAGGAACGTGCGAATCGATTAGATCGACTATATCAACCCGCACCAAAAGCTCATCAATAAACTCGCGAGGAATTCTACCGGACATAAGTTACCCGGACAAAGTTATCCAGCCAATGCCGCCTTGATTTTGGCACTGACTATCGACATGTCGGCGCGGCCTTGCATTTTTGCTTTTAGCAAGCCCATCACTTTGCCCATGTCTTTAACAGATTCCGCGCCCGACTCGCGCACAGCATCTCTTACCATCGTATCACACTCTTCTTCGCTAAGCGCTTGCGGCAGAAAATCCTGGATCACCAGGATTTCAGCCTCTTCAATCGCCGACAAGTCATGTCGGCCGGCATCGCTAAACTGCCGGATAGACTCACGGCGCTGCTTGAGCATCTTATCAAGAACCAGGATAACCCGCTCGTTATCGAGCTGGATGCGCTCATCAACCTCAACTTGCTTGATAGCAGCCAAAATTAAACGAATGACGCCCAGCCTGGTTTTATTGCCCCCTTTCATGGAGGCCTTCATATCTTCCTTGATGCGATCTGTTAACAAATCCATCGAATTAACCTTGTTACAGAACTGGACGTCCGCGACGTAAGTTTTTCAACGCATAACGCTCGCGAGCTAATTTCTTCAAGTGACGTTTAACCGCAGCAGCGCCTTTGCGTTTACGTTCAGCAGTGGGTTTTTCATAAAACTCACGGCGGCGCACTTCCGCCAACACACCGGCTTTTTCACAAGCGCGTTTAAAGCGACGGATGGCAATATCAAAAGGTTCGTTTTCTTTAATTTTCACTGACGGCATTATATGATTCCAATTATGTTAATATTGAGTGCTTTGGATATTTACTATCCACTGAACAAACAGAACCCTTGATTATACATTCACTTTTATAATTTTCAAAAAATCAATGTACGTTTTAGGTATAGAGACCTCCTGCGATGAAACCGGCGTCGCCATTTATCATGCCCAACGAGGCCTGATAAACCATCTTTTATACAGTCAGGTCGACATGCACAGCGAATATGGCGGCGTGGTTCCTGAGCTGGCATCACGCGATCACATCCGCAAATTAGTGCCGCTCATCAAGCAATCGCTACAAGAAAGCCGGTTAACCGGTGCCGACATTAACGGCATAGCTTATACCGCAGGCCCCGGACTCATGGGCGCTTTATTAGTCGGCGCAGCAACGGCCAGAAGTCTGGCCTGGGCATGGAAGATTCCTGCTGTTGCCGTGCATCACATGGAAGGACACTTGCTTGCGCCTATGCTGGAAGCAAAGCCGCCGGAATTTCCATTTGTGGCTTTATTGATTTCCGGCGGTCACACGCTGCTGGTGCAGGTCGATGGCATTGGTCGCTACCGGCTGCTCGGCGAATCGCTTGATGATGCGGCGGGCGAGGCTTTCGATAAAACGGCTAAAATGCTGGGGCTGGGTTATCCGGGCGGCCCTAAACTCTCTGCGCTTGCCGAACTTGGTAAACCGCAGATTAAATTTCCACGCCCGATGACTGACCGCCCCGGTTTGGATTTCAGCTTTAGCGGCTTAAAAACCTTTACGCTAAATACCATCAACGCTACTGAAAAAACTGTGCAGGATAAAGCGGATATTGCCGCCGGATTCCAGCAGGCGGTTGCCGAAACGCTCAGCATTAAATGCAAACGGGCGTTACAACAAACCGGATTGAAGCGTCTGGTCGTTGCCGGCGGTGTCAGCGCCAACAAACAAATCCGCGCCTCGTTAACGGACATGGTCGCCAAAGAACAGGCTCAGATTTATTTTCCAAGGCTGGAATTTTGCACCGATAACGGCGCTATGATTGCTTACGCAGGTTGTCAACGCTTAATGGCCGGGCAGCAGCAGGGCTTGGAGATTTTTGCCCGCCCTCGCTGGCCGATGAGTGAGTTGTCATAGTTTAGATGCAGTGGTAATGTCCACGAAAAACTTTATTCACTCTTCCCCCGCCAATAGTCGCTGAATATTGCTTTTATGCCGCCACAGCAAAAATACCATCATGATCGTTGCGGCACCGACTATAGCCGCATCGCCAACAATAAACCAGGCATAAACCGGCGATAAAATAGAGGCGCATAATGCGGATGCGGAAGAAATTTTACTTATCTTGTAGATCAGCAGCCAAGTGCCTATAAAAGCAAAGCCGAGCAACCAGGAAAAGCCCAGCAAAACACCGATGGAGGTCGCAACACCCTTGCCGCCTTTAAAGTTGAAGAACGCCGGGTACAGATGTCCCGCAAACGCAGCCAGACCGACGCCTGCCAACAGCTCATCAGTCACGCCCGATAAATGGGCGGCATAAACGGGAATCAAACCTTTGAGCAGGTCACCCAGTAACGTAATAGCTGCCGCTTTTTTGCCGCCTATGCGCATGACATTGGTCGCGCCCGGATTGCCTGAGCCTTGCTCGCGGGGGTCGGGCAATCCCATTATACGGCAAATAATAATGGCACTGGAAATGGAGCCTATCAGGTAGGCAGCTGGGACAAACAACCATTCAATCATGTAATGCTTTCCTTATTCAGAACTTGTAAGCCGGGCGCATTTACCTGATACTTACGGTTTTTTAAAAGCTGCACATCATAACCGGAAATAACTATGGACATCATTTTTTTAGGCGGGCTCGAAATTGAAACTATCATCGGCATTTATGACTGGGAAAGGGTGACCAAGCAAACTGTGGTGCTGGATATTGAGATGGCTTTTGACATACAAAAAGCCGCCCAGACCGATGATATCCAATATACGCTTGATTATAAAGCCGTTTCCAAACGCGTCATCTCTTTTGTCGAAGCCAGCCAGTTTTTGCTCGTTGAAAAATTAATATCTGAATTAGCTGATATTATTCGTAATGAATTTAATACGCCTTGGGTGAAAATAACCCTGAATAAGAAAGGTGCTATACGCGGCGCCAGTGATGTCGGTATTATCATTGAACGCGGCGAGAGATAAGCCATGTCCACAGGTTACATCAGCATAGGCAGCAACATCGACAAGGATAAACATATACCTGCCAGCCTGCGGGCGCTGGAGCAGCTGTTTGGCAAGCTGACTGTTTCAAGTATCTATGATTCAGAGCCGGTTGGTTTTGTCGGTGATAGTTTTTACAATCTGGTGGTGGGCTTTAACTCTGAATTAAGTGTGAAAGAGGTCGCCAAACAGCTGCGACAAATTGAACTGGACAACGGCCGCACCCGCGATAGTCAAAAATTTTCTGCCCGCACCCTGGATCTGGATCTGTTGTTATATGATGATCTGATACTCAATGATGGAAGGCTACAGATACCGCGCAATGAAATTGAACGTTACGCTTTCGTGCTGGAACCTTTAGCGGAAATCGCCCCAACCTTAAAACATCCGGTTAGCGGCCAAAATTATGGGCAGCTTTGGGAACAGTTCGACAAAACCCATCTTAAACAAAAGCGTGTTACGCCTGATTCACTGTTATTAAGTTAAGTAACTTAGCCCCTTCTCCTGCTGGAGAGAGGGTTTTCTCTGCTAACTGTGGACAGTGTCAGGCCTGCCTAGGCACATTAAACTCAATAAAACAAGGTGCGCCCGCCGTCAACGGTCAGTATTTGCCCTGTCATATAATTAGCGTCCTTGATCAAAAACCAGGCCGCCTTGGCAATATCGGCGGGTGTGCCACTCCGTCTCAATGCGACCCGTTGCAAAATATCCTGTTTTTCTTGCGCCGAAAAATCCTTGTCCGGCCAGAGTATAGCGCCCGGCGCAACGCCATTTACGCGGATAGACGGCGCCAATTCCTTCGCCAGAATTTTGGTCATGGCAACCAATCCGGCTTTAGCAATGCTGTAAACGGGATAACCGGCCAAGCCGCGTTCGGCATGAATATCGACGATATTAACAATACAGCCCCTGTTCTCGGCTAAGGTTGCTGATAATGATTGCGCCAAAAAGAACGGTGCTTTCAAATTACTACCCATTAACTCATCCCACTGTTGTTCGGTAACATCAGCTATCGCCGTTGGATAAAAGGATGACGCGTTATTCACCAGCACATCAATGCCACCCCACGCCGTACAGGCTTCACTGGCAAGCGCTTCCAGTTCTTCCCTAATGAGCAAGTTGGCCTCCATCATGTATGAGGAATCAGGCCGTATCTGGTTTAATTCATAACAAAGCTGCATGGCGGCTGCTTTTGACGACCGATAATGCAAAAACACATTACAGCCTTTGCTATGCAACAATCGGGCGCAAGCGGCACCTATGCGTTTGGCCGCACCGGTAATCAATACATTTTTTTGCATAGCCTTCCATTCCGATTTTAAAAATCTACTGACGTCGCAATCCCTGATTAGGAATAGCATTTTACCGGCTTCCAATTTAAAGTGGGACACTATACAGATAACATTTATAATAAAAAACATTTTTTCTTCCAGTCTGTGATGTTTTACTGATTGAGGAAATGTTACCTGGGCATCAGCATACTTGTTTGCATGAGATGACCTGCTGATGATTATGTCGATATAAATAACGGAGAAAAAAATGAACGAGTTCGCTAAAAAGCTATTGAATGATTTCCTGATAGGCGTCTTTGCGGTTATTCCTATTGTCATTGTCTTGCAGATTATTCTTTTTGTAAAAGAACTGGTTTCCGAGTTATTTCAGATCGTTTACGGTTTTGCAGACAGCTACCTTTATACTGCGCTGGTTTTTGCAGTCAGCTTTATTCTATTGGTATCGATAGGTAGCACCATCGTCAAAAAAGGCCGCTCCTGGATTATCAGCGTTTTTGACTTTGTTATCGCCAGAATTCCTTTTTTGAACACCATTTACCGCGTGCTTAAAAAAGTAATTAACATGTTTTCATCACGCGAACAAACAATGACCAAGGAAGTGGTTTATGTGGAATACCCAAAAGACGGCGTATGGGTGCCTGCTTATGTGACGAATAAACACGATGATAAATATGTGTTGTTTGTTCCCACATCGCCCAACCCGACCTCCGGCTTTACGGTTATTGTCGATAAATCAAAATTAATAAAATCCGATATGAATATTGAAGAAGCTACCAGCTTTATTGTCAGCGTCGGTGTTGATTATAACAAAGCCTCAGAAGCGAATAAATTACCCTGACGGCAACGCGGTGTTGATTTCATCGTTTGGCGGTTTCTTAATTCTGTTGGATATACCACCGATACATTTTTTCGATACCGGTTTGCAGTTCTATGGCATGTTTCCAGCCCAATGCGTGTAATTTGCTCACATCGGTCAGTTTTTGCAAGGTTCCATCCGGTTTTTCAGGATTAAACACCAGCTTGCCGTTAAAACCGACAATCTTTTGTATTAATTCTGCCAGTTCCTTGATGGAAACATCAATACCGGTTCCGATATTAATATGGGTATTGCGGATGTCCTGTTGCCCTGCTTGACAGGTGTCGTTGAAGTTGCGGTTTTCCATAATAAAAACACAGGCATCGGCCATATCTTCGGACCAGAGAAATTCCCGACGCGGCTTGCCGCTGCCCCATATTTCTACGCTATCTTCTGCTACACCGAAATGTTTCAGGTAGGCCAATGCCTCATCAAGACTGGAAACGTGAAGGTCGGCCAGCACTTCCTGATAACGGTGCTCGCTCAGCAGTTTCGATAAATGGATTTTTCTGATTAACGCCGGCAGCACATGGGACTTTTCTAAATCAAAATTGTCATTAGGGCCGTAGAGGTTGGTCGGCATGACAGCAATAAAATTGGTGTCGTATTGTAGATTATAGCTCTCACAGAGCTTGATGCCGGCTATTTTGGCGATGGCGTAAGGTTCGTTGGTATGTTCCAGTTCACCCGTCAACAAGCACTCTTCAGGCATCGGCTGCGGCGCATCTTTTGGGTAAATGCAGGTGCTGCCTAAAAACAACAGCTTTTTCACGCCGTGCAGGTAGCTTTGGTGAATGATGTTGTTTTGAATTTGCAGGTTTTCGTAGATAAAATCGGCGCGGTAAGTGTTGTTGGCGATAATGCCCCCAACCTTGGCCGCCGCCAAAAATACATAATCGGGTTTTTCGGCGGCAAAAAATTCAGCAACGGCTTGTTGCTGAGTCAAGTCCAATTCGGCGTGCGTCCGGGTAACCAGGTTGTGGTAACCTTTAGATTTTAGGTTGTCTGTTATGGCGCTGCCGACCAATCCACGGTGTCCGGCTACATAGATTTTTGTGTTTTTATCCATTGCAGTCTACTCGAAGTAGTTCATGACGCGGTAGCCGCTTTGTTTTAAATACTGATCCTTAGTCGTCAGTTTAAGATCGCTTGCCATCATATCGTTATAGCCTTTGTTTAATAGGAATTCCGACAAATAAGCGCCGTCTTGTCCGGTGACGCCGGTAATGAGTGCTGTTTTTTGAGGCATGTTTACCTTCTGTTAGTTATCTTAATTTATAGTGTTGTTATCGACTGAGTAACGCCGCAAAAATCAAGTGTATGGCCTATCTTAATAGTTTTAAATTCTTTATGCCCAACCAGGAAAGCAATGACATCCGCTGCTTTTATGGCATCCAGGTAATTGATAATAGTCAAATCGGGATGTGAATTTATGTTCGGCTCAACTGCCAGTACGGTGTGTCCGTCGTTAACAAGGCGTTTGGTGATATGCAGGGCGGGTGATTCTCTCAGGTCATCAATATCCGGCTTGAAAGCCAGTCCCATGCAGGCGATTATTGGTTTTCTACCGTTGGCTTTTTCAAATTCCAGCGCCGCATTTTTTATTTTTTCTATCGTCCATTCGGTTTTATAGGTGTTGACTTCTCTTGCAGTACGAATCATTTTGGCGTCTTTGCCACCTTTGTGGACTATAAACCAGGGATCAACGGCGATGCAATGTCCGCCGACGCCTGCACCGGGTTGCAGTATATTGACGCGCGGGTGTCTATTCGCTAAACGGATAAGCTCCCAGACGTTAATATCAAATTTATCGCACAAGATTGACAGCTCATTGGCAAAAGCAATATTGGTGTCCCGGTAACTGTTTTCAGTCAGTTTTGCCATTTCCGCCGTTTGGGCGTCTGTCTCAAGGACTTCGCCCTGTACAAAGTTCCGGTAAAAGTCAGCAGTAATTTGGGTTGCAGCAACTGTTGTGCCACCGACAATCCGGTCATTTTCGACCAGTTCCTTCATAATTTTTCCCGGCAACACCCGCTCAGGACAATGCGCGACATAAATTTCGCCAACATTAATGCCGTTATCGGCAAGCAAGGATGCAACCATGTCGGTAGTGCCAACCGGGGAGGTCGATTCCAGGATAACAATATTGCCCGGTTTTATATAAGGAGCTATGGACAAGGTGGCCGCGATGACATAATCGACATTGGGGACAAAGCCTTCGTGGAAAGGTGTCGGAACGGCTATGATAAAGACATCGGCTTCAGTTGGTTTAATATCGGCTTTAAGGTTTCCCGAATTGACGGCTGACTTAACAAAAGTATCCAATTCCGGTTCAACGATATGGATTTCTCCGCGATTGATGATATCGACGGCTCGTTGATCAAGATCAACACCATGAATATTATAGCCTTTATTTGCCAATAACGCGGCTGTCGGTAAACCGATATAACCCAGGCCTATGACACAAATCTTTTTTATGGTATTCACGCGGCCTCTTTCATAAAATTTATAATGCGTTCACAGGCTTTGCCATCCCCATAAGGGTTATGCGCTTTAGACATAATTTCATAAGCTTGCTTATTATCTAATAAGTTATTCGTTTCGCTAATAATCCGTTGTGTATTGGTGCCGACGAGTTTAACCGTACCGGCGTCGACAGCTTCAGGGCGCTCGGTGGTGTCGCGCATCACCAATACCGGTTTGCCTAAACTGGGTGCCTCTTCCTGAACGCCGCCACTATCGGTAATGATTAATTTGGATAGGCTCATCAAATAAATAAACGCTTCATATTCCAAGGGTTCAATGAGGTAGACATTTTTGACACCTGTTAATAATTCATTGACCGGTTTGCGGACATTAGGGTTTAGATGCACCGGATAAACTATATTAATAGTGGGCCTTTCCAGGGCTATTGTTTTTAATGCCGTGCAAATATCAATAAAGCCCTGGCCGAAATTTTCGCGTCTATGTCCTGTAACCAGGATGAATTCAGCCGCTTTTGGATCAAAGCCCTTTTGTTTGATAGAGTCATGCACTTTTTCTCGAAAACCAAGGTCGGTTTCAAGCTTGTTTTTCATTAATAGTAAGGCATCAATAACGGTATTTCCGGTAACGATAATTTTATCCGGCGCTACATTTTCTTTTAATAAATTGTCCCGGCTTTGCTCGGTTGGGGCAAAGTGATAGCAGGTAAGCTGCGATGTCAGTTTACGATTGGCTTCTTCCGGCCATGGGGAGTAAAGATTGCCGGTACGCAGTCCCGCCTCTATATGCCCGACCAATATTTTTTCATAAAAGGCGGCCAGACTGGCTGCAAAGGTCGTCGTGGTGTCGCCATGTACAAAAATAAAATCGGGTCGAAAGCTTTGAAAAACGGCTTTCATGCCTAGCAGAATATTACTGGTAATAGCGTACAGATCCTGATTGGGTTGCATTACATTTAGATCAAAATCTGTTTCAATTTCAAATAATGACAAGACTTGATCCAGCATTTCCCTATGCTGGGCGGTAACGCACACTTTTGTTTCAAAGTCTTTATTTTGTTCATGGAATGCTTTTACCAACGGCGCCATTTTGATGGCTTCAGGGCGAGTGCCGAATACCAGTAGGATTTTTTTCATGTGTTTCAATAAAGTCGTTTACAATTTTTTCGGCAACAATAACCTGATTTTTTCTTCATCTAGCTCTGTTAGCTCAATAAATGAGATGAAGGGTTATATATTTCGCTGTTAAATAACAATCAACCCACAATATCTTTGACATACCATTTCAGCACTTCATCAACCCCGGCGTTTATACGGTGACTGGGGCAATAACCCAGCTGGTTTTTAGCCTTGGAAATATCAGCCAGCGAGTGCCGCACATCCCCGGCGCGAAAGTCCTGGTATAGGGGGCTGAGATTTTTCAAATGTGGATACTGGTTTGTCAGACCCGCCCTTATCAATTCGAATAAATCGTTCAGTGTCGTTCTATCGCCTACCGCCACGTTATAAACCTGATTTGCGGCGTCATCACTGGCGACCGCCGCCAATATATTGATCTGGATAGTATTATCTATATAGCAAAAATCGCGGCTGGTTTCACCGTCGCCATTAATAACAACCGGTTTGTTGGTAATCATGGCCTCGACCCATTTAGGGATAACGGCGGCATAAGCGCCGTTTGGGTCTTGTCTGCGTCCGAATACATTGAAATACCGGAGTCCTATGGTTTTAAAACCATAGGTGTCTGCAAAAACCTGAGCATACAATTCATTGACCAGCTTGGTAACCGCATAAGGTGACAGCGGCTTGCCGATTTTATCTTCAACTTTGGGTAAGCCGGGGTGGTCTCCATAAGTGGAGCTGGATGCGGCATAGACAAAGCGTTTAACGTTGGCATCGCGGGCAGCAACCAGCATGTTCAAAAAACCGCTTATGTTATTTTCGTTAGTGTTAATCGGATCGGCGATGGAGCGGGGAACCGAACCCAGCGCGGCTTCATGCAGAATATATGTCATTGATTCGCAGGCCAGACGGCAGGTAGCCAGATCCCGGATATCGCCTTCTATAAAAGTAAAGTTAAGCCATTGCCCGGAGGTTACGCAAGCTTTGACCTGATCAAGATTATGACGATGTCCGGTAGCAAAATTATCCAGCCCCACGACGTACTGATTATTTTTCAATAACGTTTCTAACAGGTTAGAGCCGATAAATCCGGCGACACCTGTGACCAGCCATTTTTCCGGCTTTTTGTTCAATTGGGCCAAGATTTCTGTATAGTGAGTCATATCAATCCTTAAAGCCTTCCATCTACTTGATCCGCCCTAAGAATGTATTTAATATCGTAGAGCACATGACTTTCCTTGCCTAATTCCCTTATTTTTTCTGCACCCATACTGACAAATTGCTCATGTTTAACCGCTAAGATGATAGCGTCATAAGCGCCCGGCTGCGGCGTATCGATAGGGGTGAACCCATACTCATGCTGTGTTTCCTGGGGGTCGACCCAGGGGTCATAAATATCAACCTTGGCGCCATAGCTGTTAAGCTCCTTAATCATGTCTATGACGCGGGTATTTCGAAGGTCGGGGCAGTTTTCTTTAAAGGTTAAACCCATCATTAAAATCGTGGCTTCATTGATGTGTATGCGTTTTTTCAGCATGAGCTTTACCACCTGGGTGACAATATAATTGCCCATGCTGTCATTTAAACGTCTGCCCGCCAGGATAATTTCAGGGTTATAGCCTATGGCCTGCGCTTTATGGGTGAGATAGTAAGGATCTACACTGATACAATGCCCGCCGACCAGACCGGGTCTAAACGGCAAAAAATTCCATTTAGTTCCTGCGGCTAACAGCACTTCTTCGGTATCGATGCCCAGTTTATTAAAAATTAAAGCCAATTCATTAATCAAGGCGATATTGACATCGCGCTGGGTGTTTTCGATGACCTTGGCGGCTTCAGCGACTTTAATGCTGCTGGCTTTATGTGTGCCTACGGTAATGATGCTTTTATATAAGGCATCAACTTTATCCGCTGTCGCCGGCGTTGAACCGGATGTTATTTTTAAAATATTGGTGACGCGATGTTCTTTGTCGCCCGGATTAATTCTTTCAGGGCTGTAGCCAACAAAAAAATCGATGTTAAAAGTTAACCCTGAAATCCGCTCCAATATTGGCACGCAAACTTCCTCGGTTGCACCGGGATAAACAGTCGACTCATAAATGACGATGTCGTTTTGTTTGAGGACGCCACCTAACAATTCACTGGCTTTTTCCAGTGGTGACAGATCCGGTTGTTTATACTCATTAATGGGTGTCGGAACCGTGACGATGTAAGTATTACACTGCGCAAGCTCATCTACTGCGTAGGTATAGCGTAGGTGTGCGGCTTCTGCCAACTCTTCATGACTGGTCTCTAATGTGCGGTCTGTGCCGGATTGTAATTCCTTGATCCGCTGTTGGTTTATATCGAAACCAAGGGTAGGGTATTTTTTTCCGAATTCTACCGCCAGCGGCAGTCCGACATAACCCAGTCCAACAACGCCAATTTTAAAATCAGTCATCTTTTCTATTTTCCAGTTTTTTAACAAACAATATCTTCTGGTTTCAACGCACTATAGCCCCGCATCGTCTATTTAACCATAGTTATGGCAATATTGGGACTTTCCGGCGTTACTACAAGCGTTCTGGTAGCCGGATGTATTATGACATCCATAGCTTCCATGGGGATTGCGCCCAATAACACTTCGTCATAGGTAACCAACATCACCCCTCCTGGTGATAAGCCACAATACGCTCAACTTCTTTTTTCGACCCTAAAACCAGGGGTACGCGTTGATGAATGCCGCCCGGCTTAATATCAAGAATACGCTCACGTCCTGTAGAACACGCGCCTCCCGCTTGCTCAATAATAAAAGCCATCGGGTTAGCTTCATACATAAGGCGCAGTCTGCCGGGTTTTGAAAGGTCACGTAAATCCAGCGGATATAAAAATACGCCGCCGCGCGTCAGAATGCGGTAAACCTCGGCAACCAGCGACGCGATCCAGCGCATATTGAAGTTTTTTCCGCGCGGGCCTTCCGTCCCTTGCAAACACTCGGCTATATAACGTTGCACAGGCGGCTCCCAGAAACGCTGGTTTGACATATTAATGGCAAATTCGGAGGTCTCTTCAGGTATGCGTATGTTGGGATGGGTCAGAATAAATTCACCTATGTCCTGATCGAGCGTAAATCCGTTAACGCCGTGGCCTGTGGTCAAGACCATCATAGTTGACGGGCCGTAAAGCACAAACCCCGCACAAACCTGCTCGGAACCCTTGCGCAAAAAATCTTCAGCGGCAGGGGCTACGCCTTCACGGCAGCGCAGTATGGAAAAAATAGTCCCTACGGTAAGATTA
>Ga0182021_10007921_pt1 | contig 12603 bp, 10 predicted proteins | sample 612E3MmetaG_FD_120493 | JGI IMG/M metagenome (GOLD analysis project Ga0182021, IMG submission 120493) | Permafrost microbial communities from Stordalen Mire, Sweden - 612E3M metaG (Illumina Assembly) | ecosystem: Environmental > Terrestrial > Soil > Wetlands > Permafrost | place: Sweden... | reverse complement strand
CTTGACGACCTCCTCCCGATGCCGGTTGCGTTCTCCCATCTCCGCCGCCTCGTGCAGGTTCACCGAGACTTGCGCGCGCAACGCCTCCAGTGACTCCACGCCCAAGGTCTTGAAGAACTCGGCGTCCAACTCGGGCAGAATCCGCTCCCGAATGCCTTTTGCCGTGACGGTATAGACAACGGAACGCCCCGCAACGCCTTTAGTCCTGTAGTCGGCCGGGAATGTCACTTTGGCCTCGCGGGTCTGGCCGATCTCGATGCCTTCGAGTTGCGCGGCCAGGCCCGGAAGAAACTCCGGCCCGTCCGCGAGCAGCACCCAGAAATCCTTGCCCTCGTTCAACTCGGTATTCTCCGGCGCCATCTCGGAAACCGGACGTCCTTCGCTGGCGCCTGTGTAGTCCAGCTCGACAACGTCGCCCTTGCGCGCGGGCCGCCCCGTGGCGCTCTCCAGCCGCGCCGCTCGTTCCCGAAGCCCGTTGATCACCTGCTCGACCTCGGACTCCTTCACCTCAACCTTCTTGCCCGCCAGTTGGATGCCCTTGTACGGGGGCAGGACAAACGCGGGTTCCACGTCCACCGTCACGCGAAACGACAACGGCAGTTGCCGATCCACGTGTATATCACTGACGTCAACGACGGCAACGGGCTGCAACCTCTCCTGTTCAAGCGCCTGCCGGTAGGCGCGGGGGACCAGGCGTTCCCGGGTTTCCTCAAGCGCTTCCTTGGAAAGCCTCTTCTCGATGACGGCGGCCGGCGCCTTGCCGGGCCGAAAGCCAGGAATCCGCACCTGTTTGGCGAGTTCCGCAACGACCGACCGATACTCCGCGATTACGGTCTCGGACGGCACTTCGATTTTCAGCACCCGGCGGCACGGGCCGCCTTGTTCAACCGTTACTTTCATGATCGCTGTATTCCCTACTCCTTCATGGACATCAAGAATTCCGCGTTGCTCTTCGTCTTCTTCATCCTGCCGACAATCAGTTCCATGGCCTCGACCGGCGGCACCCCGTTGATGGCTCGTCGCAGAATCCAGATCTTGCCGAGTTCGTCACGGTGGAGAAGGAGTTCCTCTTTCCGGGTTCCGGACTTCTCGATGTTGATGGCCGGAAAAACGCGTTTGTCCACCAGCGTGCGGTCCAGGCACAGTTCCATGTTGCCCGTTCCCTTGAATTCCTCGAAAATAACTTCATCCATCCGGCTGCCGGTGTCAATCAAAGCGGTGGCGATAATCGTGAGGCTGCCGCCGTTCTCGATATTGCGGGCCGCGCCGAAGAAGCGTTTCGGCTTATGCAGCGCGTTGGCATCCACGCCGCCCGAAAGAATCTTTCCACTGTGCGGCTGCAGAGTATTGTAGGCGCGCGCCAGGCGGGTAATGCTATCGAGCAAGATCACCACGTCCCGCCCGCACTCCACCATGCGCTTGGACATCTCGATGACCATTTCGGCCACCTGAACGTGCCGTTCCGGCGGCTCGTCAAAGGTCGAACTTAGCACGTTCGCCTTCGTATTACGCTCCATGTCCGTCACTTCCTCGGGCCGTTCGTCAATCAGCAACACAATGAGGTAAACATCGGGGTGATTCGCCGAGATGCTGTTCGCGATCTTCTGAAGAAGGACGGTCTTTCCGGTGCGCGGCGGAGCCACGATCAGGCCGCGCTGCCCCATCCCGATGGGGGTGAAGATATCCATGACCCGCATGGACACCTCCTGAGGCTCCCGTTCGAGAATGAATCGCTTGTCAGGGAATAGGGGCGTGAGGTTCTCAAAGGGAATCTTGGCTTTCGATTTCTCCGGGTCCGCTTCGTTGACCCGGTCCACCTTCAGCAGGGCGAAGAAACGTTCCTTGTCCTTCGGCGCGCGGATCTCTCCTTCCACGTGATCGCCAGTGCGAAGCGAAAAGCGCCGGATCTGCGACGGAGAAACGTAAATATCCTCGGGGCACGGCAGATAGTTGTAGTACGGCGAGCGCAGGAACCCGAACCCGTCGGGAAGTATTTCCAGCACGCCCTTGCCGTACAGAGTTCCGTTGATTCGGGCATTGGCCTTGAGAATCTCGAAGATGAGTTCGTGCTTGCGAAGCGCGCCGAGATCCACCAAGCCGAAACTCTCCGCCATGGCGTTCAAATCCGGCACGGACATCTGCTGAAGGTCGAACAGGCTCAAGGCCCGGGGCGTTCCCTGCGGCCGGGGCGGCGCGGCCGGCACGGGCGTCCCGTTCGATCCGGGAATCCCCTCCTCCGGCCTCGGAAGGCCTTCCTGTTGAGGCGGCTGTTGGATCGCGGGCACCGACGAGGGCGGCAGGTAGCCGCCGCTGTCGTGTCCCGGATGCCGGTGCGGACGTTCACGAGGCATTCGACCGCCATGATCGCGTCGGCCCCTGCGCTCATGTTTATGTTGTTGCGTATCCAATCGTTCGTCCATGGTCATTCTCCGCGAATCTTCCGCACTACCTTGTCAGTCTGTTCCTCAAGCAAATCGACGCCGCCGCAGTTGTAGATCACGCAGTCCGAACGCTCCATCTTGTCGGGCAAAGGCATCTGGGCGGCTATTCGCGCCTGCGCTTCCCGCGCGGACAACCCCCTCTGGCGGAGCCGTCTCTGTTGCTCGTGCACGGGAGCCGCCACGCAAACCGTCACGTTCCAAGCCGCGTCGTCGCCGACCTCGTACAGCAGGGGAATGACCCCGGCCGCGGCGGCCGTCCGCCGCGTCTGGGCGGCAAGCCACTGATGCAAGCGACTCAAAATCTCGGGGTGTGTCAACGCGTTCAAACGCTCCAGTTCTTCCGGATCCTCAAAGACGATCGCTCCCAGCCGGTCCCGGTCTATTTCCCCTCGCGGGTCGAGGATCGCAGGTCCAAAAAACGCAGCCACCCTCGCATGAACGTCCGTTCCTCTTCGCAAAAGTTCGTGACCTATGTCGTCGGCCTCGCACACCGGTATTCCCCTAGCAGTCATCAGAGAGGCTACGAGAGACTTACCGCAGGCGATGCCGCCGGTTATCGCAATGCGAGTCATGGGCGCGGGAACAGAAACAGGGATGGTCCAGTCAATCAGGGATGATCCAACAAGGCAAATCTGAGCATAGATAATACACGGTCCTTGCTTCGTGTCAATAGCGGCATGTTTCTTTTTCCGCGGCTACAAGAGCAACGGTTGCGCGGATTCCTTCAGGAACGAATGAAACTCCATCCGCTCGTAGAACGGCCGCAGGTTTCCATCGGATTCAGGTTTCAGCCGCAAGGCTTCCCATCCCGGAGAACACTCAAGATCGACGCGCAACGTCACGAGCGACACGTTCCTCGCCACCTGGGCGCGAGCCGAACGAAGGCTCTCCCGAATCCGCCCGGGCTCTACGGCGTCCAGATGTTCCCAGAGCTCGGAAAGCCCGCCGAACTCGTTGAGTAATTTGGCGGCCGTCTTTGGACCGCACCCAGGCACGCCGGGAATATTGTCCACGGAATCCCCCGTGAGAGCCAGCCATTCGACAATCCGCTCCGGTTTGACGCCCGTCTTCCCCATGACTTCACGGGGCCCCATCCGGCCTTCCTCCCTTGTGGGTGACACGAGTTGAACCCGATCGTCCACAATCTGGTAAAGATCCTTGTCCCCGGTGGCTACCAAAACCTCGTCGGCGCCTCCGCGGGACCACTGCACGAGCGAGGCAAGCACGTCATCCGCCTCCTGCCTCGGCATCCGGATCAGCGGGATTCCGGCCCGCTCCAGAAACTCGCCTGTGGGCTGTTCCTGCCGTTTCAGAGCCTCGGGCATGGGCGGGCGCTGCGCTTTGTACTCAGGCAAAAGGGAGAGCCTCTCGACGGGCGTCCCCCCGTCCCAGGCCACGGCAAAATGCGTCGGCTTCCACACGGCGATCGCCTGATGGATGGCGCGGATAAACCCGAAAACCGCGTTTGTCGGCGTTCCGTCCCGGGTAGAAAGACCTTTGATCGCGAAGAAAGAGCGATAAAACAGTCCTGTCCCGTCCAACAGGAAAAGTCGCGAAGGCATGCTTAGGGCTTGGATTCCGGGGTCTTCGCCGCCGGCACAAGCGTGCCGGTTTCATCAGTCGACACCTTGTCCTGCTGGCGAATGACCCGGCCGGCCGGATCAACCAGCTTGGCCGTCACGAAGATCATCAGGTTCTTCTTGACGCTATTCTCTGTCGTGCTGCGGAACAGCATCCCAAGAAGGGGAATATCGCCGAGAATCGGGATTTTGTCGTTCGTCTTCTGCAGGTTCTCGGTAATCAGACCGCCCATCACGACGGTGGCGCCGTCATAGATCGAAATCTGCGTCGTCAATGTCCGCACATGGAAGAACGGCTGTGGCATATTCAGGAGCGTGGTATTGCCCGCCGCATCTTTGATGGTGGATCCGTACTGGAACCACGTGGGATCGGTCACCACGTTCGGGGTCATGGTCAGATTGATCACATTGCCGTCCGGGCTCACCTCCGGCATGACGGTGAGAATGACGCCGACTTCGCGCGTGGCGAAGTCCTGCGGAACGACAGTGGTTTGCTGAACAATGTTCGCGTTGTTCACGTTGTTGTTATTCACGCCCAATTGACCGCCATTCACTTCGAACGACGTCGGGTAAATGTACTCCGTGACCACGCGAATGGAGGCCTCCGCGCCCGCGCGGGTCGTCACTTTGGGCGCTGACAGGAGGTCGGCATTGCCGTTCTGCTGAAGCAGGTGCAACACCATGGTCAATTCGGGATTCGTTAACACGCTCGAAACCGACAACAGATTCCCGATCAATCCCTGGCCTCCCGCCAAGGCGGTCTCATTTCCGGAGGTGTCCGTCCCGAAATATCGCAACCCCTTTGTCATGCCGCCGCCGGCGCTATTGGCATTCACTTGGATTCTCTGCAGCGCCGAGGCAGGTGTGAACGCCCCCCCCGCCTGTGAGGCGATTCGGAAATCGTTGTTCAGCAGCCATTCGAGCCCCATTTCCTGCATGTCGGTTTCATTGACTTCAACGAAACGCGCTTCGATCTCGACTTGCTTGGGCACCACGTTGATCTCTTTGAGAATCTGCTCGAACACGGCAAGGTTCTCGGACGTATTCGCCACGATCACCTTTCCGATGGCCGAGTTGTAAGTGATCTGCGAGCCCGGGGGCCACTTCATGCCCATATTCTCGAAGGCGACCTTCAGGTCGGGCGTTCCGGTCTGGAGTTCGCCGCGATCCATCGTCGTGAGTTCCTTGCCTCCTCGAGTCGTCTGTGCGCCGGCCATGGGCTGCGCCCCGGCTAGTGTCGCACGCTCGATGAACGTGGGTTCGACCGGATACATCCGGATTTCAATTCTTTCGCCGGTGGTATCGCCTTCGCGGACGATCATGACGATGTTTCCGTCAATCTGCCACTTCAACCCGGCGACCTTGGTGATGATCTTCAGCGCCGAGAGAAGGGAAATATAGCGAGCGGTAAACGTAATGTCAGACACCGACGCCCCCCCCCCGGTTCCACCTGGGGCTGGGGCTCCAAACAGGGCATCTTCGCCTCCAGCCTTGGCCGGCGCCGCCGCGCCGCCACCGGCCGGGGTAAGATGCAGGATGATATTGACGCCGCGCTTGGTCGGGTCCGTTTCGAGCTTATCGCCTTCGACGCTCGCCTTATTGAGAAACTCGACCACGTCGTTGATGTTGGCCTGGCGAAATTCGATTTCAGGAATGATAATCTTGGACATCTTATCGAGGATGGGCTGCTCTCTCGGCGTCTTGTCGGGGGCTATATCTGGCCCCGGCTTGTTCTTGATCATCTTGTACTGCGGTATCCACTCCTTCCGCACCTCCGCCGTCATCTTGCTCGCCGCCGCGTTGCGTCCGACCGTATTGTTGGCGTACTGCCGGTCGCCGATTTCCTTCAGGTAGCGCATCGCCTCGCGGTTCTCAGGCTCGACGGCAAGGACGGATTCGAAGCTGGCGCGGGCCTCGTCGTATTCGCGCGCCGCAATCTGCCTCTTGCCGGCCTTCATCTGCTTCTCGACTTCCGACAGCCCCGTCGGCGGCGTTGTAGAGGGTTCTTCCACGGTGGAAAGTTTGTCTACCGTCTTCTTCAATCCCTTGTGCGTGGGGTATCGCAGTAACGCCGCCTGGGCCATGACGAGGGCTTCCTTCGGCTTGTCGGCCTTGACCAACGCGAGGACGGCCTGGTATTCGCATTCAGGGACGCGGTCGGTCGCGCGTTCGCGGGCAGCCTGGTTGGCGGGGATGTTCGGTAGCTTGCCCAAGGCGTTCTTGTACTGCGTGGAGGCGACCGTGTATTCGCCTTGCTTGAAGGCCTTGTCGGCCGCGTCGAGGCTCTTGTGGCCTTCCAAATCGAGCGCCTCTCTGCGAACCTTCTCCATGTCAGCCAGTACCTTCGCCATTTTCTGCCGGTCCTCGCCCCCGAGATTCTTCAGGGCTTCTTCGCTCGACTTGCCCTCGGCCGGCGCCGCCACGGCGGACCCAGGCCCAGCGGGCTTTTCAGCCGGAGCAGGACTGGCCACGGCTTCTGCCGGCTTTTCAACGGCCGCGGCAGGCTTGTCGGCGTGCTTCAACAAATCTTCAATGCTGATGTCGGCGGGTTTCGGCTGGACCGCAGGCGCCTCGACGGCGGGTTTCTCGGTCTCCGGCGCCTTGACTTCCGGGGCCACAGGTTTGGCGGCGGGAAGAAGTTCCTCGATAACGGGCGCCGCCGGCTTCGCGGCCGCCGGGGCATTGGTCCCGACGGGAGACTTCATCTCATTCTTGAGCCCTTCGATGGCGGCATCCTGAGCCGAGACGATGCCCACACTCCACACGACCAGACCCACCACCGTTCGCAAGAGAAAGCGACAAGGATTCATTAGACTTCTCCTCAGGACCATCACACAACAAAACTCACGGTTCGACAACGGCCTTCTTTTCCGGCGCAGGGCGCCCAACCCACAAGTCTTTCCCCATCGAAACGTCTGTTATTAGTATACGCCTTCCCTGCATGTCAATACTTTTGACCCTGAAAGGAAGACCTTTGAGATCGAATTCCAAACCCGTTCGGACGACCCTGTTGCTGCCATCCACCGAGAAATGCAGGCTGACGGAATACGCGGGCTCCTCCTGGGGCTGCCCCTTCTTCAGTCGAATCAACTTGTCGTCCTTCCGTAACGTCAGCTCGGGCCCTCCCAGCGCTTTCGCATCGTAGGCGACCAGCTTGAACTTCTCGGCCCCATCGCCGGCTTCCTCGCCGAGTTTTCTCCACCACGTCTGATCGTTCGATAACGAATTGATCTGAAAAAGCAACTGATCTTCGATTACGCTGACCGCCTTGAAAACCAGCTTGAATGGCACCGCTTTGATGTCCGTCACTTCCAGTTTGGTCAGATACGAAGGATGGCTGTCGCCATTCTTGGGATTCGTCTTCGCTTCACGTTCCTCCGCCGTGGTGAAACCATCATTGTCGGGATCGCCGTTGGGGTCGGTCCTAAACAAGTCCCCGAACTCTCTATCCCAAGCCGAGTCCTCCTCCTGTTTGTTTCGCTCGTTCTTGCAAAACGGACAAATCACGGTTTCGACGGAAATCGGCCGCCGGCAGTTTGGACATTTGATCCGCATCTCCGGAATCATCAGGCGCACGTCCCAGTCCCCGATCTGAACCGGATCCTCTAACGTCATCAATGTCCTTTCGTACGCGGACCTGTCGGCGGGCTGAGCGCGTTCATGCTTGGGCTTCAGGTCGAGCAACCACCTGTCGAATTCCGCCTGCTTGCCTTGCAACAGCCTGGCATGAAGGGCGAGCAAAATCAACGCACAGGCCAAAGCGACAAGGATAATGGAGGCCACGAGCCTGTCGTAGACCCTGCGCATCCAACCTGCCACGCCGCGGCTTCTCATTTCGGAACCCCGGTCTTATTCTCCGCCTCAGAAGGCTGATACTTCCCAAACTGATACACATCCAACTCCATCTTGACGGTGAGAGGAAGATCGTGGCCGCAGACGATCCCGCCCCCGTTCTCCTCCGCCGCTTCCGTCTCCCCCGCCTTTTGAGCGCCGATTCGACGCGTTGCCGCCGTGCCCGCTTTCGCCGGGGGCTCCACCGGGTTGTCCGGTGTCAACCCCATGCCCTTTTCGGGGCTCGCCAAGTTCAGGTCCGTCACCTCCACGAACATGGGACAACGGGCCAATCCATTCAAGACATCGAGAAGCGCTCGTTCCTTGGCGGTGAACGCGAGAACGAAATGCCACGAGCCGTACAGCCTATCAGGCGGGATCAAACCGGCGTTCACGTTCGGAGTATTGAGCGACATCTGGGCCGCCGGCTTCCGACGCTGCGGGCCCGACGGCGCGGCGGCGCCAACATCGGCCTCGAATTCCTCGCGCCCGACTCCCTGCAGGGAGGATATTCTGGCGTCAAAGAGAACGCCGCACACGGTTTGCACGATGCCGAGTTGCTGGGTCAAGCGCGGGACGTCCTGGGCCGCCGGAAGCTCACCCTTCATGTGCCGCTCGAATCCAAAGCCGAAATCGGCTCCAGAAGGTATAACGACGCCTTCTTTCGCCGCCTTGCTCCTAAGCTGCTTGTGCGTCGTCCAGAACTGAGAGTTGAACTTGGCGGGGCTTTGCTCGAAGGACTCGATCTGCCCGTCCCGCACCGCCTGGAGCAATCCCGCGAGTTGCGCGTCCTTATCGGCCAGATTCTTCCGCCCCATCCGCAGGTTGTATTCGGAGGGGAACGGATCCTGATTGTAGAGATATTGGAGCCGACTCTTCGCGGCGGCCAGTTTGGCGTCCTCATGGCGGAAGTCGTTGAGGCCCAGGACAAGCAAGACACAGGCGGCAACGAATAACGCCCCGAGGATCAGCGAGGCCGACACGACCAGGACTTTTCGGCTAGACTGCATATGGATGTTTCCCCGCACCCCATCAAGTTCCGGCGGGCACTTCCTCCTCCGGCTTCCCTGGCGCCAACGGGGACGGTTTGTCGTTCAATTTGACCTCAATTACGAACTCGTTCAGGTAGTCGGTTTTGGAAACCGGCCTCACCTTCTTGAGTACGCTGTCGCCCAAATACCCCGCGCCCTTCAGTTTGTTGGCGTAATCCGTGATCGTTGGATGACTGACCTTGTCGCTGAAACCCATTCCCTGGATCACGAGCCGATTCTCGTTCGGCTTATCCGGGGGCGTAACCGCGTCGAGCGACGTCAGCCACATCCCCGCCGGCATTCGCGAATGGAGGTCGCTCACAACACTCAGCCATCGGGTCCGGTCTCGAATTCGATCGCTCAGGCCCGCGATCTTGGCGTTCACCACAGCCTCCTCCGCGGCCAGACTCTTCAGCCCTGCGCAGGGCCCTTCCAAGGCCGCCACTCGCGCCTCCACTTTCTCAAGCCGCTCTTCCGCCATGCCCCTCATGCGGTGCAGGAAAACCCAGAACACGAGCATCAACAGGATCACCCCAAGCCCGGCCATGCCCAGAAAAGGCAACCGGCGCTGGAACACTTTCCTCGCCACCAATTGCGGAGGCATCAGATTGATTTCAACGGGACACGAGAGGGCGCGCCGCAGCGCCAGACCCACCGTCTCGCCAAGCAGATGGACATCCGAGCCGATCTTCTCGGCCGGGATCGAAGAACTCACGGCCATGTTCTTGAAGGGGTTGAGGTAATCCACCTCTATCTTCAGCTTTTCCTTAAGGAACGTGTTGACGTGGGGAATCACGGAGCAGCCGCCGGACAGGAGCACCAGGGACGGCTGGCTGCCGCCTTGCTGGCTCCGATAGAAGTTGATGGTGCGGCTCACTTCGGCATGCAGCCGGGTCATGACGTTTCGCACGATCTTGGACGTGCGATCCGCAACGCCGACCTCGTGTCCCTCGTAGGCTCCGCCGAACCCGACAAACGCATGCGCGATCTTCAACTGTTCGGCTTCCTCGAAGGATAACTCGAACTCCTTCATCACGTCCTTCGTGATCGCGATGCCCGCCACGGGAATACTGCGGCTGAAGATACGGTTCCCCTCCAGAAAAACCACGTTCGTCGAACGGGCGCCCATGTCAAGGATGATCGTGCAGCCCGTCAAATCGAAGTAGTTAAAACGCACGGCGTTGTAAAGCGCGAGAGGAGAAACGTCCACCAATACGGGTTCCAGCCCGGCCGCCTCGACACAATCCGTGAGATTCTTTACCGCCTCGCCCTTCACCGCCACCAGCATGACGCTCAACTCGCCGGAGTCCTGCCCGACAAGCTGGTAATCCCACACCACCTCGTCTATCGGGAACGGCACGTTCTGCTGCGCTTCGTATCGGACGATTTGCGGAATCTTGTCCGGCGTCACCGGCGGAAGTTTCACGTACCGGGGAAACACCATCTGCCCCGAGATCGAAAGCGCCACGGGTCCGGGGCGAATGCCGCTATGGGTCCTGAGAACGTCGCGAATCGCGGCCACAATGAAGGCGGACGGGTCGGGAGTCGTGTCCGGATCGAAATCGAGCTTCGACACCGCATAGTCGGTGAGTTCGAGGCCGCGGGGTTTGACGACCTTGAACTGCGCGAGCACCAGCTTACTGGCGCCAATATCCAGCGCTAACACGCGATCGGATCCAAACATGATAATACCAGGCTACTTGGAGACCTCGTAATCGTCGTAATTCACGACCGCAAAGGGGGTCTGGGATTTCGACAGGATAGAGCCATCGAGCGGAACCAACTTGCTGCTCTTCCACCAGTCAGCCGGCAAGGCCTGCGCTTTCGGCAATCGTCCATCGCTGACCGTCTTCACCACTTCCCCCTTGACGATCACCTCGGCCGCCACGGCCACCACCACCCCATGACGGGCCAGCGTCGAAGGCCGGATGTAAGCCGCGGCCATGTGATTGCGGCCCCTCGCCACGTCCACGACCGTCACCGTCCCTTTGAGCAAGGTGTAGTCCCCGCTGATCCGCTCGTGCAGCAGGGCGTAGAATTGGAACGTTATTTCGTCTATCCACTCGGGATCGCTATCGAACGTGACGGCGATTTCGTCCCAATTCTTCGCCTCGTTGCGGCCCCGCGATGCCGTCGAGGTGAATTCGGGGGTTCGAACCAAGGCGCGGGGACCGAACCCCGTGAACTCGCGGATGCGCAGAATTCCGTCGGTCGCTCCCCCCGTCACCGCCCTGGCTTCGGGCCGTCCGGCCTTGTACGCCTGAGCATGCGCATCGAGCGCCACTATTAGGAGCATCGTTGCAACGGTTACTCCTGCCTGCCGTCGAATGTCTTTCATTAGACCACCTCTTCTCGTTGCGGCGCCAAACGTCCCCGACTTGGCCAGCAGTATAGGAATGCACGTTGCGAAAGCAAAACAAAAAAGGCGAACAAGAAAGAAAAGGGGGCTGGCAAGCCCGCACCCCTTTCCATGCACCTCTCGTGTTTATCCTCTGGCCGCGCCAAACCCCAACACAAAAAGCGGCGCAAGGATGATTCACTTGCCGACGGCCAGCCGACCCGGGGGAGGCCGTTTCGTTCATGGCGACATAGACGGCGCTGGGCTCGGCCTGAGCCTCGCCCGTGAAATCGCCCGCGCCCACCACGGCGACCTGGCCCTCCTCGATCTTCGCGGCGATTCCATCTCCTTTCTGCTGACGCTGCCGACCGCCGGGTAATTACGGGATCACATACAACAGCACGCTGAAGAAATGGCAGAGGCTGCCGGCCAGGACGAAGGCATGCCAAATGGCATGGTTGAACGGAATGCGGCGGCCGAGATAAAAAATCGTTCCGGCCGTGTAGAAAAGTCCGCCGGCCAACAGCCACAGCAGGCCGCCCAGCGGAAGGCTCCGCCACAGCGGCCGTATCGCCGCCACCATCATCCAGCCCATGCCGATATAGACCAGCGTCGAAACCAGCTTGTAGCGGCCCGCGAAAAGAACTTTGAAAACCACGCCCGCCAGGGCCAGCCCCCAAATGACGCCCAACAACGTCCAGCCCCACGGTCCTCTCAGCGGACCGAGCAGGAAAGGCGTGTAAGTCCCGGCGATGAGGAGATAGATGGCGGAATGGTCGAACACCTTCAGGACGGCCTTGGTTCGCGGCCAGGGAAGACTGTGATAGAGCGTCGAGGCCGCAAACATGGCCACCAAGGTGGCGCCATACACCGCGCACGACACGACGTGCCAAACCGTCCCGCGCAACGCGGCAGAAACAACAAGCACGGCCGCAGCCGCCAGGGCCAGCAATACCCCCACCCCATGAGTGATACTGCTGGCAACCTCCTCAGGGGGCGAATAGGCTTGGTCGTTGTTCTCCATGGTCAACCGGGCGCCGCCTTCGGGCGGTCACGGATGCAGGCGGCCCAATGTGCGAGGGAATGGAATCGCCTCGCGGACGTGCTTAAGGCCGCAAAGCCAGGTCAGAGTGCGCTCAATCCCCAATCCGAACCCGCCGTGCGGCACACTCCCGTACCGCCGCAAATCGAGATACCAGCCGTAATCCTCGGGCCGGAGGCCCTTGGCCTTCAGGCTCTCCTCGATCTTGCCGGGATCTTCCTCGCGCTGGCTACCGCCGACGATTTCGCCGTAGCCTTCCGACGCGAGCAGATCGCAGTTGCGGACCACGCGGGCATCCGTCGGCGACACTTTCATATAGAACGCCTTGGCGTCGCGTGGG
>Ga0182021_10007920_pt1 | contig 12604 bp, 21 predicted proteins | sample 612E3MmetaG_FD_120493 | JGI IMG/M metagenome (GOLD analysis project Ga0182021, IMG submission 120493) | Permafrost microbial communities from Stordalen Mire, Sweden - 612E3M metaG (Illumina Assembly) | ecosystem: Environmental > Terrestrial > Soil > Wetlands > Permafrost | place: Sweden... | reverse complement strand
GAAGAATATCTCGGTGATGTGATGGGCGATTTGAGTTCGCGTCGCGGTCACATCGAAGGTATGAACCAGCGCAAAGACGCTCACGTCGTGAAGTCCATGGTGCCTCTGTCGGAGATGTTCGGCTATGCGACGGTCCTTCGCTCGATGAGCCAGGGTCGTGCGCTGTACACGATGCAGTTCTCGCACTATGAACATGTGCCGAAGTCCGTTTCGGAGGAGATCGTGGAAAAAGTTCGAGGCAAGGAAACAACAGCGGCATAACGGGAAAACGAAAGTAATTTACAGTAGACACAACGAAAGGAGATCATCCACATGGCAAAGGAAAAATTTGATCGCAGCAAGCCGCACGTCAACGTGGGTACGATCGGTCACGTTGATCACGGAAAGACGACTCTGACCGCAGCTATCACAATGGTGCTGGCGAAACGGGGTCTGTCGGCTATTCGTACGTTCGATTCGATTGACAACGCGCCGGAAGAGAAGGCACGTGGTATAACAATCAACACGGCTCACGTCGAATACTCGACAGCGAAGCGCCACTACGCACACGTCGACTGCCCGGGTCACGCTGACTACATCAAGAACATGATCACGGGTGCTGCCCAGATGGACGGCGCGATTGTGGTCGTCGCGGGAACCGATGGTCCGATGCCTCAGACACGTGAACACATCCTTCTTGCGCACCAGGTGAACGTGCCGAAGATTGTCGTGTTCATGAACAAGGTCGATGCAGTGGACGATCCGGAATTGCTGGATCTGGTCGAACTGGAAATGCGCGACCTCCTGAAGAAGAACGATTTTCCCGGCGATGAGATCCCGATTATCCGCGGCTCTGCATTGAAGGCTATGGAAGCAGCACTTCGGCCCGATGTGAAGCCGGACGATCCGGCCTTCCAGTGCATCAATGAACTTATGGATGCTGTGGACAGCTATATCCCCCTGCCAGTACGAAACGTCGACAAGCCGTTCCTGATGCCGGTCGAAGACGTATTCTCGATCACCGGTCGCGGCACTGTCGGTACCGGCCGTGTCGAGCGTGGAAAAGCCAAGGTGGGCGATGAAGTCGAAGTCGTCGGTTTCGGCGCACACAAGAAGACAGTCATCACAGGTGCGGAAATGTTCCGCAAGGAACTTGATGAAGTTCAGGCGGGTGACAATGCCGGATTGCTTCTTCGTGGTGTTGAAAAGGACGAGCTCGAACGCGGCATGGTTATCGCCAAGACGGGTTCCATCACGCCTCACAAGAAGTTCAGCGCTCAGGTCTACGTTTTGAAGAAAGACGAAGGTGGACGTCACACGCCGTTCTTGAACGGCTACCGGCCGCAGTTCTACTTCCGAACGACAGATGTCACCGGTGTCGTTACGCTTCCTGGCGGGATTGAAATGGTCATGCCGGGAGACAACGTGGACAGCATGCAGATCGAGTTGATTTCCGACGTTGCCATGGAAGAGGGTCTCCGGTTCGCCATTCGTGAAGGCGGACGTACCGTTGGAGCAGGCGTTGTTTCGAAGATCATTGAGTAATCGTCGGGTCCCGACCGTGTCGGGACCCGTTCATTTTTCACGTCCGTAACTGAGGGAGGAATCTTCGTTGGCTGGCCAGAAGATTCGCATCAAGTTAAAGTCGTACGATCATAATCTGATCGATAAATCGGCTGAGAAGATCATCAAGACGGTGAAGGCGACCGGAGCCGTTGTGTCGGGTCCCATTCCGTTGCCCACGAAACGGTCGCTCTACGTCGTGAACCGATCTCCTCACGTCGACAAGAAATCGCGCGAGCAGTTTGAAACCCGTTCGCACAAGCGATTGATCGACATTCTCAACTCGACGAGCAAAACGGTAGATTCGCTGATGAAACTTGAGTTGCCCGCGGGCGTTGATGTGGAGATCAAGGTGTAGCATCGGAGTGAAGGTTGTACGATAACTGAACGTATTTCTTATTTAGTGGTGAGAGCCTTGTCCGGACACAACACGTGAGACGGCAAGGGGAAGACTCAGGAGTATAACAGTGAGCGGCATTCTCGGCAAAAAGATTGGAATGACAAGCATCTTTGATGACAACGGGCAGATGATTCCCTGCACAGTCATCGAAGCCGGTCCGTGCTTTGTTACACAGATCAAGACCAAGGGAACGGACGGCTACGATGCGGTGCAACTCGGCTTCGACGAAATCAAGGAGCGCCTTGTGAACAAACCAATGAAAGGACACTTCAAGAAAGGCGGCGTGAAACCACTCCGTCTGATCTCGGAGTTCCGCAACTTCAACGGGACGAAGCTGGAGCTTGGCCAGGAAGTGCGCGTTGATAACTTCCAGCAGGGCGATGTCGTCGATGTCATCGGCCGGTCAAAGGGCAGAGGCTTCCAGGGCGTCGTGAAGCGGCATCACTTCGGTGGTGTTGGCATGACCACGCACGGTCAGTCTGACCGTGTCCGTGCACCAGGATCCATCGGCGCAAGTTCGTATCCCTCACGCGTCATGAAGGGGAGACGAATGGCTGGCCGGATGGGTGGTGAGCGCGTGACGGTGAAGAACCTCATGGTTCTCAAAGTCATCGCCGAATCGAACATTCTGATCGTCAAGGGATCGGTCCCAGGCGCGATCAATAGTTATCTCGAAATTGTTAAACAGAGCTAGGTCCTCGTGCTCGGGAAGAAAAATCCATGGAGTTAGAAGTCTACAAGAAAGACGGTTCGAAGAGCGGCGAGAAGGTGACCCTTGCGCCGGAGATCTTTGAGATCAAGCCAAACGATCACGCGATTTATCAGGCGGTTCGTTCGATTCAGGCGAACCAGCGTCAGGGAACGCACAAGGTGAAGACCCGGGGCGAAGTGAGTGGCGGTGGCAAGAAGCCGTTCAATCAGAAGAAGACAGGCCGGGCCCGTGCTGGAACGACGCGGTCGGGAGTGTGGGTTGGCGGAGGTTCCATCTTCGGACCACGACCTCATGACTATGTCATCAAACTGTCGGCAAAAGTTCGCGCCCTCGCACGGAAATCAGCTCTGAGTTACAAAGCGCAGGATAACCAGATTATCGTCGTTGAGGACTTCAATATGGAAGCGCCCAAGACGAAGGATTTGGCCATCGTGTTGAAAGCGTTGTCCCTGAATGGCAAGAAGACCTTGTTTCTCACTGCCAAGACGGAGAATGCGGTGTACAAATCGAGCCGCAACATCCCGACCGTAAACGTACGGGAGGCGGACAAAGCTTCGACGTACGACATTCTTGATACACAGGTGCTCCTCATACAGAAGAGCGCGATTGATATTCTTCAGAAATCGTTATCGAACTAGGCGGACGTCATGACCGGAATTCTCAAACGACCGATCGTTACAGAAAAAATCACAGGGCTCCAGGAGAGGCGACAGTTCTCCTTTGAAGTATCCCTCGATGCGAACAAGATTGAAATCGCGAAAGCGGTGGAGAAGAAGTTCAAGGTAACTGTTGTCAGCGTTCGCACGATGACCGTCAAAGGAAAGCGCAAGACACAGCTGACGCGGCGCGGACGGTTCGAAGGACGTAAGAACACCTGGAAGAAGGCTATGGTCACCCTCAAAGAGGGCGACAAAATCGATTACTTTGAAAATGTTTGATTGAAGGGTTTTTATGGCGATCAGAAAATTACGTCCGATGACCCCGGCAACACGGTTTTACTCGATCTCGACGTTTGAAGAGATCACGAAGACCGTTCCGGAAAAGGCTCTCGTTGTGCCGAACAAGAAGTCGGGTGGAAGAAACAACATGGGGCGCATCACCTCGCGCCATCGTGGCGGTGGGCACAAGCGGATGTATCGTCTCATTGACTTCAAGCGCGATCGGCATGGTGTTGCAGCGACCGTAACGGCGATTGAATACGATCCGAATCGTTCGGCACGCATCGCTCTCGTTCAGTACATGGACGGTGAGAAGCGCTACATCCTCGCGGCAGAAGGGATGAAGGTCGGACAGAAGATTTCGTCCGGCACCGGCTCAGAAGTGCAGGTTGGCAATTCGCTTCCGCTGGGAGAGATTCCGGCAGGCACATTTGTGCACAATGTCGAGATCAAGCCCGGGAAGGGCGGTCAGATGGGACGAAGTGCCGGCAACTCCCTGCAGTTGATGGCAAAGGAAGGCGATTTTGTCACGCTGAAATTACCCTCCGGTGAAGTGAGGAAGATTCATGCTGTTTGTTGCGCGACGGTTGGTATCGTCAGCAACGGTGACCATGAGAATATCAGTGTCGGTAAAGCCGGTCGTTCACGCTGGCTTGGCATTCGTCCTCAGTCACGAGGTATGGCGATGAATCCTGTCGATCACCCGATGGGCGGCGGCGAAGGCCGATCGAAGAGCGGCGGCGGTGGGCAGCATCCTGAGTCACCGTGGGGCAAATATGCAAAAGGATTGAAGACACGCAAGCGGAAGAATCAATCGAACAAATATATCGTGAAACGTCGCACTAAGTAGACTGTCACACACTTAACCCTAGAAAAGCGCAATGAGTCGTTCACTCAAAAAGGGTCCCTACGTAGACCCAAGACTGCAAGCGAAAGTCGACGCCTTGAACAAGGCGAACCAGAAAAAAGTCGTTAAGACCTGGGCACGTTCATCCACGATTACTCCGGAATTTGTCGGGCACACGTTCGCGGTGCACAACGGCAACAAGTTCATTCCGGTGTATGTGCAGGAAGCCATGGTCGGCCATAAACTCGGCGAATTTGCACCGACCCGCCAGTTTCGCGGTCACCCGGGTCTGAAGTCTGAGAAAACAACATCGCCAGCCTAAAGGATTAGTGAGGATTCTGAATGGAAGCTCAAGCACTGAATCGGTTTGTCGGTACTTCTCCTCGAAAGATGATGATTGTCATCGATCTGATTAGAGGCAAGGGAGTCGAAGAGGCTCTTTCGATGCTTCATTTTTCGCCCAAGCACGCTGCAAAGGATGCCGAAAAAACCCTGCGGTCTGCGATCTCGAATCTGCAGAGCAAGGATCAGGCCGGACGCGTCGACACAGCCACCATGTATGTGAAGGAAGTCTTCGTCAATGGCGGACCTATGGCCAAGCGGATTTCGCCTGCGCCGATGGGGCGTGCGTTCCGTATCCGAAAGCGCTCGCATCACCTGACGATCATTGTCGCCACACGCGATGCCAAGGGGAAAGCGGCCGCGAAACCTGCAGCAGCTCCCAAGGGTGCGGCGGAAGAGACAGCACCGAAGACGAAGAAAAAAGCCACCAAGGCAACGAAACAGGAATCAACAACAGAAACAAAAGAAAGTTAAGAGGAGGATCTCTTGGGTCAGAAAACCAATCCGATTGGATTTCGTCTCGGCGTCACGAAGAGCTGGGATTCAAATTGGTATGACGAGAAAGGGTTCTCAGGAAAACTTCTGGAAGATTTGATGGTCCGGAACTATGTCCGGAACCGTCTGAAGAAAGCCGGGATATCTCGCATTCAAATCGATCGGACGCCGAAGCGAGCTGTGATCACCATCCATACTTCCCGTCCCGGAATCGTGATCGGCAAGAGCGGTAAGGAAATCGCCCAACTCGAGGAAGAATTGAAGAAGGTTACTTCCAAAGAGGTGAAGATCCTCATTCATGAAATCAAACGCCCGGAACTCGATGCCGCGCTGGTCGCTGAATCCATCGCGTCACAGATTGAAGGAAGAATCTCCTTCCGGCGCGCTATGAAGCAGTCGATTACCGCTGCGATGAGAATGGGGGCTGAAGGAATCCGCGTGTTGTGCGGCGGACGACTCGGCGGCGCAGAAATTGCACGGAGAGAGCAGTACAAGGAAGGGCGCATCCCGTTGCACACGATTCGTGCGGACATCGACTATGCGACAGCGACCTCACGCACAATCTACGGTGCGATTGGTATCAAGGTATGGATCTGCAAAGGCGAAATTCTCGGCCCAGTGGCTGAAAAGAACCGATAGAGCGATTCAGCAAGGAGTAGAGTGACGTATGTTAATGCCAAAGAGAGTAAAGTACAGAAAGACTCAGCGCGGACGGATGCGGGGAAAAGCGACACGCGGCGCACAGGTGGCATTCGGCGATTACGGCTTGAAGGCTCTGGAGCCCGCATGGATTACCCAGCGCCAGATTGAAGCAACCCGTGTTGCCCTGACACGCATGATGAAGCGTGAAGGCAAAGTGTGGATCCGCATTTTCCCTGATAAGCCGGTCACAAAGAAGCCTGCTGAGACGCGTATGGGAAGCGGCAAAGGTGTACCGGAATTTTGGGTTGCCGTGGTAAAGCCGGGTCGCATCATGTTTGAGCTGGGCGGCGTAACGCGGGAGCTTGCGGCTGAGGCATTTACGATCGCCTCGCACAAGCTGCCCATTAAGACCAAGCTGGTAACGCGGGTCGATTACGACGGCAAATAATTCAACGAGGCAAAGGAGTTTCAATGAAAGCGTTTGAACTGCGTGAACTCTCCGATACGGAGCTGGTCCGGCGAATTCAAGAGGAAGAGGAAAATCTTGCGAACCTCCGCTTCCAGAAGGTGATCAGTCAATTGGAGAATCCCATGAAGCTTCGGATAACGAAGAAAGATATCGCCCGGATGAAGAGCATCCTGCGCGAGCGTCAACTGAAGAAACCTGAGCCAAAGACGGTTCCATCTGACAATCAGAAGAAGGCGTAAGGAATGAGCACTGTAGCAACAACCGCCCCAGTTCGTCGGCCGAAACGGAAAGTTCGCGTCGGCAAGGTCATCAGCAACAAGATGCAGAAGAGCATCGTGGTGTCCCTCGAACGCAAGGTTCCGCACCCGCTGTACAAAAAATATTATAAGCAAACCTCCACGTTGATGGCGCATGACGAAAAACGTGAAGCCGGTATCGGTGACACCGTGAAGGTGATGGAAACACGGCCAATGAGCAAGCTGAAGCGATGGCGGTTGGTCGAAATCGTTGAAAAAGCAAAGTAAGGTCTGGTCCAGTACCCGACGACCATTGTGAGGAGCATCCCATGATCCAGGAAGAAACGAATCTCGTGGTAGCTGACAATTCCGGCGCGAAAAAATGTCGGTGCATTCGCGTCTTAGGCGGCCACGATAGGCGATATGCGAGTGTTGGCGATCTGATCGTCGTGGCAGTGAAGAGCGCCATTCCCGGTGCGCCTGTGAAAAAAGGTGAAGTATCCCGTGCGGTGGTGGTGCGGACCAAGAAGGAAGTCGGCCGCAAGGATGGCACGTTTATTCGTTTTGATGAAAACGCTGTCGTGCTGCTGAATGCCCAGGGCGAACCACGGGGCACCCGCATTTTTGGGCCCGTTGCCCGTGAGCTGCGCGAGCGTCAATACATGAAGATTGTTTCGTTGGCCCCTGAAGTACTCTAACGTTTGAAGGATTGTATTATGCACGTTCATAAGAATGATACAGTGTTGGTGATCTCCGGTAACTCGCTCGGAAAACAAGGGAAGGTGTTGAAAGTATTTCCCGAAAAGGCGAGAGTGATCATCGAGAGTGTGAACATCGTCAAGCGGCATTCCCGCCCGACACAGAAGAATCCTCAGGGCGGCATCGTGCAGAAAGAGGGTCCGATCAGTGCGGCGAACGTGATGGTCGTCTGTCCGAAGTGCAACGAGGCGACGCGGATCGGCCATGCACACGTCACCGACCCCACCAGCGGAAAACGGAAGACGATGAGACTCTGCAGAAAATGCAAAGAGATGTTTTAAGTTGATGACGAATTCCTCGGAGAATTGAGTTATGGGAAAAGAGAAAGAGAAAGACAAAGAGCAACAGAAAAAGCCTGAAGGCGGCAAAGGGAAGGAACCGAAGCAAGCCAAAGGATCGGCCAAAGGAACGGGCGAAGGTGGAGCGAAGAAGGCTGCAGCGGGTGCACGTGAAGCGGGAGTGCCGGCTCGGCTGTTCGTTCAGTATAAGAAAGATATCATTCCCCAGATGATGAAGAAGTTTCAGTACAAGAGCGTCATGCAGGTGCCGAAACTGGTAAAGATCTCCGTCAACAGCGGCGTTGGAATGGCGACTCAGGATCCGAAGATTCTGGATGTGACCTTGAAAGAACTGGAATCGATCACCGGCCAGAAGGTTGCGATCACCAAGTCCAAGAAGGCGATTTCGAATTTCAAGTTGCGTGAAAACCTGGCGATCGGTTGCCGTGTCACCCTGCGGCGTGCGCAGATGTACGAGTTCGTAGACCGGTTGATCAACATCGCTCTTCCCCGTGTGCGTGACTTCCGCGGTGTCTCTGACAAGTCGTTCGATGGGCACGGGAACTATACGCTCGGCATCAAAGAGCAGATTATTTTTCCCGAAATCGACACGGACAAGGTTACTCGTGTCAACGGTATGGATGTTACGTTCGTCACGACAGCAAAGACCGATGCAGAGGCGTACGAGCTCCTGAAGGCGCTCGGCATGCCGTTCGTAAAACGACAAGAAGTGCTTCAAACCGCAGCATAACGACTACTGGAAGGAGTTGCTTTGGCACGCTTAGCAATGCGAGTGAAGGCGAAACGGACGCCCAAGTTCAAAGTTCAACAACACAACCGATGCGGCATCTGCGGACGGCCACGAAGCTACTACCGCAAGTTCGGCATCTGCCGAATATGCTTTCGAAATCTCGCGCTTGATGGAAAAATCCCAGGCGTACGCAAGGCCAGTTGGTAACGTTCGCATTTAGACCATTCGAGGAGACTTGATTCGATGTCGATGACAGATCCGATTTCAGATTTTTTGACGCGCATCCGCAATGCCGCAAAGGCAAAGCACAAAAGGGTCGATATCCCAGCGTCGAACCTGAAAAAAGCAGTTGCACAGATCCTGCTCGAAGAGAAATTCATCACGGGCTACACGATGCTCGATGACGGCAAGCAGGGAATGTTGCGCATTCAGCTAAAATACAACGGCGGCAAGACGGTCATCACGGGTTTGCGTCGCGTGAGCCGTCCCGGTCTTCGCCTGTACCGATCCTCCGACGAACTCCCCCGGGTGCTTGGTGGCATGGGTATCGCCATCCTGACGACCTCGAAGGGTCTGATGACGGATCACCGGGCGCGCAAAGAGCACGTCGGCGGCGAAGTTCTCGCCTATGTCTGGTAAATTGAGGAGAATGTACCGTGTCACGAGTTGGTCGTAAACCGATACCGATCGTCAAAGGCGTCACCGTCTCGCAGAAAGACGGAAAGGTCGTGGTCAAGGGACCCAAGGGAGAATTGTCAGCGACCGTCCATCCAGAAATCTCTGTCGAGATTACCCCGGCAGAAGTTCTTGTCAGTCGCCACGCTGACGATGGTGCGCATCGCGCACTCCATGGTCTCTGGCGTGCACTGATCCAGAATATGATCAACGGTGTGACCCAGGGCTACAGCCAGAAACTTGAAATCGTTGGCGTGGGGTACCGTGCAGAGATGAAGGGGAAGAAGCTTCAGCTGATGCTGGGGTATTCCCACCCGATTCTGTTTGGACCGCCCGACGGAGTTAATCTCGAAGCTCCGACGCAGACGAGCATCATGATCACAGGAATTGACAAACAGCTTGTCGGTCTGGTGGCGGCGAAGATTCGATCGTTCCGTCCGCCGGAGCCGTACAAGGGCAAGGGTGTCAAGTACGAAGGTGAGTACATCCGTCGCAAGGCAGGCAAAGCTGCTGCAACGGCCGCAAAGTAAAGACACAGGCTTCAGCTTTGTTGAATGTCCATTTGCTAAAAGGTTCTCCGTATGATTCAAGATAAGAAACATGACCGCTGGAAGAAAAAGAAAGCCAGCATCCGCCAGAAGGTGATCGGGACGCCAGAGCGTCCGCGGTTCACGATCTATCGAAGCGCGAAGCACATCTATGCACAGATCATCGACGACACGAATGGGAAGACCCTGGTATCGGTCTCGACGGTCTCCAAGGATGTCCGCGAACAGCTGAAGGAAGTCAAGAAACCGATCGAGGTGTGCAAATTGATTGGGAAGGCTGCCGCAAAGCAGGCGCTCGAGAAAAAGATCCAGGCTGTTGTGTACGATCGCAACGGATACCTGTACCATGGCCGCGTCAAGGCGGTTGCAGACGGCGCGCGTGAAGGCGGCCTGAAATTCTAACTCATCACGAGGAAAACGAGAGACGCGATGTCAAAATTCAAAGCAGGCGAACTGGAACTCAAGGAAAAGCTGGTCCACATCAATCGTGTTGCGAAGGTTGTGAAAGGTGGACGGCGATTCAGCTTCAACGCCATCGTTGTGGTTGGTGACGGCAACGGACACGTCGGTATCGGTCTTGGCAAGGCGAACGAAGTGGCAGATGCGATCGCCAAGGGTGTGGACGATGCGAAGAAGAGTGTCGTGAAGGTCCCGATCGTGAGGGGAACAATCCCGCACGAAGTCATCGGCAAGTTCGGCGCCGGTCTGGTGCTGCTGAAACCCGCTTCTCCCGGCACAGGTCTTATCGCCGGCGGCGGCGTGCGCGCCGTGCTGGAATCGGCCGGAATCAAGGACATTCTTACCAAGCAAATGGGGTCATCCAATCCTCATAACGTCGTAAAAGCGACGATGAAGGCGCTTCTCAGCCTTTCCGATGCTCGGATGTCTGCAGAGCGTCGGGGCATCTCGCTTACGGAATTGTTTCATCAAAACTAATCAGGTGTCTGATGTCGACAGCAAAGAAAATCAAGATTACTCAGACGGGCAGTGTCATCGATCAGAAGGAACGGGCCAAGCGAACCATCATAGCTCTCGGGCTCGGCAGGCCGAATTACTCGGTCGTCAAGAATGATACGCCGCAAGTGCGCGGAATGATCACGGTGGTTCGTCATATCGTCCGCGTCGAAGAAGTCCAGTAAAAGTGTTCCACATGTTTTAGGTTGAAGGAAGCACAACGATGGCAAAAGATATTCTCAGTAATCTCACTCCGGCCAAAGGATCCAGAAGGAAGACCAAGCGTATCGGTCGAGGTCAGGGGTCAGGACATGGCAAAACGTCCACCAAGGGACATAAGGGTGCAAAGTCCCGGTCCGGACACAAGTTCAAACTGTGGTTTGAAGGCGGTCAGATGCCTTTATCACGGCGCGTACCGAAGTACGGGTTCAGAAGCCGCAATCACGAAGAGGTTCAGGCGGTCAATGTTGAAAACCTGGAGCGCGTGGTGACCGAAAAGAAACTCAGCGGAGCGGTGGTGAATCCGGAAGTGATGTACGCAGTCGGACTCATCTCGAAGAAGCACGTGCCCGTGAAAATCCTCGGGAACGGCAACCTGAAATCGAAGTTGGAAGTATCAGCCCATGCATTCAGCAAGTCGGCCGTTACAAAGATTGAAGCTGCTGGTGGGAAGGCTACTGTGCTCGGCCAGACGAAGTCGTAGACTTGTCCTCAACGGAATAGACTAGAATGAGCAAACTTACAGAGACGTTTACGAATATCTTCAAGATCCAGGAGCTGCGCGAGCGGATACTCTTTACCGCTGCGCTCCTGATCATTGTCAGGCTCGGTTCCCACATCACACTTCCGGGTGTTGATGCGCGCGTTCTCTCTGACTATCTCCAGAAATCCAGTCAGAATTCGCTCTTCGGCCTGTATGACCTGTTTGTCGGAGGAGCGTTTAGTAACGCTGCGGTGTTCGCCCTGGGAATCATGCCGTACATCAGTGCCTCCATCGTGATCCAGTTGCTCGGCGCAGTGGTCCCGTACTTCCAGAAGCTCCAGAAGGAAGGCGAAGACGGTCGCAAGAAGATTACGCAGTATACCCGTTACGGCACAGTATTGATTTCGATGTTGCAGGCGAGCGGCGTGGTGATCAAGCTCGAAAGCACGTCGGCCCAGGGAATCCCCATCGTTCCGGCGGCTGTTGCGGGATTTGGCTTCGCCTTCAGCACCGTGATCATCCTGACGGCGGGCACCATGTTCATGATGTGGCTCGGCGAACAGATTACGGAACGGGGCATCGGTAATGGAATTTCACTGATCATCTTCATCGGTATCATCGCTCGGTTCCCGAACTCTCTCCTTGATGAGTATCAGCTCATCGTCGGAGGCAAGAACATTATCATCGAGATGGTGATTCTGGCGATGATGGGATTCATTGTGGCAGCCGTGGTCCTGATCACTCAAGGAACGCGGAGAATCCCGGTTCAATATGCCAAGCGTGTCATCGGCCGAAAGGTGTACGGTGGCGTGACCCAGTATATACCGCTCCGTGTCAATACCGCCGGTGTCATGCCGATTATCTTTGCCCAGGCCATCATGTTCGTTCCGCAGATTGTTTTCCAGTTCTTCCCGGACAGCGAATTTATCGACTCGCTCTCCCGTGACTGGTTCGGCTATGGCTCGTGGACATATTCGTTCATCTACGCCCTGATGATTGTGTTCTTCACGTATTTCTACACGGCGATTGCATTCAATCCGAAAGATGTTGCGGACAACATGAAGAAGCAAGGCGGGTTTATCCCCGGCATTCGTCCAGGGACACACACTGCGGATTTCGTTGACAACATCCTGACGAAGATCACGCTCCCGGGTTCCATTTTTCTGGCGATCATCGCTATCCTGCCGACGTTGATGACCAAGATGGGAGGGGTGACGCCGGGATTTGCGCAGTTCTTCGGCGGCACAAGCCTGTTGATCATTGTGGGTGTTGCGCTGGATACGCTCCAGCAGGTTGAGTCCCACCTCCTCATG
>Ga0182021_10007919_pt1 | contig 12604 bp, 8 predicted proteins | sample 612E3MmetaG_FD_120493 | JGI IMG/M metagenome (GOLD analysis project Ga0182021, IMG submission 120493) | Permafrost microbial communities from Stordalen Mire, Sweden - 612E3M metaG (Illumina Assembly) | ecosystem: Environmental > Terrestrial > Soil > Wetlands > Permafrost | place: Sweden... | reverse complement strand
CGACCGTATCGAGTTGCTCGAAGAACTGCCGGACGAAGGCGTACAGCTTCTCGCCCTCCGCCGTGAGCCGGAACGGCTTCCGTTCGAACAGCCGCACGCCGAGATCCTGTTCGAGCAGGAGAATCTGGCTGCTGACGGCGGGCTGCTGGATGCCATAGGGCATGTGGCGCACGGCGTTGCTGATGCCGCGATGCCGGGCAACGTAGTAGAATAACTCCAGATGATGGATGTTCATGGGGATGGTGGCGCGCGAACGAGGAGTCGGGCACGGCAGGAGAGTTGGCAGTTCGAATCCACCGCCGTCGGGAAAACCAGCCAAAGACTACCGATGAGCGGCTGGGATTTCGAGCTTCATTTACAGGGGTTGTTCGGGTAATCCTTTGCGTGTGAGCGACGTCACGCTTATCCTCCAGCGGATCGAGCAGGGCGATTCCCGCGCGGCTGACGAATTGTTGCCGCTCGTGTACGATGAGCTGCGCAGACTGGCCGCGCAAAAGATGGCCCACGAGGCGGCCGGGCAAACCCTCCAGCCTTCGGCCTTGGTGCACGAGGCGTGGTTGCGCCTTGGGGGCGAGGCCCAACCCCGGTGGCAGAATCGCGCGCATTTTTTCGGTGCGGCGGCCGAGGCGATGCGGCGCATCCTGATCGACCACGCCCGCCGGCGTCGCGCACTGCGTCACGGAGGCGGACAAGAACGGCTCAATGTCGAGGATCTCGAATTGGCCGATGCCTCGGCCGACGGCGATGACCAGTTGCTCGCGGTCCACGAGGCGTTGGACCGCCTCGCCGCCGAAGATCCGCGCAAAGCGGAGCTGGTGAAGTTGCGTTATTTCGTGGGTCTGACCAACGAGGAGGCTGCGCAGGCGCTGGGCGTTTCCGTGCCAACCGTCAAACGCGATTGGGCTTATGCCCGGGCGTGGCTGTTTACGGCGATCAAGCGGTAGGCGATCCCTTTCGCCGGGAAATCCCGCATGATCAGACAGGAACCACCTGAAAGGCCATGAGCCAGTCACCGCGCAAGGAAGAGGAGCTTTTCGCCGCAGCGCTGGCGTTGCCGGTGGCGGAGCGGGCGGCATTTATCCGCCAGGCCTGCGGCGAGGCCGTTGAGCTGCAGCTGCGGGTCGAAGCGTTGTTGCGGGCGCACGAGGCCTCGGGCGACTTTCTGGAGGCTCCGCCACCGGCGGGCTGGAAGGAAATGGCGGACGCCGCCGCGGGCCGGCCCCCGCCGGCCGAAGCGGCCGGCACCATGATCGGCCGCTACAAATTGGTCGAAAAGATTGGCGAGGGCGGTTGTGGCGCGGTCTGGCTGGCCGAGCAGGAGGAGCCGGTAAGACGTCAAGTGGCCCTGAAGGTGATCAAGCTCGGCATGGACACGCGGGAGGTTATCGCCCGGTTCGAGGCCGAGCGGCAGGCGCTGGCATTGATGGATCACCCGAACATCGCCCGGGTGTTCGATGCGGGAGCCACGGCAGAGGGCCGCCCCTATTTTGTGATGGAGCTGGTGCGGGGGGAGAAGATCACCGCCTACTGCGACCGAAACCGGCTTTCGACCGAAGCGCGGCTGAAGCTGTTCATCCCGGTCTGCCACGCCCTCCAGCACGCCCACCAGAAGGGGATCATCCACCGTGACATCAAGCCCTCGAACATCCTCGTTACTCTCCAGGATGGCGAGCCGGTGCCCAAGGTGATCGATTTCGGCATCGCGAAGGCGACGCAGGGCCGGCTCACCGACCAGACGGTGTTCACGGCGTTCGAGCAGTTCATCGGCACGCCGGCGTACATGAGCCCGGAGCAGGCGGAGCTGGGCAGCCTCGACGTCGACACCCGCAGCGACATCTATTCGCTCGGGGTGCTGCTCTACGAGCTGTTGACGGGCTGGCCGCCCTTCGCAGCGAAGGAGCTGGCGCAGGCGGGACTCGACGAGATGCGCCGGTGTATTCGGGAAGTGGAGCCGCCGAAACCCTCCACCCGCCTGAGCACGCTGGGGGGCGAGGCGTTGACGACCGCCGCCGCGCGGCGCGCCACTGCCCCGCCGAAGCTGATCCACGGCATCCGCGGCGATCTCGACTGGATCGTGATGCGCTGCCTGGAGAAGAACCGGGCGCGCCGCTACGCGACCGCCAACGAACTGGCCGCCGATCTCGCCCGCCACCTCCACGACGAACCGGTCATCGCCTGTCCGCCGAGCACGCTCTATCGTGTCCAGAAGCTGGTCCGCCGGAACAAACTCGTGGTCACCGCCGTCGCCGCCATCGCGGCCGCGCTGGTGATCGGTCTGGCGGTTTCGTCATGGATGTATTCCCGCGAGAAGGCCGCCCGTGAGCGCGCCGTGGCCGCCGAAGCGCAGCAACGCCAGCTCCGCCAGCAGGCCGACGCGGCCCGCGAACAGGCGCTGGCCGCAGAAACCGAACAGAGCCGCCTGCGCCGGCAGGCCGAGGACGCGCGCAACAACGAGGCGCGCCAGCGCATTCAGGCCGAGGCCAACGAAAAAAAGGCCCAGGCGGAGGCCGCCCGCAGCGCCCAAGTTTCCCGTTTCATGCAGGACATGCTGAAAGGCGTCGGCCCGCACGTCGCGTTTGGCCGCGACACCAAGCTGCTGCACGACATCCTCGACGATACCGCCAGGCGGCTGACCCGCGATCTCGCGGGCCAGCCGGAAGTCGAGGCGGAGCTGTGCACGACGCTCGGCGCGGTGTACCAGGATCTGGGCGACTGGCTGGGAGGCGCCGCGATGGTGCGCCGCGCCCTGGCGTTGCGCCGGGCGCAGGTCGGGGGCGCCCCGGCCGAGGTCGCCGCCCTGCTCGCCAAGCTCGGCTATTTTCTGGTGCAACTCGAACAGTTCGACGAGGCCGAGGCCTGCTACCGCGAGGCGTTGGCCACGCAGCGAAAACTCAACGATCCGAGCCTCCCCTACACGATGCAGGGACTGGCCCGCCTGTTGGAGCAACGGGACCAGCCCGCCGCCGCCGAGGCGCTTTTCCGGGAGGCGTTGGGGCGAGCCAGGGAAGTTTCGGGCAACGAGCACCTCGCGGTCGCCGGCGCCCTGGATGGCCTGGGTCTGACGCTCTGGCGTCAGGGACGGAACGCCGAGGCCGAGGCCCGGTTGCGTGAGGCGTTGGCCCTGCGTCAAAAAGTGGGGCGGGACGACGGCGGCCATGCCCAGGCTTCGTTATTCTATCTCGGCATCGTGCTGCAGAGCGAAAACAAATTCGCCGAGGCCGAGGAGGTTTATCGCGACCTGTTGGCGTTGGACAAAAAACAGCTGGGCCCCGACCACCCGGATCTTTTTCGGACCTATAGTGCCCTCGCCCGCCTGTTGGGCGTCGAAGGCAAGCTGGAGGAAGCCGAGACGGCCGGTCGCGCAGCCCTGGCCATTCAACGGAAGTTTTTCCCGGCGGATCATCCCGATTTGGCGATCACGGTGAGCAACCTCGCCTCCATCCTGTTTCGGCGCCGGGAATTTGCCGAAGCCGAAACGGCCTATCGCGAGGCGCTCGCGATCACGCGCAAAGTGTTTGGCAGCGATAATCCCCGCGTGGCCACCGTCCTGTCCGATCTCGCCCGCGTTCTCCGCGAACAGGGCAAGTCGGACGAAGCCGAGGGGGCCGAGCGCGAGGCCGCGAGGTTGAGCGCTACTATGCTTCCGGAAACCAGGCCGGCCGTGGTGCCGCCGGCGGGGCCAAAAGACTCCGTCAAAATCGTCAGCATTTCGCCGGAGTCGTGCGTCGCGGGCGCGCTGCAGAAGATCACCGTGCGCGTCGGATACACGCTTGGTTCATGTCCGCAGGGCATCATCCAGTTGGGCTTCAACCTCCACACTCCGGGCACGTTCAATATGGTCGGCCGGCAGCGGATTGGCCCCGGCAGCGGCGAAATCGAGCTTTCGGCGATGATCGCGCCGACGGTGCCGGCTGAAGGGAACCGGTTCAAAGCCTTTGTCGACCTCTCTCCCGATCCTCATCCGAGCAACTGGTTGCCGCTGGCCACCGCCACCAAGCCGCTCGAGGTCAAATGAGCGTCCGTTGCGGGGGAATCGATCATTCGCCGCATCGGCCGGCACGGCCGTGATCCATTTCGGCGGGAAGGCGCGCAAGGGCCATTCATCCAATCAATGGGCCGCAATCGTATTATCGATTAACGCTGCTGTCGCCGGCGGCATATACTCGCCGGCCAGCCACTCCCGCCGGCGTTCCTGATTCATGAAATCTACGTACCTTCGCCTCAACCTTGCCGCGCGTTGATCCTCTTCGCTGGGGGAATACGCACGTGCAAGTAGAGACACCTCCCAACCAGCCATGAAAGTCCACCTCTGCCTCCCAAGGCCCGCGCCGCTCATCGCACTGACCCTGAGCCTTGCTTGGTTGCTCACGTGTCCGCTCATCGCGAGACCCAAGGCCCCTGCCGAACCCTTGCCGGTGAGCGTGCCGGCCAATCTAACCGTTACTCTTACTGCGGACCCTGCCGAGGGGGGGCCGGCTCCGGGCAACGCCGTGGCCCCTGCCCGGAGCGATGGCGAGAAGCCGGCCCCAAGCGGCGTAGCGGGGTCGTCCCTGCTGGTGGCGACGCTGCACAACATCGTGGTTCAGCAGAAAGCCGGTCCCTGGGGCCCGCGCTCGTACTGGCATGAATACGTCATCTCCCTCGCGCCCCGCGGCGAGATTCCGCTCGTCATCGAGGCGGCCACCTTGGTCAATGCGCGGGGCGAACCGGTCGCTCCCGGCGACAATCCGTGGGTGCTGGCCAATGCCAGCAAGAGCTGGATGGAGCGGACCGATGCACGGGGCAAGACGAGCCCGGGTCGGATCGCGGCGGGCTCGGTGACGATGGGAGCCTTGTGGCCGGTGGGTGCCTCCCCATTCGTGGGTTGCTTGAGTTGGGGGGCGTATGGAGTGGGCGCAGCGATTATCGCGCCCGTCTTCGCCGCCAAGGTCGTCGCTTTTAACGCCAGGGGAAGAAAACAGATTGAGGCCTATTTCCAAAAACAACGTCTCGTGCTGCCGCTCACCCTCACTTCCGGGCAGTTGGTGCAAGGCAGCCTGTTTTTCCCCGTCACACTGGGGCCGCAGCGCTTCGTGTTGCACGGGCGTTTGGGTACAGAGTCCGTGGAAATCCCCATCGACCTCACGTCGCTCAAGGGCCTGCATCTTCCAACGGCCGCCGGCGCGCCGTCGTCCGCGACCGGCACGCGTCGGGAATGATCCTTTCGGGTGGCAATACTCGCATGAGCCCATGACGCCTCACTCCGATCAACCACACCAGCTGCGATGAGGCGCACCGCGCAGAACTCCAACTTCCCTCGACTCCTCGGCACCATGTTTATCTCCGGCATCATTATCCTCCTTTTGGTCGTGCTCGTCGCAACGGATTCCGTCGAAGACCGCACGCCACCCGTCGAATAGCCCGTCCCCGCGCGGCCCGGCCAATCGACCGAAACGGACCCATGAAAAAAATCCTTTTGCTCCTGCTGCTCGCCGCCGCCGCTCTTTCCGGTGGCTGCCTCTGCCTACTCCAAGACGCCGCGCTGGCGCCTTACGACAAGGCGGTCCGGCAAGGGCGTATGGCGCCTTCTGAATACCAACGGATGCGCGACGAAGTCGACCGGTACACCTGGGGAACGCCGCCGCCGCCCGCGAAATTTTCCCGCTGACGAGCGCAACCAGGACTTTCCCGCCACCGCGCCCGCGGCATCCCGCGCGAATCAATTTTGCCAGAGCCGACCGGCGACAGGACCGGCGCCGGCATTACCAGCATCTGTCGCACAAAAGAAAACTAACATGAAAGCCAGCGAAGATATCCATAGTTCGACTTCGGGCCGATCCGTCAGCGTCCGCCACCTGGCGCGGCGCAGTTGGATCAGTCTTGTTTTTCTCGGCGTTTTGCTCGCCTCGCCCGTGGTGGCGAAGGCGTGCGACGACGATAGCGGCGGCAAGCGCGACATCGACATCATGACGGTCAATCTGTACATCGGCGGCGGGACCGAGCGCATCGTGGCCCTCGACCCGACCGCGCCCGATTACCTCACCAATCTCATCACGACGGTGACGGGAGTGTACTACGAGATCGTGGCCTCCCAGCCGGCGGTACGGATGCAGGGTGTGGCCGATCGGATTGCGGCCCGGCGTCCCGACATCGTTTCCGTCGAGGAGGCGACGCTGGTCCGCACCCAGTCGCCCGGCGATCTGGCCTTCGGCGGCACCACTCCGGCTACGCAGGTGGCCTTCGACTATCTGCAACTCCTCGTGGCGGCATTGCAGGCCCGCGGCGCGCATTACGCCGTGGTGTCCACCGTCGACGAATGGGATGCGGAAATGCCCATGCTGAACATGCAGACCGGAACCCTCGACGATGTGCGCCAGACCGATCGCGAGGCCATTCTGGTCCGGACCGACCTGCCGCCCGGGCAACTGCGGGTGACCAATCCGCAGAGCGGCCATTTCGTTCATATCATCCAGTTCCCCGCGATTGGATTGGCGATGCAACGGGGATGGTGCGCGGTGGACGTGACTGTACGCGGTCAGAGTCTCCGCTATATCTGCACGCATCTGGAGGAGGAGACGGCGCCCCAGCTCCAGATTTTGCAGGTGCAGGAGCTGCTGGCCGGTCCGGCGCTGACCACCCTGCCGACGATCCTCACCGGCGATTTCAATGCCGATCCGCTGCATCGCGACGGTTCGCTCGCCTACGATTACGTCCGCGGGGCGGGATTCCACGATGCGTGGGCGGTACGCCATCCGCACAATCCGGCCGGCGGGTTGACTTGGGGCCACGATGAATACCTGGCGGACCCCACCACGTTGTTCGACCGGCGCATCGACTTCGTGTTTTACCGTGGACCCGGATTAGAGGCGGAAGCAGCGGAGGTGATCGATCTGCGATTGGGCCGGTCCCAGCCGCCGCTGTGGGCCAGCGATCATGCGGCGTTCGCCGCCACCATTGAGATCGAGCGCGCGCCGTGTGACCGCCCCGACCATGAAGGGCACGAATAACGAATAACTGCACGGTCTCCCAAGGCGACCGGATCAGCCTGAGAGCTGAATCCGGTCTGCCCCGAACTCGCCGTGCCCCAGGCGGCCCAGGGTGTCACCCGTCGCAAAACGACCGGGCGATGACCGGGGTTCCATCGATTGCCGCGATACGCCTCATTGAATTAATCGACTAACGGCGGGCGCCGGTTGCGGGTATCCTCGTCGCCAGTTCGCCACTTCACCCCCGCCAACTCCCATCATTTCAAGGATCCCCGTGTCCACCATCCTCCAGGTTTCCAAACTCGGCCCGGCCCTGATTGTGGTTGCCGGCCTGATCTCGATCGGTCGCGCCCAAACTCCGCTGTCGCCGCGCACCGGCGCCACCACATTCGACAACGTCGCCGATTTTTCCTACTCCGGCCGCGCGGCGATCGGCGAAGGCTCGCGCCCCCTCGGCGAAATCGACAGTTTTCAGACCCGCGTGAGCGTGGTGAACGCGACGCCCCTCGATGCGCAAACCACGTTGCTGGCGGGCGTCGGCGCGCAGTGGCTCGAGTTTCATCCGCCGGCCGGCAGTCCCGTGCCGGAGCGCCTCGGCTGCTTCTCGTTCAAGCTGGGCGTGAACCGTCAGTTCAATTCGTCTTGGTCGCTGCGGATCGAGGCCGATCCCGGGATCTACGGTGATTTCGCGGGCAGCGGCGGCGGTTTCGGCGCACCGGTCGCGCTGCGCCTGGTCTATGCCGCGAGCCGGGAGCTGCAATGGATGTTCGGCGTGAACTACGACTGGCGCAGCGGCCACCCTTTTCTCGGCGGCGTGGGGGTGCGCTGGCAGTTTGCTCCGGACTGGACGCTGGCGTTTCTCCTGCCCGCCCCGCGGGTCGAATGGGCCGTCACCAAAAACTTCGCCCTGTTTGCCGGCGCGAGTCTGCGCGGCGGCACGTTCCGCCTCGCCGACGATTTCGGCCGGGTCCGCGGCCGGCCTGAGCTCGACCGGCAGATCGTCGACTACCGCGAAATTGCGTTCGGTGCCGGCGCGCGCTGGCAACTCTCGCCGGCCACGGCGCTCCACCTCGCCGCCGGGCGGATGCTCGACCGTCGGTTCGAGTTTCACGACCGCAACCTGCTGCTCAACGGCGATGGCGCCGCCACCGGGCAGCTCACGTTGACCAGTGCGTTCTGAGGCGGCCCATCGGCAACCCATCAACTTTTTCCAACCATGCGTGGCGACGAATTCTTTCTCCGGGCCTCGAAACAGCCGCTGTTCGCGAAGCTGCATCCGCGGGTGGCCGCCTTCCTGAAGGGGTACTTCGCGCAGGAGAAGGTCATTCCGTTCGGCGACCGTTTCGTGGTGAACACCAATTTTCCACCGTATCCCAGCGCGGCCTTCAACCGGATGGTCGGGCAGTTTACCCCATCCGACGCCGCGGCGTCGCGCCGGCTCTTTTCGGTGACGCTGGCGGTCACCAACCGCTGTCCCTTCAACTGCTGGCATTGCTACAATGCCGGGCGCAGTCAGACCGACGTCCCGCTTGCCGTGTGGAAGAACCTCGCGGGCGAATTGCAGGATTTGGGCGCCGTGATGGTGACGCTGACCGGCGGCGAACCGCTCCTCCGCGACGACCTGGCCGACATCGCCCGCGCCTTCGACGAGCGTTCGTGCGTGGTGGTGGGCACGACGGGCGACGGTTTGACGCGGGACCGGGCGCGGCAATTGCGCGACAGCGGCGTGTTTGCCGTCGGCATCAGCCTCGACGCGACCGAGGAGGCGGAGCACGACCGGCGCCGCGGGCGCCCGGGCGCCTTCCGGACGGCGCTCCAGGCGGTGCAGGTCGCCCGCGAGAACGGGCTTTATCCGTATGTGGTCACGGTCGTCACCCGCGACTTGTTGCCCCGCGAGCGCTTCCTGCCGTTGCTGCGCTTTGCGGGCGATGCCGGTGCGCTCGAAGTGCACGTGCTCGAGCCCAGCGCCTCGGGCAAGTTGACGGGGCAAACCGACGTGCTGCTCACCGCGGCGGAGCGGCGGCAACTCCTCGCCTACCAGGAGGAGGTCGCGCACGACGAGAGCCTGCCCATCCTTTCTTCTTTCAGCTATCTGGAATCGCCCGAGGCGTTTGGTTGTGGGGCCGGGCTGACGCACATCTACGTCGACGGCGGCGGCGAAGTCTGCCCGTGCAACCTCGTGCCGTTGTCGTTCGGCAATCTCACGCGCGAGCCGTTCGGGCAGATTCTGAACCGGATGGGCTGCCACTTTTGCCAGCCGCGGACCGGCTGCGTGGGGCGGCAACTCGCGCGGCACTTTCCGGAGGTCGGCCGGCCGGCGGCGCCGGAAAAGTCCGAGGCGATTTGCGCCCAGCACCTGCCGCGCGAGCATGCCGTGCCGGCTTTCTTCCGCATCCGGAACGAGGCGCAGAGCGCAGAAGTTGGCACACCGGAATTGCAGAACGCCTACAACCGTGTCCACGGCGACTACGACACGTTCTGGCTCGCCGAGGCGGCGCAGCCGGTCGACGACCTGATCGCGCAGATTCCGTGGACCGGCCGCGAACGCGTCTTCGAGGCAGGCTGCGGCACCGGCTATGCGACCGCACTGCTGGCCGGGTGCGTCGCCCACGTGCAGGCGGTCGATCTTTCCGAAGGCATGATCGGCGGGGCGCGGGCGCGAGTCGGCCGGCGCGACCTGCACAAGGTGGATTTCCTCGTCGGCGATGCGCTGGCCCGGTTGCAGACGGACGGGCCTTTCGACGGCATTTTTTCGAGTTGGGTGCTCGGCTACATTCCGCTGCGCCCGTTTTTCGCCGCTGCCAGCGGGGCGTTGACGCGCGGCGGACGGTTGGGCTTCATCGTGCACCGCGAGAATTCACCACGGGAACCAATGGAAATTTTTGCCGAATTGGTGGCCGAGGATCCAAACGTCCTGCTGAAACGGGTGGCATTCGATTTTCCCCGGGATGCGGCCCACGTCCGTTCGCTCGTGACGGTCGCCGGTCTGGCGGTCGAGAGCCTCCGGCAGGATAGCATCCTGTTCACCTACGACAGCGCGGAGCAGGTTCTGGAACATCTCCTGAAATCCGGCGCCGGCACCGCCTTCTACGACGCGATCGATCCCACGCGGCGCCCGGCGTTGACCCGCCGTTTTCTGGGAATGCTCGCCCAGCGGCGCGAGGCCGACGCAACGACGTTTGCCGTACGCCATGAGTATGTGGCCTGCGTCGCCCGAAAACCCTGAAGCACAAAAAGTCAACCCCGTGTTCGCCATGAATTCCATCGCTCCTGTCCACTCCCCTAAATTCTGCTTTCGCGCCCTGGTTGCGACCTTGGCCAGTCTGAGCCTCGTGCTAACCGGCTGCACCACGTTGCAGAATGTGCCGCTGCCCGTGTCGCCGGGCGATGCGGTTGCCGTGCACCTCGGCGATCAGGTAAAAGTGCAGCGACGCGACGGCACGGCGCTCGCTTTTCAGGTCACGAACATCGAACCCGACACCTTGGCGGGCCAGAACGTCACGGTGCACTATGCGGACCTGACCACCTTGCAGGTGAAACGCGTCAGCGCGCTGCGCACCGGTGGCGCCATCGTCGGCGCCGTGGTGTTGGTGATGCTCGTCGTCGGAGTGTCGGGTGGCTTTGCCGTATCGCTGCCATAGCCGGCGGTCGCAACGTCTGGCGCCATACACCCGGGTGATGACGATCATCAAGTTTATCGATTAACGCACCGGCCCCGGGATCGGCTAAACTGTGGGCGTAACATGAAAACCACCACGATGAACTCCCTTGCCTCGGTTGCCCCGACCCTTGCCGAACGCGAACCAAGGGCAGCAGCCGTTGCCGCCTGCGTGGGCGTGGGCACAAGCCGGCATCCGGCCACTTTAGCGGTCGGCCGCCCTGCACAGTTAAATTCTGTGACTGACACGGAATAGGAACATAAACAAAACGAGCTTTCTCCACCATGAATCGCACTGCCACCAATACGGGCCTGGCCATCAAGGGCATCGCCGCCATGTTGTCCGAGGCGCGAGCGGCCGGTTGCCCGCGCCCGCAACGCTTCGCCGGCATCGACGTCGGCACGGAGACGATCAAAGCCGTGGAGATTGTGCACGAACCGGGCGGCTGGCGCTGGACCCGGCGGCAGATCGTGGAGCACCACAAGGAACCCGGACCGCAGTTGCAAAAATTGCTGGCGGATTGGGACTGGGACCAAGTGGACGGCGCGGCGGTGAGCGGGCGGCTGGGGCGGCAGGTCCGGCTGCCCCAAGTGCCGACGAAGCAGGCGCAGGTCCGCGGCTATCGTTATCTCCATGGCCGCAAGCCGGCCACGGTGGTGTCGATCGGCAGTCACGGCTTTTCCGTCCTGGAACTACGCGCCAACGGGCTCGAAGTTTTTCGGGAGAACAGCCGGTGCTCGCAGGGCACGGGCAATTTCCTGCGGCAGCTGGTCGAGCGGTTTTCGCTGACCGTCGAGGAGGCGAGCCGGCTCGCCGCGCCGGTCGAACAGCCGGCGGTGTTGTCGGGCCGCTGCCCGGTGATCTTGAAGACGGACATGACGCACCTCGCGAACAAGGGCGAGGACCGGGCGCGCATTCTCGCCGGGTTGTTCGACGCGGTGTGCGAAAACGTGATGGTGCTCGTCAAGCCGGAGCTGTGTCCGGAGCGGGTGGTGCTGATTGGCGGAGTCGCGCGGTCGCTGCGCGTGCAGTCCACCTTTCGGCGCCGGCTGGAGGAATTGGGCCTGAAGCTCGTCCTGCCCGACGGCGACGCGGGATTTTTCCTCGAAGCGCTGGGCAGCGCGGCCGTGGCTGCCGAGCAGGCGGAAGGCGTGCCGCCCCTGGCGGAATTGATCGCCCCGCGGCAGGAGTCGCAGCTGGAACGTGTGCCGGCGCTGGCCGGGTGGCTGGACAAGGTCCGGCGGCTGCCGCCCCGGCCGCTCGCGATCGTCAACGGCACCGTGCCGGAAATCATCCTGGGCCTCGACATCGGTTCAACCGGCTCGAAAGCCGTGGCGCTGACGGTGCAGTCGCGGGAAACGGTGTGGGAAGGCTACCGCCCGACCGGCGGCGATCCGGTGGGGGCGGCGCAGGCGTTGCTGCGCGAATTTGCCGGCGGCGTGGCGGGGCGCTGCCCGGTGCTGGGCTTCGGCGTGACCGGCAGCGGCCGCGAAATCGTGGGTTCGCTGCTGAGCGCCTGCTACGGCAAGGCAGCGGTCTTCATTTTGAACGAGATCGCCGCGCACGCCGAGGGCGCGCGATTCTACGACGAGCGCGTCGACACGATTTTCGAGATCGGCGGGCAGGACGCAAAATACATCCGGCTGGCGGGCGGGCGGGTGGTGGATTGCGCGATGAACGAGGCCTGCAGCGCGGGCACGGGGTCGTTCATCGCGGAGCAGGGCGGCAAGTTCGCCGGGATCCGCGACGTCGTTCATCTGGGCGCGGAGGCGCTGGCGGCGCGCGAGGGCGTGTCGCTGGGCCAGCATTGCTCCGTGTTCATGGCGGAGGTCATCGACGAGGCGGTGGCGGCCGACGTGCCCCAGGCGGCGATTGTCGCCGGACTGTACGATTCCATTATTCAAAATTATCTGAACCGCGTGAAGGGCAGCCGCACGGTGGGGCAGGTGATCTTTTGCCAGGGCATGCCGTTCGCGGCGG
>Ga0182021_10007918_pt1 | contig 12604 bp, 17 predicted proteins | sample 612E3MmetaG_FD_120493 | JGI IMG/M metagenome (GOLD analysis project Ga0182021, IMG submission 120493) | Permafrost microbial communities from Stordalen Mire, Sweden - 612E3M metaG (Illumina Assembly) | ecosystem: Environmental > Terrestrial > Soil > Wetlands > Permafrost | place: Sweden... | reverse complement strand
TTAGCATGATTGAAGAATCAAAATCCCAAGTCATCGTTTTAACCACCGCTTTAGGCATAATACAGGAAGACATTGCAGGAATCTTTGATGCAGCTGTCATTCCATCTCAAGAACGTAATGTTCGTGTTCAAATAATAGCTGAAATTGTCCCTGAGAACCTCAAAATAGTAGATAGAATTGATCGAAGTTTAGCCGAAGATAAACTAAATATTAAACTTCGCCACGTCGGCATGAGCTCCAAGTTTTTTCCCAGGTTTTTAATCAAAGACGAAGAAGAAGCCCTCCTTTACGCACCGTTTGGAAACGAAGCTTCTGTTTTAAACCTTGAAGATGAAGGATTATGGATAAACGACAAGATGTTCATCTCTGTTCTGAAAGCCTTTTTTACTCAGATGTGGCAAAGCGGCATTGATGCTTCGCGACGAATAGAAGAATTAAAAAGCGGAATCCCAATCGGCGAAACCCTTGTTATCAAAAGCGTTGAAGAAGCATGGAACAAAGTAACCAAGGTTCTTGATTCAGCCAAAAAAGACATTGTAGTAATCACATCTTCGCAGAGTATTAATAGACTTGCCGAAGGCGACCCTATCGTAAAATACTTTAAAAAAGGCTTAAACACACGCATAATGGCATCTATCGATTTAGATAACCTTGAACCGGCACAGAAACTGGCAAAAAACTTTGAAGTCAAACATGTACCAATCAGTTATATGACCATGATGTTGGTTGACGACAAACATCTATTCATGTTCAAGATGCCACCACTGAGCGATAATACTGCAGAATCCGCCTTCTATTTAGCAGACACATTTTATTCAAGTGACCCCGGACAAATTGAACGAGTAAGCGAAATGCTAAGCGACATCTGGAAACGCGGCATTGACATAACAGAAATTAGCAGTCAAGCCGGAACAAAACTTCCAACTGTGGAAATTGCAACATCTGAGACGATAGCTATAACTGTTGAAAAGATGTTGCAAAACAATGTAAATTCCATCCTAATCACCGAGCACCACAAACCCGTCGGCGTCATTAACGATCGAGAAGTGTTAAGAGAGATCGTAACCGCTCGAAAAGATCCGCTTAAGACTCTTGCAAAAGACATCAATTACACTCCACTTATCGTTCTTGAAGGAGACGAATCGATGCTAACCGCTATGAAAATTATGACTGACAAAAAATTCCAACGGGCAGCCATTGTTAAAAATGGACAATTAATCGGCATGTTAACTGAAGAAGCAGGCAAAAAAGCCTCACTTCAAACCAAACCCGCTGCCTAAAATAATTGCTTGCACTATTTCATTTTGTTATATATTGCATCGGTCACAATTTCTATTGGTTTATTCATAATTCGATGGCCTCGTTCACCCAAATATTTCCGGATGTAAAACTGAATCATCCCTTTAACAACTGCAAGCTTTATCTTCAGTTCACTCACTTGTGAATCAAAAAGAAGTTTATGTTTAACCATCTGAACATTCTTCGGTTCTTCCCATTCGTCTGAAACCAATTTACCATGCAGTCTCTCAAATAATGGTGTCCCCGGAATAGGATATGGCAACGTAAACGAAAGGTAATCTAAATGAAGCGAGGTTGCAAACTTTACAGTGTTGAGAATAGTTTTCGCGTTTTCTCCTGGATATCCCAAGATAAAGAATGCTCCCGCTTTGATCCCTTGCTTTTTGCATATTTGAGTTGCAATGTAGGCTTGCTTTGTTGTTATCTGCTTATTCATGATTTTTAGGATAGAATCGTTTCCCGATTCAATTCCAAAAAACATTCTCATGCATCCGGCTTGCTTCATTTTATCAGCTGTCTCAGAATCCAGCGTGTCAACTCGCGATAGGCATTCCCACTCAATCCTTAACCCGCGATTAATGATCTCGTCACAAACCTCAATGAGACGCTTGCGATTCAAGGTAAAACAATCATCGGCAAACCATATTCTATTGTATCCCAAGGATATTGCCTCTTCAACCTCATCAGCTACCTTTGATGCTGATCTGGCTCTGAAGTTGTTACCAAAGATCGGTCGACTACAGAAATCACATTCAAAGGGGCATCCTCTTGAAGTCATTATTGCAGTGGTTTTGTAGCCAAACTTCCCATCATAATACTTTTGATAGGAGAAGTTCTCAAACAATTCTCTTGAAGGCGGTGGCAACTCATCTATATCATCCATTAAACCTCTTGAAGAGGTCAGTTTAACTTGCCCAATGTCTTTATCTTTATACGCTACTCCTTTTATCTGGGAAAAAGTACCCCCATTTTTGAATTGATTGGCGATTTCAAGCATTGTTTGTTCTCCCTCGCCAATAACAACAACATCGAAATCACTCAAAAAAGTCTCAGGTTCCGTAGTTGGAAGCGCCCCTCCTGCAACAAGCAATTTGCAATGTTCTCTTAGTATCTTAGCTAGTTCCAATGATTTTTTTCTCATCGAATACATCGATTGTATTCCAATTATCTTTGGGTTCGAGTCGATGATTTTTTTGAGAGCTTGCTCCTGGTTTAGAAAAGTGCAATCAACAATTTCTACAGAGATACCATTTTGTCTTAAATATGAAGCGATGTACCCCAATCCCAATGGCGGAAACCTGAAGATTGATGTGTCAACACGAGGATGGAAGTACGGATAAACAAGAGTTACATCAGTCATCTAATATGGTCACCCAAAAACTTCAATTTCATACTCAAATTGAGAATGTTCAGCATCAAGTTCATAATCAAGACCAATCCAGTCTAAAGAACCTTTGATTAATTCCCTTCCTCGTCGTAGCTTGGTTCCTTCTATGTTTTTTAGACTGAACCCAATTTTATCTTGCTCGTTTGTTATTTTTGCCGATTGCGATGTCACGTCGTTCCAAGCGCCGATTGCTTCATCATCCAACTTCAAGCTTTCTGAATCCGAATAAGTCCTAAAGAAATGTGCTCCTTGTTCGTTTAAAACAAAGATTTTGCCCAGATTGGTTCTTTCAAGTAAGCTAAGGTCCAGTTTTACCAATATTCGGTTCCGATCGATAATATATGTGACAACTATTGCTCCTTTATGGGTACTCCTTACGAAGGTAGATTTTACTCCAAACTTGAAAAACAAGCTTCTCGCCAATAGAATAGATCTGGCAAAACGTACATGACTCTGATATTGATTCTTATACAGCGTTGAAACATAATCAAGTAATGTTCTAATTTTTTGGTTTTCAAGTTTAAGATTTCGGAGTTTGTCTCGGGTAACTAAATCCATGATAAACTCCTTCCGGATTTCAACGATGTTTTTCGTAGAGCGAACTTGAAGAGATGATGAGCCGGAAAAGACTGTTTCATCAGAATATTTGGCAATTGGTACCCCAAATCCCGTCCCTTCCCCTATAACTTCTGCTCCTTTATACAAAAGTATCAAGCCTTTTTGTAAGTTTGCTATTTTCATGTTGTGTGGTTTTGTATCTGAATGAATCCTGAGAGCCACTGAATCGGAAATAGAATGAGTATGCGGGAAAGATGCGGAGAAACGGGGATTTTCACTATTGGCTGAGCTTTTTGCCATACGATAACTATCTTTTTTAGGTTTTTAAGGTTTGAGCATTTGCTTAAATTTGACTTGCTATCTGCGCAGTTTGAAGTCATAATAATAAATGGAGTTATACTCGGTTGGCTTATTCGATAGATTGCTTGTTCTAAATTTAAAAATAAATATCACCATCGATGTTATGTTGTAAACTCAAGGTCACCTGAACAATGAGCAAATCCAAACTTACAGTTTTCTTAGTTATTATCCTTGCTATTTCGATTGCTCTGAATACCGTCCTATACTTTCAAAACTTAAATCAAACAACTATTGCTAATCAAAAATTGACAGGCTTTAACAGAGAATTTGGCAACTTTTTAACTTCAAGTCCAACATACGATTTCTCGCCTCCAATAACGAAGATTAATGCACTAACAATTGGCTTAGAAAGTGATAGATGGAATGTTTCTTCGCTTGAAAACATGACTGTCTCCATAAGGCTGGAATTAGTTGAATTTACAAATACCTCAAATACCTTTGGTTTTCAAGTCATTCGTGAAGTGAAAGAGTCATCACAAAGCTACTCAGCAGTTCAATTGAAAAACACGGTAACTGACCGGTATATATGGGCTATTGGAGTAGTTCCAACTGAAAAGATTGGATTGCATCCGTGTGCTTATTATTTAGTAGATGCTCAAACAGGCGAATTAATTCCTCATGGTCCTCTTTTTTAATCAAATTTTTTGATTACTAACAAATAAGAAATTTCTCCAAGCAAAATGCACCACTTATGGCGGTTCTAAAAGCTTTTTAGCTATGTCAAAACACTAAAGAATTAGTGTGAAAATATGGATTACTCTGAAAAAGTAGGGTTGACAGGTATACTGCTTTTAGCAGTCGGCGGATTCTTTCTAATTCAAGTATTTTCTGGGATTGTAAGAGGGTCTTTCGGGGAATATTCCTTAATGAATTTTATCGGTTTTCTAAGTTTTCTAACATAGGCGTGGGTCTTTACCTTATTGTCCAGAGTGGAAAACCCGAAACATAACAAAGATAGCGAAAACATGAAAAACAAATTGAGATTTGCAGGTTTCCTTATTTCAAGATTTAAAGGGTTAATTATTTATGCAATTGGACTCGGATTCTTCTTCTATTTTGTAGTTCAGACTCTTATTGTTCCTCTTGTTGTTCCAGCCCATGAAATTAACGATAGTATCAATATTTACGTATCAGTTGTTGGTTTAGTTTTAATGATGGCTGGTCAATTGATAAGATGCAATCAAAAAATGCTAAAAAACAGACCCCTCTTAGAATACGTTAAAAACCCAAAAAGGCACCTTGAAACACTTTCGGCTTAAATAAAAAAGGGAACGCGAGCTGATGTCTCCCACTTTAGTGGGTTTCTGTCTATCTTTCTCAATCAATCTAAAACAAAATTGCCAAACAGACCGTTTTTATTCACAAACACAGTTTCTAAACAAACCAGTGGGCTATATTATGTTGTAAATATGTATGACTAATCCCAAAGCTAATACGAAAGTCCAAATAACTAAGGTGGGCATCATTAATCTCCACATTTTTGAACACCCAAGTTCTTCTAAAGGATGAGTTACCCACGAAAAAATTATGATAAACCCCAGCACTATAGCTACAATTCCTAAAACGGCATGTACCCCAACAACAGATAATTGGACAAGCGACAAATTGTTAATAAACATAAAATTCCCAATTAAGACCGGAATCATTATGGAAAGTACGGTGGCGAGGTTTAAGCCGATCCCTGCAATGCTGAAAAAACCGTGCATTATAAGGTTTCTATTCTTAGTTCTTATTCGGGTAGGATAAACTCCGATTACAAGCAAGACTAATGCTATGACTTGAATAACCGAAACTACGTTGCCTTGAAAGTCAAGTGCCATATTTACTGTTTATACAATAGAAGTTATAATCATTAGTGGTTAACTGACATAATGTTCTTTTGTGAAATCCTTAAATTGTTTGGACTGATTGACTTTTAAATAAAGAATGGGAAGATGCGAATAATATCTCAACAGGAGTATTGGGGCCATTTTGATTCCTGCATAAAATGCATAGGCGGAAGTTCAATTCCTACCTAAATTTTCCAAAATACTTTTTAAGAAACTTAATTCAATTGAGCGATTAAATTTTTTAGTTTTATAGTTTATGGCTTAAAAACAATAATACAATCTTTAGCCTTGTCCTCTTCAACAATCAATTTCTTCGAGTGCACGAATTCGTTTATCAACAGAAAATTGTAATTGCCCTTAATTTTTAATTGATGCTTATCTGGTTTTCTTTGTTCTATGACTACAAAACTTGGCGCAACTAACCCTTGAGCCACTAACTCACTAAATAGAGAAACTGCTTCTTGCCTATTCAAACTGTCCCTCTCGCTCTGATTGTTTGGGGACGTACAACATTAATAACTCTTACGTTAACTTGCCTGCTTATTTCGTCCTTGCTACTTAGAGCAGTTTTTTGGTTCTGAAATCACAGTCAACATCTAGCCAAATTCAAAGTTGTAGCTTGTTGATACCCACAAGTCTTTAAAAGATTCGTTGCACCAGATACTATTATGCCAGGTTTATTTTCATGGATTTTGTAGATGCAGTAGCCCTTCTCAAGAAATTTCCCTCTTGTAATCCGAAAATTTTCAGAGGTTTTTCTGAGTGGGGGATTTGTGATTCTGAAACGGAGGGTTACATAATTTTAGCTGATACTGCTACGACTAAAGAACCAGTTTATAAACAGCTGGAAGATTACGCTAAGATTAATAATTTAAGGGTAGATGAAGGTCAAGACTACTTAGTCATTAGTACTGTTTGTTGTGTTCCTGCAATCGAACTATAGTTATTCATACCAATAGCTTTTCGACTACTTACCAATAATCAAAATAGTTTAATTCAAGTTTACTTTTGGCCAGTAACTATGTAAACGATTGATTCGCAAACGTAGGTTGCGTGGTCGGCAATACGCTCCAAGTACCTAGTCATTAGGGCCGTAGAAATCAGGCATTTGCTGTTAGATTGATCCGCGCTGATTAGTTTTTGAAGATAGTCAAAGTACATTTTGTCAACCTCATGTTCGGTGGTAGAGATTGTTTTGGCGAGGACAAGGTCTTGTTTTTTTAAAGCGTCGATGCTTATTTTGACCATAGAAAGGACTTTTTGGCTCATTTTATTGATGAACTCTTTGGTCTCGGGTTCGCATTGTTTTTGGCCCCCAAGTTTGTCGTTTAAGAGTAAAATATCATGTGCGTAGGCTGCAGTCGGCTGGAAGGCTTTGTCAATTAATATTCAGAAGAGGTATCATTAAAGTATGAATTGTAGAAATGTGCTCTTGAAGCTACTCTTGTTTGATTTAACAAACATTAAAAGATTATTCTGGTTGTTGTTGTGGGTTTTTTTGTAAAAATGAATTTTTAAGGGGTTTGATGCGAAGTTGTTTTTGGTGTTGGGTTGTGGTTTGGGTTTTGTTTGGTTGTTGTTGTGGTTGTGAGAGGTTTTTTAGTGGGTGTAAGTTGTTGAGTGGGTTTTATATGTTCTGATTTGAGTAGTCAATAGATGAATTGAGTGTGATTGTTGCAACTGAGGTGCAGGGAGCGAGTTGCAGCAGCATCAACAGCAGCATCTTCTCTTCTATGTAAGAAGATTTACGAAGGTTTAAGCTTGAATAGCCGCCGGCTTACCAGCTTTCCATTGTATCATTTCTTTTGATAAATCAAAGTTGGTTGTGGTTAGGTTTGTGGGGTACATTGATGCTAGTAGGTGGGGTATGTTGAGAGATTACCTATGTAAAATTATCCTTATGTAAAATTATTGTTTTAGGTTTGAACGAATTGTTTTTTGGTAGAGAAAGATGAAGTAAGCAGCTGTAAATGCTGTCATGGTTACTTCTAGTCCTAGAATGCAAGGGTTGGTTTCAACTGCCCTGAAATATCCTTGTTCGAGGATATTTGAAAAAACTAGGACTTGCAAAAAAATTGCGCCGCCCAAACAACTTAAGCCTACGCTATGGATGAGCAAGTTTAGTTTGTGGTGGAATTGGGCGTCTATAGTCAAGGTTTATCAACAACACATTTCTTGTTTATTTATACTTAATACTTATGAAATTGTAAACGTAATCTCAAATAATGACCACAATTCAAAGAGACCCAAAAGAATCGCTAAACAAACAATTGAAATGTCTAAACAAATATTGCTTTTACAATCGCCACAATTCCAAATAATTTAGTGCGCACTATATAGATTCTGTCTTAACTATAATCTATTTGGAAATACTAGATAAGTGCAGACCAAACAATATTTTGTTGGTGATGCAACTGCAAAAAAAGAAAAAAACTAAACAAGAAGAAAAAAATGGAAAAGAAAAGCCGTTCTTTTTTAGGCGAATTTAAATTTTTAGTCGTAAGAGGGGAGAAGATGAGCGACAAAAGAAAGACAAATAGCTGCAATTCGGAATTGTTTGACTGGATGTTAGCTATCGATTTTGATCCAGCCGAATGTAAATGTTCAAAGAAGAACGCCAATTTGATTGCTGAAATCCTGTTTTTGTAAGTCAGAGTCATTTGGCTTATCTATTGTTCAATATCCGATTCGTTACAGGGCTTTTCAAATATGTATTCTATAGTGCTAAATGAAGAGGTCAACTAATTATTCTAGGTTAATAAGACTCTTATAATAAATCAGGCGACTAAATTCTTGAAAGAAGAGTTGGTGTTAGAGGTTGAAAGCTTACCAAACAAGCCTACATGCAAATTTCCCGTTTTCGAAGCCTTCTCCTTTCTCCTCGAATACGGATTAGCTGTTTGGAAAGCCAACAAACAATGAAAACATCCGCTCATCTATTAAAAACCTTCGCCATGTACCTTAATAGAGTATTAAGCCTTAAGTTTGACTATATAGAATATGCTGAGTAACTCTAAAAACCGCATTGCTTTCTAAGAACCACAAAAGACGGAGAATATGAAAATGTGTAACTTAACAGTTATTGTTCAAAATGAAGACACTAAAAATAGATTTATCGCTAAAGAAACGAATGTACAAAAAGAAAGCAGCGGTTCAAATCGCTTGCAAACTCTTACAAAAACTTGCCCCTTTTAGGTGAGCACAATTGTACAAAACAATAATATTGGATTGCCAAAACGAATCGATCCTTATTTCTTGTGATGACTGCTTCGCCTATAAGAACTGTGAAATTTCTAAGAAAAAGGACAAAGAAAACAAAAGATAATTTATTTCATCCATTGATAGTTTGAAAACTCAATAGCATCCAATATTCTTGCTGAAAAGTCTTTGGAATCACACTGATCGCAGAACATAACAAACCCATCAAAAGCAAAGAAATAAACATTTTTGCGTCTGTAAATAATTCTAGGCTTAGCTATGTCGACAAATTCAAGGAATTGTTCACGGTCAAACTTTTCTATAACAACTTGCATTGCTCTCTGAAGCAACCACTGAAGATTCAACCATATCGCTTCAACCTCAATCACAAATACAACTAAATGCTAACTTAAGATTTACCGATGAAAAACCTCCAAGCTATAAATGAATTTGCAATTGCTTTGCAAACATCCTACTTAGTTTTTGCACCTGAACACATAAGCTTCCCAGCGCAAATGAAATTATAACTACTTTCGGCTCTTTTCCATGATAAATCAATGCCGAGACTCTGAAGGTTCATACATCACATTCTATAGTATGGAGAATACCTTTTCCAAGTCAATCTTCTGACCCAGACTTGATGAAACTACGATGCAGTTATCCACTTGCTCACATGAGATTTGCTGTTTCAATGTTTGTCCCAGTATTTGCTATGAAGACTTCCATAAAATCTATTTTAAAACGCTGAGAGGAATACAATTCAAAGGATAGATAGTCTTCATAGTTTATGTCGAGTTACTTTATCTGCCTTGTTCTACAGTAATCTTTTGAGCTACGCAAAACCCCGCTGGGTCACTGGCAGGGACAACTTGTCCATGATACATCCACAACACCACCCTGTCAGTGACCAATTAGACTCACATGTTAAAATCAATAATCTGGAGATGATAAAATGCCAAAACATAATACGCTAAAACCTCGTTCAGTCTGCGATACAGAAAGAGACCGTAGACAAAACAAGAACCCTTTAGATGAAGAAAATCTTGAATAATTTTCTATTTTCTAGGAAAAAGTTAATTACACTTTCACATAAATTGGCAAGCGGGAGAAGTGGTGCATTGGTAGTTTCAAGCAAACTCTTTGTTTGCCCACAATGTGGAAACCAGAGTCTTTCTGTTATTAGGAAAACCTATGAGCAAACAATAATTGTCTTCTGTAGTAATTGTCACCTCAATTCTTCATTTGAACCCTCAATGGAAGCATATTATGACATAGATAAAGCATGGGAAGAATTCACAGCAAAATTTAAGAAGACTCAGAACACAGCAGAAGTTGCAATAACGTAGTAAGTACATTAAAAATCTAAAAACAAGCATTAATTTTTGGCAGTATACATTAGTCCTTACTTTTTATGAATATAGAATCAATAAACTATGTAGATAAAACATAAAATCTGATTGATAAATTGAAGTGTCAACAAGAGAGACGGAAGTCTTAATGCCTGAAACCGAAGCCACTAAAGAACAACAAGAACTCACCTATGGACTTACGCTTAAACAGTTTACACAGCTCATGTTGTCAACAAAAGTATTTCATGAAATCTATCGGGAACATTATCCTGACGCTGACCAGCACACCTTAGAGCAGATGTACATTAACATTAAAGCAATCGGAGCAGAAGAAAAAACTCTTAAAGTTCTTGAGCAACTCGCCAAGGAAGAACATGATAAACTGGTTAAAGTCGATAAGTCTTTACCTCAAAGTAGCTGTAACCCCAGAACTAAATTGGCTATAAAGAAGGTTAAGTAAGTCATCGCATAAAACAGGCAGTAAATAAAAGAATTGGTGCGCACGCACGCAAAATAGGCACTTAGAACCCAAGTTTTATACTCATTTGTATTCTCAATAGTTTATACAGAAACAGTTTATCTCTTAGTTTTTCGCAGTTATTGTTGTAGCAACCACATGTCTTCTAAGGGCGACAATCGGGTGCTAAGCAGGGAAACTTCAGTATGTGCATGCTTTTTATCCCTCCCCTGCTTAGCCACCCAAAATACTGCAAACTCTCATTATACCTCCGAGAGTGATTGTTGAAGCGACGATTTTTGTCGTGTTTTATTTATTGGCATTTGACTAATTTCAAAAGACAAGTGAAAAGGTTAATTGCAAACCTTTTATCGGTATTACATAAACAAAAGATAACAGGGCAGTGAGGAATTCATGACTGAGGAAGTTGGGGTAGAAGGCAGATCTGACTGGAAGAGATTCATAAGAAGACACTCGAAAATTGTTGCTGTGTTTGCAGTTGCTGCCATATAAGTATTCATAGGCGCCGTCTATGTTTTCTTGTGGTTCGCTGCTGACGCTCAAACCACAGGTATGGTTCCCCAAACTTTAGGTCTTTGGTCAATGTCAAACTTGGTATTATTTGTTTTGCATTTGATTTTTTGGGAACTCATATTCATAGGTATTCCAGCAATCATAGGTGCAGTAGTAGGTTGGCAATGGTGGAAAAGACTTCCTGAAGCCGAAAAGAGAGAATATCATCTATCAGGAAGACGCTCACGCTCCAGAAATGCAGGTGGAGCGGTGTCTCCGTTGCTGTTCATTGCGTTCGCACTCAAGGTATATGTTGACGGAAACTGGAACATGGCTATCTCTACTTATTCTTTAGACTATGTAGTGGGTTCAATGATCACAATACTAGTTTGGATTGTAGTTATACTTGGGATTCCGGCAATAATTGGACTTATCTGGTGGTTAAGCCGTGGGATGAAAGAGAAACCGTTGGCTTAGAAGACAGAAATACGAACAAAGACGAGTACTATTTCCCTTCTCTATCGTCAACGAATTGAAAATTAGTAGTTCTGCAATAGTTTTAGAATCAAGATTGACTAATCCTTTAATCCCGCAATTAGTTCCTGAACTTGGCGCTCAATTTGGTCTCTTATTTCTAGAACTCTTTCAATAGGCTTTCCTTTTGGGTCTTCAAGGTGCCATTCGATTGTTGGTTTAAAGAATGGCCCTGGGCAAACGCCTTGGTCGTTGCAGCCCATCGTGACAACCAAATCTACTTCTTGAGCCATCTTGGCGGTTATTAGTTTTGGCTTGTTCATAGAAAGGTCTAAGCCTTTCTCTTTCATAATCTCAACGACCACAGGGTTCACTCTTTCTGCAGGTTTGTTGCCAGCACTCGAAGCGATTACCGTCTCAGCTCCATATTTCTTCGCGAAAGCTTCTGCCATTTGGCTTCTGCCCGCATTCTCAACACAAACGAATAGTATTTTTTTCATCATTCATCCTCCTTTCCTTTAAAAAATCTCTTTCTTATCCAGAAAGCAACATTCACCAAACTTATCATTACAGGTACCTCTATTAAAGGACCTATAACTGCTGCGAAAGCTACTTGAGAAGCCAATCCAAAAACCGCTACAGCGACTGCAATTGCCAGTTCAAAGTTGTTGCTCGCAGCAGTGAAAGAAAGCGAAGTTGTTCGTTTGTAGCCGAGTTTTGAATAGTAACCTATTGCGAATGTTAAAGCGAACATTGCAACAAAATACACTAAGAGTGGAATGGCAACTCGGACAACATCTATGGGCAGGTTTACAATGTATTCTCCTTTCAGTGAAAACATCACAACAATTGTAAATAACAAAGCAATGAGTGACACGTGGCTTAACTTGTGCATTAATTTGTGCTCGTACCATTCTTTGCCCTTAGTTTTTAGGAAATAATATCGAGTTAAAATTCCAGCGAAGAAAGGTATTCCTAAGTAAATCGCTACTGATTGTGCAACTTGAATTAGCGAAATGTTTACGATTTGTCCTGAGCCTGAAATCCAAGAGCTAGCTATGGTTATGTAGAAGTAAGCAAGAACCGAGTACATAACTATCTGGAAAATAGAATTAATTGCGACTATTATGGCTGTCCATTCGTTGTCGCCTTCTGCAAGGTTATTCCACACAATAACCAT
>Ga0182021_10007917_pt1 | contig 12605 bp, 4 predicted proteins | sample 612E3MmetaG_FD_120493 | JGI IMG/M metagenome (GOLD analysis project Ga0182021, IMG submission 120493) | Permafrost microbial communities from Stordalen Mire, Sweden - 612E3M metaG (Illumina Assembly) | ecosystem: Environmental > Terrestrial > Soil > Wetlands > Permafrost | place: Sweden... | reverse complement strand
TGGATTGAAATGGAAACCGACAAGAAAAATATCGGCTACATAAGGATAGACAGGCGAAGAAAATTCCTGCTTACCATTTTCTTAAAATCCATAGGTTTAGGATACAACAGCCATCCTTGGAATTTTACCAATAAAGAAAACATTGAAACTATATTTGGTTATGAAAAAGAAGAACTGTACAAGATAAAAGAAGAGGAATATAAAATAAGTGAACTGAGATTAGAAATTAATGAAATCGATAATGAAATTGATAGACTACAAAAATCCAAAAAAGAGAAATTAAAAGAAGAAGATACAGGTAGCATAGTTTTCAAAATCTCAGAATTGAAATTTAAGAAAAAAATATTAGAAAAAATATTAAAGAAAAAAATCGAAGAAAACAAAATTATTAGTACGCAAATCGATCGTAAATCTGATCTCGATAAGGAATATTGCATTAAAAGTACACTGGAAAAAGACGTCACTGAGAGTGAAGAGGAATCCCTGATAGAAATATATAAGAAGCTTCGCCCGGGTGAGCCGCCGACAATCGACAGCGCCAGAAATCTGATACATGCCCTGTTTTTTGATCCTAAAAGATACGATTTTGGCAAAGTTGGAAGATATAAAACCAACCAAAAATTTTCACCAGATATAGATATGGAAACCAGTTTTAATGAAAGCGTTGAGCAACTGTTGGACCGAGTTAATAAAGTAAAACCTGGTGAAAGATTCGATGAAAATATTGCCAAATTAGAAGAATTGATAAATGAAGTTGAATTAAAAGATTTGTTAAAAAAATTTGAATTTGAAGACTTGTTAAGAAATATTGAATTAAAAGAACTATTTAAAGAAATTGATGAAGATTTACTAACTTTAAAGCCAATTCCTGAATTAATAAAGTTAATTGAAAAGTTGTATTCAGATTTTAAATCTTTAAAAAATCAGGATGATAAAATAGGTTTAATAAGGGAATTTGGTAGTTCAAAAGAAATACAAAAATTTAATTCTACTCTTTCAAATCTGAAGAAAAAAATTAGTTCCGAAGATTATATTTTAAAATTACTTATTGATATAAATATCAAGACTAAGGATTCATTTAATATTTTTCCAGAAATAATAAAAGAATTAGAACAGTTAGTAGACCTGTTAGATTTTGTTTGTAAATCAAAGGAGGACAAGTTTTCCAGTTCTAGTGAGAGCATAGAAACCTTTAAAGAAAAAATTAACAATTTGACACTTGAGGCATTTGATGAAAAATATTCAAAATTAAAAGAGTTGTTAAAAGAACTTAAGTTAAAAAATTTATTAAAAGAACTCGAAGTAGACATAGAGTCTTTAAAGTCTATTAATGAATTAACAAAGTTATACAAAAAGCTATATATAGATTTTAATTCTTTAGAAAAGCAAGATGAAAAAATAGTCTCAATTAGAAAATTTGATTTTTCAAAAGAAATAAGAAAATATTATTCTGCCTTTTCTGAACTGGACAGCATAATGAGTTCAGATGATTATGCTTTAAAACTGCTTATAAACAAAAATAGTAAAGCCGGGGATTTTCTAAATATTTTTACTGATGTAAAAGCAGTACTAATACAGACAGCACTGTCCCCACTGGAGAATGTTTTTAAAGTAAATGAGAACGTATATTCCAGTCTTGCTGAAATTAATTTAAAAATGCATATCGATTCTTCTGATACTATGGTAATTAATGCAAAAGATATTTTCCACATTGTAAAATATCTTATCCAGCTAATCAGCAACATCGGTGAGATTGACGATATTGACCATTTTGGCAATAGGAGGATCAAAAATATCGGGGAACTTATCCAGAACCAGGTAAGGATCGGCCTTGCAAGGTTGGAGAGGGTTGTCAAAGAGAGAATGACCACCCAGGATACTGAGCAGATAACACCAAAGACACTTATTAATATAAGGCCCCTCGTTGCAGCGGTAAAAGAATTTTATGGCAGCGGCCAGCTTTCACAGTTCCTGGACCAGACCAACCCGCTTGCGGAAATTACTCACAAAAGAAGGCTTTCTGCTCTTGGCCCCGGCGGCTTAAGCAGGGAAAGAGCCGGTTTCGAGGTCAGGGACGTGCATCCTTCACATTACGGCAGGATGTGCCCTATTGAAACACCCGAAGGTCCGAATATCGGGCTTATCGGTTCGTTGGCAACATATGCAAAGCTTAATGAATACGGGTTTATTGAGACGCCATACAGGAAGGTAAAAAACGGCAAAGTGCTTGATGAGATCGAATATCTTTCCGCTGACAAAGACGAAAATTCCATCATTGCCCAGGCTACAGATAGGCTCGATAAAAACGGCTATTTCCTGGATAAAAAGCTTCTATGCACTACCGGCGGCGATGTCATTATGGCTGATGCAAACCTGATAGATTATATGGATGTTTCCCCGAAACAGATATTTTCGGCGGCAACTTCTTTAATTCCTTTCCTTGAGCATGATGATGCAAACCGTGCGCTTATGGGTTCAAATATGCAGAGGCAGGCAGTTCCGCTTATTTATCCGGAAGCTCCTCTTGTTGGAACCGGGATGGAGAAAAAGCTTGCCCGTGACAGCGGCCATATTATTATTGCCGAGGATGAAGGAATCGTCACCAAAGTCTGCGCAGATTTTGTTGAAGTAAAATATAAGAATAACAATATTAAAACATATAATTTCTACAAATTTAAAAGGTCAAACCAGGGGACATGCATAAACCAGAGACCTGTGGTGGATGAGGGTCAGGTGCTGAAGAAAGGCGATGTTATTGCAGACGGGCCTTCAACAGAAGTCGGAGAGCTTGCGCTTGGGAGGAACCTGCTTGTTGCTTTCATGCAATGGGAAGGTTACAACTATGAAGATGCTATTATTCTTTCTGAAAGGCTTGTCAAGGAAGATGTCCTTTCCTCAATTCATATTTCCAAACAGGAAATTGAAGCAAGGCAGACAAAGCTGGGTTCTGAAGAAATAACCGTGGATATTCCAAACGTAAGTGATGAAATGCTGAAAAATCTTGATGAGAGAGGAATTATAAGGATAGGCGCTTATGTCAAACCGGGCGATGTGCTTGTCGGGAAGATCACTCCAAAGGGAGAGACAGAACTTACTGCGGAAGAAAAGCTTCTTCGTGCAATCTTTGGGGAAAAAGCAAGAGAAGTCAGAGACAGTTCCTTAAAAGTTCCCCATGGCGAAGAAGGAATTGTTATCGACGTCCAGCTGTTTTCAAGAAAAGGAGGCAGTGACCTGCCACCCGGCGTAAACGAGCTTGTCAGGGTGTTTATAGCAAAGAAAAGAAAAATATCTGTGGGCGACAAGCTTGCCGGAAGGCACGGAAACAAAGGTATTATCTCAGTGATACTGCCTGAAGAGGATATGCCCTATATGGAAGACGGAACTCCTGTTGATATAGTTTTAAATCCGCTTGGCATACCTTCTCGTATGAACGTGGGGCAGGTGTTGGAAACGCATCTCGGATGGGCCGCAAGCAAAGGATGGGATCAGGAAGGAGTGGTCAGGAATCCAAACGGCTCGGTGCATGTTGCCAGCCCGATTTTTGACGGAGCAAAAGAGGCCGATATTGAAGAACTTTTAAAGAAAACCAATCTGCCTGTTAATGGAAAAACCGCCCTTTATGATGGTTTGGGAGGAGATATGATCTCAGACAGTATTTGTGTAGGCTATGCGTATGTTTTAAAACTTTCACATCTTGTTGATGATAAAATACACGCCCGTTCCACAGGCCCTTATTCTCTTGTCACACAGCAGCCTTTGGGAGGCAAGGCTCAATTCGGAGGCCAGAGGTTCGGAGAAATGGAAGTTTGGGCGTTGGAAGCTTATGGAGCTTCTTATCTGCTCCAGGAAATGCTTACAATAAAATCTGATGATGTGGTTGGCAGGGTTAAGACTTATGAATCAATAGTTAAAGGTGAAAATATTGAAAAACCGGGAATCCCGGAATCATTTAAAGTGCTCGTCAAGGAAATGCAAAGCCTTGGACTCGATGTGGAAGTCCTTTCAGAGGAAGGCAAGGAAGTAAAAGTAGATGCTGAGCAGGATGAAATTATGAAGACAGTTGAAGAACTCGGTATAGACCTTATCGGGCCGGAAGCGCTTGATTTTGGTGATGAAGAACAGGCGGAAACAGAAGAGGAAGAGGAGGAAGATTTTTTTGCCAACGAACCAAGCTTTGAAGAGGAAATGGGCTTTACAGAACCTAAAAAGGCTGGCAAAAAATCTGAAAAAACAATTATTCCAGACATGGATATCGAAGCGGCTCTTGAGGGAGGCCTGGATTTAATCGAGATTAAGAAATCCGGCAAAAAATCATCAAAACCAATTATTCCCGAAACGGATATCGAAGCTGCTCTTGCGGAAGGGCTTGCAGAAAGTTTGGATTTAATCGAGGCAAGGAAAATCGCTAAAAAATCAGGGAAATCTGCCATGCCGAAGACTGATGATGAGGTGGCACTTGCGGAAGGGCTTGCAGAAGGATCCACAGAAGGATATGAAGAAGGCCTGGATTTAATCGAGGTTAAGAAATCCGGCAAAAAATCCTCAAAATCGATTATTCCCCAGCCGGATATTGAAGCTGCTCCTGCAGGAGGACCTGAAGAGGGTTTGGAATTAATCGAGGTTAAGAAACCCGGCAAAAAATCTAAGAAAACAGGCGTGAAAGATGCGGAGAATAAAGCAACTCCACAGAAACCGGAAACTGAAGACTTAGGGTAAAATTTTTATATATATTGGAGGTTTAATAAATGGTTATTAATATAGATGTAAATAATTTCGATGCAATAAGAGTAGGCCTTGCTTCACCCGAAAAGATAAAATCATGGTCAAACGGTGAAGTCAAAAAACCTGAGACTATAAATTACAGGACACTAAAGCCTGAAAAAGATGGACTTTTCTGTGAAAGGATCTTCGGGCCCACAAAAGACTGGGAGTGTTATTGCGGAAAATATAAAAGGGTAAGGTTCAAAGGGATAATCTGCGAGAGATGCGGCGTTGAAGTAACACGTTCCAATGTGAGAAGAGAAAGAATGGGCCATATCAGCCTTGCTGCCCCCGTGTCGCATATCTGGTTTTTTAAAGGCGTTCCTTCAAGAATGGGCTATGTGCTTGATATAAGCCCAAGAGATCTGGAGAAAGTCTTGTATTTTGATTCCTATATCGTCACAAAAGTAAACACCCAGGCAAGGCAGTCAGACAAAGAAAGGATAAGCCAGCTTCCTGAAGAGGCCGTAGAAAAAGCAAAAGAGCTTCATGAATTGAGGCTCATTGATATCGAAGAAAACAAAATCGATCTTCTAAATAAGTACAAAGACGGCGATGAGTTAAGAAGTGTTGAAGAAATAGAGGATGAGGAAATAGTATCTGAAAAAGATATCGAAGCAAAAGTTGCAAAGATAATAAAAGAAGCAGGCAAACTTTTAATTGAAGAAAATGAGATCTTTGCTGAAGAACTTGAGCTTATAAAAAGGGCCCAGACCTTCTTTATGAACCTTGAAGAGAAGATGCTTGTATTGGACGAACCGCTCTTTAAGAAGATGAAAGAAATATATAAGGATTATTTTGAGGGAGGCATGGGAGCTGAAGCTGTAAAAGAACTTTTAAAAAGTATTGATGTAAACAAGGATGTGGAAGAGCTCAAGGCCACAATAAAAGACTCGAAGGGCCAGAAAAGAATCAGGGCAATAAAAAGGCTTAAAATATTGTCAGTCTTTAAGGATTCCACAAACAAGCCTGAGCACATGATAGTTGAAATACTTCCAGTGATACCTCCTGATTTGCGTCCCATGGTGCAGCTTGACGGCGGAAGGTTTGCAACCTCTGACTTAAACGACCTCTATAGAAGAGTAATAAACCGCAACAATAGGCTCAAAAAGCTTCTTGAGCTTACTGCTCCTGAAATTATTATAAATAATGAAAAAAGAATGCTGCAGGAAGCTGTGGACAGCCTGTTTGATAACGGAAGGCGAGGCCGCGCTGTATTAGGCGCCGGCAACAGGCCGCTGAAATCCTTATCTGATATGTTAAAGGGAAAACAGGGCCGTTTCAGGCAGAACCTGCTGGGAAAACGTGTTGATTACTCCGGCCGTTCAGTAATCGTTGTAAACCCGCACCTTAAACTTTACCAGTGCGGTCTCCCAAAGGCAATGGCGCTGGAGCTTTTCAAGCCTTTTGTAATGAAAGAGCTTGTGGAAAAAGGCTATGTCCAGAATATAAAAAGCGCAAAGACAATGGTTGACAGAGGCAGTGATGAAGTATGGGACGTGCTTGAACAGGTAATTAAAAATCACCCTGTGCTTTTAAACAGGGCGCCTACGCTTCACAGGCTTGGCATTCAGGCATTTCTGCCAATCCTTGTTGAAGGCAAGGCCATACAGATACATCCGCTTGTCTGCCCTCCGTTTAATGCAGACTTTGACGGTGACCAGATGGCAGTGCATGTCCCGCTCTCAAATGAGGCAAAATCTGAAGCGCTGGTACTTATGCTTGCATCAAACAACATACTTTCCCCTGCAAGCGGATTGCCGGTTTCTATTCCATCGCAGGATATGGTTTTAGGGCTCTATTATCTTACTTCGGACCGTGTCGCTAAAGGGGCAAAACCAAAATATAAAAAGTTGGATGGTTATTTTTATAATAACATTGAGGAAGCCTTAATTGATTATGATTATGGTTTTATAACCCTGCACAGCCCTATAAAGGCAATCATCAAGAAGGCAGGCAAATCAAAAGCATATGATACAACAATTGGAAGGATAATATTAAACCAGGCTCTTCCTGAGGATTATGAATTCGTAAACAGGGAGATAAACAAGAAATCCCTTGTTTCTATTATCTCTGACTGCATTAACAAATATCCTGCATCAGTTGTAACAATAATCCTGGATAATATTAAGGAAATAGGCTTTAAATATGCCACTCGCTCAGGAATAACTGTGGCAATAGAAGATATAGTCGTTCCTGAAAAAAAGAAGGAAATACTGGAAGCAGCAGAAAGAAAGATTGAAAAGGCAGAGAGCCATTATAACGAAGGCCTTCTTTCAGACGGTGAAAGGCACCAGATAGTTATTACGACCTGGTCACAGGCCACTGAAGATGTCGCTGATGCCATGGAGAAAAATTTTGACAAGCATAACTCTGTATATATGATGGCAACATCCGGCGCCCGTGGAAATATCAAGCAGCTGAGGCAGCTTGCAGGCATGCGTGGCCTTGTGGCAAATGCCCGAGGCGATATACTTGACAGGCCGATAAAGTCAAACTTCCGTGAAGGCGCAACAGTGCTTGAATACTTCATATCAACCCACGGCGCAAGGCAGGGTCTTGCAGACACGGCATTAAGGACCGCTGACTCAGGATACTTAACAAGAAGGCTTGTAGATGTGGCTCAGGAAACAATAGTAAGAATAAATGACTGCGGAACAGAAGAAGGGGTATCCCTTTATGTACTAACCCTTGAAGGAGAGCCAAACCAGAACCTTATTGGAAGGACAAACCTGGTTGATGTCATAAACACAAAGACAAAGAAAATTATTTTAAAAGCAGGGGAAGAGATTAAGGAAAAAGACCGCGAAGCCCTGATCCATGCAAATATTGAATATGTAAAAGTGCGTTCAGGCCTTACCTGCGAATCAGAATTCGGGGTTTGCCAGCAGTGTTACGGAAGGGACCTCGCATCCGGAAAGTTAATAGCCATAGGCGAGGCAGTCGGTATTATTGCGGCGCAGTCAATCGGGGAGCCGGGCACACAGCTGACCATGCGTACTTTCCATACAGGAGGTGTTGCTTCAACGGTTATCATAAGGAATGTCAAATCCCCTGTTACAGGAAGGCTGGTACTGCGTGAAGAGCTTTTAGAGCAGCTACACCTTAAAAAAGAGGACTTTACCGACGAGAAAAGCGATGAATCCAGGGAGATAAGCATAGAACATGTAGTCGGAAGGCTCACTTTCCAGGTCAGCATGGAAAACGGCAACGTTGTAGACGTAATAATACCAAAGGGTGAGGTGCTGCAGTTAAATAAAAGCACCGCGGTTGAAGAAGGCCATGTATTTGCAAAGATAGTGCTTACCGCAAAAAGAAAACTTCATGTTCACAAGCATGAGAAGACTTTTGAGGGCATTGACATAACATCCGGTCTTCCAAGGGTAGTGGAGCTTTTTGAGGCAAGAAGGCCAAAAGAGCATGCATTCATATCAGAGACAAGCGGTATTGCATCAATTGAAGATGTTGATCCTAAATTCAGGATGATAACGATAAAGAATAGTGAAGATAGCTTGGATAAGACATACCAGGTGCCAACAAGGACAAAGATAAGGGTAAATGATGGAGATCCCGTCAATACGGGAGACCAGTTAACAGAGGGGATAAGAAATCCTCATGATATATTAAAGATAAACGGCATTAAAGCCTGTGAGCAATACCTTGTGAAGGAAATCCAGGATGTGTATAAAAGCCAGGGTGTGGATATAAATGACAAGCACATAGAGATAATAGTTCGCCAGATGCTCAAAAGGGTGACGGTAATTGACCAGGGCGACAGCCAGTTCCTGCCGGGCGCTCTTGTCGACAGGCTTATCTTTGAAAAAGAAAATAAAAAGCTTATTGCAAACTTAAAAGAGCCTGCAACTGCAAAAACAAACCTTATGGGTATTACAAAGGCATCTCTTGCCACTGACAGTTTCCTTGCGGCTGCATCATTCCAGGAAACAACAAAAGTACTGACAGATGCCGCACTTGAAAACAAGATAGACTACCTCGTAGGATTAAAAGAGAATGTAATAATAGGCAAGGCAATACCTGCCGGTACCGGGCTGATAAGATACAGGGATGTCGACCTGATATATGCAGGATACAAAGAAGAGCCGCAGGAAGAAGTTGAGCTGTTCCATGAGACCGGGGACGATGAAAAGCTTGATTTGGATATGGAGCTGAACATATAGAAAAAAACTTGATAAATTTTTTAAATTTTATGGTTATTTTATTTGACTTTTTATTTTGATAATGGTAATCTTCTTGTTCGTGTCTGGAAAGATAGAAGTTTTTAAGCTCAGCTAAAACCTTAAAATATTTTAATTCTTTAATTTTTAAAATTTTAGTTTTTTGGTTTTTTAGTTTTTGGTAATTTAAGGAAAAGGACAGAAAAAGGTAAGGTCATTTATGCCTACGATAAACCAGTTAGTAAGAAAAGGACGACAAAAGATAGCTAAAAAGAAGAAGACTCCTGCATTGCAGAGCAATCCGATGAAAAGGGGAGTTTGCGTCAGGGTTTACACAACCACGCCAAAAAAACCTAACTCAGCGCTGAGAAAAGTCGCAAGGGTAAGGTTGTCAAACAGTCTTGAAGTAACAGCTTATATTCCTGGGGTGGGCCATAATCTGCAGGAACACTCGATTGTTGTAATCAGGGGCGGCAGAGTGAAGGACTTGCCGGGCGTAAGGTACAAAATTGTTAGAGGCGTGCTGGATACAGGCGGAGTCGAAGGCAGAAGAAATTCAAGGTCAAGATATGGCGCGAAAAGACCAAAATAGGTAATTTAGATTTTAAGTTGCTAAGGAGATTATTTTAATGGCAAGAAGAGGCAATCCAACAAAGCGAAAAGTTATTCCGGATCCGATTTATAAGAATGTAGTGGTAACACGGCTTATAAATAAAATTCTTTGGAAAGGCAAGAAAAGTGTTGCCGAAGGAATTATGTATGGAAGTTTAAAAATACTTGGTGACAAAACCAAGGAAAATCCTATTGACATCCTTGAAAAGTGCCTGGATAACGTCCGTCCTTATCTTGAAGTAAAATCAAGAAGAGTCGGCGGCGCAAACTACCAGGTTCCAATTGAGGTTACCCCAGCCAGAGCCAATACCCTCGCTCTCAGATGGATAATAGGGTTTGCAAGAAAAAGAAGAGAAAAAACAATGGCTGAGAGGCTTGCAGGAGAAATTTTAGACGGCGCAAGCAATACCGGCAACAGTGTAAAAAAGAGGGAAGATTTACACAAAATGGCAGAAGCCAATAAGGCTTTCTCCCATTACAGATGGTAATAACTGCAGAAAAAAGCCCCTAAAAGCTATTTTTATTATTGCAGTTATAAAACAATATTTATAAAAATTTTTATTAAATGAATAGCTATGCCTTCAATTCTGCGTTTTTAACGCAGTATTGGAATTTAAGGCATAACACTAAGGCAGACAGAGGGCGAAAAGAAAACAGTCTTAAAGCAAAAGCTTAAATTTAAATGGAACAATTTAGAGGTTAAAAAATAAGCAGACAAACCTGCAATTGCTTTGGATAAGCAAGCAGTAGCTAAAAAGTAAATAGAGAGATGCGCATAAAGTCAGAAGGCAGAAGTTAAAGGAAAATGGCAAGAACGGTACCGATAGAAAAGATAAGAAACATAGGAATAGCGGCTCATATAGATGCCGGTAAAACCACGACAACTGAACGTATATTGTATTATTCAGGTAAAACATACAAGATCGGCGAAGTTGACGATGGCGCTGCCGTTATGGATTGGATGGTGCAGGAGCAGGAAAGAGGGATTACGATTACTTCCGCAGCTACTTCATGTTACTGGGGCGAAAATAGGATAAATATTATCGACACCCCGGGACATGTTGATTTTACGGTTGAAGTTGAAAGGTCACTGCGAATTCTTGACGGGCTTGTAGCGCTCTTCTGTGCTGTAGGCGGAGTTGAGCCTCAGTCTGAAACAGTCTGGAGGCAGGCAACCAAGTACAATATCCCAAGAATTGCATTTGTCAATAAGATGGACAGGAGCGGTGCAGACTTCTTTTATGTAGTGGAAATGATGAAAAGCAAATTCAATGTTAACCCAATACCTGTTCAGATTCCTATCGGCAAGGAAGACAAGTTTACAGGAATAATAGACTTGGTCACAATGAAAGCCATTCTCTATAAGGATGTTATGGGTATTAAATATTCAGTTGAAGAAATCCCTGCAGATATGGCGGATATTGCAAACAAATACAGGCAGGAGCTTATTGAGAATATCGCCAATTACAATGATGACATTCTGCATAAATATATAGAGAATATAGATATTTCAGAAAGCGAAATAATAAGCGCTTTGAGAAAAATTACCCTTGAAGTAAATGCTGTTCCGGTTCTTTGCGGGGCATCATTTAAAAATAAGGGAATCCAGCATTTGCTCGATGCAGTAGTAAATTTCCTGCCTTCCCCTGTGGATATATCTGACCCGAAAGGCATAAATCCGGACAGCGGTGAGGAAGAGACAAGAAAAGCAAGGGATGACGAAAGCTTTTCCGGACTACTGTTTAAGGTCATGACAGATCCTTTCGTCGGAAAATTAAACTATGTCAGGATTTATTCAGGAAGCTTGAAAGTGGGGACACAGGTACTTAATACGACAACAGACAACAAGGATAGGGTTTCAAAAATAATTGAGCTGCATGCTAACAGCAGGGTTGAAATAGATGAAGCATTTTGCGGTGATATTGTAGGTGTTGTAGGTTTAAAGAATGTCAAAACCGGCGATACCCTTTGCGCTCCTTCAAAACCCATAAAGTACGAATCAATTGTTTTTCCAGATCCTGTTATCTCGATTGCCATTGAACCCAAGACAAAATCTGACCAGGAAAAGCTGGGTGTCGCATTAAATAAAATTGCTGAAGAAGATCCTACGTTTAAAATAAACATAGACAGTGACTCCGGGCAGACGATTATTTCCGGAATGGGGGAACTGCACCTTGAGATTATTGTTGACAGGATGCTCAGGGAATTCAAGGTCGACGCAAGCGTCGGCAAGCCGCAGGTCGCGTACAGGGAAACCATTACCCGTGACGTGGAGGTCGAGGGAAAATACATCAGGCAAAGCGGCGGCAGGGGACAGTACGGCCATGCTGTTTTGCATTTTTATCCCAATGAGTACGGCAAAGGGTTTGAGTTCCTGGATAAGACCAAGGGCGGCACTATACCAAAAGAATATATAAAACCCATTGAAATGGGCATTATCGATGCAATGCAGAGCGGCGAGCTCGCAGGTTATCCGGTCGTAGATGTGAAAGCGGTACTGCTTGATGGCTCTTACCATGAAGTGGATTCTTCTGACTTGGCATTCAGGATTGCAGGCGGAAGGGCTTTCAGGGAAGCAAATACCAAAGGGGCGCCTATACTGCTTGAACCCATTATGGACATTGAAGTGGTTGTGCCTGATGAATATATGGGCGAAGTAATCGGTGATCTTAATTCAAAAAGAGGCAAGATAATGTCAGTGATGCTCAGGAATAACCTGAGGATAGTAAAAGCTGATGTTCCTCTTGTTATGATGTTTGGTTACGCAACGGATTTGCGGTCAAAAACACAGGGAAGGGCAACATTTACCATGCAGTTTAAGAAGCATGAGCCCGTACCTGAAAGTATTGCAAATGAACTTTTAAGAAAAGTAAAGGGAAGTATAGCGGTTTAAAACAATAATTAGTTGAGCAGTAATTAAATAATTTAAGCCAATTTTAAAGAAAGGAATTATAAAATGGCAGCAAAAGTAAAATTTGAAAGAACAAAACCACACATAAACATAGGCACGATTGGCCACGTTGACCACGGGAAAACAACCCTTACATCAGCTATTAC
>Ga0182021_10007916_pt1 | contig 12605 bp, 11 predicted proteins | sample 612E3MmetaG_FD_120493 | JGI IMG/M metagenome (GOLD analysis project Ga0182021, IMG submission 120493) | Permafrost microbial communities from Stordalen Mire, Sweden - 612E3M metaG (Illumina Assembly) | ecosystem: Environmental > Terrestrial > Soil > Wetlands > Permafrost | place: Sweden... | reverse complement strand
TCACGGCCATCCCCCGGCTCAGTCTGGCCTCGCACACGCCGCGTGCAGGGGTTCAGGAGGAGCACCTCGAACGAGGGCAGGTTGCCATCTAGCGAAGCTGTCGTTGCGGGGTCTGTCCTCGTGGCGCGTTTGTGCCACCGTGGGCAGCCATAGCGCCGTACAGCAATGAGCTACAGCGGGAGCCTCTTGAAGATCGGACGCGGGATGTGGCGGAGGATGAGCATGACGAGCTCGAAGGCGGGAGGGGCCCAGACGATCTCGCGGCCGGCCTTGGCGGCCTTGACGACGAGCTGGGCGACGATCTCCTTGTCGATGGTGAGCGGCGCTTCCTTGAGGTGGGCGCTCATGCGGGTACGGACCATGCCGGGGCGCACGACGAGGACCTTGACCCCGTACGGCTCGAGGGCCTGACCGAGGTTGAGGTAGAAGCCGTCGAGTCCGGCCTTCGTCGACCCGTACACGAAGTTCGAGCGGCGTACGCGCTGGCCGGCGGCGGACGACATCACGACGATCTGGCCATGGCCCTGGGCCTTCATCTTCTGGCCGAGCAGAACGCCGATGCTGACCCCTCCGGTGTAGTTGACGCCCACGTAGTCGACGATGCTCGCCTGGTCCTGCCACAGCGCCTCGGCATCACCGAGCAGACCCCACGCCACGATCGCGACGTCGACGTCGCCCCACGACCACGCCTCGTCGATGACGGCCGGGTGCGCCGGGAAGTCGAGGGCGTCGAAGTCGATCCCCTCGACGCTCGTCGCCCCCGCCGCGAGGAGATCCGCGGCGGCCTGGTCACGTTCCGCCCGGCCGGGCAGTCCGGCGAGGATGACGCGCGCGGATGCAGTCGACAGGTACTCGTGGACGATCGCGAGCCCGATCTCGCTCGTACCGCCGAGCAGCAGGATGGTCTGGGGGTTACCCGTGGCGTTGATCACAGCAGCTCCAGTCGTCGGGCGAGATCAGAGGCGAAGACGCCGTCAGGGTCGACCCGACGACGGACGGCGACCCATTCGTCGAGGCGCGGGTACATCGTGTGGAACGTGTCAGCGGTGGTCCGGGAGTCCTTCGCCACGTACAGCCGCCCGCCGAACTCCAGCACCTGCTTGTCGATGCGCGTGAGGAAGGGCGCCAGGCCTTCGCGGATCGGGAAGTCGACGCAGACGTTCCAGCCCGCCATCGGGTACGACAGCGGCGCCCGGTTGCCCTCGCCGAACAGCTTGAACACGTTGAGGAACGAGTAGTGCCCCGAGCGCTGGATGTCGCGGACGATCGAGACGAACGCGTCACGGGCCTGCGTCGGGACGACGAACTGGTACTGCAGGAACCCGTCCGACCCGTACGCACGGTTCCACTCGCCGATGAGATCGAGCGGGTGGTAGAAGCCGGTGAGGCTCTGGACCTTGTTCGTGTAGTTGCCGCTCTTCGCGTACCAGAGGCTTCCCAGCACCGAGAAGGTCAGCTTGTTCGCGAGGCCGTTCGGGAAGACGTCCGGCAGCGTGACCAGGGGTTCCGCGTCGAACCGCAGCGGGTCCTGCTGGAGCTTGGCCGGCAGCTGGTCGAGCCTCGCGATGCCGCCCCGCGAGATCGCCGCACGACCCAGGGTCGGCGGTGGGGAGATGGCGTCGAACCAGGCCGAGCTGTACGGGTAGCGCGCCTCGGAGCCGTCCGTGTGCGCTTCGATCGTCTCCTCGAGGGAGTGCGTGACGAGGCCGTCCGCGACGAAGTACGCAGTCTCGACCCGGTCGAGACCGAGCGTGGCTCGCAGGATGATGCCGGTCAGGCCCGCGCCGCCCACCGTGGCCCAGAAGATCGAGCCGTCGGGATCGTCGGGTGCTCCCCCCGGAGCCAGGTTCAGCACCCGCCCGTCCGCGATGAGCAGCTGCATCGCCCGTACGTGGTTCCCGAAGCTGCCGGAGCTGTGGTGGTTCTTGCCGTGGACGTCGCACGCGATCGCGCCGCCGACCGTGACCTGCCGCGTACCCGGGAGCACCGGGATCCACAGGCCGTGGGGCAGTACGACGCGCAGCAGGGCATCGAGCGAGACGCCGGCATCGACGTCGACCGTCGCGGTCGAAGCGTTGACGTCGTGGACGCGGTTCAGGCTCGTCATGTCGATGACCAGGCCACCCGCGTTCTGGGCGATGTCGCCGTAGCTGCGGCCGAGGCCTCTGGCGACGACGCCCCGGGTCAGCGGCCCAGACGTTGCTGAGGCGACGGCGGCGACCGCGTCGATCACGACCTCGGGCGCGGCCGGCCTGAGGACGTGGGCAAGTGTGGGGGCGGTCCGCCCCCAACCGGAGAGGTTCTCTTGGGTCGTGGCGCTCATCGCACTCCACTCTACGGGTGCGCGACCCTCCTCCGCGGCGCGACCCCTAGGCTCTCCTTTCGTGTCATCGAGTCCCCGGTCCTGGCGAGGCAGTCTCCTGCTGCTCATCGCCGCGATGATCTGGGGGTCCGCGTTCGTCGCCCAGCGCTTCGGCGCCGAGCACATGGCGTTCGCGTCGTTCACCGCCGTACGGCACGCACTGGGTGCTGTCGTGCTCGTCGCCGTCGTCGCCGTCTTCGACCGGAGCGCCCGCCGCTCCCGTACAGAGCGCGCAGCCCGCTGGCGGGAGGTGCTCCTGCCGGGGCTCGGCGTCGGAGTGGCCCTCAGCGGTGGCTCGCTCATGCAGCAGGCCGGTCTGCAGACGACGACGGCCGGGAACGCCGGCTTCATCACCGGCCTGTACATGGTCTTCATCCCGATCGTCTCCTGGCTCCTGTTCCGCCAGCGGGCGGGACGATGGGTGTGGCTCGGCGCCGTCATGGGCCTCGCCGGGCTGTACCTGCTGAGCGTGCGCGACGGGTTCACCGTGAACATCGGTGACCTGCTCGTGCTCGGCTGCGCCGTCTTCTGGACCGGCCACATCCTGGCGCTGGAGCGGCTCGGCGCGCTCGACCCGTTCCGTCTGTGCGTCGTGCAGTTCGCCACGTGCGCCGTGATCAGCCTCGTGTTCGCCCTGGCCTTCGAGCCGACGCCCTTGAGCGGGATCGCCCAGACGCTCGGGCCCCTCGCGTACGCCGCCTTCCTGTCCACCGGCATCGGGTTCACGCTCCAGGTCGTCGGGCAGCGCGACGCTCCCGCGAGCCACGCGGCGCTGATCATGGCGCTCGAGGCCGTCTTCGCGGCGATCGGTGGCGCCCTGGTGCTGGGCGAGCGCATGGGTCCCCGCGCGCTCCTCGGCGCCGGCCTCATGCTCGCCGCGGTCATCGTCGCCCAGCTCGGCGTGGTGCTGAGCTCACGGTCGACGACGGAACCCCTGCCGCACGTCCCCGAGCCCTGACCAGGCACTGGACTAACGTCTGCGTCATGGAAGTCCTGATGCTCGGTACGGGGTCCTCCGACGGCTGGCCGAACGCATGGTGCCCCAAGCCGTGCTGCACGTCGTTGGTCGAGGCCGGCATCGTCCGTACGCAGACCTCGGCTCTCATCGACCGCGTCCTGCTCGTCGATCCCGGCTCCGAAGCGCCGCGCCAGGCGATGCGGTCGAACATCTCGCTCTCGGGCGTGCGGTACGTGCTCGTCAGCCACGTGCATCCGGACCACCTGGATCCCTCGTTCCTCATGCACAGGTCGTGGGTCACCACCGAACCACTCACGGTCGTCGGCCCGAAGCCCGTCATCGACGCCTGCAAGCCGTGGGTACGCGGCGGGAACGTCACGTTCGTCACGATCACCGCCGGTCGGGACGTCGTGCTCGGCCCCTACCGCGTACGGGCGTTGCCCGCGAACCACGAGGCCCACGGAGAGGCTTGCCTGTACGCGATCGCAGGCCCAGACGCCACTGTCCTGTGGGGCACCGACACCGGCCCGTGGGCACGTGGCGTCAAGGAGATGCTCGCGGGGACCAAGTTCGACCTCGTACTCCTCGAGGAGACGTTCGGCGACGTGCCGGAGCCCACAGGCGGCCATCACAACCTGCAGTCGTTCGCCGTCGCACTCCGTCAGCTCCGGGAATGGGGCTGCGCGACGGGCGCGACGGACGTCGTCGCGGTCCACCTGAGCCACAACAATCCCCAACCAGAGCTGCTGTACCTGCGGCTACGCGACGTCGGAGCACGTGCCGTACCCGATGGCACACCCATCGTCGCGGGGGGCTTCAAGACATCGTTGACGCTTTAACGTGCGTCCTTTGCAGATTGACGCCATCTTGACGGGCGCCGGTACTAAGGTCACCTCGACGCCACCAAACCCTGTCCCGGCGTCGTGAGGAGACACACATGGCCACCGACTGGGCGGCAGACGTCAAGAAGTACGATCCCAAGGCCGATGACGAGGCCATCGCCGGCATCGTTCGCCACTGTGGCATCGCCCTTCACAAGGTCGATTCCTCGCTGGTCTCGTACAGCGACCCCGAGGAGCTCAAGCGCGTCCGTGAGGGCTTCATCAAGAAGAAGCTCGCGATCACCGACTCCGACGCAGACATCGATGCGGCACTCGCCAGCGTGGGCGAGACGCTCAAGGGTGTGTCCCGCAAGAACCGCGTGACGGTCTACTACCTGCTTGCCAAGCACTACGACAAGCTGAGCCTGTTCAAGAAGGCCTGAACTTCGCACTGACCACGGCCGGCCGGGTTTCTCCCGGTCGGCCGTTGGCGTCGGTGGCTCAGTCGTCCTCGATGCCGTAGAAGAGCCGCTCGACGACGTTGCGTGCCCGCCGTGCCGTACGTCCCCAGTCCTCGAGCAGGTGCGAGGCACCGCCACGGCCGTACCCCAGAGCCTGTGCGACCTGCGCGTTCTCCCGCGCATCGGTCGGGATCGTGTCCGACGCCTTGCCCCGGACGAGCATGGCCGTGTTGCGGATCCGGCCCGCGAACTCCCAGGCGGCCTCCAGCGCGGCCGCGTCGTTCTCGTCCAGCAGGTCGGCGGCGACCGCCGCGCGCAGCGCTTCCATCGTGCGCGGTGTCCGCATCGCCGGCACGTCGTGCGCGTGCTGGAGCTGCAACAGCTGAACCGTCCACTCGACGTCCGACAGCCCTCCCGGACCGAGCTTCACGTGACGTTTCGGGTCGACGCCGCGGGGCATCCGCTCGGTCTCGACCCTCGCCTTGAGCCGCCGGATCTCGTGGATCTGCTGCGCGGACATGCCACCGGTCGGATAGCGCACGGGGTCGATGACCTCGATGAAGCGGCGTCCCAGCTCCGCGTCGCCGGTACCCGAGTCGGCGCGCAGCATGGCCTGCGCCTCCCAGGTCGCCGACCACCGCTCGTAGTACCTCCGATAGGCGGACAAGGTCCGCACGAGCGGGCCTTGGATGCCCTCCGGCCTCAGGTCGGCGTCGAACCGGAGTGCCGCGTCCTCGCCTCCGAGCGTCAGCAGCGCGCGCAGCCGGGACACGATGGCGATCGCCTTCTTCGTACGGTCAGGGTCGTCGGTGTCGTCGATGACGAACATGCCGTCCGCATCCGACGAGTACGACATCTCGCCGGCCCCCCAGCTGCCGCACGCGATCACCGCGATCTCCGGTGCGTCGTCCACCTCGCGCCGCGCGATCTCCAGGACCGTACCGACGGTGGCGTCGACGATGTCGGTGAGGCCCCGGCCGACGACCTCGCGCGACGCGTGCCCCAGGAGATCGGCCATCGCTAGCCGCAGCAGCTCGCGCCGCCGGATCGCCTGTACGGCCTCGACGGCGGTCTCCGTCACCGGGTGGCGACCGGCCACGGATTTCATCGCCTCGCGGATCTCGTCGAGGCTCCGCGGCACGATCAGCTCGTCGCTGCTCAGCAGCTCGACCTGCTGCGGCACCCGGCGAAGCAGCGTCACCGCGAGGCGGGAGGTGGACAGGATGAGCGCCATCCGCTCGGCCATCGCGCTCTCGTCGCGCAGGGCACGCAGGTACCAGGGAGTCACGCCGAGCGCCTCCGACACCTGGCGGAACGCGAGCAGGCCGGCGTCCGGGTTGGGCCCGGCGGCGAACCAGCCGAGCATGGCGGGAAGCAGCTGACGCTGGATCTCGGCGGGGCGCGACATGCCTGCCGAGAGCGCACCGATGTGACGCAGCGCCGCGTCGGCGTCGGCGTACCCGAGCGCGGACAGCCGCGTCTTGGCCGCATCCGTCGTCAGCCGCACGGCCTCGGACGGGATCCGCGCCACGGCCTCCAGCAGCGGCGAGTAGAACACGCGGAGGTGAAGCCGGGTGACGGTACGGGCGCTGGCGCGCCAGTCCTCGACGACCTCGCTCGGCTCGGTCCGCCCAATGGCCCTGGCCAGTCGTCGCAGGCCTGCCTCGTCGTCGGGGATGAGGTGCGTACGTCGCATCTTGTGAAGCTGCGCCCGGTGCTCGAGAAGCCGCTGGAACCGGTACGCCTCGGCAAGCCTCGCCCCGTCCACACGCCCCACGTACCCGTGGTCGACGAGGGCGGCCAGAGCCGGCAGCGTCGCGCGGATCCTGAGGCGCTCGTCCGTGCGACCGTGCACGAGCTGCAGCAGCTGCACGGTGAACTCGGTGTCGCGGAGTCCCCCGGCGCCGAGCTTGATCTCGCGGTCGGCCTCCTTGGGCGGGATCAGCGAGATCACCCGCGCACGCATCGCCTGGGTCTCCGGAACGAACCCCTCCCGCTCCCCCACCGCCCAGACGAGCGGCTCGATGATGTCGCAGAACTCCTGCCCCAGCTCGAGGTCGCCGGCCATGGGCCGCGCCTTGAGCATCGCCTGGAACTCCCAGTTCTTCGCCCACTTCTCGTAGTACGCCCTCATGCTCGCGAGCGTCCGTACGAGCGGGCCGGCCTTGCCCTCCGGCCTCAGCGCGGCGTCGACCGACCAGAGCGACCCAGCGCTGGTCTGGTCGGCGCAGGCGCGGGTCGCGGCGGCAGCGAGCTTCGTACCGATCTCGACGGCCTCGCCGGGGGTGCACATCGGCTCGCCGGACGCGTCCAGCGCCGGCTCCGCCACGTACAGGACGTCCACGTCCGAGATGTAGTTGAGCTCCCGCGCTCCGGTCTTGCCCAGCGCGACGACCGCGAACCGTACGCGCTCGTGACCGGTCACCTGGGTGCGTGCGATGGCGACCGCAGCCTGGAGCGCGGCGTCGGCCAGGTCGGCGAGCTCGGCGGCGATGTCGTCCAGCAGCGCCAGCGGATCCGCGCTCGTGAGGTCACGGGCGGCGATGCGGATCAGCTCGCGCCGGTAGGCGTACCGCAGCTCGTCAGCGGGACGTACGGCCCCGCCTCCCACGGCCTCGACGAGGTCTCTCGCGATCTCGACCGCGGACCTCCGGCATGGTTCGGCGGCGAGGACGTCGAGATCCTGCGGGCGACGTACGAGCTCGCGGCCGAGCTCCGAGGAACCGCCCAGCACGGCAAGGACTCGCCGCGCGAACGCGTGGTCGCCCGCCAACGCACGCGCGCGTGCGGGCTCGTGCCGGACCAGCTCGACGAGCGCGCCTAACGCGAGATCCGGCTCCAGGCTCCGAGCCGCCTCGTCGACGAGCTGCGCGACAGCGGCCTCGTCGTGCTCGCTGAGCTCCTCGATCTGACGCACAGCTCGGGCAGGCTCGACGAAACCCTTACGGGCGAGATCGCCTTCGCTTGTCACCAGCCTCACCAGGGCAGGATAGAAGGTCCGCACCCCCCGCGGCACGGGGATGGGGCCGACTCGCACACCGCGACGAGCCGTTCTGGAGTAACGCAGCCGAAACACAGACGCGGCAATATGTGCGTCATGGACAAGCAGACTGAGTTCGTCTTGCGCTCGATGGAAGAGCGTGACGTCAGATTCGTCCGGCTGTGGTTCACCGACGTCCTCGGGTATCTCAAGTCTGTCGCCATCTCTCCTGCCGAAGTCGAAGGCGCCTTCGCGGAGGGAGTCGGGTTCGACGGCTCGGCCATCGAGGGTTTCGCCCGCCGTTACGAGGCGGACATGGTGGCTCACCCGGATCCCTCGACCTTCCAGATCCTCCCGTGGCGCGACCACGCCCAGCCGACGGCTCGGATGTTCTGCGACATCAGCCTGCCTGACGGCTCCCCCTCGTACGCGGACCCGCGCTACGTGCTCAAGCGCGCACTGCGCAAGGCCGGCGACAAGGGCTTCACGTTCTACACGCACCCCGAGGTCGAGTTCTACCTCTTCGAGCCGCCGACGGACTTCACCAAGCCGCCGACACCGCTCGACTCCGGCGGCTACTTCGACCACACGACACTGGGCGAGGGCAGCGACTTCCGCCGCAGGTCGATCACGATGCTCGAGCAGATGGGCATCTCTGTCGAGTTCAGCCACCACGAGGGCGGACCGGGCCAGCACGAGATCGACCTGCGCTACGCCGACGCGCTGACGATGGCCGACAACATCATGACGTTCCGCGTGGTCGTCAAAGAGGTCGCCGCGTCGCTCGGAATCCATGCCTCCTTCATGCCGAAGCCGCTGGCCGACGCGCCGGGGTCGGCCATGCACACGCACGTGTCCCTGTTCGAGGGCGACCGCAACGCGTTCTTCGACGCCTCGGCCGAGTACCACCTCTCCAACGTGGCGCGTCAGTTCGTCGCGGGAGTGCTCGACCACGCCGCGGAGATCACCGCCGTGACGAACCAGTGGGTCAACTCTTACGCACGCTTCGCCTACGGCGCCGAGGCCCCCTCGTACATCTGCTGGGGTCGCAACAACCGCTCCGCCATGGTGCGCGTACCGGCCCTGAAGCCCACCAAGGGAACGTCGGCACGCGTCGAGGTGCGCACGCTCGACTCGGCCTGCAACCCCTACCTGGCGTACGCGCTGATCCTCGCCGCCGGCCTCGACGGCGTCGAGAAGGGCATGGAGCTGCCGGCCGGCGCGGAGGACGACGTCTGGGAGCTCACCGAGTCCGAGCGCCGCGCGATGGGCATCAAGCCGCTGCCGAAGAACCTCGACGAGGCCGTACGCGTGATGGAGCGGTCAGAGCTCGTCGCCGAGACCCTCGGCGAGCACGTGTTCGACTACTTCCTGCGCAACAAGCGCGCGGAGTTCGACTCGTTCCGTCGCCAGGTCACCCCGTGGGAGCTGCAGCACCTGCTGCCCCAGCTCTGATCCGTTCACCCGAACGGGAACACGTCGGACAGGTCGGCGTGCACGCCACTGATCCGTACAGCCCCCGCGACGGCCTGCGCCCACGTGAGGTCGCCGGTCGCCAACCGTAGGAAGGTCAGCGCGTCGGTCTCGACGACGCTCGGCGGGGTCCCGCGGGTGTGCGTCGGTCCTTGACCGTGGCCGACCTGCACAGCCGCATACGGAGGGATGCGGACCTCGACCGTACGACCCGGCCGTGCCGTGGCCAGCCGCTGCGCGAGCATCCGTGTCGCGAGGGCGACGAGGTCGGGAGCCATCGTCACCGACGCGTGCTCGCCCGCGACGATCAGCCGGGCGAGGCCCAGCTCGGAGGGCTCGAGGTGGAGCTCTGTCCCCGCAGCGACCAGCGTCGCCTGCGCACGGACCAGCGCTCCCTCGAGCTCGCGGCGGCGACGGTCGGCGACGGTCATGCGGGCACGCTAGCCCACGCGCTCGCGTCAGCCGTTGAAGGGTCCCCAGCCGCTCTCGGGCTCGCCGTTCTCGTCGAGGTCGTTGAAGCGCGGGTCGTGGTCGAACTCCTTGTTCCGCTCGGCGACCTTGGCCAGCGCCTGGGATGCCTCCGCCTGCGTCGCGTACGGCCCGAGCCGTTCCTCGCTGCGGCAGCCGTCGTAGGGCTCGACCGCATGGTGCTTGAGGCACCAGTACCACTCGCCATCCGCCATGTCGTCCTCCCCACGGTGAGTAGGATTCCCCTTCGTGATGCATTGCGTAGTCGATGCTATATGAGGAGTACCTTGGCCTCATGCCCACCACCCGCGCCGCCTTGTACCTTCGTGTCTCCCTCGACGCTACCGGTGAGCGGCTGGCTGTGGATAGGCAGCGCGAGGACTGCCTTGCCATCGTGGCGGCCCGCGGCTGGGAAGTCGTCGGCGAGTTCGTGGACAACAGCATCTCCGCCAGCGACTCCCGGAAGCAGCGGCCGGGGTACGACGCGCTTTGTCGTGCCTACGACGAGGGCGGGTTCGACGCCCTGCTCTGTTGGGACGTGGACCGGTTGACCCGCCAACCCCGCCAGCTGGAGGACTGGATCGAACGGGCCGAGCATGGGGACCTGAAGCTCGTGACGGCGAACGGCGAGGCCGACCTCAGCACGGACGGCGGCCGCCTGTTCGTGCGCATGAAGGCGGCTGTCGCCCGCTCCGAGGTCGAACGGAAGTCTGCCCGCCAGATCCGCGCCCAGCGCCAGCGTGCGGAGCTGGGCAAGCCAGCCAGCGGCGTCCGGCCCATGGGCTACGCCATCGACGGCGAGATCGTTGAGGCGGAGGCGGCGGTTGTGCGGGACGTGTTCACCCGTTTCCTGGCCGGGCAATCCATCAAGGGCATCGCGCGGGGACTGGAGACAGCTGGGGCCGCCACCCGGCTTGGCGGCCGGTGGACACCCTCCACCCTGACCAGCATGCTACGTAACGGCCGCTACGCCGGGCGCAGTGTCTACAAGGGCGTCGACGTGGGCCGGGGGACCTGGACGCCGATCGTCAGCGACTCCGAGTTTGCCGCCGTGCAGGCCCGTCTCGACGATCCTCGCCGGAAGACGCGCCGCTTCGGCACCGCCCGCAAGTACCTCGGTGCCGGGCTGTACCGATGCGGTGCTTGCGGCCAGGCCGTGGGGTCCTTGGCTTCCAATAGGCTGGCGAACGGCGAGGCACGGTTCAACTACGTATGCCGCGACAGTTGCTTCCACCGCTCGGGGCGCCCGGTAGACGACTACGTACTCCGACAGGTGCGCGCGGTGCTAGCGCGCGAAGATCTGAGGGACCTGCTCGTGCGGCCGGCCGACCAAGCCCAGATGGCCCAGCTAACGGCCCGGAGGAACGACCTGCAGGCGCGTATCAGCCGTAAGAACGCCGACTACGACGCGGACTTGATCGACGGCACCAGGCACCGTAGCGCCGTCGATCAGGCCGAGGCTGAGCTCGACCTGGTGGGCCGTGAGGAGGCCAAGTTGCTCAGCGCCACACCCGACCCGATCCTGACCGCTGACGACCCGTTGGCCAAGTTCGACGCGGAGAAGTCGGTGGAACGTCGCCGGGCCGTCATCGACTTCCTGGTAACCGTGACCCTGAAGCCCGTCCCACGCGGATCGCACCATTTCAACGAGGCCTCGGTGGACGTCGTGGAACGGCTCGGCTAGCCCGCGCCCTCGTAGGCCAAACCACCCATCTCGCAGCGGGCGTGCATAGACAACGTGGACACCAATGAGGCCCCGACCTAGGGCTAACCCTCGGTCGGGGCCTCATGGTGCCTGAGGGCCCTGCTTTGCCTTGCCATGCCCTGCCAGGCCCGAGAAGGCCTAGGAAGCGGCACTAGAGCCCGTACGTTCTTGGCGACTTTGAACGCAATAATGGACCATTGTTTCCAATTTGGAAACATGGCTCGTTCCAATGGCCCTGCCGTTCTCATTTGGGGTTAGACAGATTCGTGGATACGCGGTTGAGTCTATTTAGGGACAACGCTTCGGTGGATTGTCCACCGCCCCATTAGCGCCGCACGACAGGCGCCGATCTAACCCCTTAGGAGCAATCCATGGAGCCTTCAGAACGCAATATGAGCTCGGCAATGGGCGCCCACCGCTCGTGGGCCAACACAGCCGACCGCCCCGCCCGGACCGCACCCGCCAGGGCCGCCCTTGAGCGGCGTTTCCTGACCGAGGCCGGTGGCGATCCTGTCCGTGCCGGGCACCTCCGGACCGCGCACTACCTCAGTCTTGCCTTGGCGTCCGCGGTTGGCCGCCGCAAGGCCCGTGAGGCCGCCCAGGCTGCCACAGACGCGACCCAGGCGGCCGAAGACGCCGAGAACGATCTGCGCTCCCTCGGGGAGATCGAGTGACCAGCTCAGCTGCGTCACGCGGCGCCCGCGCCGCCCGGAAGGCCGAGCGGGAAGCGGCCGCGGCGGCTGCCCGTGCTGCGTCAGCGCGTGCCTTCGCCGAGTCCTGCGCACCGTTGTCTCCGGCCCGGCGGGCTGCCCTCGCGGCTTTGCTCCGCGGCGATGCCGCGTGAGTGCAGAAAGCCGCCCCCCGGAGGACCCGAGGGCGGCGACAGTCAGCTTGGCGGCGACTATCCCGAGCGTACCTTTCGCCGTCGCCGACGACGACCTGACGCGGCTCCTCGCCGCCAGGGTCCGCAACGGCACATGGTTGGACGAGCAGATCTTCCCGCCCCTTCAGTGGGCCGTGCCTGGCCTCATCCCGGCAGGGATGGGCCTGTTCACCGGAGCGCCCAAGGCAGGCAAGTCGTGGGCCGTCCTCGGCGTCGCGCTGGCCATCGCCACAGGAGGCCTGGCGTTCGACAAGCTCCCAACCGGCGAACCGCGACCCGTCCTGTACCTGGCTCTTGAGGACGGCGACGCGCGATTACGCGAGCGTTGTTGGCACCTGCTGGGCGAGGACGAACCCACCCCGCTGCTGTTCGAACGCATCCTCGTCGCGTCCCCGGCCGAGGTGCCCATCCTGATCGCCGGATGGCTCGCCCGGCACGCCGGTCAGCGCCCGCTGGTCGTTCTCGACACCCTCGGCAAGGCCATGCCCGCCACC
>Ga0182021_10007915_pt1 | contig 12606 bp, 10 predicted proteins | sample 612E3MmetaG_FD_120493 | JGI IMG/M metagenome (GOLD analysis project Ga0182021, IMG submission 120493) | Permafrost microbial communities from Stordalen Mire, Sweden - 612E3M metaG (Illumina Assembly) | ecosystem: Environmental > Terrestrial > Soil > Wetlands > Permafrost | place: Sweden... | reverse complement strand
TGGCGGGATCGTGGGAAACGGCTTGCACCGCGCGAACCACCGGCGGCGCCGCCATCGCCAGATGCGGTGGCGTCGCATCGCTGGTAAAAATGGTAAGATAGGGCCGCGCCGCGACAAGTGTCTCCGGCGTCATCCCCAGCACCAGTTGCAATTCGTCGATATCCTCGACCGGCGCGCCCGGCGGTCCATATTTGCGTCCGGCCGCCTGATATTCCGGCATTTTCGCGCCTAGCGGCCGAGCCTGATCACCCTTGCTCACCCAATCGGCAATACAGGCGCCCAACCGTCCGGCCCGCCCGTTGTCGATGCCGATCGACTGGAAAAATGCCGCCAACAGCCGGTCGGATGCGAAGTTGGGATTGATCTTGGCGCGCTCATCCTCCAACCGCACGGTCGCCTGACCGCCGGGCAGATTGATGACATAGGGCGTGTCGTCCAGACGCCAACGCTTCTTGATGTCAGGGTCGTTCAGATTGAAGACGGCCTGGGCCACCGCCGCGTCCGCGATTCCCTCCGCCCTGGCCGCCGCCAATACATTGTGCGCCAGCGCCGTCTGCGACCGCGCATTCGCCACCATATACGCGCCGATCGCCGCGATGAGGACCAGGGACCAGAGAACGACGATCAGCGCGAAGCCGTCCGAAGACCTGTCAGACGCGACCGTCGATCCCTCCGGACCGCGAAAAGGCATCGATCACTCGACCAGCGCCGAAGGCGACGCCAGTTTCCGCCGTAGCTCCTGGGTCAGCGCGCGCGCGTCGTGCTCGTCATAGACGACATGCGGCGCGATCAGGACGATCAGCTCGGTGCGGACGTCGCTATTGTCCTGGCTCGAGAACAGATGTCCCAGCAGGGGGATTTCGTTCAGCCATGGAAGGCCCGAATTGCCCACGCTCTTATTGTCCTGGATCAACCCGGCGAGGCTGATCGTCTCGCCGTCGCGAACCACCACCTTGCTGCTGATCTGACGCTGCTGGAAGGTCGGCGAGTTTATGGTGGACGACGTGGTGTTCACCACTTGACTGACCTGCTGATTGATATCGAGCGTCACCAGGCCGCCGGCATTGATTTGCGGCGTCACCGCAAGGATTACGCCCGTTTGCTGATATTGCACGCTGTTGACCACGGGAGCGCCGGTGGTGACCACGGATTGGGCGGTCTGGCTGATCGTCGGGACCAGATCGCCGACCTGCAGCTTGGCTTGCTGGCGATCCAGGATCAGCAGCCGCGGCGACGAAACCACCTTGACGGTCGTGACCGACTTCAAAGCCTCGAGCGCGAACTGGATCGAACTCGCCGTACGCGCGATGGCGAAGCCCGGGAAGCTGGGCGCCAGAGTACCGGGGAACAGGCTGGCGTTGGGCGTCAAGGCTGACACCGCCGTTTGCGACGCGCTTTGCGCGTTGCTCAGCGTCGCCTGGGTCGAGCCGGTGTGCAGGAAGAACTGGGTGCCGTATTGCAGCGTATTGTTGAGCGTGACCTCCGCGACCGTAACTTCGACCATCACCTGCATCGGCATGACGTCAAGCCGGCGGATGGCCGCTTCGATCTTGCTGTACTCGGCATCGGTCGAAACCACGACGAGCGTATTGGTTTTTGTGTCGGCGATGATCTGCGGCCCCTTGGCGGTTCCGCCGGAGACCTCCGAACCCAGATCCGGCTGACTTCCACTGGCCGAAGTGCTCGTCGCCGACGTCGTCGAGCCGGTGTTGAACTGTGAGCCTCCAGGCGTTGCGCCGCCGCCGCCGCCCATTTGCATGCCTGTTGTGGGGCCGCCGGGAGTTTGCGCGCCGCCGAATGCGCCGCCAGGGCCGCCGGCGCCGCCGCCCGCGACATTGGTCTGCGCCGATTCCCCAGTAGGCGCCAAATTGCCGGGCGCGGGCGTCGTATCTCCGGCGCCGCCGCTCGGCGGGTTCACCGCGCGCTGGAGGACCGCCTGTATGTCCATCGCCTGAACATTCTTGAGGTGGTAGATGTGCAGGCCGCGGCCGGAATCGTCCGCCATCTTGTCCATCTGTTCAAGCAGCCGCGCCGCGTGGTCCAGATAGGTTTTCTCCTTTGCGATCACCATGATGGCGTTCGCCTGATCGACCGGCACGACCGTGATCGCCCCGGCTAGAGGACCGTCGCTGTCGACCTGAAGCGCGTGCTGCAGTTGAACCGCCAGCTTCGCCGGATCCCCGGACCTGACCGGAAACATGGCGTAGGACTGACCGGCCAGATAATCCACATCGAACACGCGAATGAGGTCGACGAGGCTTGAGCGGGCGGAAAGCGTCCCATTCACGATCAGCACGTTGCGACCAGGGTCCGCCAAAATCTTCGCGCCGTCCCCGACATAAGGCTGCAATACGGCCGCGACCTGCTTGGCGGACGCGTAGCGCAGGGAAACCACCTGCGAACCGAGGCCGGTGGACCCGGCATCGACCACCGGTGGTACGACCGAATCGTCGCCCGCGGGTCCGACCCGGAACAGACCGTTCTGGTAAATCAATGTGCCGCCACTTTGCGTGACGAGCGTCTGCAGGGTGGGCAGCAATTCTTCGCGCTTCAGCGGGTGGGAGGTCTGGATCGTGGCCTGCCCCTGAAATCCAGGTTGAATCGTGTAGTTGACCTTCAAAATCTCGCCGAGGACCTGGCGAACGATCTCTCTGATGTCGGCATCAACATAATTGAGGGTAACGCCTTGGTCCTCGCCCGCATCCTGGGCGCCCACGGGCAACCCATGCCGATTGGCGGTCGCCGTGGCGCTGCCGAGTTGACGAATAGCCGCCTCGCCGTCCTTTTTCCCGACCGGCCTTACTCTGCCGTCATATCGCGCACCCGATTCCGGCGAACTTATCGCCGTGGGGGACGCTCCGGCGTCGGGCGCGTCCAGCGTTCCAAGCCCATGCGGCTGGGTTCCTCCGCACGATGCCAGTGTCAACCCGAGCATGACGGCCAAAGGGGCGGCGGCGAGGGGCTTCGCGCCCCGGCGTGGGAGTGTCACTGTCATTGGTTCCGTCGCGTGGCGGCGAGCGGCCTTCCCGGGGGAGAAGGCGGCCTTGCCATTTGGGAATTGGGAAACGAAGGGTTGGCGAAATTGGGAATTCCCGGTTGGCCGGGTCTGTTGGCGGTGGGTTGCGGAAGCGCGGCTGCCTTCCTGGGAACGGGTATTTCCGGAGTTGCCCCCTCCCCGGCGACGCCGAATGTCGGCTGAACGACCTTCTCACCGAAGCTGCTGGTCAGGACGACCCGTGAGGCCTCGATCGAGGAAATGGTCCAGCCGTCAATATCATCGCCTTCCTTGACGACTGCCGGTTTCTCACCCGGACGGGCGAAAACCGCCCGCTTTTCGTCGTCCGGCCCGAGCGTGACCCCGGCCAGTCGTCCCCGCAATACGGGCGGCGCCTTCACTTCCGGATGGTCCTCGGGCTTTTGCTCCTCCACGGGAGGCGCCGGCGCGTGACGGTCGGCGTTGAACAGCGGACGTTCCTGTATCGCGGAGACCAAGGCGTCGAGATTGGGCTCCGATGTTTGGTCAGGGCCGGACGTCTGCCCGACATCGGCGGACCTAGGTGTCGCAGCCGAATTCACCGGCGCGGCGGCCGCAACGACCACCGACAGGCAGACGCACAAGCCGCCGATCAGGGGATGAAGGGTCCGAATCATCGCAGTCATCGCAATCTATAAAGACCGGAAGCCGTAGACATCGAAGGCGATCGCGAGCGTCTGACTAGCCTCGCCGGGGTTGGCGCCACCGCGAATTTCGACATTGTCGACAAACATGGCGGGACGCGCGGTTTCAATGCCACGCAGTACCGAGGTTAGCAACGTCAAATCTCCCGAGAAGGACACGTGCAAGCCGACCTTCTGATAGCCGTCCTGTGCCTCCGGGGCCAGGATCTCCGAACTGGCGAGGCGGGAGCCGCCGGCCTCCACGATTTCCTTCAAGGCCGTTTGAAGCTGGGCCGCGGCGACTGTCGGACTCGATCCGACCAGCAGGACGGCGCCATTGTGAGAGGGGTCGCGAAGGCGGGCGGCCTCGGCCCGCAGCCGGGGCAGCGCCCGCTCCGAGACCTGCAATCGTTCGACCATATCCCGGCGCGACTGAAGCCGTTCGGCGCCACTTCCGTAGAGCTGCAATATGGGCGAGATGATGACGAGATAGACCAGGACCACCATGATAAAGGTGATTCCGAGCGCCATGATCTGACCGCGACGGCCTTCGGGGAGATTGTTCACAGCCCCCCTCCCTCATCGCCTTCCGAGGGGGGAGCACTCTTGGGAGCAGCGTTCTTCGGCGTACCGGCCTTGGGAACCGCCTCCGTCTGGCCGACGCTCTTCTGCTCCTGACCGATCTTGCGCGCCTCCTCCTTCAGACCATCTGGCGACAGGGACGCCGAAATCGTGAACGTTTCCAGCCCGCTCTCGTCATTCTGCACGACGGGAGAATCGAATGAAGGCTCCCGGAAAGCCGCGGATTGCGCGAGCAAGTCCACCAGACGCGCCGCGGCGGGAGAAAGGCCCGTGATGGTCAACCGACCGGAGCGCAGGCTGAGAGCCGTCAGGTGGCTGTCGTCCGGCACCAGACGGGTCGTCGCCGCCAGCACGTCCAACGTGCCGCCGCACCGGGCCCGCTCCTTGGCCACCAGCGCGAGCACACCGTTGGCCTGATCGACGGTTTGACGCAACGCCGAGGCTTCCCGCGCCTGATCCTTCAGTCCGCTGATTCTGGAATCATCGATCGAGATCATGATCTCCTGATAGATCAGCGGTATCACGATGGCCAGAAACAGAACGCCCGCGGCTATGCCCAGCTTGTTCACCAGTTTGCGGTCCGTCAGCAGCCATTCCCACCGCTTCACCGCACCCAACCGGATGACCTGCGTCCGGTCTGAATCGGTGTCGAGTTCGATCCCGGTGGGCTCCAACCCCCCGGCCTTGGCGCCTGCCAGGATCGGCTCCACGAACGGCCGCGGCACGATGAAGAGCTCCACATCCAGGCGGCCGCTCGCAGGATCCTGCTTGCGCGTCACATAGTTCCAATAGACTTCGTTCCGTCCGAATGGCGTTTCCCGATCCATCTCGAAGCCGATCAGACTTTCGAGATCGCGCCGCGCCGCGAGAGGAAAAGACACCAGCTTTTTGAGAATCATCGCGGAAGGAAGACGCAACAGCAGTTGGCGCGGCGGCGCCTCCATGCGCGCAATCAGCTCCGCAATCTGACGATAGCCGGATTCATTACCCTCGTGTGACCGCGACAGGCATGACACCACGCCATCGCGTCGCATCAGCAACGAGACGCCCTCATCCCCGACATCGACGATCGCGGCATCGTGGTGCCGCCTGACCGCCCGAATAAGCCCGGCGGGCAGCAATTCGGTCACTTGCCGCAGCCACCAGTTGAAGAACACAATCAGCGTCGTCAATTTCAAGTCCATCCGCGACAGTAGCGGGAACCGCTCCAACTTACTTCCCCTATGTTTCTGAATGATGTTTTGCCGCAGCCTAATTGTCCGGCTGCTCGGTTGGCGGAGCGTCGCCTTGCGACGGCGGCGGGACGCCGGGAGCGGCCGCGGGAGTCGCCGCCGCGGCCGGCGCGGCCGGCGCGGCGTCAAGCATCGGGGCGACGATCAGGGGCAGCCACCGCCCTTGAGACAGCCCCATCGTGACCTTGATCAGGGCCGGCGGTTTGGATTTGTCGCGTGCGCTTGTCTGCCATTGTTTCGGTGAATCGCTTGCGGGCGCAGGCTGGCCCCCTGGCGGCGGCACCGCCGCGTAATAGGACAGGGCGAAGTCCGAAACGCCCTTGGCCAATAACGCCGTTGTCGGGTCGGCGGGCGGCTGCGGTCCCTTGAAATGCGGCCGCCAGACCATGATCAGCCGATCTTCGTCCGTCTTGAGCTCGATATCATACAACCCGCCACGATTGAGACCGCGCGGCAAGGCGCCGACCAGCTTCACGCTGGTATCGCCGCCATCGAATTCCCGGCCCGATAGCAGAATCTGGCGAAGCGCGTTCTGCACGGCGCCGACATCGGCCTGCTGGTCGATCTGGCGTTCCTGCGTCCGCCACGCACGCAGTGCGAAATTCTGCCCCGCCGTCAATGCCATCACGATCATCGACAAGATGACCAGGACGACCAGCAGCTCGATCAGAGTGAATCCCCGCCTGCCACGCCGGTCCGTCATGATCGACCCAGACGCCCGAGCCGCTGCGACTGCAGCGTGACGCTTTTCGATGCCGCGCCACTCTTCCAGCCGATGGTCACGGTGACGTCGTACAGGGTCAAAGGCTCCTTGTCGGACCCTTTGGGCGGCGCGCGGTCGCCAACCGGCGACAACCGCACCCGCCACGTGAATCCGCCGCCATCGTCACCGAACCGCTCGCCTGCGACCGGCGGCGCGATGACACCCACGATGTCCAGCCGGGTCTGCGCCCTTCGCGTCGCTTCAAGGTAGGTGTTGGCCACCGTGACGTTCCTCATGCCCTGGCCGGCGGCGGCCATGAGGGCGCTCAAACCGAGCGCCGCGATGGCAAGCGCCACCAGCACCTCGATCAAGGTGAAGCCGGCGTCGCCCCGCGCGCGGGAGAGGCGGGCGCCTTTAGCGGGGCTTTTCAACAACCGACACCCGCCCGGACAGCCAGTCGACGCCGACCCACCATGTGTGATCGCCGCCCGCGATCGCGACACGCCCACCGGTGCTGCCGCCGTCCGGATCGAATCTGACCTTCCCGACGGCGTCGTTCACCATCATATCCTTGGTCGTCATCAGGGCGACACGAAGATCGGAGGTCAGCAATTGCGGCTGGCGTTGTCCCCACCAATAGCGGTTGCCCGCCGCATCCAGGGTGAAGGCGACGCTGCTGTTGGTCATGATCGCCTCCGACCGCGCGGAACGCAGCGCGCCGGAGATTTCGCGCGCGGCGGCCCGCGCGTGAGTCGCCGGAGATACGGGCGCGTTGCGGCTCGTGACCATGGCCATCATGAGCGCCATGACCGCCATCACCACGATCAGCTCGATCAGGGTAAAGCCGGCTTCCGCTCGCGAGCGATGGCTGATTTGTCGGTCAGATCGCCAGGTCATTGAGGCTCAGCATGGCGACGAGCAAGGATCCGACGATCCCGGCTACAACCAGTCCCATAATGATGGTCACGGCCGGCACCATGATCGCAACCAGCTTTTGAACCGTCTGGCGGACCTGCTCATCATGGATGTCCGCGGCGCGCAGCGCCATTTCCGACAATTTTCCCGTCTCTTCGCCGAGCGCGATCAGATGAATCGTCTGAATCGGGAAGAACTTCCCCTCGCCAAGGGCCGCGGCCAGCCTGCGCCCGGATTTCACTTCCGAGGCGGCATGATCGACCACCTGCGCGGCGATAAGATGGCCGAGCACGCCTCGGCCGATCACGAGGGCGCTGACCAGGCTGACGCCATTGCCGAGCAGCGTTCCCAGCGTCCGCATGAAGCGCGCCGCCTGGGATCGGCGAGTGAGCGGACCGACGAGCGGGATCATCAAGGCGATCCGCTCCAGCGCCAACCGAGTCTTGGGCTCCTTGATCGCCCGCTGGACCGCCAGGAACATCACCAGCAGAAACAACAACATCCAGAGGCCGTCGTTGCGCACGAAGTCGCCGATGCCGATCAGAATGCGTGTGGCGCGGGGCAATTTCGCCCCCGCCTGTTCGAAAATCGGCGTGAATTGCGGCAGGACGTACGTCAGCAGCATGACGATGGTGCCCACCGAGGCCACCACCAGGAGAATGGGATAGGTCATGGCCGACTGCACGGTCGCCGCCAGCTTCGCCTCGCGCTCCAGGAGGTCGGCCAGATTGGCCAGGCTTTCGGCGAGGTTGCCGCCCGCCTCACCCGCCCGAACCAGGCTGACATAGAGGCGAGAAAAGACTTTCGGATGCTCGACCAGGCTCGCGGCCAGGGCTTTTCCGCCGCGAACCTGATTGCGAATGGCTTCGAGAAGCCGACGAACGCGCTTGTCCTCGCTGCTCTCCACCAAAAAACGCAGAGCATGGTCGATATCCTGGCCGGCGCTGAGCATCACCGACAGTTCGCGCGTGAAGTGGGCGATCACCGCTTTCGGCAGGCCGCGCTCGATATCGAGGTCGGCATGCAGCAGGTCCATCAACCGGCCGCGGCTGCCGACTTCGTCCGCGCGCAACATGAGGCGGCCCTGGCCGTGGAGCTGTTCGGCCACTACCGCCGAACTCGCGGCCTCCAGCGCGCCCCGCACCAGTTTCCCGGCTCCGTCCACAGCCGTGTAACGAAACTTCGGCACCGCGCTAATCCTCGAAGCGGATGCTGCGGAGAATCTCGCTGAGCGACGTGTTGCCGGCGATGACCTGCCGCAGCCCGTTCTCCAGCATGGTCTCCATCCCGGCCGCGCAGGCCGCGGCCTGCACCGCGCCATGATCGGCGCGGGCCAGGATCAGTTGACGGATCCGGTCATCGGGCGTGAGCAATTCGGCGATCGCCACCCGACCGACAAAACCGGTGCCGCGGCACGAGCCGCAACCGACCGGCTCATAGAGCGTGATCGGCCCGTCCCCGGCGAAACGATCGAGCCCGAAACGGCTGACCAGTTCCGGCGGCGGCGTGATCGGCCGCCTGCAATCGGCGCAGAGGCGGCGGACCAGCCTTTGCGCCATGATTCCGTTGATCGTGGCGGTCAACAGATAATCTTCCAGGCCCATGTCGCGAAGCCGAGCGACCGTCGCGGCGGCGCTGTTGGTGTGCAACGTCGACAGCACGAGGTGCCCGGTCAGCGAAGCCTGGACCGCGATCTGCGCCGTTTCGATATCCCGGATTTCACCGATCATGATGACATCCGGATCGTGCCGCAGGATCGCCCGCAGCAAAGTCGCGAAATTCAGGCCGATCATCGGCTTGACCTGAATCTGCGTGATTCCCGGCAACTGATACTCGATCGGATCCTCGACGGTGATGATGTTCCGGTCGACCGAATTCAGTTGCAGCAGGGCTGTATAGAGCGTCGTGGTCTTACCGCTGCCGGTCGGACCCGTGACCAGGATAATGCCGTTCGGCAGTTCGAGAAGCCGCCCCAGACGTTGGCGGAGATCGTCATCCATCCCCAGCTTGCCGAAATCGAGATTGACCGCCGACCGGTCGAGAATGCGCAGCACGACGCTCTCGCCGTGCAGCGACGGCATGGTGGAGACGCGCAGATCGACCTCGTTGCCGCGCACGACCATCTTGATGCGGCCGTCTTGCGGCAGGCGGCGCTCCGCGATGTCCAGCATCGCCATGATCTTGATGCGCGAAACCACCGCGAGCTGCAGGCGGCGCGGCGGCCCTTCGACCTCGTGGAGGACGCCGTCATAGCGATATCTGACGCGCAGGCGGTCTTCAAAGGGCTCGATATGGATATCCGAGGCGCGCGTTTCGACCGCCTGGGAAATCAACTGGTTCACCAGCCGGATGAGCGGCGCTTCGCTGGCCAGATCCTTGAGACGCTCGGCGTCGTCCTCGATGACGCCGGAGCCGCCCTGCTCGTCGACATCCGCGTTGAGGGCCTCCTCAGGGCGATAAAGCCGCTCGAAAGCCGCTTCGAGATCGATCGGGATCGCGACGAGCACTTCGACCTGGCGACCGCTGGCAATCGAGATCGCCGAGATCGAAAACCTGTCCAGCGGATCGGCCATCACGACCTTGATCGTCCGCTCGTCGACCATCACCGGCAGCGCCCGCGCCTTGCGCAGGAACTTGGAGCGCAACCGGTCAGCCATGATGGGTTCGGCCGGATAATCCGACAGAGTCGCGATCGGCAAGCCCAGAAGTTCGGCAAAGGCCTCCGCCAAAACCCGGTCGCTGATCATCCCAAGCTGGGTCAGCACCGCGTCGAGACGGCCCCCACCCTCAGCGGCAAGGCGACGAGCCCGGTCGAGGCTGTTTTGATCCAGCCGGCCCTGCGACATCAGGAGATTGGCGAGCGTCGCCGCGAACGCCTCTTGCGACCATGAACCCAGAGGCCGCTGCTCGTCGAGGGCGACCGTCACGGAGCCCTACCCGGCTTGCCAAACATCAGGAACTGCGCGCGTCGCATCAAACCTTATCCGATCCCTATCGGGCCGTAGAGCCAAACGACCCAAAGCCCAAAACACAAGAAGGCCCCGAACGGTATGCGTTCGGCGCCGGACGGCAGCCTCTTGAACCCATGCCGAACGACCGCATAGGCAAGCCCCGAAACCGCCGCCAGCAACATGACGCTGGGCAGACCCGTCCATGACACCCATGCCCCGGTGGCCGCGAACAACTTGGCGTCGCCCAGGCCAATCCCCTCGCGCCCACGCAGAGCCTTATATAGATAATGTATCCCAATGATGACAAACAGGCCCGCCGCCAATCCGATAACGTGGTCCAGGAAATCCGGACGATCGAACGCAAAGGCGAACGCAAGTCCGGCGATCGCGAGCGGCAGGGTCAGATAATCCGGCAACAGATAGTGCTCGCTATCGCTGGCCGCCAACGCGAGCAGTGTCCAGCCCAATCCGCAGGCAATCCAGAGGGTTGTTCCTTCGGTCGCCAACGCCGCCCAGATTGCGACGATCAGCGCGGCGAGTTCGACCGCGGGGTAGAAAGAACCGATCGCCTTTCCGCAATGGCGGCAACGGCCCCTTGACGCAACCCAGCTCAGAATAGGAATCAGGTCGCGAACCCCGAGGCGCGCGCCACAGTGCGGACAGGCCGAACGACCGACAACAATCGCACGGGGCGATTCAGCCCGCTTGGCCACAACCCCGAGGAAACTGCCGACAAAGGGCGCGAGCGCAACCGGCCAGACCCACGGATCGAACGCCGCCATGTAATTTCCCGGAACAGCCATGCGATCAACCGTCGCCGGGGAAGGTTAAACCAGACGCGATCCGAAGAGGCCAGAAGTTTGCCTAAGGCAGCGTCGACCCGAGCGGACCGTACTCGGCGCCGGAGGTCACGCGCCCTCGCTCATTCCTGGCATTTCTGCCCGGCGTCGGGATCGCAATCGCCAAAGCCCAGAACCTCCACCGTGATCAGCGCCGGCGTATGCCGCACACCGACCTGTGCGTTGTTCCTGGCCGCGGCCGCGACCGCGTCTTGAGCGGCCTGCGCCCCTGCGCCAGCTGTCGAAGAGGCGCTTTCGAGAGATCCCAGATTGACCGAATTCACCTGCGGAACGCCGCTGACCGCACCCAAAGCCGAAATGTTCGAGGCGTTGAGAACACGGAGCGCGATGATGCTGAGATCGCCCGAGGAGCGCAAGCCGGCGTCGCCCGCGTTCACCGTGCCGCGCGGCGCGATCAGTGTGGCCGAAGCGGCCGGCACATCCGGCGTGGATTGGATCGTTCCGATTCCGGCGCCGGAAACCAGGCCGTTGAGGTTGATGGTCTGCAGATCCGAAGGATCGAAATTGACCGAAAGCGGCTTGAAATCGACCGTGGTCTTCGCGCCGCGTCCCGCGTCGAGATCGCCGTTGGATGACCACAGGATGACGTCTCCACCCTGAACGGTCAGGATTCGGCTTTCATTGACCAGCACGCTGGCATCCGTAAAGGCATCGATGGCGCCATTGTCGAGCGTGAGGATGCCCAGCGCGCTGGCGGTAAGGTGCTTGTTGATTTCCACCGCCTGCGAACCGACGGTGACGCTCCCGCCCGGCCCCATCACAGTGACGTCGCCGCCGACGGCGACAGATGTCTGGCCCCCGCCAAGGTTGTTCACCGTGACTGTCGAGCTTTGCAGGGTCTTGATTGTCGCATGCAACAACTCGAGTTCGCCGGTTGCGACCTGAGTGGCGGGACCGTTTCCGCTCAGGCCATTGTCGGTATAGCCGAATGATGACGGGAACAAAGTGTTGACGATCTTGTATCCCGCCGAGAAATCCTTGTTCGTCGCCGAAAGTTTCAGTTCGTTGAAATAAACCTGATCGACGAAGATGTTCCGCAGTTTCGCCGGGAGCGACTGGTATTTGGTCCAGGCATCCGCCGCCGACTGCGTTTGCAGGCCTAAAGTCTGCAGGAATGCGACCAACGCGCCCGAGTAGTTCTGCGCGGAGGTGGCGGTCGACGGATTGATATAGCCCTGGATCACGCCTTGATAATTGATTCCTTTGCCGACGCCGAACAGGGCGATGACGTCGGCGCCCTCTCTCGGCAACAGCGAGTTGGTGCCCGTCGCGAAGGGATCGTCGATCTTCGGCACCGAAGAGGCCAGATCGTCCCTGACCGTGATCAACCGATTGCCGACCGTGACATTGTTGCCGAAAGTGATAATCCCCGTGCCGGTGGGGTCGCTGGAATTTTGATTGGCGGAGGCGAAATTATCCGCCGCCGCCGTCACGAACGGTCCGAGATTCCGTCCCGCTTCGACGTCGAAGAAGCCGGGTCCGGCAAGGCTGAGGCCGGCCGGGTTTTCCGGCTGCGACAAATCCGGCCTGTTCGAATAGCTGCCCGCATTGACGAATGTCGGCAGCGCGCCGGTGTAATAGATGTCGCGACCCGCGATGATCTGGGTCACGTCGGTGGCCGCGAGGTTTTGTCCGAAGAACGGCAGATCGACGATGTCGCGGCCGGAATAGACCTGCGCGGTCTTGTTGATTTCCCAGCTGAGCGC
>Ga0182021_10007913_pt1 | contig 12609 bp, 14 predicted proteins | sample 612E3MmetaG_FD_120493 | JGI IMG/M metagenome (GOLD analysis project Ga0182021, IMG submission 120493) | Permafrost microbial communities from Stordalen Mire, Sweden - 612E3M metaG (Illumina Assembly) | ecosystem: Environmental > Terrestrial > Soil > Wetlands > Permafrost | place: Sweden... | reverse complement strand
GAGGCTGCCGACCTCCTCGAGATGCGAGACGGGGAGCCGGTAGCTCAAACCCTCCCGTCCGAAGCGCTCGACTCCCTCTCTGAGATCGTTCAGGGGGCGGCTGATTCTGCGGCTGATGGCGAAGCTGACGAGCGCGGCGAGCAGTGTGACGATGACCCCCCCGATAAAGATCCGGACGTACATGCCGTGGAGGCTCTCCTCGATATAAACAAGCGGCACCGATGCGCGGACCGCGCCGGCGACGGATCCGTTCATCTTCCAGGGAACGGCGACGTACATCATGTTCTTTTTTTCCGTGTCGCTGAAGCGCACAACCCTGCCGATACCACCCTGGAGCGCCCGTATGATCTCGGGGCGATCGCTGTGATTTTCCATGCGCCGCGGATCCTGGTCCGTATCGGCGATAACCACGCCCGACGCGAGCACGACCGTGATCCGGGCCCCCGCAGCCCTCCCCAGGTCCTTGCACAGCGAATCGGCCGCCGATTGATCCGACAGGCCCCCGGCGCGTTCGAACTCCCGCTCCGCCAGACGCGCTTGCGCGAGAAGACCCTCTTCCGTGCTCCGCAGGTAGAGCTTCTCCGCGACGTGGGACGCATATAGGGTCGCGGCGAGGAGCGAGAGCGCCAGTATCACGATGTGAAAGGGATAGAGCTGCGAGAGAAGGCGTTTCCGGGCCACTTACCGCTCCTTGAACCGGTACCCGACTCCGTGCACCGTTTCGATCTGCTTTCCGAGGGGGCCGAGCTTCTTGCGGAGCCCCACGATGTGAACGTCGACGGAGCGGTCCGTGACGGCATAGTCCTCGCCGCGAGCCGCGTCGATGATCTGCTGCCTCGAAAAGACCCATCCGGGCCTCCGCGCGAGAAGATGGAGGATTCTGAACTCGGTCGAGGTGAGATTGGCGTTCTTGCCCTTCACGGCGACCTCGTGGCGCCCCGGATGAATCACGAGATTCTCGAGCTTGATGATCGCCTGCTCCTCGGCCGGAGCCTTCGTCTTCCTCCGGAGCACGGCCTTGATCCGCGCGAGCATGACGCGCGGGCTGAAGGGCTTCGTGATGTAGTCGTCCGCGCCGAGCTCGAGGCCGGCCACGATATCGGCCTCCTCCCCGCGCGCGGTGAGCATGACGACGGGGATATTCGCCGTGCGGGGATCGCGCTTGAGCGTGTTGCACACCTCGAGCCCGTCCACGCCGGGCAGCATAAGGTCGAGGAGCACGAGCCCCGGGAGCTTTGACCGTGCGACCTTGATCGCGTCTTCCCCCGAGGTGACGGTGGAGACGCGGTAGCCCGCTCGCGTGAGGTTGTAGCTCACGAGCTCGAGAATGTCCTCTTCATCGTCGACGACGAGTATATGTTCGGCAGCCACGGCAAACCTCGCTCGAAAAGCCCCGTTCACGCACCATGTAAAAGAGATAGTGTCAAGATATGAACCCCGTATGAGGAGATCGTGAGTTTTACGTTAAGGGATCTCGCTTTCGGTTGTCGCCTGAAATCTCTCAGGTCTCGAGCCCCTGGCTCTTCTTGATCTTGTAAAGGCTTTCGATGAAGTCCGTTCCCGCGTATCCGGCGAGTCCCGCGATCTTCCAGCTCCCCGACGAGATCGCGCCGGCGAACCCGCCGATGACCGCCGAGATCAGGATCGAGCACGCGAAGTACCCGATACGAAATCTCTGCTCCTGTCTGCTCTGCTCCATATACTTGAGAACCCCGACGAGCGCGCGCACGGTGCCGCCGAGCGCACCCACGAGAACCAGCGTCATAATCGAGCCCGGCGCGCAGCATGGTACCGTCATCGACGGCCTCCTTTCACTTCGAGAGCATACTATCGAGTATTTCCACGGCATCCTTGACGAGCTTCCCGCAGACGGTGTCGAAGAGGCCCCGCTGTTTCGCCTGCTCGTATCCCTCGCTCGTGCCGATGTCGCAGCCGAGGAGGTCGCGGCAGATAGTCGTGCCGTTTCGCTCCGCGAAGCGCCGGACGAGCTCCCGCGCCATCTCGTACGATTTCTCCTTCTTCTCTTTGTCCTGCGGGCGCGAGCTGCCGTACGCGAGGCCGAGAACCATGAACGCCCCCGTCACGGCGCCGCACGTGTCCCCTTTTCGCGCCATCCCGCCCCCGAAAGCGCTCGCGGTCTTCGCCGCCGTGCCTTCATCGAGCCCGAGACCGGGCGCCAACGTCGAGAATACCGACTGCGCGCAGTTGAAGCCCTCGCGCAAACCCAAAGCCGCGCGATCGCCTTTGTTCATATCCGGCACCTCCCGCTGCAATAGATGGTCGGGGCGACTGGATTCGAACCAGCGACCTCCTGCTCCCAAGGCAGGCGCGCTAACCGGACTGCGCTACGCCCCGACTGATTCATTCTCAGAGAATTCTCCCCATACAGGGCATCCCGAATATACCGGCGCTCGCGGGCCGCATCAAGCGCGCTTCGCGGCGATCACCTCGCGATAGATCCCTTCGATCCGCTCGTAGTGCCTCTCCCGCCCGTAGAGCCGCTCGGCCTTCTCCCGCCCGCGGCGCCCCATCTCTTCCCGCGCGCCGCGGTCCCCGAGCATCCGCCGGAGACAGGCGGCCAGCGCTTCGACGTCCCCCGGGGGGAAGAGGAGGCCGTTTACGCCGTCATCCACCATCTCGGGGATGCCGCCGATCCGCGAGGCGACGACCGCCTTGGACGAGGCGAAGGCCTCCATCACGGCGAACGGAAGGTTCTCGTACCAGCGCGAGGGAAGGACGAGAAACTGCGATTCGGCGAGGATCCGCTTGAGCTCCTCGCCGCTCCGGTATCCGGCAAATTCCACGCGGCTCGTCCCGAGCTCCAGGGCAAGAGCCTTGAGGTCGTCCGCCTCGGGTCCGTCCCCGACGATCAGGAGGCGCCCCGTCTCGAGCTTTGCGACGGCCCTGATGAGAATATCGAGCCCTTTCTCGTGCGAGAGCCTCCCGAGGTAGCAGAAGTAGTCCCTCTCGGGACGCCCCGCATAGAGCGCGAGGTCCACGAAATTCGGCACGCACGCGATCCGTCCCGGACCGAAACCTCCCTCGATGAGCTTCGACCGGAGAAACTCGCTCGGCGTGACGAAGCGGTCGATCCGCGTGGGAATGCGCTCAAGGCGCTCGTAGAGCGTCGTGAGCATCGCGATGAAGCTCGCGGCGAGGCTCCCCTTCTTGCACCGCTGCAGCATCGCTTCGTAGAACCGGTTCGGGATGCAGCGCTCGCAAATCTCCCCCCTGCTGAGGAGCGACGTGTTCGGGCAGATCAGCCGGTAGTCGTGGAGCGTCCAGACGATGGGAATGCCGCGTTTGCGGAGCGGCGCCACGATCGACGTCGTCAGGTGCGCGTGGATATTGTGAAAATGGGCGATATCGGGCTTCACCTCGTCGGCGAGCGCCGCGATCTTTCGCCGCGCCTCGCCGTTATAGATGCTCCGCGTCGCGACCTTCCAGACGGCGGCCGGCGAGGACGCGCGGAGGAGCCCGGGAAAATCAACCTCGCTCACGAAAAAGCGCGCGTATGGAGACGGGAGATTCTGCGGATGCTGCATGGCGAACGGGACCACCTCATGCCCTTTTTCCTCGAGGAGCTTCGAGAGAGAGAGCATGTAGGTCGAGTCCCCGCCCCGGTAGTAGTAGAACGTCTGGACCATGAGAACACGCATCGTTCGAGCCGCCTTCATTCGTGCCCGCGCCGGGCGCGGTGCGTAACGGTCCTTACTGTAGCCGAAACAGGGACTTAAACACAAGAAAATGCGAAATTGACATCGACGGCCCGCAATGATATCTTCCAAGTAATTGCAGCGAAAAGTGGCCTAAAGGAGGAGTCATGGGCAAGAACAGGATCGGGGTGCTGGTCGGCATAATCGTATTCATCGCCGCCGTTTCAGGGTGCTCGCAGCAGGGTACTCTCGTCGTCAAGAACGAGGGGGCATCCCAGTTCACGGGAACGGTCGAGAACACACAGGTCGCCATCGATCCCGGAATGTCGTACAACGCGTCGATCTATATCGGAAAGAGCCTCACGGTCGTCGGCCCGACCGATATCCAGATCCCGATCGAAGGATCCTCCGAAACGAAGCGGGCCTTCAGGGCTACGATCGAGATCAAGAGCAATGAAACGACCGTCTACGCGCTGAAAGACGACGTCGGCGCATGCAATTTCACGAACACGTACTCCCTGGCGATAAACGAATTGAGCATCAAGCGATGCGACGGCAGCACATTCGGTCCCAACCTCGTCGAGAGATACCACACGATCGGACCGGGCACGACGAAAGCGCTGCAGATCGATCCGGGCTGCTGGGACATTCTGGTGAATTATGGACGTCAAGGGCGCCTCGACACCGTGGAGGCGGTCCCCGTCGGCGTCGGCACGATAATCCATATAAACTGGGTGCCGGGATACGTGTACACGCCTCCGACGCTTTCCACGGCGCGATAGCGCCGAGGCGCCGAGCGCCCGGGCGGCTGCACCGGCCGGAAACGCCAACCGGGTATGGACAAAGCGCTTGACGGGGCTCTTCCCGTTGATTATAGAGAGTGTATTCACTGACTCGCAGTTGAGGCAATCACGGCGGAGGACGGACTTGAAAATGCTAAGAACCATGAAAGTCGCAGGCGCGATTCTCGCATGCTGCGCCGTCTTTTCGGGCACGGCGTTCGGTCAGGCTATCCAGAAGCAGTACATAGCCGATTTCGGCGCGGCATTCACGCAGGCGACCGTGACGAAGGCCCAGAGGGGCCTCATCGGCCTCGACATTTCGACGGGCAAGATGGTCACGAACAATCTCTCTGTCGGTCTCGCGATCGGCTACGACGTCGTGTCATACCAGAAGGCTGAGGGAATCAACGAGCGACTCGCCATAATTCCGTTCCTCGCCAAGGCGAAATACTATTTCACGCTCGCCCCGCTGATGCAGGTCCACGCCATGGTGGGTGGCGGCGCCTACCAGATGATTCCCCACCTCGGCGTCGATCCGGTGGGCGGCGTGTGGAAGTCGGAGATTAAGGTGGGCGGCGTCGCCGGCGTCGGATTTGACTACTGGCTCATGGGAAATCAGGGTATCGGGGCCGAATTCGAATACAATTTCTTCGATTCCGGCGCCCCGAGCCTCTTCTCGTATTTCGCCTTCCGCGTGAATTACAGCATCATCAAGATGTAACGGTTCCGTTCGATGCACACGTGAGAAATCCCCGCCCGTTCGAGGGCGGGGATTTTTTTGCGCGATCGGGACGGACGCTCGCCCCGCGCCGCTCCCGCGTATTCAGGCGGCGCCTACGCCCGCCGCACCCATTTCAGGATTTCCCGCACGTCCGGGCGTTTCCCGTACATGAGTATCCCGATGCGGAAAATCTTCGCAGAGATGACTCCGGCGACAAAGATGCTCGCGATGAGTATCGCAACGCTGAGCGCGATCTGCCACAGGGGCGGCATGAGGATGTTGATCCTCATAAACATGAGAATCGGCGCGAAAAACGGAATCATCGAGCACACCGTCGCGAACGTGCCCTCCGGATTCTGCATGACGGCCATCGGGATCACGACCGTGAAGAAGAGGCACATGGTAACCGGCGTCTGGAGCTGCTGCGCCTCCTGATCGGTGTTGCAGACGGCGCCGATGCTGGCGAAAAGCGTCGAGTAGAAAAGGTATCCGAGCACGAAGAAGAGAATGAAATAGGCGATCGTGCCCCCTCCGAAGCTCACGTACTGCGAAAACTGCCCCGTGCTCATCGCGTACGACGTGAGCCCGATGCTGAATATCCCCCAAATCGCGTACTGTGTCAGCCCGGCGGCGCCCACGCCGACGATCTTGCCGGCCATGAGATCGAACGGCCTGAGCGACGAGAGAAGCACCTCGACGACCCGGTTGTTCTTCTCTTCGATGATGCTCCGCTGGACCGCCATTCCCCAGACAAGAATCGTCGTGTAGAGAAGGATGATGAAGATGAGGCTCGTGATGTACATCCGCTCGAACCCGTTCGCCTTCTCGCCGCCCTTCCCGACCTGCACCGTCTCGATGTTCACGCGCTTGAGCATCGCCGTGACCGAGCCGTAATCGAGCCCCTGCTTCGAAAGCCGCTGCACGACGACCGTCTTGTTGAGGGCGTTCTCGACGCGCTCGAGCGTCTTGATGTTGCTGACCTTCTTGCCGAAGTACGTCGCCGTTCCCTTTTCGACGATGTCCCGCGGCAGAACGAGGTAGCTGTCGAGCGTGCCTGCCGCCACCTCGGCGCTCAGAACCTTCTTCGCGGCGTCGAGGTCCGCGCCCGTAGAGCGGACGTTCCGCAGAACAAACATTTTCGACCCGTTCGAGAGCGTGTCGTCGAGCGCCCCCGTGAAACTGCCGTAAAGCGAATCGGTGAGATCGATGACCGCGATGTTCACGCGGCTTTCGGGCGTGTGCTCCAGGAGGAGGCCGGGCACAACGATCATGCCGCCCATGAGGAGCGGTCCGAGGACCGTGCCGATGACGAAGCTCTTCCGTCGAACCCTGTCGAGGTATTCCCGCTTAGCGACCTTTAGCAGCTTCATCGCTCATCTCACCCCCTTCCGCTGTCACCTTCGCAATGAAGATATCGTGGAGCGACATCTCCCCTATTTCGAATTTTTCGACCCTTCCGCTGTCGACCGCGTGCCGCAGGAAACCGTTCGTATCGGTACCGGCCTTGAGCGTCACGGTGAGCTCCTGCCCGAACGTGCCGACGTGTTCGACCCCGGGGAATCGTCCGAGACGCTCGATGTCTCCCGAGAACCTGACCGTGACGACGTTCCGGCCGAACTGCATCTTGATGTCGGCGAGCGGGCCCTCGATGATCTTCTTGCTCTTGTTGTTGAGACAGATCCACTTCCAGAGCTTCTCGACCTGCTCCATGACGTGCGTCGAGAGGACGACAGCGCGCCCGTCGCTCTGCAGCTCCTCGATGATTTCCTTGAAAAGCTGCGTGTTGATCGGGTCGAGCCCGGTGAACGGCTCGTCGAGAAGCACGAGCTTCGGCTCGTGAAGCACGGTCGAGATGAACTGGACCTTCTGCTGCATCCCTTTCGAGAGCGCTTCGACCGTCTTGTCGGCCCAATCGGCGAGATCGAGGCGCTCGAGCCACCTTATTCCGCGCTCGCGCGCCACGGCCGCCGGCACATCCTTGATCTCCCCGAGAAAAACGAGGTGATCGAGGACCTTCATCTTCCGGTACAGCCCGCGCTCTTCGGGCAGATAGCCGATCGAGTCCTTGAGGCGTTCGCTGAACGGCTCGCCGAAGATGCGCACCTCTCCTTCATCGGGTTCGATGACCCCCATGATCATCCGGATCGTCGTCGTCTTGCCGGCACCGTTGGGACCGAGCAGCCCGTAGATGCCGCCCGGTTCGATGCGCAGCGAAAGCGCGTCGACGGCCGTCACCGTATCGTATCGTTTCGTGACGTTCACAAGTTCGAGCAAGCCGTCTCCTCCTTGTCGCTCAGGATCCTGCCGAAACGCCGTATTCCCGCTCGAGCACGTATTTCAGCTCGTTGAGCGCCCGATAGCGATGGCTCATCGAATTCTTTTCCATCTCGCTCATCTCGGCGACCGTTTTCCCGCATTCGGGCACGAAGAACACGGGGTCGTAGCCGAAGCCGTTGGCCCCCCGCGGGGCGCCGGCGATGCGGCCGAAGAGAAATCCCTCGGTCGCGATAGCCTTCCGCTTCGTGCCCGGCGCGGGATAGAGGACCGCGACGCAGCGGAAATGCGCCCCCCTCCGCTCCTCGTCCACGCCGCGCAGCGCCTCGAGAAGCTTGGCGCAGCGGCCCGCGTCGTCGAGCCCCGCTCCGCCGTAGCGCGCGGAACGGACGCCGGGGGCGCCGGCGAGAGCGTCGACCTCGATGCCCGAATCGTCCGCGAGGGCGGGCCGTCCCGTCGCGCGATGGACCGCCTTCGCTTTCGCGAGGGCGTTCGCGAGGAAGGTGTCCCCATCCTCCACCGGCTCCGGGAACGGCGGGAAGGAGCCCACGTCGAGAAGCTCCACGTCGAGACCCGCGAGGATCGTGCGGATCTCCCGGATCTTGCCCGCGTTGCGCGTCGCGAGAACTATCCCCAGGCTCACGTGCCGCTCCCGTTCACGAGAACCCCCTCGAGATCGACGCGTTCGATGCGCTCCATCGGGCGCCTGAGAAACCGCTCGCCGACCTCCTTGAAGAGGTACGGAATGTCGGTCACGTACACGGTGATTCTGCCGGGTCTCTCTCCGTCCGTTCTCAGAGCGTTCTCCCCGAGAACGCGCTCGACCTCGGCGGCGGTTTCGTGGGCCGAATCGACGAGAGCGACCTTGTCGCCGACGACGCGCGAGATGACTTCCTTGATGACGGGATAATGCGTGCAGCCGAGGACAAGCGTGTCGGCGTCGAAATCGGCCATCGGATCGAGATACCTCCGCGCGGTGAGTTGCGTGATCTCGTCTTCGTGCCAGCCTTCCTCGACGAGCGGAACGAAGAGCGGGCAGGCGCGCGTCCATATCTTGATCGCGGGATCGAGCCCGTAGAGCGCGTCCTCGTTCGCGCCGGAGCGGATCGTCGCCGTCGTTCCGATGACGCCGACGCGCTTCGTGCGCGTCGCCCGCGCGGCGGCGCGGGCGCCGGGAAGGAGCACGCCGACCAGCGGCAGCGCCTCTTCCTCGAGAAGCCTGGGGAGCGCGACGGACGAGGCGGTGTTGCACGCGACGACGATCATCTTGACGCGTTTGCGCTTGAGAAACGCGAGGTTCTCGCGGAGGAAGCGCAGCACCGTTTCAGGGCTCTTTGTTCCATAGGGAAGCCGGGCGGTGTCCCCGAGGTATACGATATCCTCGTTCGGAAGACGCGTCATGAGCTCGTGGACGACCGTGAGCCCGCCGATTCCCGAATCAAAAACGCCGATTGCCTTGCGCGCCTCATCGTTCATCTGCCGCTCTTACCTCCACTTCTTCACGTCGATCGGTTTGTCGACCGCGTAGTGCCCCGCGATCGACTCCACCTGATTGCCCTCGACGAGAAACTGCACCCGGGCCACCTGCGGGAAGTTCGCCGACACCGTCTTGACGACGTTCGAGATCGTATAGTACTCCCCCGCGCTGCCGCCCGGATGGTTCGCGACGAGCGCGTTGTTGAAGTCGAGGACAAGTGTCTGCGTGTCCTCGACCCAGAATACCTGAATCAGCGCGGTGCTGTCGGGCATCGCGCTGATCTTGTCCGAGTCGCGCGACCCCTTGATGAGCTCGGCGAGCACGAGCTTGACCTGATCCTCGAAGCCCTGCGCGACCGGCACCTCGCGCGTCTCCGATACGAATCCGTCGGCGCTCTTGTTGCCGAAGAAGATCGTAACGGCGCGCATCTCCTCGCTCACCTTCTGAACCTCCGCCGGCCCCTTCGTACGCAAGCGCGGGACGAGGTAGATGGCCGCAACGATCACGGCGAGCATCGCGAGCGCGATCGCGATCGATCTCCAACCCTTCGTACGGATCACCCTTTCCCCGGATAGCGGCCCTGGAATTTGCGGATCGCCTCGATGGCGCTCTCGATGAACCGTTCCCGGAACTCGGGGCTGAGGAGAAGCTGCTCTTCCTTCGGATTCGAGAGAAACGCCGCCTCGATGAGAACTCCCGGCATCTTGAGCCCCTTGAGCACGCGGAGGCCCGTCTGCTTGACGCCGCGGTTTCTGATGCCGAGGGACGTGCCCATCTCGCGCTGAACCATCTCGGCGAGGTCGCTGCTCTCGGTGAGGTATTCGTTCTGGACCATGTCCCAGAGAATGAAATCGATGTCGCCGCCGCTCTCTTCGGACGCGTTCTGCTTCTCATACGAGACCGAGGCGTTCTCGTCGCGGCCGAGCCGCGCCTCTTCCTCGTTCCTCGCGGGCGCGAGGAAAAAGACCTCGAACCCCTCCGCGTCGCTCGTGAACCACCCGTTGCAGTGGATGCTGACGAAGAGCTGCGCGCCGGCGGCGTTCGCCTTTTCGACGCGCTCGTCGAGGGGAACGAGCACGTCTTCGGTCCTCGTCATGACGACGTCGACGCCGAGCTCCTCCTTGAGGCGGTCCCGCAGCATGAGCGCGATCGCGAGGTTCACGTCCTTTTCCTTGACGCCCGAGGAGCTCATGCGGCCGTTGTCGCTCCCGCCGTGGCCCGGATCGACGGCGATCCTCCGTACGGGCTCTATCATCTTGCGTTTGGCGCCCTCGTCGAGCATCTCGACCATTTTCTTTCCCGCAAAATCCGCCCCGGGAATCTCGGGGAGCTTCGCCCGCTCGAGGAAGAGAACCAGCTTTCGGGGCGCCTTTTTCCCCGTCGCCGCGGCCGACGCCGCCTCCTCGCCCTCGAACTCCACGCGGTACCGCAGGACGGTCTTCTTGACGTCGAAGAAGAGATAGGCGTCCTGCTCGACCTGTTCCGCCCGCACGCGGTTGAGGAGACCCTTGCCTTCGGGCATGGTGAATTTGAGCGGGTTGAGCCGCCCGCCGTAGATCTTGAGGCGCAGAATGCCGGGCGTATCGCTGTCGATATGGTACAGGAGCTCATCCGTCAGCGTGAGCAGGGCGCGCGTTCCGTCCTTGTCGTCGACGATCTCGATGCCGGTCAGGTTGTACTCGGGCGACCCGATCGAGAGAAGGAGCCGGGTCCGGTCGAGAGCGATCTTTTCGACCGAGCGCGGGGCGAGCACTCCCTCGATGAATTCGAGGGGAATCATGATCGAGCCCTCGTCGAAGCGGACATTCATCCTGAGGAGCACCGGCGTCTCGTCGACGACGACCACGCGCGTGTCGAGCGTGAGCATGTAGCGATGGTTCCCGATCCTGAGCACGAGCTTGCGATTGTCCGGATTCCAGAACTTGGTCGCCTTGAAGATGCGGGCGAGATCGTAGGCGGATACGAAGAGCTCGTCCGAGTCCTTGTCGAGCTTGGCGAGCGCTACGTCCTCGGTCTGGCGGCCGTCGGCGTAGACGACGCCGAGGCTCTTCCCCGCCGCGGCGGCCGGAGCCACCCGCGGCGTGCACGGGAGAAATACCGCGCATACGAGCGCCACGAAGGCGAACGATCCCGGCCGGACGGTCATTTCTTCCGTTCACGCTCCTTGAACTCGCGTCTCAGATCGCGCTCGGCTTCGCGCTCCGCGATCTGGCGGCGCTTGTCGATCTCCCGCTTGCCCTTGGCGAGCCCGAGCTCGACCTTCACCTTGCCCGCGTCGTTGAAATACAGCTTGAGAGGCACGAGCGTGAAACCCTTCTCCTGCACGCGCCCGATGAGTCTCCGGATCTCCTTGTCGTGGACGAGGAGCTTGCGCTTGCGCTCCGGGTCGTGATTGTTGCGGTTCCCCTTCGAATACGGACTGATATGCGTATGGTGGAGCCACAGCTCCCCCCGCTCGATATTCGCGTAGGAATCCTTGAGGTTCGCCTGGCCGTCGCGGAGCGATTTGACCTCGGTGCCGACGAGGACGATCCCCGTCTCCATCGCCTCGACGATATTGTAGTCGTGCCGGGCCTTTCTGTTCGTGCAAATGACCTTCATGACAGGGGGAAACTATCAGAGAAATCAGGCGCCTTCAAGAAAAAAGGCCTCGCCCCGGGGACGCGCGTCCACTTCGCTATTGCACGGGGCCGCTCGATATACTAGTTATCGTCTGTGCGAAAACGAGGAGCATCCGGTGAATAGCGAAGAGACGACACGCGAGGGCGAACGGAAGGGCCTCAAGCCCACGTATGTCCCCCGCCTCATGCTCGCAGGCATGATCGTCATCCTGCTCATGATCCTCATTCCCGTCCTCAGGGAGAAGAGGCCGGCCGTGAACCGGCTCGCTCTCGTCGAGCCGCCGCTCGCGATGAAATACTACTCCACGGGATATGCGACGACCGACTCCCTGCTCAACGCGGGCCTGCGCGATTTCGGCGAGAAGAACTATACCGAGGCGGCGCACCTCCTCTCGAAGGTGTATTTCTACTGGAGCGTGCATATTCGCGAGGGGGAGCTGCACGAGTATCCCGAGGATCTTCGCTTCTACCTCGGTCTTGCCGAGTTCTATCGAGGCCATCCGGAGCGGGCCGCGCCCTACCTCGAATCGGAAGAGAAGGCGAGCCCGTACGACGAGAGGTTCCCCTGGTACCTCGCCCACGTCTACATCGCCGGAGGGAAGTTCGCGAAGGCGCGCGAGAAGCTCGAGAGGGTCGTGAAGATCGGGGAAAAGCACGCGGCCGAGGCGGAGAGCATGCTGCGGCTCCTCCCGGCGGCCGTCGATTCCCCGGCCGGATCGCCTAGATAAGAAAAACGATTCTCTTGCGCGCTCCATCCCCCGAAATGTTCACCGAGCCGGATGTTCCGACTACGTTCCCGCGCGCGTCGAGGTACCTCACGGAAACCTCCCGCTGGCCGGGGCCGCATTCCATCCTGAAGACCCGGATCTCGGCGGGAAGCGTCTGCCACGAGCGCGTGTCGGCGCGGTCGACGGCGGAGAGCACCTTGCCGAGAACGTCGAAGGCGATACCCTTCGCGTCGTCCCCCTTCGCGAGCTTCGTCTGCATCACCGTTTTCAGGTATGTCCTGAACGCCGCCTTGAGGAGCGTCGTGCCGAGGCTCTTCTCGTACGCGGCGTAGGTCGTGCTCTCGAGATCG
>Ga0182021_10007912_pt1 | contig 12609 bp, 11 predicted proteins | sample 612E3MmetaG_FD_120493 | JGI IMG/M metagenome (GOLD analysis project Ga0182021, IMG submission 120493) | Permafrost microbial communities from Stordalen Mire, Sweden - 612E3M metaG (Illumina Assembly) | ecosystem: Environmental > Terrestrial > Soil > Wetlands > Permafrost | place: Sweden... | reverse complement strand
TCGCCTTTGATGCCGTCGGCGCTTTCCACGATTTTGAGCGTCACGGTCCCAGGCAGGTCGACGGTGACGGGCCGGTCGTCGACGAAGAGCACGTCGACCTTGCCGCCCGGGGTCAGGTAGAACTTGGCGTCGCCGATGAGGGTCGCCGAAAGCTCGATCTGGTCGTAACTCACCGGGTCGATGAAAGCGAAGTTCTCGCGATCCGCATAACTGTACTCGAGCGTGCGTTTGTCGGTGGACATCACCTCGATCGTATCGGTCGAGGCGAACCGCTGGTCGAGCGACTTGCCGTAGCGCAAATTGCGCATTTTCACCTGCACAAAGGCGCGCAGGTTGCCCGGCGTACGATGTTGGGTCTCCATGACGAGGTGGGGCTCGCCATTGAATTTGATCACTTGGCCTTTGCGGATATCGTTAGCAGACGGCATGACGGGAAGAGGGATGCTTGGTTGAGAAAGGGTGGGTGAGTAAGGGATCGTGGCAAGGCGTGTCAAGCTGGGCCTAGCCCGGGAGCCGGTCGGGCTTTGCCCGCCGGCTCCTAAATAACGGGCTGCGCCCGTTGTAGGAAAAAGAGCCGATTGATCGAACGACGGCAGTCACCGGACGCAGTCAATCCCGATCGACGAGCTCATCCGTTCGACATGCTGCTGATGAACGGCCCTGGATTTTCATCCTGAACGAAGTGAAGGATCCATCTTGAGGCTGCCGGCCGACTACGCGCTGATGGATCCTTCGCTGCACTCAGGATGACTGACTTTCCTCGCAATGTTCATTCCCCAAAACCACCAAAGACGCGGACCTTAGTGGTACGTCTCAGAAGGACCCTGAGCGGAGTCGAATGGGTCCGGGCTCCGAACCTGTCGGGGGGACGCCCCTACGGTCGTCCGCCGAGCGTGCCGGAAGACGGCCCGTTTCGGCAGCAGGGTGGCAGCGGCGTCCCGCCGCTTTTCGCACCAGACCAGCGGCGAGACGCCGCTGCCACTTTGGTGGGCGCCCGCGAAGCCCATCTCCGCGCTTGCGCTGGGCGGCGTAGGTTGCCGACACTCCCGATCAAACCTTATGAAACAACGCACCCTCGCGCGCGAGGTTTCGGTCAGCGGCCATGGTCTGCACACCGGCGACCTGGTCACGCTGACGATGAAACCCGCGCCAGCGGACCACGGCATCGTCTTTCAGCGGACCGATCTGCCCGGCGCTCCCGAAATCAAGCCGCACATCAGCCTGATCGGCGATCTGGTCCGCAACACCGGCATTACCTCGGGCCATGTGAAGATCCAGCTGGTCGAACACGTACTCAGCGCGCTGCACGGCTGCGGCGTGGACAACGTGCTCATCGCGATGAACGCCTCCGAGCCGCCGATCATGGACGGCTCGGCGAAACCGTTCGTCAACGCGATCCTGCAGGGCGAGCCGGTCGAGCAGGAGAGGGAACGCGAGTATTTCGTGCTCGATGCGCCGGTTTCCGTGACCATCGGCAACTCTTCGGTGATCGCGCTGCCGTGCGACGAATTCAAAATCTCCTGCACGTCGGCCGACGACCGCGGCATCCATACGCAACACCTGTCGCTGACGATCGATCCCGACGTCTACATCTCGCAGATCGCCGCGGCGCGCACGTTTACGATCTACGAGGACATCGAGGAGCTCGTCAAACTGGGCAAGATCAAGGGCGGTTCGCTGGATTGCGCGATCGTCATCAAGGGCGACAAGATCATCTCCAAGGATCCGCTGCGTTTCAAAGACGAGTTCGTGCGGCACAAGATACTCGACATCATCGGCGACGTGCGACTGCTCGGCCTGCCGCTCAAGGCGCACATCGTCGCCATGCGGCCGGGACACGCGATCAACGCCGAGCTCACCAAGGCGTTGTACGCCCGGAGCGAGGAGCTCAAGAAGGGTCCGAAGAAGAAGGCGCGGCTGTCGGTGTCGCCATTGGAAACGGCGCTCGATATGCGCCGCATCCTCGAGATGATCCCCCATCGCTACCCCTTCGTGATGATCGACCGCGTGGTGGAGTTTGTCGGCACGGACGAACTGGTGGCCGTGAAAAACGTGACCATCAACGAACCCTACTTCCAGGGGCATTTCCCGGACAACCCCGTGATGCCCGGCGTGCTCCAGCTCGAATCCATGGCCCAGGCCGCCGGCATCCTCATGCTGCGCCGCACGACCAACGACGGCCGCACGCCGTTTTTCCTGAGCGCCGACAAGGTGAAGTTTCGCAAACCGGTGCGCCCGGGCGACCAGATGATCATCAACGCCAGGATCACCCGGGTGCGCGGCGAGAAACTCGGCGCTGCCGAGTGCACCTGCACGGTGGACGGACAGGTGGTGTCCTCGGCCGAGCTGATGTTCGCCTTCGTCAACGAGGATGGCGAGTAGCACCATGGCCAGCCGCATCCACCCCACCGCCATCGTCGAGCCGGGCGCGCAGCTCGGCGCCGACGTCGAACTCGGCGCCTACGCCTTCGTGGGCGCCGCCGTCACGCTCGGCGATGGCTGCCGGCTCCACCATCACGCCTGCGTCGAGGGCAACACCGTCCTCGGGCGGCAGTGCGAATTGTTCCCGTTCGCCTGCCTCGGCGGCAAGACCCAGGATTTGAAATACCGCGGTGGCAACCCCGGGGTGCGCATCGGCGACCGCAACGTGTTCCGCGAATACGTCACGGTGCATGCCGCAACCAACGATGGCGATCTCACCGTCGTCGGTTCGGACAACACCCTGCTTGCCTACACGCACATCGCCCACGATTGCGTGGTGGGCGATCACGTGATCATGAGCAACTATGCCGGGCTGGCCGGCCACGTGAAGGTGGAGGACCACGTGTTGATCGCCGCTTATGGCGGCGTGCATCAATTCTGCCGGTTGGGCATCCACTCGATGGTGGGGGGCCGCGCCAAGGTGGTGCAGGACGTGCCGCCATATTTGATCGTCGACGGCGAACCGGCCACGGTTCGCACGTTCAACAAGGTCGGGCTCGAGCGCTGCGGTTTTACTTTCGAGCAAATCGAACGGGTGAAACAGCTTTACCGCCTCCTCTATCGCGACGGGCTCAACCGCTCACAGGCGCTGGAAAAGATCGCCGCGCACGCCGACGCCGCCACTCCGGAATTTCAGCGCATGCTGAAATTCGCGCGGGAAAATCAACGCGGCCTGGCCCCGGGCGGTTGAGCCAAAAACTCAAGTTCCGGGTTTCGGGTTCCGCGTTCCGAGTTTCAGATTTCGAAGGCCCATTCGCGATCATTCGCGCCGATGGCTGGTTCATTCGCATCGTTATTCTGTCTCCGCGCTCTCTGCGGCCTCCTGTAAAAATGTTTGGTCAGGTCGGAATGGATCGTCGGATTCAGGCCGGCTCCGCTCGCTCCGTTCCCTCCTGTAAAATCCCATCCGCGCCCTACTTCTTCTGGTACCCCGTCGCCGGGTCGAACAGCCGCTCGGCGGTGTAGGTCAGCGCGAAGAGGCATCGTCGAGGTCTGCGAGCCGGCGATTCAGGGGTTGTCGCCTTTGCCTTTGGCGGTGTCAGGCTTCGCCGGTGGCGCGAACTTTTCGTCGACCACGGTGGGAGTACCGATTTCGACGTGACCCTTCCGCGAAATTCGTTTGGAAATGATCTCCGGCTCAGCCGTCTCCCGGCCGAAAAACGGTGCGGCCGTCGCAATCAACGGGAGCAGCGTTTCGGTCATCGATACGCCTTGGGCGTTCACCGTCATTTTTGTCCGCCAGAGCAGCATTTTCTCGCCGCGGGCGAGCGCCGCGTAGTCGTAAGCGGAGGCGATCACAAAATAGCAATCGTTCGCCGCCTGATATGTCAGGTATTCCTGCCGGGCCGTCCGGTCGAAAATGCTTTCCCCAAATTCCATCGTCCGGCCGAGACTGTTGGTGAGATTGATTCCGCCGATCAGCAGCGATCGCTCGAGGATGTTTCTCTGGGCGAGCTCGGGAAACAGGCGCGCCGTTTCCGGGTCGAGGGCGTTGTGCGAGCCCCAGGTATAAATAAGTACGAGGGCTGGCCTCTGGCCCTCCGCTGCGACGGGCAAATAGCCGTTGTCGGCCAGCGATTTCTTCAGCGCCCGCTCCAAGTCGGCCACGGCCGGCGATTTTTCGCCGCCTACCGTATCGCCGAGTTGACGAAAGCCGCCGGCCTGCGCGATGTAGTACATCGGTTGCTCCGGCGACACCGGCCGCATCATCCGACCGTAATCGGTCATCTCCGTGACGACCGTCATGTTGTATTCGGGATTCAGCTGGAAGGCCTTCGGGAGGAGTGAAAAAACCCATTTTCCGGAATCGGGACTGGGTGTCCGCTGAACGGGAGCGGAAGATGACCCGGCGGCCCAGCCAACCGAGAGCGCGAGAAGTGGCGCGAGACAGCGATAAAAACGTTTCACTTGGAAAAACCTGTGACCGTCGAGCGATGGTCTGGCGGCCTATTTCTTCTTGTACACGGTCGCCGGGTCGAACAGCCGCTCGGCGGTGTAGGTCAGCGCGAAGGCGGGATCGTCGAGATCGACGAGCCGGCGGTAAAAACAGGATTTGTAGCCGTTGTGGCACGACGCGTTGGCGGCGCCGGTCTGCTCGACCTTGATGAGCAGCACGTCCTGGTCGCAGTCGGTGAAGAGCTCTTTCACCATTTGCACATTGCCGGATTCCTCGCCTTTCACCCAGAGCTTGTTGCGCGAACGGCTCCAGTAGGTGGCCTTTTTGGTGCGCAACGTGTGGGCGAGCGACTCGGCGTTCATGAATGCGAACATGAGCACCTGGCCGGTGGCGATGTCCTGCGTGATGCAGGGGATCAGGCCGTCGGCGCCGAACTTCGGTTGCAGGGTCTTGCCGAGTTCGATTTCGGCGTTGGTGGTGCGGGCGGGAAAGGGCATAAGAGTGAAAGTGAAAGTGAGGGTGAAAGTGAAAGTGCGGGTGAAAGTGCGAGTGAAAGTGCGGGTGAAAGTGCGGGTGAAAAGGGGGCAATACCGGTCGGACGGAATGGCACTTCGCCCTACGAATGTCGAGCGAGGTCGCGGAGGTAGTTGTAGGAATAGAGTCCGGTGCGATGGCCGTCGCTGAAATTGAAACAGATCGCGTAGTTGCCGATCTGTTCCCAGCCGAGCACCCGCACGCCCTCGAAATGGTGGGGGCCTTCGTGTCCGCCGTGTTTCACGCCCAGCACGTCGCGCTCGCCCTGCATCTCGGCGCTGGGCGAGGCGGCCCGGAGTTGCTCGAAGGTGAAATAGCTCTCCGCGCCATCGCTCCAGGCGATGGCAACCTCGTTACCGACGATTTGAATATTCTGTGGCGAGATCACGGAGTGGTCGGGTGGTGGTGTTCAGTAAGAAACCAACTTTGATAACGGCACAAGCGCCGAGCTTGTTTTGTAGGGCGGGGTCGCCGAACCCCGCCGCAGTCTGTAGGCCCGACCGCTGGTCGGGCACGCCAATAATCCGCGGTCTCAGGGGCAAAGCACGAAGTGGGAATTTCCCGGCTTCGTCTGTTTCTGTCCGATAAAAATTTTTCCGGGATCGCCGTCGCCGTCGATGCGCAGGTCAAGTTCAAGGCACGAGCCGCCACCGAACTTAAAATCCAATCCGTCTTCTTCGCCCTTCGTGGTGAAATCCAGCGCGATGTCTCCGTCAGCCATCCCGAGGCCATCGGTCCGACGTCGGCCGCCTTCCAGGCCGACTCCCGCCAGCTCTGAAATCGTCCCGGGTGCAACCGGATGAATCCTCCCTTGGAAGTGATGAGCCTTGCGGGCCGAGGTGGTGCGCAGATGCCACGAGTCATCGCTGTCTCTCCAGAGCCAATAGGCAAATCTGTCGCCGGAATGCAGCTTGGGCGACCGGCCGTCGGCGACGCTGACGCGCAATTGGGCCGGGGTCGAACTCGACATCTGAATCGCATTTACGCACCCGGAAACGAGCAGGGAACAAGTGGCGATGGTCACTGCGGTTACGAACCATCCCAGAGCACCGATAGCTTCATGCTTCATAAGTCAAATGGGTACCATCTTTCCTGGTCAGGCGGTTTTTCGGTCAGATTTCAACAGCAGTATGGCATAAACCAACGTTGGCAGCGATGCCACGATGAGGATCGGCGAGGAATAAACTGGCTCCTGCTTCTTCATTGCGATTTGGCCAGAATCTTCCTGGCGCCTGCGATCGTCCAGGCCTTGGCGATCCGCCCTTCCTTCACCTCGTAGATCATCACCAACTCGATCTGGCCGGCGCCTTCCGGAAAGGTGCGGGTGACCTTCTCGTGATCGACGACCATGGAGCCGGCGACGATCCGCTGCAGCAGGGCCGCACGGAGATTGGGTTCCTGGAAGCGCGCCGTGAAGCGCTCTCGTAGCTCGGCCGAGCCTTGGGCCACCAACTTCGATGGGTGCTCGAAAAGCTGCGCATCGTCGGCGTAGACCGCGAGCAGGGCGTCGATATCGCGGGCGTTGAACGCGTCGAGCTGCCGCTGCACCACGGATTCGGGAGTGGTGTCGTTTTCCATATCGTGGTTGGATGTTTGAGATGAATCACGCCGCCGGGCGGTGCTGGCACTGGCGAACGGTTCGGCCGTCGTGGAACGGATGTCATCTAATATTTTGCTGATAAACCTAAAGAGAGCAGCGAGATATTCTTTTGCGGCGCTTGGGTGTACCTATAGCCACCGACGATAGCCAATGCTCGGCTCAAAGACCACGAAACCCGCGCACCGCCCTCCCATGCCCATCGCCCTGTCGTCTGTGAGAACAAGGGCATATCTGAAATTGAAATCTGTGGGAGATCACCGGATGAAGATGGAGACGAAATGGGTACTGCAACCGCGGCCTCCCGAAAATGCCGCGCTGAATAGCTCGAATAGAGCTCCTGCCGGGCGATCCCGGGGTAAAACTCGATCTTACACTTTGGTCCAAGCGGAAGACGAATCGATGCGCGCAGCGCCACGTCATACAACTTTTCCCGGATGAGAAGCCGTTGGGTAACCGCGGTGTTAACCCCTCCAGGCTTGGCGAATGGCGAAAGTCCATACTCGTAGTCGTAGCGGTAGCTGCCATCGCCCGTATAGCCTAGCTCCACGCCGACCGCGGGCGAAAACCAATCGCCGACCGAGAACGACGGCGAAAATGAGTCACGGCTCTTTTCATATCTGGCAAATGGCTTTTGGGCGATGGCCGTATCGTAGCGGCCGAACACGCGACCCACGGAAGCCGTGGCGTAGAATTCCTGATCGCACCGTCCTTTGCCCACCAAGGCGAAGGCGAAGCAAACGAGCAGCACCTGGGGTTTCATATTCTTGCCGACGTTAATCATGATCCTTGGCGGGGGACCGATCCCGGCGTTGGCTTCAGCGCCTGGCGGGCTCTTCACTTTCTGCCTTCGTCGGCATCATGGAGATCGAAAAAGGTTTGAATGTCGTCTCGACCGGAGAGGCCCATTGTCTTTTTGAACTTTTTCAATTCGTCGGAGACTTCATCATTCCAGCCGCGCTGGCAAATCTGGAGTGAGGACAACTGCCGCCTGAGGCAATCGCGGCAGTTACGACCGGAGAGTAGCCGCGCCGGTTACGGCGCGGGAGACGCGTGGCAAACGACCTGCGACTGCAGATCAATTTGAATCCTGGCTGTCCCCGGGACTCCGCCGCGTATTTGCGGCGGCTACGGGCGCGGCTATCCCAGTTCGCTTTCAAGATGAGGCGAATCTGTGTGACGGGCCAAAGGCCCGCCCGATTTCCAGCATGGGCCAACGGCCCAGGTTCCTTGTGGCGGCATGAATTCGAGGGCTGAAAGCCCGTTTCATCCAGGATAGATCGGGCTTTCAGCCCTGGCCTAAATTTGGCGAACGATTTCCTGGGGCGTTGCCCCAGGCTTTAAATAACACGCGCCTTTGGCGCTCCCTGCCGGCGGCAAAAGAGCCCCGTAGCCGCACGTCTTATCGTGCGGCTGAGAAATCCGCGCCGTGAGCGGCGCGGCCACGAGGAAGACGGACGGCGGACCCACTCGCTCACGCTCGCGGCCACACGGCGGGCTTACGGCAGCTCGTAGGCTTCGACCAGGGCGATGCCGCTGGTGTTGTTGGCGCCGCGGACTATCGCCGTGTACAGGCCGGGGGGCAGTTCGATGAGCAGCGCCGCGTCTTTGCTGCCCGGCGTGAAGGGAAACGCTCCCACCGATTCGCCGGCCGTCCTCAGGGCCGCGTCGTTGCTGTTCCAATCGTCGTTGGTCGCCAGGCTGGCGCCCGCCAGCGTCGTTACCTCCAGCTGGGGATCGACCAGATAACCGTCGATCGCGAATTGCTGCAGCGCCGGGCCGGCCGCCCGGATCAAAACCCGCTTGGGCGCGTTGCCTTCGATCGCCAGTCCGGGGATGAGCACGTCGGCTCCAGTGCCGACCCACGCCCGGGTCGAGAGGCTGGGCAATTTCCCGTTGCCCGGCTCCAGATCGTAGATTTCGACCAGGCCCACGCCGGTGGCCCCGTTTTTGTCCGTCACAATCGCCGTGTACGCGCCTTCCGGCAGTGTCGCCACGAGGGCGACGTCGGTGCTGCCGGCGGGCAAAGCGAACGCATTGGCTTGTTGCATGATTGCCGCGTCGGCCGGGGAAATGGCGTCGGCCGCGGTTATGCGGACTCCGGTCGGAGTGGTGAGATCGAGCACCGGGTCGGGCAGGGGAGAGTCGATGCCATACGGTCGGAGGCCCGGCCCGACGGCGCGGATCAGCAGCCGTTTCGAGGCGCTAGCGGACACGACGAATCCCGCGATGGGCACTCCGGCTCCCGGCGCCACTCGCGCCCGGGTCGAGAGGCTGCGCAGGCGGGAAACCGCCGTGGCCACGATGACCGTCGCGGCGTTGCTCGTGGAGGACAGGGTTCCGGTGGAGACGCGCACCCGGTAGCTGCCGGCGTGGCGGTCGTCGACGTGGTCGATCTGCAACAGTGCGGACGTGGCGTTGGCGAGGGGCACATCGTTGAACAACCACTGGTAGGTGAGCGCGCCGGTGCCGGTGGCGCTCGCAGCGAGCCGCAGGCTGCCACCGCGCTGCACGGTCATGGTGCGCGTGAACAGGGCGGCGGCGGGCGGCGTGGTGATCGAAGCTTCGTTCAAGCCGGCGGAGCTGCCACTGCCATTGAAGGCAATCACCCGGTACGTATTGGTCGCACCGGCGGCAGCCTGCTGGTCGGAGAACGACGTCGCGCCGGCTGCCAGGCTGGCGATCGGGACGAAGGCGCCTCCGGCTCCGATCTTCCGCTCGACGGTGAAGCCGGTCTCGTTGGTCGAGGCGTCGGTCCACGTGAGATCGACGCGGGTGGCGGAAACGACCGTGGCCATCAATCCGGTCGGTGCGGCGGGCGGAGCGGTGTCGAGCGCGAGCCAATCGAACAGGAGCGTTCCCGTGCCGCTGGTGCGTTGCAGCCGGATGGTGGCAGTGCCGGCTGGCAGCGCAAGGTCGAGCGTGCGCGAACGCCAGGCCGTCCACGCACCGGTCGCGGGCAACGCCAACGTCGGGGTCACCACGGTCCCGTTGACCGAGACCTGCACGGAGAAATCGGCGGGCGCCCCGTTGGCGTAGCGCACGACGAGGCGTTTTGTCGTGGCGGTCGGGAGGGCAAAGGCGGCCTCGAGGTAGCTCGCCGCGGTGTTGCCGAGGTTCACATAGCCCTCGCCGGTGAAACCGCGGTAGGTCGTCTCGAATCGCGAGAGGGCGTCGCGGGTTGCGCGCTCGGCCTGGACCAACTGGCGCAAATCCGGGTAACGCGAGAGCTGGACTTCGTTGGCGAAGAGGAAGGCACCCTCGCCGTGCAGATCGTTGGTGCTTTGCGTCCGGTCGCGGTAATAGGCGTAGGAATCGCCGCCGAGGGTGGTCGGTCCCACGTTGGTGCCGATGCAGGTGCCGTAGACGTAGACTTCGTCGTGCGTCGGGGTCGGACTGGTGACCGAACGAAGCTCGAGGTTGCTGAGGATACCCTCGTAGCCGCGCTGGGCGGTGGGGCGAAATTCCTGGGCGGAGACGTAGCCCGCATCGATCGCCTTCGCCAGGGCGTAGGTGTACATGCATCCGCTCGATTGCTCGACCCAGTTGTCGAGCCACTGGGTGGCGTTGTTCCCCTTGTCCACGACTTCGTACCACAGGCCGGTGGTGGGGTCCTGGTAGGCTTTGATGCCCTGGAGCAGCTCGGCCAAGGTCGTGACGAGCGGGGCGCGCTGCGGATGATCGGCCGGCAACCGTTCGAGGATTTCAGTGCAAGCGACGACGAACCAGCCCACGGCCCGCGCCCACACGTCGGCCGAGAGTCCGGTGGTCCGGTTGGCCCACGTGGCGGAGGCATTCTGATCCCACGCGTGCCAACCGAGGGCGGTGACGGGGCGCGTCGTCGCGTCTTTCACATACCGGAGGTGACTGTAGTAGATGGCGATTTGTTGGGCGGCCTCGTCGTAGGCGGTCGGGTCGTCGAAGGTCTCGCCGTAGTTGACCAGGAAGATCGAGACCATGAAGGCGCCGTCGAGCCAAAGTTCGTCAGCGACGGTGGTGTTGTGCACCAAGCCGCCATCGGCCGTACGGGGATAAGTGGCGAGCCGGTTGCGGATCGTGGCGGCGGCGGTCCGGTAGCGGGCGTCGTGCGTGGCGGCGTAGAGGTGGCACAGCGCCGTGCCGGGCATCATGTTGTCGAGGCTGTCGAGCGTCTGGCCGCGGAGGTTGAGGGTGCCGTTGCTGGCGACGAATTGATCCGTCCAGTTCTTGATGTAGTTGAAATAGCGAGGGTCGCCCGTGCGCTGGTAGACCCGCCACATGCCTTCGAGGAACAATCCGTTGGGATATTGCCACGTCGTGGCCAGGCCGCGGTAGGCGATGACGGTGTCGCACAGGGCGACGGACCAATCGGTGCCTTGGGCGGTGGCCGGGCGCACGGCGCCGGAGGCCAGGGCGAGCGCGCTGGCGAGTGCGATCCGAACGAGCGCGGAGGAATGGGGCTGGTTCATTGGGCGGGCGGGGAAGCCGGTCGGAAAGGTCGTGGGCTGGTGGGGCAAGATCTACCGGCGCCGTGGCGGCGGCGCAAGATCACGTTGGCGGGCGGATCGGGCCGACGGGGCCAGACGTGCCTGGTTCTGGGGTCCTTCCCGGAAAAGTTGGCCGAGGCCGAATGATACGTATTACGTATCATTCCCTTGGATTTGGCCCTCTTGAATGATACGTAATACGTATCATTTCACCTGAGAATGGCTGAAATCCCGGTCGGGGACGCAATGGAGTAGCTTAGGGGTTTTGGGCAGGTGCGCGGATGCGGCGTGGCGGAAACGCTGCCGGCTCCGCGCGGCAGGGAAAGCCCTTCCGCTCCGCAGGACGACGGCCGGCGCATTCCCGTCGCGTGGCACGCTCTCGGGGCGCGTCGGCCGATTGACGGCAGCATTGGGGTGCCCGGCGTGGCACGGGCATCCTGCCCGTGGGTTTGGGTCAAGCCCTCGGACATGGGCAAGATGCCCATGCCACTTGCGCCACCGTCAATCGGCCGATGCGCCCCGCTCTCGTAGCGGAAGCGCTTTCGCTTCCGTCCGGTTTTCGAACGGATCGCCCTGGTGCCACGGTCTGCCCAAACCGGTTCGCGACCGGACGGCCCGGCTTCGGGCACGAACTCGCAGCTTCCCCTCGGACGGTTTCCGTGTATTCCGATTCCAGTCGCATGATTTTCGATCCTGCCAAACTTCTGATCATCGCCGGCCCGTGTTCGCTCGAAAACGAGCGCGTCTGCCGTGCGGTCGCCAAGCAACTCGTCGCCGTGCAGCGCGCGCAGCCCGAGATCACGGTGGTGTTCAAGGGCTCCTACGACAAAGCCAACCGCACCTCCGGCACCGGCCCGCGCGGCACCGGCCTCGAAGCGGGGCTGAAACTTCTCGCGCTCGTGAAGCGCGATTACGGTTTCCCGATCCTGACCGATGTGCACGAAACCCACCAGGTGGCACCGGTGGCCGCCGTGTGCGACGTCGTGCAGATTCCCGCCTTCCTCTGCCGGCAGACCGACCTGCTGCTCGCCGCCGCCCGGAGTGGGCGCACGGTCAACGTGAAGAAGGGTCAGTTTCTCTCGCCGCAGGAGATGCCGTTTGTCATCGCCAAGCTGAAGCAGGGTGGGGCGCGCGAAATCTGGCAGACGGAGCGCGGCACGACCTTCGGGTACCAGAATCTCGTGGTCGACATGCGCTCGTTTGCGCTCATGAAGGCGAACGGCTTTCCGGCCATCTTCGACGCCACGCACAGCGTGCAGCTCCCGGGCGCGGCCGGCGGCAAGAGCGGCGGCCAGCGCGAATTCATCCCACCGCTCGCGTGTGCGGCCCTCGCCGCCGGGGCCGACGGGCTCTTTTTCGAAACGCATCCGCAGCCGGACAAAGCGATCAGCGACGGGCCCAACATGATTCCGCTGGCCGAATTTCCGGCGCTCATCGGGCGCTGTCTGGCGGTTTGGCGCGCCGTCCGCAGCTGATTTTCCACCGGTGGCGGCGTCGCCAATGGTTGGCGCGCCCCGGCATTGACCGGAACCCGTCCGCCCCTCAACACTCTGCCCCTTTCAACCTCTCAACTCGCATGGAATTGTTTCTGATCGACGTCCCCGTGCCCTCCATGGGCGCGACCGTCAACGAAC
>Ga0182021_10007911_pt1 | contig 12609 bp, 12 predicted proteins | sample 612E3MmetaG_FD_120493 | JGI IMG/M metagenome (GOLD analysis project Ga0182021, IMG submission 120493) | Permafrost microbial communities from Stordalen Mire, Sweden - 612E3M metaG (Illumina Assembly) | ecosystem: Environmental > Terrestrial > Soil > Wetlands > Permafrost | place: Sweden... | reverse complement strand
TTGGGAAACCCGTCAATCGCGATCACACTGATGTGCTTTGCGCCGATACGCGGCTCGATCCCGCCGGAGAAATCCTCGCATGCCAGCAGGTCATTCAAGTAACAGGGAAACTCCGGCAACGCAAAGGGGTAGTCTTGGCCGCAGACGCACCTACGGAGATAGCGCAGGAGACTGTCATAGTGGTTCGCGGCGGCCAGATCGTCGACGGCGGCGATCCGCCAAAGACGTTCGGTCTGAAACAACTGGCCGAAGATGTTCTCGAACGCGTCCAGCCGGCCGCGAAACCGCTCGAGGATCTGCGCAACGGTTCGTGAACTGCTGTATCCGGGGCGCCCCTCGAACATCCAACCCTTAACCCGCTCCTCCGCTTCCACCGGCGGGAGGCACGTCACAGTGAGAAAGTACTCAGACTCGAAGTGAGCACCCTCTTGCAGGAACTGCTGGCGGCGCTCGTCGTCGATCAGCCTTGAGACTGCGTCGGGAAAGGCGCCCTGTTCCGGATAACCCGGCGCGCGGGAACGTATTGCATCGCATTGGACCATCCAACCGCTGCCCAGCCGCATCGCCGAATTCAGCCTGGCGCTGAGCGCGTCCATTTCGGCGGCCGATGCCGACATCATGTCCGGGCCGCGGTACGTCCAGCCGGCGAGTAGCGAGCCATCCTGCTGTAGCAAGATGCCGTCATCAATCATGGCGAAGGGCAATAGCAAATCCGCCAGCCCGCGCGGCTCTTCCCGGTATTCGTTCCGATGCATGTTAGCTCCTTTCTGGCTTCACTGAATTCGCGCGCAGGGCGCCACCTAGCGCACGGGTGACACTACTCGCGGGTCTATCTCCAGGTCCGTGGCGGCACCAGGCAACGGGAGAACAAGCCGCTCTTTGCCGGATAGAACGGCCTGTACCTCGCATGGCGCGTGTAGATCTGTCGGAGTAGTGGATCGGCTTTCCCCATGCGCTGCAGTACAGCCACGCAGCCAATCCAGAAGGCCACGCTCACCCCGAGGCCCCACCATGTCGCGAGACTGAAAGCCAAGCTCACCGCGGTGAGGACGGCGATGAGCACAAGTTCGCGATCGCCGCCGAGAATCTGGTTGGGCCGATTCGCGGATTGATGAATGATCGCCTCGCGTGGCCTGTCCGGTTCCGGCATAACGCTACACGACAGCCGCGCTGACGCCAAAAGCGCTGGCTAGCATGGGTGCGGCGAATACCAGGACTGAGACCACCAGGCCGATCATGCACGCCCGCCGGCCGAACTCCGTCAGTTCGCCGCCCCAGAGCATCGCACCGCCGGCAATGGCGATGCCGATCAGGCCGATTGCGTACGCGACCGGCCCGGTTAACGATGTGGCAATTGTGGTCATCGGCCTTTCCCATGGCAGATTCCCACCCGCCGCCGCATGCAGGCGAAGGCCGAAAGCCAACGTCATGACTATCAAAGCTGTAAGCCTGGCGACCAGGCCCGAAATCGTTGAACGATGAATCGGATGCATTCCTTCCTCCCATTGAGTGCTGCGTTTGTTTCAGACACGCTCGACCGCATATTCCCCGTTGGAATACCCGGTGACGAGCAAAACTTCACGGACCTTGCGCCCCGCGGGCACGGCCGTCTCCTCATCGACGAAGACCACCAGATCCACGGCTTCGGCGATCAGGCTCTGTTGAGGGGCGCTGGTGGCTTCCGCGACCAGGCTTTCCAGACGGATCAGACCACTCACCGCGTCATTGGCGTGCACGGTGGCGGCACCACCCGGGTGCCCCGTGTTCCACGCCTTCAATAGGGTGTGGGCCTCGGCCCCACGGACTTCGCCGACCACAATACGGGTGGGCTTCAGGCGCATACAGGCGCGGAGGCAATCGAGCATCCCGACGCTGCCTACCGCGCGGAGATCGAGGTAATTCCTCACTGCACATTGCAGTTCCGTCGTGTCTTCGATGGAGATCACGCGATCGTCGGGCGTGAGCGTGGCCAGCCCATCGAGGATCGCATTGACGAGGGTCGTCTTCCCGCTGCCGGTGGACCCGACGACCAGGATGTTCTTTTTCGCGCTCACTGCGGCGCGGATAATGTCTATGTGTTGCAGGCCGCGGACGGCGCTGGCGAAATCACCACGGCGGCGCAATCTGTTCAGGGGATCTTCCTTGTGGGTCAGGATGCCGCCAGCCTCGTATTCAGCCAGCGAGAAGATGCGCCGCGGGCGGAGCCGGATCGCGAATACCGGCCGCCGAACCACGGGCGCGACGATGCCTTCGAATCGACTGCCATCGAGCGGCAGTTCAGTTTCGAGAATCGGATGTTCATGGTTGAGGACAGTTCCCCGCCAGGCTGCGACGGTGCCGAGCGCGCTGGCGGCCTGCGCCGGCGACATGCTTCCGACCCGTTGGAAGCCCTCACTCATGCGCTTCACCCATAGTGAGGAATCGGGGTTTAGAAGGATGTCTTCGGTGCGGTCGTCGGCGAGCAGGGACAGAACCTGCTCGCCGAGTTCCCGCCGGAGTTTCACTTCCAGGCGTAGGTGCTGTTCATCATGAATTGGAGCCGGATTTGCGAGATTTATCACAGACAGCCCTTCCTGCATGTGTTATATTCGCGGCAACCCATTCTCGACTCGATGCCGCCCCTCTACACGAAAGGGGGAGGTGGAGATGTTACCGAACAGAATCCTGGCTGGCGAAGTAGTGCCACGTTCCATAACACTCGGATGCCTTGGACAGGAGGCCGGCATATGCACTTTGTAACGATCCCGTTCGACTACGAGGAACTACCAGAACCGGCCCGAGCGGCGGTAATCCCGATTTGCATCGCCAGAAACGACCAGGCAGGAGCACCGATCGCCTGGGGCTGGTTCGAAGCAGTGGCGCGCATTCCAGATCGGATGCTTGCCCTGGCGAGGCGGTACTTGTCCGATCCGTGGCGCGCATCTGAACTGTCCGAAGAGGCAGTCCATAAGGTGTGGAACCTTCATGGTGAGAATTTCGGCCGCCGACCGGAGGGCCTCCTGTACACACACGCTGCCTGGCACGCTAAGGATAAGCAGGCTGGCTCTTGGCATGAGCGCCGCGGAATCGTGACGGGGTTGGATGCTCTGGAGAACGTGGTCCGTGACCGGATACTGGTGGACCCGGCGAACTATGACCGGCGCTATCAGGGGCGACTCGACTATCGTGCCTTGAGCGATCGCCTGGACGAAGAGGGGCTGGAAGATGTCCGGGTGATGCTGGACCTCTTGCGCGACGGCGCTACCTGGGACGAGGTCGGAGAACGCTTAGGGCGAAGTGCGGATGCCGCCCGGATGCGGTTTCATCGGAAGACGGCACCGATAGTGTCCAAGTGGCGCCGTTGATTGGGACGGCGTCCGTGGAGGCGGCACCGCATCCCGGCTGATCGGACGGAATCCGTTCCGGGGCGCGCTCCACAGGGCGTGCATGATCACTTCGCAACTGCCATAATGGCAAACGACCGATGGCAGAGACACCGCAAGAGAAATACGACCGTATCAAGAAGGCGCTCCAGGAGACTATCCTCAAGGAGTATCCCAACCCGGATCGAATAGGCTGCCCTGAGGACGCGATGATTCGCGAGGTGGCATTCCGCGAGGAACTCACAAAGGACGAGTCGTGGGAGCACATCACGCATTGCTCGCCGTGCTACGCGGAGTTTCTGAAGTTCAAAGAGGAATGGCGAGAGTCGAGGAAGAACCCGGCGTAGATCGTCTCCCGGGCTGAAGGCGTTCAGGCGTGCGCTGTAGACGAAGACGGAAGGTTCGCCGCTTCGCCTGGAGAATGCCAGAAACCCCTGGAGTTACGATTGTGCGCCGACTCGCGAGTCGAATCCGCTCTAACCGTAGATGGCTCCATCGAGCCTCACCTCATCCTCGGCTGAAGAATCATCCGCCCGGCGACCCGCAACCGATCGGTATATTGTATATTTTATTACAGTGCCCGACACACTCATAACCTCCGACGCAGTCGCCGCACTTGACCTCGCGACCTGCGGTGCCATCGGAGACGGGTGGTCTGACTTGGTATCTACTTCAGCTGAACAATGCGTCGTGATTGTCGAGTCTTCGCTGACTGCCGGTAGAGCGCCTAGTCCTAGTAAAGGATCGTCATGGATCTGAGCGATCAGCTCCTCCAAAAGGACAATTTCATATGGGCTTGGCACAAAGTGCGCCGGTACTACGAGGCAACCGACGGGTGGTATGACGAGATCGAGGTCGCGGAGTTCGAAGCTCAGCTCGGATCAAGTCTAGATTCTATTCGAGCCCAGTTCGCCGAAGGCCAGTATTTTATGTCGGCAATGACACCGCTTCCCCAGCCCAAGAAGAGGGAGACCAGCGGAAAGCCCCAGGTGCGGCAGGCATTTAGAGTAAAGGTCGCCGATCAGGTCGCTTGGGTAGCGTGGGTCAACGTAGTTGGTCCATTTCTTGAACGATACATGCCGACTTGGAGTTATGGGAACAGATTGTATCGGACGGCTTGGTATGAAGATCCACTGAATCGGGAACACCTCCACCTCGGTCCGTTCCGCAATGCACCCGGCCTACTGTATAGACCATTTCGGCAGAGTTGGGCTCCATATCGAAGGCGGATTTATCTCACTGTAAGGGCCATGGCGTCCCCCAGGTTCAAGAAGCAGATCCCCTTGGACGAGCCGGACCGACAGGTGGAAGAACAAGAACGGCGGCTCGCTCGGGAGGATTGGAAGCTGCCGTATCTTAAACCGGGCTATTGGAAAAAGCCGGCGAAAGCTCCCTGCTGGGCAAGCCTGGACCTCGAACGATTCTATCAAAGCACCAACCTCAGGAAGGTCGAGGAGAATATCCGCAAATATGTTCCGGAACTCGTGGGCATCGCGGGATCAGTTGTCGCGGACTTACTCCGGTTCTCCCTCGACGTCAGTGGCTGGCCTCTGGAATCGCTCGAGCAAATGCAACTCGGGCCGGCGCAAGAAACCTATGAACACATTCCGACTGGATTGATGGTCGCAGGATTTCTGGCTAATGTGGCCCTCCTCGATGTAGACCAGCGGGTTTCTGAAGATGTGGAGCGTTCACAGATCGCTCATTTCCGATACGTGGATGATCACGTCGTCCTTGCTCAGAACTTTGAAGCATTGGTGGCGTGGGTCGATCACTACCAGCAGATCCTCGCGGAGCAGCAGATTGGTGCCAAGTTCAAAGACGGCAAATTCCAACCGATTGAGTTTCGTGACTGGCGAGTAGATCCAGGACGATACAGCCGTGAACGAGCCCAGGCGGCATGCACACTTGATCCTCGCTTCCCGACACCGCTCATGACGAAGACCCTTCTCAAGGTTTCGGAAATCGCTCGAACCGATTTTGAACTGCTTGATGAGCGGGAAGAAAGAGCCGCGTTGGAGGATCTGGAACATCTGCTATTGACCGATTTCCCCGAGGCTGAATTGCCCGCGCCGACACGCGTGTCATTTGCCGCTACTCGCATTGCGCGCCTAGCTTCCGGCCGTGTTGGATCGGTCGCAAACCTGACCGCACTCGAGCGACAGCTTGTGGCAACCACGGATCACCGCCTGAAACATCAGCTTAAGAACACGATAAAGACGGTTAGAGGAAAGCACAGAAACGACGCCATCCGCGAAGGGGCGAGGGTCTTCAATTTGCTGATTGAGGCCGTTCGCGAGTATCCAGAGAAGCTAAGGCTTTGGGTTCGCGCCCTGGAGTTCTGTCGTGCCGTGGGTCATAGCAACCTGGATGAGTTGGTCACCTACCTTCTCGCTCAATGTAAGGAGAACGAGACTGGTTCTCGTGTCATCCGTGCTAGAATCCTCCAGACATTCGCACATCAGATTGTCCGTTGCGGCCAAGTAATAGTCGCGCTTGATGAAGCTCCTGCCCGACGAGAAGCAGCCGAGAACTATATTCGAGCGTTGCCCCGCTACATCGCTCGAATCAAATCATCCATTAAGACTCCTCAGCCCTACGAACAGATGTCGATCGACCTTTGCTCAGGCGCGTGTGGAATCGCACGGGTCCTACTGGGTGGAAGGTTCGCGCGAAGTCTTGCGCCAGCGAATCCGATAGAGTGGAGTTCGCTGCCCGACGGCTGGCCGAAAGGGGTATGGGCTTGGTGGTCTGAAATGATAATCGGTACCGGTGCCACCATGCAGCCCGGATCAATTTGGCGGATAGTGACGCCCCAACTAGCTGCCAATGATGCCGTCTCGCAGGCGGTGCTGCGACGCTATCCCAAACTAGAGGGTGTTCCGACAATATCCAAGAACAGCCTGGCTGAATGGTCTGACTGGACAAGCCAGCGCTGGCGTGCCGACGCGTTCGACCCTCGCGCTGGCGAGTGGACGGCCGTATGCATCGCTCTTCGACTAGTCGAGATTGCGGAAAGCAGGAAGACCCGGGTCAACGCGGGCAGCGTGTTCGTGCCAACAGAATGGGCAAAGTCCTCCGAAACACCGTCCTGGCACCAATGGAAAAGCGACTTTGACGCCGCAAGCAAGCTAGATTCACTTCCCTCTGAGAGCGGATCGGGACTGAGTGCAATTCAGAATATCGCGATTATTCTCCTTGGCTTGTTACGTCGAAATCTGAGGTGGCCCGCCGACTGGAACGCGCCAGGACCGCAGTACACGTCCGAGCGAGTGCTGAGAACCATGATAGGAGAGGCCCGAGCGTCGTCATGGACCACGGCTATCCTGGAAGCCTGCCTTTTGCCCGAGTGTCGCGAGACGATAGCGTTGTTTTTCAGTGCACCAGTCGTACCGATGGAGAGCGATATTGCCCGGCGGGCACTATTCATCCGGCGACTTAAGACCCTCCGTAAGTATCTCGAAAGGGCCCGGGAGGTCCTTGCGAACTCACAGATGACAGTACACGAAGACCAGCCAAGGCAACTGATACCAATTCACATAGAACAAATATCACGTGAGGAATGGGGCATCGAGGAAGGCAATGACTTTGACCCTGAAGTCGACGACGATTGACGCTGGCGGGACACCGCTCTCAGAATATTTGTACGTCGGAGTCGTACAGACGAATCTTGACAAGGCCTCCGCCTGGCCGCAGGGTCCACCGATGCGCGACTTCGAACAAGAGTGCGCGTGGCAGGAGATCCGGCGAGCATTTCGTGGTTTCCAGGGGCCCGGCGTGAAGCCTGACATTATACTGTTGCCCGAGTTGGCGGTGCCTCGAGGGCGCGTTGGCGATCTGAAGGGACTGGCGAGGACACTCAACTCGATCGTGATTGCAGGTGTCGACTATCGGCTTGATTCTGAGGGCGCCTTGGCGTGGAACGAGGCGATTCTTATTCCAGTCGCATCGGGAGTCAGCGGCAAGAGCATGCCTCCAGTCTGGATCGGCAAGACGTGGGCGGCGCCCAAGGAAGAAGAGGGGCTAAAGAGTGCGAACTGGACATTCCGCGGAGATCCAACGTTGTGGTTGTTTCGCGGCGGGCGGACAGGGGATTTTGGGGTGTCGATCTGCTACGACCTGATGGACTTGGAGAGAGCACTGTTGTACCGGGAACGGGTACATCACCTTTTTGTCTTGGCTTACAACAAGGATACTGAGAGCTTTCGCCATCACGCTGAATCATTGATGCGCGCCATGTACTGCAACGTTGTGATATGCAACACGGGATTCTATGGTGGTTCGGTCGCCGTGGCCCCCTTTCACACACCCTTTAAGCGGACAATCTATCGCCACGATGGCGCGAGTATGGTCACATCGCAACTGATAGCTTTGCCTTTGAAGGAACTCGATGCTGTTCAGCGGGGCAAGGTCTATCGCGACTTCAAGAGCCTTCCCCCCTGCTACTCTCGCAAGTAGGGGGAATGTAAGATGATTCAGGGGTCTTCAAGTGACTGAGCCGTCACCTTACTTGGTGATTGGCATTTCCTCACGGGCCCTGTTTGACCTTCAGAGGGAATAGATCTCCCAGCCTTAGGGGCCTGTGCATGTTCTTTGAACATGAAACGGAACGCGAAGACACGACTGCCCCTGGGTCCTTTTGCCAAGCTTCTGAAGATGATCTCTTATCTTCGTGTCCTTTCGGTGAGCGTGCGTGACGGGGTAGCGTGACGATTGGTACGGTCGATCTTGCGCGAGAGCGCAAGAGGGAATATGGCCGACAAGACGCAGCAGATCCCGAATGAAATGCGCAGAGCACATGGGCGCTTCGAGCGCTACCGAAAGGCTCATACGGGGCGGAGGCCGATCCCGGAAGCACTGTAAAAGATGGCCGCGGAACTGGCCAGCGAACACGGCGTCTTCCGAACCGCCCAAGTGCTGCGTTTGGACTACAGCAAACTCAAGGACAGCCGCTTTGGCGCAAAGGGGAAGACTACACCACCGATGTTCGTGGAGTTGCTGTCGGCACTGCCATCCGGCTCTCCCGAGTGCCTCATCGAGCTGGAAGGCCCGTGGGGGAAAATGCGTATCCAGTGGAGGGGCGCGACCGCCGCGGACATGGCCGGACTGTGCCGGGTTCTGTGGGAGTCGGCGTGATTCTGGCTGAAAGAAGCTTGAAGCGGCTGTCCTTCATCGGAAGAACGCGTTGTTTGACCGGACGCTGAACGGGGCTCAGGTCGGCGACCTGTTTATGAGCCTGATCCACACCTGCCAACTCTGTGGTGTCAACTCGTTCGACTACCTGACGGAGTTACAGCGCCACGTCCGGGAACTGACCGCAAATCCCGCGGAGTGGGTGCCGTGGAACTACCGTGAAACGCTGGCGCGGGTTGGAGTATGATGATCCCTGCATGGCCGAAAAGGATTGACTGCGGCCATGGTTGGGTGACACTCTGAAATGGCTGCCAAACGGGCCGCTCTAAAGGCAAAATCCGACAGTGTTTTTGGCCAACTACGGAAACGCTGAGAATGTTTCGTTCGGGTCTGTATCCCCGCGTTCCATCGCCGATCAGCCCCAGACAGAGTGTGTATCCGGCAGGCTGGTAATAACGGGCCGAGCCAGCGAGGCTTGACTAGAATATGAACAGTACTGCTGTCCTGGCGTCGGATGTGCGGCAGTAGGCATCGCGATAAAATCGCCACAGTGGAGTCGAGTCATGCTTGAGAACTCACATGAACAATCGCAACAGTTCGCGTACGACGCCTTCATTAGCTACAGTCATTTGGACCATCAGTGGGTGTTTGGCCATCTCGTTCCGCAATTAGAAGGCCTGGGAATTCGCGTGTCACACGACCGGAATTCATTTCGGCTTGGAGGCCCGAGCTTGGTCGAGATTGAGCGTTGTATCAAATGCAGCCGAAAAGTGCTCCTGGTAATTACGCCTAATTATCTTGCGAGCGAATGGTGTGAACTGGAATCGCTACTCGCGCAGACGATAGATCCTCCATCTCGCACGAGACGTCTGATCCCCGTCCTCCTCGCCCCTTCTAATTTGCCATTGCGCATTCGAATGCTCACCTATTTGGACCTCACCAAGGGTGGCCTAACTGATTCGGCTTTAAATAATCTACGTCAGATTTTGACATCCGACCCGCCGCGCTTGATCGATCAAGCAGGAGCACAAGACCGCGACTCGCTGGTAGCGCCGAGAATCGTAGACACAGACCCGCCTGTGCTGTTTGAAGGGATCTTTTGCTCTGATAGTAACGTCGGTTTAGGGTTCACCGTTTTCAACTCGTCCGAGGAGCCTGGGCTTGTCTCTGCTGTTGACTTCTGTTCGGACCTATTCGATGCCGCCGAGACTCCCGGCACGATGAGATTCCGCTCTGGTGCACCTCGAACGGTTCTATCTGTCAATTTCGATGGTGCGGGTTCCATCAAGAATGGCTCTCGCGTTATTGACTCTGCGGATCTTGGTTCAGCGAATCGCGTTCGCTGGCGACGTACAAATCTTTTAGGCGCAGACAGGGTCGTCCGAATTGAGCCGCACAGTAGCGAATCATTCATGCTATTCCTCAACGATGAGATTAGAACCGATTCGGAAGGCTTCATGTACCTGTTCCGTGTCGAACTTCTACTGGGATTGCCTCGGAAGGCACCTTTGAGGGTTAACCTCGACCAGATATTCGAAGCATCTCGCTCTCCGGCGGCAGCGAGGATTCAGCTGCGTGCGCACCCGGAACCGGTAGCCGGTTGTCTCCCTGACCTTTTGACGGACGGGCGGTCCGCCAAAGAGGAGGTGCGAGAGCTTTCGAAGGCTATCAAATCGTCCCAGTTTTCAGACGTCGTTTTGTACAAGCTGGCAAAACGACTACAGGAGGCTGGACGGCTTCTGGAGTACCAGCAGGCGTACCTCGATCTCGCCGTCACAGCGTCTGAAAGTCTGGTAGGATCGGTGTTCTGGAATGCCGCACTTCTCGAGGTGCTAAAATCCCAATTGGCATTCGACTCTCCTGGATTGAAGGAGGTAGCCCTATTAATTCACTCGGCTTACGATGAACGGATTCGGCTGCGTGCAGCACGCCTGACCGCAGGCCTACCCGGGTCGCCGCGCTATGACTACTCGCAATCGCATCCCCAGATGCTCCAGATAGGCGAGCCTGCCTTCAATTCTTTAAGAGACGAATGTATCAAGATCATTAACAGCGCTCCACAGAACGCGGGGCGTCGATCCCGAACGTCGCAGAAGTACCCCGAGGCCGACAGGAAGAGCGAAGCTATATGGTCCCTCGCGGAATTGGGGGACAAGATATCGCTCAGGACTCTCGCCGAGCTCTGCGGCGAAGGTCAAGGCAATCACTATATTCGAGAGCACGCGATCGAAGCGATTGGCCGAATGAGCGGTCAGGAATTCTTGCCCTTCATGTATGCTGGGAAGGTTCGACCGAAAGTTCTGCTGTGCGTAACAGCTCTGACTACAATTGTGTGGGTTCTTGCCTTTTCTCCCCGAGTCAAGATCTTGCTATCTGTGCTCGCCCTAGCCGCTATTGCGCCGCTATGCATGAGTATCGAAAGAATCTGGTTGAATATGGCTGGCAGGAAAGCAGCGGCTTGGTGCAGAACAGAACTGGAAACCCGGCACTCGGACTCTTAGCGAGTTCTATACGGCGCAATGTCGCCTACGCAGCGCCACCGAAAGGTCACAGCTTCTGAAGATGATCTCTTATCTTCAGAACGCCGACGGTGACGCTGTTCCAATCCGTACCGCGGCTGTGACAGCTCGTAGCTCGCCGCCGCACGAGTGCGTGCGGAGGACCTTGCAGAGTTGGAACGTTAGGATCGACGAGGTGCTTTTCTTCGGGCCCTCGCCGAAGGACGAAGTTCCGTCTTGAGCATGTTCGGAATTCCGCCCCACACCCCTCAATAGCAGGTGCGCCCAGTTTGGGGACGAACGTCGGCATGAGCAAGACTTTCGACGCAGTTCAGCGGCAGATCGCGGCGATGGGCTGCGACGTCTTTGAGGTGGGGCTGTTCAATCCTGATGCGGCGGGCGAGCCGACGATGCTGCCCCGGACGTGGGATGCCGAAACCCTTTTGCGATCGGTTCCTTGGATGCGGCTGCAAAATCGGAATGGTCGGAATGTCTATGTGCGTCCAGCGGGCGAGCATAACTTGAGCCTTGTTGACGACTTGACGGCGCAAGCAGTCGTCGCGATGAAGCGGGAGGGGTTTTCTCCAGCTTTGGTCGTCCGTACGTCGCCGGGGAACCATCAAGTTTGGCTGAAACATCCGATTCAACTCGACCGCGAACTGGGGACCGCCGCCGCCCGCGCTCTCGCCGAGCGATTCGGTGGTGACCGGGGCGCGGCCGATTGGCGCCACTTTGGGCGCATGGCGGGCCTAGCAAATCGGAAGGCCAAATACGCCGACCCCGCGACCGGCCTGTTTCCGTATGTGCTGCTGCTGGAGGCGGACGGCAATGTCTACCCGGAGGCGGAGCGGTTCCTGGCAGAGGTATCAGCGGGGGTGGAACGGACACACGAAGAGCGAAAGCAAGCAAGGGAACGGGTGGGGAGTCGCTCAATGAAGGCTCGGCCCGTCACCCTCAAGAGTATCGACGCTTTCCGCTCCGACGCCCGATACGGCGGCGATGGCAACCGAGTTGACCTTGCCTATGCGATCTACGCCTTCGCTCATGGGCTCGGAACCGCCGACGTGTCGGCGGCGATCCGCGCCCGGAACCTGGCCCACAAAGGCAACGAGCGGCGGCAAGAGGAGTACGTGGAAAGGACGATCAAGAAGGCGCTGGGCGCCATCGAAAGACAGGTCGTGGGGCGTGGCCGTTAGCGGTTGGCCGCGGACGGCGTCGGCTGCCCAGGCGGGATGGCTCGTCCCGCTGAGCCGTCGAACGCCTCGTGGACGAAGGCGTAGAAGAACAAACCCATGAGGATCAGCCAAAGCAGGAGAAAGCGCTGAAGGTGCTTTGGCCCCGCCATGGCCCAAAACAGCATCTGTTTCCACATAACAATCCCTCCTCCCGGCGGGCCGTCTATCGAGGCACCGTCAGCCGCCCAAGCCAGAAACTCCCGGCGCACAATACCGTGGCACAGAGCAGCGCGACACCGGCCCAGAACCCGAGCGCATGTCCGCTGTGAGCCCTATGAATTGCGCGGACCAACTCATTCGCCTTGACGCTGGCGGCGCCGATATCCTCGTGTACCACACGACGGATCCCATCGCCCGACTCCTTCACCGATTGCGCCAGGA
>Ga0182021_10007910_pt1 | contig 12609 bp, 15 predicted proteins | sample 612E3MmetaG_FD_120493 | JGI IMG/M metagenome (GOLD analysis project Ga0182021, IMG submission 120493) | Permafrost microbial communities from Stordalen Mire, Sweden - 612E3M metaG (Illumina Assembly) | ecosystem: Environmental > Terrestrial > Soil > Wetlands > Permafrost | place: Sweden... | reverse complement strand
TCGACCCGAACGAGCAGCTCCGGGCTCGCCCCCACGACCGAGAACTCCGGCATCCGGACGAAGAAGAGGTACGGGCTCGGGTTTATGCGGCGCAGCGCGCGATACAGCGCAACCTCATCGAGCGGTTCACCGGCGATAACCGGCCGCTCGAAGGTCAGGCGCCGCGCGACGACGATCTGGATCGCCTCGCCCGCCGCGATGGAGTCTTTGGCGGATCGAACCGCCGCCTCATATTCGTGCCGGTCGAGGCTGACTTCGACCTGGCGCAGGCCGGCGCCAGCGCCGGCCTGCGTGGCGCCAGCGCCGGCTTGCGCGCCTTCGTCGGAGCCGGCACCCCCGCCGGACCTGTTGCCGGCCGGCCTTTCATTCGTCCCTTCGTTCGTCCGTCCGTTGGGCCGTCCATTCGCCGTCCGCTTCATCGCCGCCAGCTCGATCTCCGTCGGCCGGCCCGTCCGCTCCAGGGCTTCGAATACGGCTCGCTCGGCGATCGCATAGCGGCCTTCCAGATCGGGAGCATCGGTGTGGAGCGAGGCGACGGCAGAGAGCGTGTGCGTCAGGTGGTCGAAGACAAGGACCAGGTCCGTCTCCTGGAAGGCGGCCAGAGGGACGCCGATGGGATCACGATCCGGGAGCGGCACCGTCGGCTCGAATGTGGAGACCGCGTCGTACGCCAGCGCACCGACGGCCCCGCCCGGGAACCGGGGTATGCCTTCGCTCGGGAGAATCCGCCGCTTCGGCAGGAAGCGGCGCAGAGCCGAGAGCGGGTCGGGCGTCGGGATCGTCTCGGTCGGCAGGTCCGGGCTGAACTCGTCAACGCCCACGGGTCGAGTCTGGATCGTGGCCAGACCGTCACGGACCGTCAGCAGCCTCCGCGGGCCGACGCCCATGAACGAGTACCGACCGAGCCGGTCGCCGCCCTCGACGGACTCGAGCAGGAAGGCCGGCCCACCGGCAGGGGCGCCGGCGTCGAAGCGCATGAAGGCTCCGATCGGAGTCTCGAGGTCCGCGTTGCGGGTGGCCGTCAGCAGGATCGTGTCGGCCGAGCCCGCCAAGCGCCGGACCTCGCGAAGACTGAGCGGATCTGTGAGTGCCATCGGTATCGCCTTTCGACTGTGGTGTCGCTGTGGTGTGCCGCGCCCGACTCACCACCTGATGAGTCGCCTACCATCGGTCACCCGGACCGGCGGGGAATCAAAACGACCTTCCGTCCCGGGACGAAAGGTCGATCCTTCCGCGGTGCCACCCACATTCGGCGATGCCGCACTTTGGCCGACGCTCAGGCTCTCGTGGGTCCGGGCTCGGTGCCCTCGCCGCGACTCCTGAGGATCGGTGCTGCCCTGTATCGCTGGCGCTCTGCGCCGGAGCCTACTGGCGAGCCCTGGAAGCTCGCGGTTTGGTCCGGAGGCTCACGGGGCCATTCGCTCCTGTCGCCGCCCCAGCTTCCACCAACCGCTGGGTCTCTGTGCCGGCAACCGGGAGGTACTCGTCCCGATCATCGCCCATATTCCCGATGTGGGCCGGAGTCTACGGTCAGAGCCGCGTCCATGTCAAACGGAGATGCCCCGGCCGAAACTCGCCTCGATTGTCCCGGCGCCGCGCGGTTCGACCCGAGCCCGCCGCGCCCGCCGCGCCCGCCGCGCCCGCCGCGCCCGCCGAGCCCGCCGAGCCTGCTGAGATCAGCTGAAGTCAACGCCGGACTGGAGCAGGACGTTGGCGAAGGGCGTGTGCTCGCCGGTGCGGATGATCGCCTTGGCGTCGCGGGTCAGGCGCTTGAAATCGACGTGGCTGACGAACTCAATTGGAATAGCGCCGGCCAGCTCGCGGATCTGGGCCAGGAACTCGGGACTGGCCTTCTCGATCTCCTTCGAGAGGATGATCTTTTCGACGTGGATCTCGGCCATGACCGGCTTGAGCACGTCGAGCAGCCGCGGGAGGCCTCTCACGACCGCCAGATCGATCCGGTCGACGCCCAGTGGAATCGGCAGCCCGGCATCGGCGACGACGAGGTAGTCGGTGTGCCCGAGGGAGCCCGTGGCGTTGAGGATGCCCTGGTTCAGGATGCCGTTCTTGCGCACGTGAAGTCTCCTGGGGTTGTGGATGACGTGGCGGGTTGGGTGGGCCGGCGTCAGGCCAGCCCGAAGGCTCTGGCCAGGGCGTCGTACATCGCTTTGACGGGGGCGTCGAGTCCGGTCCAGAGCTTGAAGCCGATCGCGCCCTGGTACACCAGCATCCCCAGGCCGTCGAGAGTCTGCGCGCCGTGCCGCCCGGCTTCCTCGAGAAATGGCGTCATCGGAGTATGGATGACGTCGCACACGACCATGCCGGGCGTAATCGAGTTGTAGGCGATCTCAGGCTTCTCGTGGACATTGGGAAAGAGCCCAATGGATGTAGCGTTGATCAGGATATCCGTGCCGGCGGGAACGGAGTACGGGCCCGACCATGCGGCGAATTCGGCCTTCACGGGCGTCTTCGAGTTGAGCAGCTCCACGAGTTCGCCGCCTCGCCCAGGCGAACGATTGACGACGGTCAGCCGGTCGGCCCCTGCCAGGGCAAGTTCCACGGTGATGGCCCGGGCGGCACCGCCGGCGCCCAGGACGACCACGCTCTTGCCGGCCGGATCGACCTTCGCGTCCCGGGTGAGAGCCGCCATGAAGCCTTTGCCGTCTGTGTTCTCGCCCATCAGTCGGTCGCCCACACGAACGACCGTGTTCACGGCCCCCATGAGAGCCGCCGCCGGCTTGACTTCGTCCAGGTACGGGAGGACCGCGACCTTATGCGGGATCGTAAGGTTGATGCCGCGCATATTGAACGCCCGCACGCCCCGCATCGCTGCTTCGAGATCCTCGGGATAGACCTCGATCGTGAGATAGCGCCAGTTGAGGCCCATTTCCGCGAAGGCGGCTTCGTGCATGACCACCGTCGGATTCTCGGCCACGGGGTGGCCGAAGACGCCGACCAACTCGGCCTTGTAGTTGGGCGTATCAGCCATGCCAGCCTCCTTTTGCCCGGCCCAAGCACGGCCCGCCGTGCCGCTCCGCTCGGCCTACCAGTACTCCTCGGTGTGGAGAGTGCCGATGTCGTGGCCCTTGTCGCGAACGAAGCCACGCTCCTCTGCCCAGCCGATGACGGTCTCGATCATGGCGGGATTGCCGCACAGGAAGACATCGAAGTTCTCGGGCGTGAGGGCCAGGCCCGTCTCCTCTTCGATGGCGTTCGAGGCGATGACGTTCTGCAGGTAGCCGCTCCGGCCCCGCCAGGTCACGTCCTCCCGAGGACGGGTGATGACCGGGACGTAGTGGAAGTTGCCGCAGTGGCGGGCCAGGCCGGTCAGTTCGGTCCGGTAGCCCAGATCCCACGAGAAGCGCGCGCCGTGAACCACGACGAACTTGCGCGGCCCGTTGCAGACAAGCTGGCTGCGCAGCATGGACATGTACGGCGCGAGGCCGGTGCCGGTGCAGACCATCAAGACGTGCTTGCCGGGTTCGACCTTGTCGAGCGTGAACACGCCCACGGCCTTGGGGCCCACGTACACCCGATCGTGGAGCTTGAGCGTGAACAGCCGCGGGGTCAACTCACCGCTCATCACCAGGGTCAGGTAGAACTCGATGTACTCATCCGCGCGGCTTTCCGACGCGATCGAATAGGCGCGGCGGATCATGCGATCCGGGTCGGCGGCGGCAGTGGCGACGGCGGCCGCCTGGGCTTCGACGGCGGCCCGGCTCTCGGGCGTCCCGGCGATCTCGGTGGCCACGGCTGCGGCTCCGGCTTCGGGGCGCATTGCGTCGGCGGGCGTCCCGGCGGCGATGCCGAGCTCTGATTCGGCCTCCGCTTCGTCGACTCGCGGCACGGAAGCCTTGACGCCCAGGACGACGTACTGGCCGGCCTTGAACTCGAACGGCAACTTGTCCGGTGACACCCGCAGGATGATCAATCCCGGGGCAACTTCCACCCGACCGGACACCGTTGCGTTGTACTCAACCGCCATGCTGCCCTCCGATATGCCGACCGGCAGGGTTTCCTGCCGCCCGGTGGGGTCTGGATGTGCGCCGCGCCGTCACAGGTCGATGCACCCGAGAGACCATCGAGCCTCCGAGGAAAGGATACGGGCGCGGGCAGGGCGTGTCAGCCGGTCCAACTCGCCGGCCCGGAGCCAACCGTCGTTCCACACCGGAATCAGGTGTGAGCCGGGAATCCGGCGAGTCGAGCCGCTGGTCCGTCCGGTCGCATCACGCTCTTGAGGCTCGCCCAGGGAATCAAGACTGAGGGCATCCCGACCGCCAGCGTGCCCACCTGGTACTCGGAGAACGTGATCTTGAGACCGGCCGGGGTGAGGGCCCAGTTGCTGAAGTTGGTAGCTACGGCTGTGATGCCGGCGGCGACAACAGCCGGATCGAAACCGGCGCCCAGCGACCGGGTCAACTGCTGCCCGGATTGCGCGGACACGATCGACAGAGCCGCCTGGGTATCGACGAACAGCTGGCCCAAATCCAGGCGCTGGCCGCTGTCGAGCGCGTAATTGAGGGTTTCGATGTTCGTAGCCAAATTGCCCGGAGCGCTGTCGTCGACCCACTTGAGGGTGAGGCTCACCAGATCCCACGAGACCATGTCGACCGTGAAGGAGCCGGTGAGGGTGTTGACCTTCCCGGCCGCCTGCTGAACGGCCGCAGGACCACCCTCGAAGGAAGCTATCCGCGTGTTGACCTCATCGAGGATGTCCTGGTTCATTGCGGCCGCCAGAGGTGTGCTGCCGGGCTGGAAGCGCGGGTAACGCCACACGACGTACCAGATGCGGCTGGGATCATGCTCGGCTTTGTAGATCGTGAGGACGACCGGCGCCGCGGAAGGGAGTGGCACGGTCAGCAACGGAGACGGGCTCTCGGTCGGCGATGCGGACGGCGCGTCCGAAAAGGCGGCCGTCGGGGAGGGACCGCTGGCGGAGGGCGCGACAGTCGCATCGCTCTGGGTATCCCCGAGGATCGTCATTGCGGTAGTGACGGCGACGACGGCCACGATCGCGAGGGCCACGATCGGAAAAAGGGCCTTGATCCGCCCGAGGAAGTTGGACTCCATTGGACGAGTATGGACTTCGAGGCGGTTTCTCCGCTTGCGGGAGGACGCGGCCGCGATCCGCTGCGGGCCGCCGGGGACGCGCGGCAACGCATGGCAGCCGCTCGCCGCCCGAGGCGGGCGGCTGCGCTCAAGCGGAGGGGCGGCGGGCGGCGGCGTGGCGGCGGGCGGGCGGCTCGCGAAGGACACCGCGGGTCGGCCGCGCGTCGCCAGCCGGTGGCCGTCCATTGGGATGGCGGAGAGGGTGGGATTCGAACCCACGGATCTCTCGATCAGCGGCTTTCAAGTCTGGGTCAGGGCGTTCGCGGGGGTTCGTGGATGACCGATTCACGAGGGAATCGGCGGTTTGCCGGGCCCTCGAATCCGCCGATGTTCGGCTCTGTTGCTACCGGCTGTTGCTACCGGTAGACAGCCCACGGTCGTTTGACGGTGCGCGCCTGTAACACTCGGACGGCCGATCGCTGCCGGCTATCATCCATCCATGACGACGGGGCAAGGCGAGGGCGAAGACCTGGACCCAGGGATCGCCGCGCGACTCAGAGCCGCGGTGTCCGTGGTCCCGGCAATGTGGGAGCAATGGCTCGCGGTTGTACGTGCCGACTCATCTCCTCAGTCCGAAGCGACGAAGGACGCGGCCCATCCGTTGGGCCAGCATGTCCCCATCCTCGCAGGCACGCACCTCTCCAACGGCCTGGAGCACCTCCTAAGCTGGCACCGGCTGGTGATGCCGCCGACACCCCAGGGGTTCCCGGTCCAAGGTTGGCAGCCGCTCGCGACCCACGTGACGCTCATCCGTGCTTGCATGGAGGGGGCGGTGATGTGCCGGTGGCTCGTCGATCCCAACGCCGACTCCACTATGCGTATCCAACGCGCAGTGGCACTACTCCTCGACGACTACCGGAACCGGCGAGCCTGGGAGAACGACCGCGGCATTGGTGACGCGGACTTCGGCAAAGGGAAGAACGCAGCACAGCGCCACGAAGACCTCCGGCAGGCGCGGGACGACGCCAAGATCGAAGCGGTTCCGGTCCTGAAGTACACGAAGCTGTTCAGCCTGTACGCCGGATACCGCAAGCCGAGCAGCGGGAGCGCCATGTACCGTCTCCTGAGTGCCTGGGCGCACGGCCTCCAGTGGCAGCTGGCGACCGCGAACCTTGTGCCGATTGAGGACGGTCCGAATGTGCCGGGCGGAGGAGTCGGCCGGTTCAGCGCGAACGACGAGATGACCGCCGTCTACACGTCCCTCGCCGTGAGGCTCACGAACACCGCATTTCACGAACTGATGGCCTATCGCGGGCTGACGCTCTAGGCTCACAGGCCCCGACGGGGCCGCGCGAGCGGGCCGGAACGGAGCCGGCATGGTCCGCGACTATCATTCTTGAACGTTCGCCACCTTGGGAGGGGAGACATGGGTTTGCTTCAAGACATCGAACACGAGGCCAGCGACGAGAAGGGTTCGGTCGGCAATCTGCTCCGCAAGTGCCAGATCCTGGCCGTCCGGCTCGGCGATGCCAAGCTGCGCGAGTGGACCGACCACGAACTCAACGGGTACCCAGGCGGGTCCGAATTGCCATCGTATCGGCAGGGGCTCCGAACGATCCTCCTCGGTGACTTCGCCAACCTGGCCTGGAGAGCATCTCGCTTCGCACTGCCAACACATGGGTTACCCGATGAGGTCCGGCCCCTGGTGGAAACACAGGACATGGGCGAAGGCGTGGCTGAGCTCGAGGAGCTGCTGACTACGACAAAGGACGGGGCCATCAAGCTGTACGTCAACCCAACGCTCTGGCAGTTCCTCCCGAGCATGGAGGGCGCCCAGACGCTGAACATCTGGCGCGAACTCTCCACCAATCAAATCGTCGGGCTGCTGGATCAGATCAGGAATCGAGCGCTGGCCTTCGCTCTGGAAGTCGAGAAGATGGACCCACGGGCGGGTGACAGCCCGAGCGTCGCATCCTCGGTCACTCCTGACGTGCTGAGCCAGGTTTTCAACTCCGTGGTTATGGGCCAGGTCGTCCAGTTCGCGCCCGCAAGCGTGGGTGTGACACAGGCCGACATAGTGGTCACGCGCGGAGACCTCGACGCTCTAGGGGCCCGGCTCAAACAGCTCGGAATCACCGATCGCGAGTTGGACGAATTGGGCAGCGCCATCAAGGAAGACGGCAAGCCCAAGGGTGGGACTCCAGGCCCCAAGGTCAGCGGCTGGATCGGTAGGGTTGCGGTCCGCGTGGCCTCAGCCGTCGGTGGTGTGGGTGGGCAGACGGCGGCCGGAGTGCTCGCGGTCGAGATCGCGAAGTTCCTTGGAGCCTAGTCGGGCTGGGCGCGGATGATCGTCTCCCGTCTCGGTCAGCGATGTGGCGATGGCCAGTCCAGCGGCTAGGAATCGGCAGCTGGGTTGTTGACCGCGGCAGCAAGGCACAGCAGGCTTGCGATGCAATGCCGTAGCCACTATCCCGCCGACATCGACAGCAGTAGCATCGTCGCCGGGCTTTGCAGCGGTTCGAGGTGGGATGAGTGGGCATCTTCGGGCGCAAACAGGAACCCCAGGCTGGCGCGCTTTGGGCGCCGCCGGGCTCGCAGACGCGGCCTGCGCCTACGGGTTGGCAACTCTCGGCACCGACTCGCGAAGGCGACTTGCCGATCCAGTTCGCGTTTGTGATCGTCGGCGGTCTCGTCATCAACGCCGGTGTCTACATCGGATACCCGCGCGGCGAAGGCGTGTGGTCGGACGGGCTCCGGCTCGAGGATCCCGATAGCGGTCGGTTGCACTACCGCGAGGAGGACTATCCCGAGGAGTGGCTCGACGCCGGCATCCGTGACATCGCGGTTGTCGGCCTGCCCTATCACGCGGACGCCCAATGCCCAGAGTTCGGAGTCGGTCAATACGTCCGTCTCGTGCCCGAGCCTACGAATAAGAAGGATCGTCGCGCGATCGCCGTCCGCAGCGCCAACGGCGGGAGACTTGCCGGCTACGTCCCAGCAGACCGCCTCGACGAGCTCTGGTCGATGAGACCGGCGCCGCAGGTAGGTCTGGTCGCCTGGGACAAATACATCGGACCTCCTCGTGAGAGGGTGGCCCTGTATGTGATCGCAGCGCCGACAATCGAGTTGAGAGTAGTCCCGTTCGTACAGGCCGAGGCCGAGCGAGCACGTCGCGAATGGGTCTATGGCGCCGAGGAGCGGGGGCGATTGCAGAAGATCGCGGAGCGCGAAGCCGCAAAGCATGTGCGAGCCGCGGAGCGGGAGAAGGTTCGCCAGGAGAAAGAAGCCAAGGCGGAACTCGAGGCGGCAAGGCGCGCCGCCGGCGTCTGCTTGGACTGCGGTGGGCCGATCGAACCTCGTGTCGGATCAGGTCGCGCGCCCATTCGCTGCGGGCAGTGCCGAGCCGCGGCTCACCTATGACCGGTGGTCGACCACGGGTGAACGCCGACGACGATCGGTTCTTCGACTTCTTCTACCCACGGGATCCGATTCAACCCTACGGCGTCTACGAGAAGGGTATGCCCGCTCGATACGTCAACACGATCGACGAGATCGCGGCCCGATGGTCCGAGACCTTATCGTCGGTGGAGGAAGAGCGTTGGCACGGTCGTCATCGTGACTGCCAGATCGCAGATGACTGGGCGGCCGAGCTGCGACGACTTCACGTTCCCGCCGCCCGGGTTGGCGAGCTGGGCGACGATGAGACGACCAAATGCCAGTCCGGATACAGGATCAAGACCGGCGTCATCATCTGCCACTTCTGGGTCGTGGTCGGGACTGAGCAACTCATCTTCGACTCGACCGCCTCCCAGTTCCACTCTGGCGGCGTGTGCCAGGTCGGCGAGCCAGTGGACAAGGGCGGAGTCTCTCTCGACCGCTACGTAGTCGGCCTCTCGTTCCGCGAGGCCCGACTCGCCGGCATGCGATGGGTCGAGTCGTAGACCCCGCCATCGGAGGTTCGTCGTCAGGAACACCTCGGGCTCGTTCACCGGCCCGGCCGCAAAGGAGCAGCCTGCTCGGCGGCGGCCAGTTCAGCGATTGCCGAGGCGAGAACCAGGCGACGACGTCCAACCTTGACCGACCGGAGGCGACCGGCCCCGATCGCGGCGTAGATGGTCGTCCTGCCGACTCCCGCGACTACGGCTGCCCGATCGATCGAGAGCAGTTGCTCGGGTCGGGCGTCGTTACTGCCGGCCTCGGCAGGGGACCGCGGCCAGGATCGCAGCTGCCAGGGCGTCGGTGGCGGCTCGGATGGCGGCTTCGTTATCGGCGGGCACACCGATCGGCTTCGGGCTTCGGGCCATCGCGCGGAAACAAATTGTCGGGCATTCCGCTGCGGACCAAGCCGTCGATGTTCAGTGCGCCCGTTCGCGTTCGTTGTAATCGTGACAACTCCGGTCCCAGACTCCAGATGAGACCGATCGGCCGAGCTCGCACCGGGCCAATCGCCAATCCTGACCATACGGGAGACCGGCCGGGAGCGTCAACGGATTGTGCGTACCATCCTGCGTACCAAATTCGCGGCCGCCAGCGTTCACTTCTCGTGTCCGCGACTGTGCAGGTTTCGTGGCCGTGGCCCCGGGACATGTGATGGCCGTTGATGGGCAGAGGCCAGGTGCGGGTGAACGGCAAGCCATAGACTTGGCCACATGAGGCGTTGGTGGGTGCTTTTGTTCTTGTCCGTGCTGGCCGGCGCGCTGTTGGGCGTGTTCATGTCCTCGTTCCCGTATCCGTCCGACACCGGGACGTTCTATGTGGGCAACTTCTCAGCTCCATGGGCAGTCCTCGCATTCGGTGTGGGTTGGGCCCAGCGGTCCAAGCTCTCGGCTGTCCTTGACGGAGTGGCCGCGGAGGTCGCGATCCTCGTTGGTTTCTATGCCCAGTCCCTCGCCGTCTGGTTCGAAGATCCAAGAAGGCTCCTCGGCGGCGACACGTATCCAGGACTTCTGCAGTTCACCGAAACGGCAGTCGCCAGATGGCTGAGTTACTTCGTTGGCCCCTGGTTGGTCGTCGCCATCGGGGCGGGTGTCATCTACGGCCTACTCGGCCGCTGGTGGGGCCAGTCTCGCTCGATTGCGGCCGGAGTTGCGATCGCGCTGCCGTTCTTTGTTGAGCCGGTCGCCTGGCGCGTGTATGACGGCATCCTCTCAGGCCCGCTCGTCGTCTGGGCCGTCGAGATCGCAGCGGGTATCGCGGTCCTCGGCTGGGTTCTCCTGACGAGGAGACGGCTGGCCAGCCACCAACTCACAGCAGCAGGGCCGACCTAAGACCGCGGCGTCGCGCGCGGGTCACGAAGCGGGCGCAGGGCTGGGTCCATTGCGAGCGAGACTCCCGCAAGGAAGGTCCTCATTCACTTCTGTCGCGGCATCGCACTGACCCGGCCGTCCCTGCCCCCGGCGGCCATTGGGCATTTCAGTGGCGGCGGCTGGGCAGATTCGATGTCCGCCAGTGGGCAGGTTCAGTGACCGCCCATGGGCAGATTCATCTGTCCCTTGACACGGCAGCCTGTCGCCGCGCAGACACATATGGCCCGGGCAGATAGCCTACCTTGACGACATGACGCCATCCATTGACATAAGCCGACCTGTGGCCAGCCTGGGCTCCCTGGTCGCGCTAGCGGCTGCGATCGGAGCAGTGGGCGGGCTGCTCGCGGGCATCCTGATGGAGGGCACCGACCCTCGCGACACTTGGACGATAGCCGCTGTTGTCCTGTTCCTGACGTGCCTCAGCTCGCTCGCCGCAAGCGTGGCCGCGTGGATCGTGTGCCTGGCCATGAACCGCCGGCCCCGCAGGCGGGTCGTCGGAGTACTCGCTATGGCGGCCCTGACCTATGTCTGCGCCGTCCTGATCTTTCCGGCTTTCATGGCGGCTGTGAACGTGCCGAGCGTGCTCAACGGTGGTGCGCTGCCGTGCATCCAGTCCGGAGGCGGCTGTGAGGCGGGCCGTCACGGTCTCGACGCCATCGCAGGCCTCGTCGAAACGACGCTGGAGACGTACGGACTATGCGTCTATGCCGTGGTCGGCATTCCGATGGCCACGGCCACCTTGCTTGTCCCCGCGAGCATCTGGGACATAGTTGCCAGGCGTCGTGGCTGGCTCCGGACTGTCGAGCCTGCTCGGACCCGCCGGTCGAACACAGCGTAGGTAGAACCAGGCGGGCGTCAGGTCGAGGCGCTTCTTGTGCTTCGTCACCGCCTCGGCGTAGCGGTCGAGCGTGGAGTACCGGACGTCGGCCTTGGACGACTCGATCTCGGATACGACCGACTGGCTCACGTTCATCTCCGCGGCCACGTGCGCCTGGGTCAGGTGATTAGCCTTCCGCTCGGCGAGCGATCGAAGGCGAAGCCGACTGAGGCGCGTCCGGTTGAGCCGCGTGTTAGGCCCGACCGTGTCAGAGTCGGGCCTGAGCTCACTCTTGCCTCACTGTGTCGACCGAGATCTCCACCGCCGGAATCGTTCCTCTGTTCTCAAGCCAGTGTGTGGTGTTCCGATCCTCGGGCCAGCCCACTCCCGGGCCATAGTCCTTAGCGACTCCGTTTCGATGGTCAGTGATCGTTCCCTGCAAGATGTAAACGGTGCCCGGTCTGCCTTTGTGGTCGTGAATCGGGCCGAAGACGCCTCCGGGCTCGATGGTCACCATACGCATTCGAAGTTGGCGTCCTGCCATGCCCTCGATCTCAGGGCCAAGGTCAACCGCTGCAAGTAGCTTCGCCGCGACACCCTTCGATTGAGGTGCCGCCTGTTCGTTGCTCATCGTTCTCTCCTCTCTGTACTTCCAGGGTCTAACACATGTTTCGGGGTCCTCTGGGTGCGCTTCTCGTGCAGCACCGCGGCGTGCAGGACCCGACCCTTGCTGCCCTCGATCGAGAACAGGAGGCGATAGCCGTTGTCCTCCCCGTGGGCCTCGACCTCTTAGACGTCTTCGACGAGGTGCCGCGCCGCTTTGAGCCCATCCTGGCGCACGATCTCCGTCTGCCTGGTTAAGCCGCCGGATGCCGAGCAATCTATTGACAGCCGAGCGAAAGCGATCGATACTCGATAGATGAACATCCTTGCAAGTCGCCTTCTCCGCGTCGCTCTTGTCGTCCTCCTGCTCGGAACCGTGCTCGCACAGGTACTCATGCCCGTGTTCGCGTCCCAGGAAGGGGTGATCTTCCCCGAACTCACGTACCTCGTCGTCCCGTACTCGGTGGCCTACATCCTCGCCATCGCATGCGGTCAGGTGGCGCTGCTCGTCGTCTGGCGGTTGCTGTCCATGGTCAGCAGCGGGGTCATCTTTACCCGCCGCGCCCTGCGCTGGGTCGACGTCATCACGGCCTGCGCGGCGGTCGGCACGGTTCTGAGCGCAGGCCCCATGATCCACCTGCTCTTCTTCGTCGGCGCCGGCGGGCCACTCATCCTGTGGCTGGCCGCCTGTCTCGCAGGCGGGCTGGCGTTCGTGCTCCTCATGGTCGTCATGCGAGGCCTGCTCGAGTCGGCGATCGCCGACCGCACCGAGCTCGACGAGGTGATCTGATGGCCGTCATCGTCGAGCTCGACGTCATGCTCGCCCGACGCAAG
>Ga0182021_10007907_pt1 | contig 12610 bp, 7 predicted proteins | sample 612E3MmetaG_FD_120493 | JGI IMG/M metagenome (GOLD analysis project Ga0182021, IMG submission 120493) | Permafrost microbial communities from Stordalen Mire, Sweden - 612E3M metaG (Illumina Assembly) | ecosystem: Environmental > Terrestrial > Soil > Wetlands > Permafrost | place: Sweden... | reverse complement strand
TCAGTGACTCGATCAGCCGGGAGACAATGAGGTCGTAGTCGGTGCCGTCTGCCTCACCGATATTCTCTTCGCCGACAAGCTTCACGAACACTGCCCGCAAAGAGGGTAGCCCGCGCATCAACGCCGACATCCTGATGTCGCGCTCGTAGAGCGCCCCGGCGACATAGGCGCTCGGTATCCCCTTCTTCTCGATCTCGCTCAGCCAGGTGACCGCCGACATGCCGCTGCCGCCACCCATCCCCGTGCCGTAGACCAACGCATCGGCGTTCTGCTGGATCTCGTTCCACAGGTCCGCGTCAGTGTCGACAATCCAGCCCGGCTTCTTGCGATACACGATGTTGCTGGCCGGCAGTGCCGCAGCGAGTCTCTTCGAGATCTCCTCCGTGAACCGAGGCCTGTCTTGCGCAACGCAGTAGATGGTCTTGCCGTTCAGGCTGGCAAGACGGGCGCTTAGCGGTGTCCTTCTTGTTGATTCCCGGGTTCCCCTCGGGTTCAGCACTGTAATGCCCATCTGCTCTTCTGCGCCTCCTGGACCGGGTTTGGCCTCGTCGCCTCGACTCGACTATCATATGACACAGTAACATTCTATAGCAAGCCATGGCAGGGGTTGAGGTTGTCGCAGAGGTTCCGGCAGGCAGAGGCTCGAGTAGCTCTCTGATTGTGCTGGCATTGACCATGCGACCGATGTGTGGTACATGTGCGCTACATAGCTATAACACTGGTTCGTGGACTATAGTGCCACGCGTGAGCAACTCCCCGAAGGAGCCGCAATGAGGATCGACGCCAAGTCAACGGAGATGCCGCTCAGTTCCGACCGAATAGGCCGTCTCAGGGATCAGGTGCGGGTTGCTCCACAGATGTGTATCGAGCGCGCGCTTCTTCTGACAGAGTCGTACAAGCGGACCGAAGGAGAACCGCCCATCCTGAAAAGGGCCAAATCCCTGGCCCATATCCTCGCGAACATGACCGTTCGCATCGAAGACACCGACCTGATAGTGGGGGCGGCAACGAGCAAGCGCGTGGCCGGGCCGATGCTCCCCGAGGTGCAGTGGCAATGGCTGATGGAGGAGCTGGACACTCTCTCGGAGCGCGAGTACGAGCGCTTTCAGCCCTTCACCAACGAGGAGAAGGTCAAGGCCCGAGAGATGCTCTCGTACTGGAAGGGCCGTTCCCTCTTTGACAAGTGGACGGCCATCGCCCCTCCCGACAGCAAGGGGCTGAACTGGAGAACATGGGCAAGCGGAGGCGCCAATCCCCGAGTGGGCATCCATCTCGCCCACTGCTGTCCAGGTTACGAGCGGGTATTGACCAAAGGGATCAAGGGGATCAAGAGCGACATAGCGGAAGCTTCGGCCCGTCTGGACCTCGCCGACCCCGGGGACTTCGATGCCTCGCTCTTCTACCAAGCAGTCGACATCACTCTTGATGGCGTCATCGTCTTCGCGGAGAGATATGCCAGTTTGGCACGAGAGAAGGCGGCCACGGAGTCGTCTTCCGAACGAAGGGCCGAGCTGGAGACTGTCGCCGCCAACTGCGCCAGGGTGCCTGCCGATCCGCCGTCCGGCTTCTGGGAGGCTTTGCAGGCAGTGTGGTTCCTCTATGTCGCCGTGATGCTCGAAGGATGGGGGCCGGGGATCGCATTCGGCCGAATGGATCAGTACCTCTATCCGTTCTACAAGAAAGACCTAGAGGCAGGCCGGATCACGCGGGAGGCCGCGGCTGAGCTGATAGCCCTCTTCTACGTGAAGCTCAACGAGTTGGTGACTCCCTTCCGGGCCTCGACCTACACCGGGACTGGCCAGATCCCGCTTTCGGTTGTCACCCTCGGCGGAATCGATCGCAACGGCAACAATGCGGTCAACGAGCTCTCGTACCTCTTCCTTGACGCCGAGCAACGGGTGCAGCTGCAGGAGGACCTCGCCGTTAGAATTCACGCGACCTCGCCCGAGTCGTTCGTGATCAGGGCGTGTGAGATAGCCAAGTTGGTTCGGGGCAAGATCAAGTTCGTTAGTGACGAGACGATCACTCAGCAACTGGTCAAGGATGGAAAGCCCATCCAGGATGCCAGGGAATACGGCGTGGCAGGCTGCTTCATCCGAACTGTTCCCGGCCGGTCCTTCGATCCGGGCGCCGACTTCCTCAATTTGCCTCTGATGCTCGAACTTGCTCTCAACAACGGCGTGTCGAGACTTGGTGGCGACCAGATCGGGCCCCGTACCGGTGACGTGAGGGACTTCAAGAGATTTGACGACGTGTGGAACGCCTACAAGATGCAGGTAGAGGTATTGGTCCGAGACCGTGTTATCGAAATCAACACCGGGCGCAAGATGTTCGCCGAATACCTTCCCACGCCGTTACAGTCGGCCCTGTACGACGGCTGCATCGAGCACGCAGTCGACATCACGGCGGGTGGGAAAGACCTCTACGCGACGACCGGCTTCTGGGTCTGCGGCATACCGAACGTGGGCGACTCCCTGGCGGCGATCAAGAGCCTCGTGTTCGACCAGAAGAAGATCACGTTGTCCAGGCTTTGCGAAGCGCTGGACAAGAATTTCGAGGGGGAAGACGAGCTTCTGTATTTGGTCGGTCAGGTCCCGAAGTTCGGCAACGATGACGACTACGTCGATTCAATGGTCAACGACGTACTCATCCATATCGCCGACGAGGCAGCCAAATACACCGGCTACAGCGGCTTCAAGTACACGATCGCGGCGGGAGCGATCGGGACGAATCTGGCCCTGGGCCAAGCCACAGGCGCGTTGCCCGATGGTCGTAAGGCTGGAGAGCCCCTGGCAGAGGGTGGCATCTCACCCTATCAGGGCAGAAACGTCTCCGGGCCCACCGCGACTATGAGGTCGGTAGCCAAGCTGGATCTCGCCAGAGCCAGTGGCGGAGCTGTCCTCAACATGCGCTTCAATCCGGCTGGATTGAACGACGAGTCCAAGATGCGCAAGTTCGCGCAGATGCTGAAGATGTTCTGCGCCACGGGAGGGGATCTAGTCCAGTTCAACATCGTGAGTGGCGAGACGCTGAGGGATGCCCAGAGACATCCGGAGAAGTATCGCGACCTCCTGGTGCGCGTCGCCACCTACAGCGCGTATTTCGTCGAGATCCCGGTTGAGATGCAGAACGACATCATCGCAAGAACCGAGTTCGAGGAGCTCTAGAGTTTGGAAGCGTGCGAACAGTCCAGGCCGGACAACGCTGTGCTGGCGGGAACGGATACGGAGAGAGCGCTCGTCTTCCAGATCGTTCACGGATCGTTCGTCGATGGTCCCGGGATCAGGACCACCATTTTTCTCAAAGGCTGTCCTCTGAGCTGCCTATGGTGCTGCAATCCTGAAGGCCAGGCCCAATGCCCCGAACTCAAGGTCACCGCCACACTGTGCAACGGCTGCGGCAATTGCCTGGAAGTCTGCTCTACGGCAGCCATCGCCTTGACAGACAACGCCGATCCGGTCGTGGTCGACCGGGCCCTGTGCACCGGCTGTCTGATGTGCGTCGAAGTGTGCCATGCAGGGGCCCTGGATCGCTACGGTGTCTGGTATACGGTGGACGAGCTTTTTGCGATCGCAAAGAAGGATGAGCAGTACTACGGTGTTTCGGGAGGCGGGGTGACCATCGGCGGGGGTGAGCCCACCCTCCAGTCGCGCTTCGTTCGCGCCTTCGTGCGCAAGTGCCGCGAGCACTATATACACACGGCTCTGGACACGTGCGGCTACACCGTGAATGAAGAGGGGCTCAGGGCACTGCAAGAGGCCGACATGGTTCTCTTCGATATCAAGGGACTGGATCCCGATCAGCACTTTGTGGATACCGCGGTCTCCAACGAGACCATTCTCCGCAATCTGAAGCATCTGAGCGATTTAGGGAAGCCAATCATTGTCCGCATGCCGTTGATACCCGGGCACAACGTCTCAGATAGGCAAGTGAGCGCCGCGGCGCAGTTCATGGCGGGTCTGCCGAGTCTAGAGCGCGTGGACCTGATGGCGTACCACAGGTACGGCACGGTCAAGTACGGTCAACTGGGGAGAGCTTACGGGCTCACCGTGCCGTCCCTCCCCGATAACAAGGTAGACCACATCAAGCAGATCCTCGAGAACCACGGCCTGAGGGTTCAGATTGGAGGGTAGTGATCATGAGCGCATGTTCAGTCGTCGGGCTCCGTGTCTTCACGGCTGCATGATGTGGCGGCAGGCGAACAAAGGATCAGGGAGATGAAACAACGGCTTCTGGGCACAAGTGGGCTGCGAGTCTCGGAACTCTGCCTGGGCACCAGCAACTTTGACGCCACCGGTATCTATGAGAAGACCGGCGTGCTGGACCAAGAGGCAGCCAACCACCTCGTTGGCGAGGCAATGGATGCCGGGATCAACTTCTTTAACACCGCCGAGGTCTACTCCGACGGGAACGCCGAGATCGCCCTGGGGAAAGCATTGGGCAAGCGGCGCGGGGATGCGATCGTCATCACCAAAGTGCACCCGAAGAGGATTCCCGGATACGATCGTGGTCATTCTCGGACGCACATCGTCGAAGGTTGCCACGCCAGTCTCAAGAGGCTGGGAACTGATTACATCGACATTCTCGAACTGCACTTCTTCGACCCCGACACCCCTCTCGAGGTGACGATACGGGCCATGGACGACCTCGTCCGGAGTGGCAAGGTTCGATACATAGGGTGCTCCAACTTCTCGGGTTGGCAACTGATGAAGGGGCTGGCCATCTCCGAGAGGCGCGGCTGGGAGAAGTTCACCACTCTGGAATCTATGTATTCCCTGGTATGTCGGGATCTGGAGTACGAAGTCATTCCCGCCTGCATCGACCAGGGAGTCGCCTTCCTCGCCTTCAGCCCCCTTCACGGAGGGTACCTGGCCGGCAAGTACCGTCGCGACCAACCGTTACCCCAAGGCACAAGATTCGACCGCATAGAACAGAGGGGTCCCTGGGCGGTCGAGCCGGCGAAGCTCTTCGACATCGTTGACGTGCTCGACCTGATCGCCGCCAACCACGAGGCCACCGTCTCTCAGGCCGCCCTGAACTACGTGCTTCGCAAGCCGGGAGTCTGCTCGCTGATAGTGGGCGCAAGAAACGCTGCACAGTTGTACGAGAACGTCAAGGCGACCGAATGGGAGATGACGGAGGACGAATTCTTGCGCCTGGACGCGCTGAGTATGCCCGCTCGCAAGTACCCCTACGAGGTCTTTGACCCGTTGAAAGCGCCCCCCGACGCGTGACGGTTGGAGAACCGAGCCAAACTGCGAGTCGGCCGGAGCGGATGGGTCTTCGTCAAGCGCGCAGGCGCCCGCCTAGAGAAGGAACGGCATGGACAGCGGCATGACCCCGCACGAACTGCGGCTGGAAAGAGAGCGGAGGATCACGGATGCCATCAGTCTGAAGATTCCCGACAGAGTTCCCGTGGGCTGCGAGCTCGGCTTCTTCGTGGCCAAGTACGCCGGCATACCCTACTCAGCAGCCTACTATGACTGTGACGCGTGGTTTGCCGCCTACCGGAAGGCTCTCGAGGAGTTCCGGCCGGACTTCGTCTTCGCCCGCCCCTTCGTGCCTGGTGAGGCGCTCGAGTGCCTGGACCCGCGAATCTTGCGCTGGCCGGGGCAAGGTCTCGATCCGAACGTGGGAGCTCAGAGTATAGAGATAGAAGGTTTGGGGGGTGACGAGTACGACTTCTTCCTGAAGAGCCCGGCCGACTATCTTGTGCGGCACCATTTGCCTCGGGTCTTCGGCGGTTTGGAGGTGCTGTCCATGCTGCCCGAGCTGTCCAGCACTGCCTGGCTTGAGCCATGGGCTGCCGAGAGTTTGGCAATGTGGGTGACCGACCCGAGACTCCAGCCCGCCTTCGAGAAGTTGCGCGAGGCCGGGCTGCGGATGAGGAAGCACCTGTCAAGATCGGGTGAATTCGATCGGCTGATAGCGGACTTCGGCTTCCCTCAGATGTACCAAGGTGCCATCCTGCCCCCGTTTGACGTGGTGTCTCATAGCTTGCGCGGCATGAAGGGCACAATGCTTGACATGTACCGCCAACCCGACAAGCTGCTCGAGACCTGTGACTTCTTGCTTGAGAAATCCCTGGAGAGGCCGCTTCCCCCTCCCAACGAGAGCGGCAATCTCCGGATGTTCATGACGAACACGCGGGGCTCCGACAACTTCATGTCGACCAAGCAATTCGAGACCTTCTACTGGCCCACCTTCAAGAAGCTCGTCATGACCCTCATCGAGCGAGGAGCGACTCCTTGCATCTTCTTTGAGGGCAACTTCGATTCGCGGCTGGAATTCCTTCTCGACTTTCCCAAAGGAAAAATACTGGTGCGTCTCGACAAGACTGACATCTTCAGGGCGAAGGAAATCCTCGGAGGCCATTTCTGCATCGAAGGCAACGTGCCGTCGACGCTTCTTCAGATGGGAACGGCTGAAGAGGTGAAGGACTACTGCAAGAAGCTGATCGACGCGGTGGGCAGGGACGGCGGCTTCATTCTGGGGCCCAGGAGCTCCACCGACGAAGTGAAGCCGGAGAACCTGAAGACGATGATCGAGTTCACCAAGGATTACGGGCGATACCAGCGGCCGAAATGGCCATCGCGCCGCTCGCGCCGGCCAGCGACGACACCACGCCCTGCTGCCTCAGATGCGGTTCTGTTTGACAAGCAGATGCCTGGGGTCTAGTATGCTAGTAGATGATACTGTTGTGTATCAGAGGGGCAAGGCGCGCTGCCGACCAGGCGCCGCCGTGCTACAAGCCCACTTAGTGGAGGGGCGGAGAGCTATGGCCGAAGTCATCCAATACACCCTTGGAATGTCCAACGGGTTCTTCGTCAAGGATGACGGTTTTGTTGCTGTGGACTGCGGCAGCGAGCTCGGTGTTGAACCATTTCTGGGGGTCTGCGCGGAGAGCGGCGTCGAGCCCAAGGACATTCGCCTGCTGGTCGTGACCCATGGTCACGTAGATCATTTCGTGAACATGGGCGAGATGAGGACAGCGACCGGTGCTCCGATCATGTGCCACAAGAACGCCGAACGCAGCATGCGGGAGGCGCGGTTCCCAGAGGTGCGGCCCAGAAGCGAAGTAGGCCGGTTCATCCTCGCCGAAGCCCCGCCCGGCTTTCAGCCGGTACCCGTGCTTTGCCCCATCGCCCCCGACCTGGTCGTCAGCGGAACGGTGGACCTTGGCCCGTGGGGAATCGGCGGACGACTCGTCGAAACCCCGGGGCACTCCGATAGCTGCATGTCGATGGTGCTCGATTCTGGCCAGGCACTGGTGGGAGATCTGGTGGTGGAAGATCCGAGAGATCACTCGGCGAGTCTCGCGTACTTCTGCTGTACAGACGACATGGCTGCCGCAGATCGGCAGATCTTCCTGAGCGTCGAGTACTTGCTGAAAAGTGCGGCCACGTTCTTTTCCGGCCACGGGGGCCCGTTCACCAAAGCGGACGTAGCCAGGGCTTTGAAGGCTGCCCAGGCAGAGGCGGGGTGGTGCGTGGATGGAGCCGAGAGGAAGGAGAGCGTCTGACCGAAACGGTGATTGCCCGATCGGATCGCAAAGGGTGATGGTGGACACGGAGAATGAGGACCGAGACTAGGAGGAGGCTGGAGAAATGAGGAGACTCTCAATTGCAGTCTTGTTGTTGGTGCTGCTCACGGCGTGTGTGGCGGCGGGCTGCGGCACCAGCGGGAACACCACATCAACGGCCGCGGTCACAAGTTCGTCAGCGACCGCGCTTACGACTTCGTCCACGGTTTCGTCCACGGCTTCGACGGGCCCTGAGACCACGGCTGGGGACACTTCGAGCACTGCAGCGGCTGAACAGCCAAAATACGGCGGAACCGCGAGAATCCTGATGCAGCCTCTGATACAGAACGCTTGCGGCCTGCCCTGGGAACTCTGGGGACCGCAATTCGTGTTTGACCAGTTCGCAATGGATCCCCTCTTTCTAGGGAACGCCAAAGGTGAGATGGTGCCTTGGCTCGCCAAGTCGTACGAGCTTGCCGCAGACAAGATGTCTGTGACAATCGTTTTGAACCAAGGGATCAAGTTTCATGATGGCAGCGATCTGAACGCCGATGTGGTCAAGTGGAACCTCGACCAGTATATGGCCGCTGGTGTGGTGGTAAACTGGAAGTCTATAGAGGTCGTTGACCCCTATACTGTCAAAATTGATTTCTCCACATGGACCAACATCAATCTTGCACAACTCCAAAACGGATGCTGGATCATATCGAAAGATAACTATGACAAGAATGGAAAGGACTACGCAAGAGACCATCCTTGCGGCACTGGACCGTTCGAGTTCGTGAGCTATCAGAACAACGTCAAGATGGTATTAAAGAAGAACCCTAACTACTGGGTTAAGGGTAGGCCTTACCTCGATGGCTTGGAACTAGACTTTGTTGCCGACCCCATGACGCAAAGCGCGATGATGCAGGCTGGCGAAGCAGAGCTGATAGGCCAGCAGTTCCTCAACAAGCAAGCCCAGGACCTCAAGGACAAGGGCATCATCATTGAGGCCAACATCACCTCCACCAACTGTCTGGTGCCTGACGCGGGCAACGCCGATTCTCCCTACAAAGACCTCAAGGTCCGTGAGGCGGTGGACTACGCGATCGATCGCGGAGCGGTAGCAGACGCCTTCAGCTTTGGGTTCTGGAAGGAGCAGAACCAGGTCCCCGGACCGGATTCCACGATCTTCAACCCGAATTTCACCCTCGGGCGGAAGTATGATCCAGAAAAGGCCAAACAGCTCCTCGCCGAGGCAGGGTACCCCGACGGCTTCAAGACGTCGCTCATCTACCCACAGGGCATGGTCGCTGATGACTATGCTGCAGCCGTACAGCAGATGCTGCAGGCCGTTGGGATCAAGGCAAGCCTCGTGAAATCGATGAACGCGGCCAAGGAGAACGAGGACATGAGCACCATTCACAACAACCTCGCGATTCAGGCGGTGGACTCTATCTCGGGGAGTTGGAACCGGTGCTTCCAGTACACCTTCATGTCCCCGGCTGCCGGCGCCAGCAACGCGCATTGGCTGAAGTCACCAGAGTGGGTAGCACTCGCTGACAAGAGTCTGGCATCGACGACAGAGGAGGTTTCCCTGGCGCAGGCCGTGTCTGACCAGTGGGTCAAGGAAGCCTCGGTCATCCCCGTTGGTTGCGGAGGAATAGGCTGGGCTCACGCCTCGTATGTGAAGGACGCAGGCTACTTCACCAGGGGCTACAGCGCGTGGATCAAGTCGTGGGAAATGTGGCTCGACAAGTAGCGCGCCGTGTCGACCGTCGCTTGGTTCAGTTGAGTAGTTAGTGCGAGTGGCGTGTAGGCAAGGGAGCCGTCTTCCAGAGTTCGAAGGTACTTCGGCTGACCGAAGGCGGCTCCCTTGCGATCCTAGGTGGGAGTGTGGCCAGGGGGAGAGGCAGACCGGTGCTGCCGCCGTGGCCGGTCGGGAAAACTGTGCGAAACAATCGGGAGATTGACGCTACCATGGGCGACGGCAGCGAACGCAGGAATGGGGAGAAGATCGCTGTACTCAATCCACGGGGTACTCCTCCCCCGGTCACTCTCGTCCCTATGGCACCTCGACTCGAGAGTCTTACCGGCAAGACGATCTGCATCGTCGACGTCAATTTTCCCGATACCGAAAGCTTCTATGAGGCTGCGCAGTCTCTCCTCGCTGAGCGATATCCGCTGACGAATTGGGTGGTCAGAGGTAAGAGCGGGTCCTTCTTTGACGAGGACCCCTGGTTTTGGGCCGAAATCAAGGAACAAGCAGACGGCGTGATCGTGGGCCCGGGTCACATGGATACCCTCGGGCCCGCAGTCGTGGGCTGGTGTGCCAAGTTGGAGCAAATGGGAGTGCCAGCCGTCCCGCTCATCTGTGCGATATTCCCCGACTTGGAGAAGCAGACGGCCCTCCAGAGAGGCATGCCCTATCTGCGGATCGTCTACATCCCCTACCGTGTCATGCGGGTATCCGTCTCCGACTGCCGGCTGATGCTCGATGGGGAAGACCCGGTTAGCGGGCGGCCAGTCCTTGACGAGATCGTCGAGGGCCTGATGAAAGCACCGACTGGCGAGGAGAAGAGGAGCGGAATTCTGCAGAGGCCGGTCCCAAGGCTACTGGAACCGGATTCATCCGAGAATCTCGAGACCCGCTTCCTGAAGAGCGGATGGAGCGACTGTCTCCCCATCGTCCTACCGACGGAAAGGCGAGTGGCTGAGATGCTGCAGGGCACAAGCCACGAGCCCGATGAGATCGTCGGTGCGATGGCGCCGTGCTCATCCCAGGAGGCATGGACGTACACAGTAGAACAGGTGGCCGTGAACGCAGTGATGGCCGGGGCGAAACCACGCTACTTCCCCGTCATCCTCGCTCTGGCCGCCAGCGGAGAGACCTCCCTGTGGTCCTCGGTGACGTCTCAGACTCGGATGGCCGTCGTCAACGGGCCGATTCGTCGGCAAATAGGCATGAACTCGGGAATGGGAGCGCTTGGTCCCTTCAACGAAGCCAACGCCGTGATTGGAAGAAGCTGGACGCTCGTGTCCAAGAACCTGGGTAACAGCGGTGGACTGGGAACGACCTATCTCGGGGGCCTCGGCAATCCCATGAATTACAGCAACCTCTGTTTTGCGGAAGACGAGGAAGGGCTGCCCCGAGGGTGGGAGCCTTTGCACGTGGAGAAGGGACATGGGCTGGCAGAAAGCGTCGTCTCGGTCTTTGCGGGCTTCGGACTGACCAATGACGGACACATGAAGCCGAGCCCTCAGCACGAAACCATGAGGAAGATGATCCTGAAGATCGAGCCGTTCAACTTCTATCGCGGCGTCAGTCTTGGTCTGAGGGCAACCGTGCTCGCCTCTCCCAGTGTGCTGGGCGCCCTCGTTGACGAGGGCTTCCCGACGAAGGAGTCGCTGAAGCGGTGGTTCAGAGAGAATCTCTACAAGCCCCAAGGGGATGAGAAGGCGGAGTATCCCTCCGAGACGCCGGTCAACATCGAGATCGTGGCAGTAGGGGAGCGGAAGTTGCCGGGCTGTGTGGCCGGGGAGATGTACTACGTCAAAGACGTTTCAGTGGACGGATGGAGATGAAGGAAGACGTCAGATTTCGCTGCCTTAGTCCCGAAGGTCTGCTTGCCACGCCCGAACCGATCGTGGCCGTTAGTCCACGTCTGGGAGATATCGCTGAGAGAAAGATCAGACTGTTCTGGGACGGCAAGGCGGGCGGTGACAATCTGTGCGTCGCTCTCCGGGACGCATTGGCGGAGACGTATCCGACCGCATCTGTCGAGTGGGTTCCGTTGGGAGACATGGACGCAGTGGCCAAGGCGAGGGCCGAGCTGGATGCTTTCATCTACGCGGTCGGTGATTCCGGTATGGGAGGGTGGAATGCGTCGCTCAACGGAGCGAGGATGGAGCTGGAACTCAATAGACCCGGAGTTTTGATAGTAGCGGACAACGCCATTCGCACCGCCCGCACGGCGGCGGGTGTGGCTGGCATGCCCGACTTGCACATCGTAAGTCTGCCTTCGATCGAGTACTTCCCCAACCGGATGACAGTCGAAGGGCTGAGGGCACTGGCGCGGGCGACCGTCGGCGAGGTCGTCAGAGGCCTTACCGTGCCCTCGTCGCCTGAGGGAATCGGGCCCGCCGAGAGAGAACGTACGGAGGGCGGGGCCGAAACGGTAGTCGTGACCGCGACTAGTTGTGAGTCCGGCCTCGAGAAGTACAATCGGATATGCGAGGACAAGGGCTGGGGCGACGGACTACCTCTGGTGCCCGCGACCGAAGAGGCGGTCGAGTGGATGCTGACGGGCACTCGACGCTCGCCGGACGACGTACTTGGCAGGCTTCCCTATCGCGGGGGCATCATCACCGTCCGCAAGGTCGCCATCAACGCAGTGATGGCAGGAGCGAAGCCCGAGTATCTTCCCGTGATCATCGCTGCCATGGAGTGCTTGGGCGAAGGTGAAGGCTTTCATCATGCAATGAGCTCCGAGGGTTCGTTCACCTTCGCGATAGTGGTGAGCGGGCGTCGCGGCAAGAAGCTGGGAATGAACTGCGGGGTTGGTCTGCTAGGCCATGGCTACAGAGCCAACAGCACTATCGGCCGCGCAGTGAGACTTTGCCTCAATAACATCGGCTACGTGAGACCCGGCGAAATCGACATGGCTCTCATTGGCCGCCCCTCCTCGCACACCTTTTACACCTTCTGTGAGAATGAGGATCAATCCCCCTGGGAGGCTTACCATGTGAGCCAGGGTTTTGGGGAGAACGAGGACTGCGTGACCGTGACGACGGTCGGCGGCATGACTGGTTTCGGCATGAAAGTCTACGGAGGCGGCGTTGTCGAGCCGTGGGACGTCGAGTCGGTGCTTGACCAGATCGTCAAAGACGTGGCCGCCGACCGCGAGGTCCTAGGTCAATATAGGCTGGGCGCCGGCAATCCCGCCGCGCATTTTCGCAAACACATAGTGATCGTCCACCCTGAACTCGCCATCCTCCTGCATCGGCGTGGATACTCCAGATGGAGCCTCGTGGACTTCCTCTTCGAGAGCGCAAAGGTGCCTTACGAGGAATTGAGCGAGGGCGAGATAGCGGCAATACGTGAAC